>Ga0247837_1002474_pt1 | contig 34825 bp, 22 predicted proteins | sample LaCtaG_2_FD_187115 | JGI IMG/M metagenome (GOLD analysis project Ga0247837, IMG submission 187115) | Freshwater microbial communities from meromictic Lake La Cruz, Castile-La Mancha, Spain - LaCruzMarch2015_14.5m | ecosystem: Environmental > Aquatic > Freshwater > Lake | place: Spain: Castile-La...
AGCCCAAAGGCCTTTCGCGTTCGACTTGCATGTGTTAGGCATGCCGCCAGCGTTCAATCTGAGCCAGGATCAAACTCTTCAGTTCATTTCAGTCAGTCACCCGAAAGTGACTAATTCCTTGCTCGACAAACCTCTCCTCTCGAAGATGCTCGTCGTTGTCTCTGGACACGTCCAGGGACACCGGAGCACCCACACAAGTTATCTAAACAAATTGTTAAAGATCTGGGAGGCAACGCTTTTTCGCTGCCAGACGAACCATTCTACACCATCGCGACGCCTTGTCAACCCCACCGGAGAACTCCGCCCCCCGCTGCCGCTCCTTCAGCACTCCCGCTTCGCCACCCCCTGTGACGCCGCCAGTCCCTAGCGAGCCGATCATTATACCGAATGCCGATTACCCGTCAAGTCCGCTTCGCGCAACCCGCCGACCCCCCCTCCCTGCCGCACCCCGCGCCAACCCCAGCGCCGCTCCTCCAAACCCGCCGCCCCTCAGCGAGCCGAGTATTCTACCGGATCTGGGGACTCCGTCAAGCGAGACGTCAGAGATGCCGTTAGCGGAAAGGGGCTCGCAGTGGCACCGGAATGCGGCCGCCTTGCCAGCCCCGTCTGGGCGCGCTTGACCAGCAGTCCGCCGCCGGGCGCTCCGGGGCAAATCGGCCGTTCGTCGCATCCCGCAGTGCTACAATTCCGGTCTCCGGGATCGCTCGGACGGACAGGCTCCGGTAGCGCGAGCGTCCCCACTCTCCCCGAGCGCTACATATAGTAACGGGCGCGCAGCGATTACCGGTCGTGATCGGCGTTACCCGCTACTTCTGCCAGATCAACCCCCTGCGCACCTTGGAGTCGATCCGCGCCGACCTCCCGGCGCCGCAGCGCGAGACCGAAGGACTTCCAACCGAGATCATCGGAGGCGACGCCCAATGACCGACCCGATCTGGCCCTTCCCTGGGTTCCGTTGGTGGCGTTTCGACTTCCACACCCACACGCCCGTCTCGCGCTGCACGCACTGGTCCACTCCGGGCCTTGACCTGTCGCCGAGGGACTGGCTCCTCAAGTACATGCAGGCCGGAATCGACTGCGTGGCCGTGACCGACCACAACAGCGGCGACTGGGTCGATGGTCTCAAGGCGGCCTATGCAACCCTCGCGCAGGAGGCCGCTGAGGGTCGAGCGCAGGCCGGGTTTCGCGACCTCACCCTGTTCCCCGGTGTCGAGATCTCCGTCAGCGGCGGGTTTCACCTGCTCGCCATCTTCGACCCGTCGCAGACCACTCGGGCCATCACCGATCTACTGGCCGTGGTGGGATACCGAGGCACGCATGGCGACAGCGATGCAGTAACCGAGAAAGGCCCTGCTGAGGTGGTCGCGGAGGTACTCAAGGCCGGAGGCATCCCGATACCCGCCCATGCGGATCGACCCGAGGACAAGGGCAAAGGCCTGCTCGCCCTTAAGGATGACGGCTCCGGCGCCAGCCGCCTGGATGCCAATACCATTTCCGGCGTGCTCGATAACGAATCCCTCCTCGCCGTGGAATGGGATGACATGGATCGGGACTTTCCCGAGTGCGTCCGCCAACACAAGCAACGCCTGGCCCGGGTGCTCGGGAGCGACTGCCACAACTTTAGGGGGACTGCGGTACCGGGCAGCCGCTATACCTGGGTCAAGATGGCCAGGCCAACGCTGGAAGGGCTGCGCCTGGCGTTGCTCGATGGCAACGGCGTCTCCATCCGCCGCAGCGACGAGGGTCCCTTCGACCCCTTCAGGACCCCGGAGCACTGCATCACCGCCATTGAGGTCGAAGGTGCCCGGTTCATGGGCAACGGCCAAGTGGAACGGCTGGAGTTCTCCCCCTACTACAACGCACTGATCGGCGGGCGCGGCACCGGCAAGTCTACCATCGTCCACGCCCTGCGGCTCACCCTGCACCGCGACGACGAACTCGCCCGGCTGCCGGACACCGCCGAACCGAGGACCCAGTTCGACCGTTTTCGTCGCCCGGTCAAGGGACGGGAAGGCGACGGCGCACTGCGGGACGGGACGCGCATCCGCGTCGAGCTGCTGCGCGATGGGATCCCCCATCGACTGCATTGGGCAGGCGCCGCCGCAGACCCGGTGGTGGAGCAGCGCGGCCCGGACGGAGACTGGGTGCCCTCGGCGAGTCAGGCCATCAACCCGGACCGCTTCCCGGTGCGGATCTTCTCCCAGGGCCAGATCGCCGCGGTGGCCGGGGATGGGCGCGGGGCCCTGCTGGATGTCATCGATGCCGCCGCCGGGGTGGGCGACCTGCGTCGCGTTCTGGACGAGGCCCGGCGCACCTGGCTTGCCCAGCGGGCGCGGCTACGGGAGATCGAGCAGCGCTTGGCCGTCCTGCCCGAGCTCGAGCGCAAGCTCGGCGATGTCACGGCCAAGCTCGATGCCCTCGCCAAGTCACACCAGGCGGACGTACTCAAGGCCCATCAGAGCGCCCAGCGCCAGCATCGTGAACTGGACCAGACCTGGGACCAGTTGGCGGCCGTGCCCGGGCGCCTCAATGCACTCAAGGATGACCTGCTGATCGATGACTTGCCCGAGGGGATCTTCGCCGCCGACGGGGACGATGCCCCCCTGCAAGCCTGGCGTCAGGATGCCAACGCCGCCCTGGCGCAATTACGGGACGACCTCGATAAGGCGCGGCTGGGGTTTGCTCAAAGGCTGGAGACCCTGGGCCAGGATGAACGGCTTACCGCCTGGTGGGGGCGGTTCCATGCCACACAACAGGCCTACGCGGACCTGCAAGCGATGCTGGCCGCCCAAGGCGTCGCCGATCCCCAAGCCTTCGGGCGCCTGGTGCAGGAGAGTCAGACGCTCGATGGGCAGCGCAAGAGCCTGATCCAGTTGCAGACTGATCGAGGGCAACTCCAGCAGGACCACGAAGCCCAGTGGACGCGCCTGCTGGCCGCCCGTCAGGCTGTCTCTGAGCGGCGCAAGGCATTTGTGGCGGACGCACTGCACGGCAACGACTTCGTGCACATCCAGGTGGAGCCCTTCGGCTTCGATCCCCGTGCCATCCGGCGCTCGATTCGAGACCTCGTGGATGTTTTGGACGACCGCTTCGTGGACGATATTCTGCGCTTCGATGACCGTCGGGACCCCGTCGGCGGGCTCGCATACGACCTTGCCAAGACCCCTGACAAGAATCAGGCCCTAAATGCCCTCAAGGGGCGACTGACCACGCCGGACCCAAACCTTGGCGGACATTTTCGCAACTTCCTGCAACGCAAGCTGGGGCAGCCCGAGTTTGCGGACCGAATCTGGTCCTGGTTCCCCGAGGACGACCTGTGCATTACATACAGCCAGCGCGGCGACGGTAGCCACTGGACCCCGCTCGACCAGGGCTCGCCCGGGCAAAAGGCCGCCGCCCTGCTCGCCTTTCTGTTGGCCTTCGGCGACGAGCCCCTGATCCTCGACCAACCCGAGGACGACCTGGACAACCACCTGATCTATGACCTGATCGTGAAGCAGATCCGGGCGAACAAGCTGCGCCGCCAGCTCATCATCGTCACCCACAACCCCAACTTAGTGGTCAACGGAGACGCGGAGATGGTCCACGCCTTCGACTTTCGCGGCGGGCAGTGCCGGGTGGTGCGGCGTGGCGCCCTTCAGGAAAGGGAACTGCGCGAAGAGGTCTGCCGCGTGATGGAGGGCGGACACGACGCCTTCGCGCGGCGCTGGGCCCGCCTGGGTCGGGAGGTCTGAGATGCCGGCGACCAAGGGCGAGTTGATGGAGAAGATCCGTCTGGGCGAGGACGGACTGCTGGAGCTCAAGGAGGTGCGCTTCGCCGGGGCCAAGGTGCGTGGCCCGGCGCGCGACGACCTGGCCGACGAACTCGCCGCCCTGGCCAACAGCGCCGGGGGCACGCTGGTACTGGGCATCGACGACCGCAGCCGGGAGGTCATCGGCATCCCCCTCGAACGACTCGACGCCGTAGAGACCCTGGTCCGCGAGGCCTGCGAGTCGTCCATCAAGCCGTCCCTGGCCCCGCTGATCGAGCGCCTGACCCTGCCCGACCCGCTCGGCCAGGAGCGACCCGTGCTGCGGGTGGAGGTGACCCGCAGCCTCTTCGTCCATCAAAGCCCCGGGGGTTATCTGCATCGTGTCGGCTCGTCCAAGCGGCCGATGCCGCCGGACCAGTTGGCCCGACTGTTCCAGCAACGCAGCCAGTCGCGACTGATCCGCTTCGACGAGACCCCGGTCCCCCAGGCGAGCCTGGGAGACCTCGCCGAGGGACTGTGGCGGCGCTTCGCACCCGCGGCGACGGCCGATGCGCCCGAGGTCTTGCTCGGCAAGCTCGCCATGGCGGCGCGGGACGACCAAGGCGTCTGGCGACCGACGGTGGCCGGACTGCTGATGGCCTGCGAGCATCCGCAGCGGCTGCTCCCCGGGGCCTTCGTCCAGGCGGTCGCCTATGCGGGGACGTCGGTGACACCGGATGCCTTGGGCTCGCCCTATCAACTCGACGCCCGGGACATTACCGGCCCCCTGGACCGACAGATCACCGGGTCCTGCGACTTCGTCTCGAAGAACATGCGGGTGGCCGCGCGCAAGCGGCCCCAGGGCGGCCGCCAGGACCTCCCGCAGTACGACCTGCTGGCCGTCTTCGAGGCCGTGACCAATGCCCTGGCGCACCGCGACTACTCCATGGCCGGCAGCAAGGTGCGGCTGCGTCTGTTCGACGACCGGCTCGAGATCTACAGCCCCGGGATGCTGGTCAACACCATGACCACCGAGAGCCTGCCATGGCGCCAGGCCGCCCGCAACGAGGCCCTCACGAGCCTGTTGGCCCGCTGCCCGGTGCCGGACACGGAGTCGGCCCCCCACCGCGCCCGCATCATGGACAAGCGTGGGGAGGGGGTCCCCATCATCCTGGAGCGCAGCACGGCCCTGTCCGGCCAGGCACCCATCTACCGCCTGGTTGACGAAAGCGAGTTGCTGCTCATCATCCATGCCGCCAATCCGGCAGCCGAGAAGCGTGACGCGGCGCGCGATGACCCGGCAGAGAATTAGCGGGGGCCGGTCAAGAACGCCGACAGCGAACCGTTACGCGAGCGATCGCGGCCCTCAGTCCCCATACTCCGCCGCCCGCCGGGCGTCGCCCCGCACCCGCTCGACCGGGTAGCGCCCCTCATTGATGGCGATCTTGCGGTAGGCGGCGGCGATCGGGTCTATCTGGAGTCGCTCGGCGAGCCGGATGAGATAGATCAGACAGTCCGCCAACTCCAGGGCCACCTGTTCCTTCTTCTCCGGGCTCAGGTCGCGGCTCGCGTCCTCGCTCAACCACTGGAAGTGTTCCAGGAGTTCGCCGACCTCCCCGGCCAGGGCCATCGACAGGTTCTTGGGCGAGTGGAACTGCTCCCAGTCCCGCTCCCGGGCAAAGCGGACCAGGCGGGCGTTGAGGTCGTCCAGGCTGTCCATGACGCCTTAGGCCGGGAGCGCCGCGAGCGCCGCACGCGCCCGGGCGATGGCGGCGCGCACCTGGGCCGGGGCGGTTCCGCCCAGGTGGTCGCGGGCGGCGACTGAGCCGTCCAGGGTCAGGACGGCGAAGACGTCGGGCTCGATGCGGTCAGAGAACCCGCGCAGTTCCTCAATGCTCAACTCAGCCAGGTCGCGCCCTTCGCGCACCCCCAGGGCCACTGCCTGGCCGACGATTTCGTGGGCGTCACGGAAGGCGATGCCCTTGCGCACCAGATAGTCCGCGAGATCCGTGGCGGTGCTGAACCCCTGGGCGGCGGCGGCCCGCATCCGCTTCCGGCGGCAGGTCACATGGCCCATCATGTCGGCATAGACCTTGAGGCAACCCTTCACGTTGTCCACGGTGTCGAACAGCGGCTCCTTGTCCTCCTGGTTGTCCTTGTTGTAGGCCAGCGGCTGGCCCTTCATCAGGGTCAGCAGCGCCATCAGGTGACCGAAGATGCGCCCGGTCTTGCCGCGCACCAGCTCCGGCACGTCCGGGTTCTTCTTTTGCGGCATGATGGAGGAGCCGGTGCAGAAGCTGTCCGACAGGTCCACGAAGCCGAACTGGGCCGAGGACCACAGGATGAGTTCCTCGGAGAAGCGCGACAGGTGCATCATCAGGATCGCCGCCGCGGCGGTAAACTCAATGGCGAAGTCCCGATCCGAGACCGCGTCCAGGGAGTTTTCCGCGGGTCGGTCGAAGCCCAGGAGGCGGGCGGTCAGCGCCCGATCGATGGGGTAGGTGGTGCCGGCCAGCGCGGCGGCGCCCAGCGGCATCACGTTGACGCGCCCGCGGCAGTCGGCCAGGCGCGCCCGGTCGCGCTCCAGCATCTCGAACCAGGCCATCATGTGGTGGCCGAAGGTGATCGGCTGCGCCACCTGCAGGTGGGTGAAACCGGGCATCACCGTGTCGGCCTCGCGGTCCGCCAGGTCCAGCAGGGCGCCCTGGAAGCGCAGGATCGCGGCGCGGATGAGGTCGATCTCATCGCGCAACCACAGCCGCACATCGGTAGCCACTTGGTCATTACGGGAACGCCCGGTATGCAGGCGCTTGCCGGCCTCCCCGATCGCTTGGGTGAGGGCGGTCTCCACGTTCATGTGGACATCTTCCAAGGGGATGGACCAGACGAAGTCGCCGGCCTCGATGCGTGCACGCACCGCGGTGAGACCGGCGACGATCTGGTCGGCGTCGTCCTGACTCAGAATGCCCTGGCGCGCGAGCATGGTCGCATGGGCGATGGAACCTTCGATGTCGTAGCGGTACAGTCGACGGTCGAAGTCCACCGAAGCCGTAAAGGCCTCGACGAAGGCGTCCGTTGGGGCGCTGAAACGACCGGCCCAGGGTTTGCCGACGACGGTGAACGGGGTTTGACTTGACTCGTGCATCATGAGGTCCGACCGGTGACAAAGTGGCCATTCTACATGCGCCCCCGCTGGGGTTGGACCTGACGCGATGCAGCTTCTCTCGGATGTTCCGGAACCGCCCTCTCACCGCAAGGCGTTTCTGCCCAATTTCTGCCGGGTGCCCATGGTGCTGGGCGTCGTGCTGACCGCCCAACTGCTGGGGATCAGCCTCACCCTGGCGTCGCGGCGCCCGCTCGCCGAGTTCTGGGAACATTTCGGCCCCATGTCCTTTTTCGTCCTGGCCATCTCACTGTGCACGAGCGCAGTGCTCTGCGCCTTGCGCCCGGCGCTGCTGCGGGTCGGCGATCGGATGGCCGCGGTGCTGGCCTGGCTGCTCCTGGTCAGCACCACCGGACTCGTGACCTGGGGCGCCTTCAGCCTCACGCCGGCGCCGGTCCAGGCCCAACTCTTCCCGGGCGATGGGCTGCCCGGGATCCTGGTGCGCAGCCTGGGTATTGGTGCCATCCTGGGGGGCATGCTGCTGCGCTATCTTTATCTGCACCATCTGTGGCGACTGCAGGTGGAGGCCGAAGCCGAGGCCCGCTTCCAGAAGCTACAGGCCAGGATTCGACCCCACTTCCTCTTCAACAGCATGAACACCATCGCCAACCTGACCCAGACCAACCCCCGGGTGGCCGAGGAGGTGGTGCAGGACCTGGCAGACCTCTTTCGCGCCACGCTGGCGAACCCGGACGAGACCTCGACCCTATCCAAGGAACTGGAATTGGCCTACCGTTATCTCAATATCGAGAAGCAGCGCCTGGGCGACCGGCTGCAGGTGCTGTGGGACGTCGAGGATCTGCCGGGGGATGCGATGCTGCCGCCGCTGATCCTGCAACCGTTGATCGAGAACGCGGTCTATCATGGTATTGCGCCGTCGCGACGCCCCGGGCTGATCCGTATCAGCGGGCGTTACCGCAGGGCGCAGGTGAATTTGAGCGTGCGCAACACCTTGCCCGCGGACGACGAGCCCGGCAACCGCCACACCAGCGGCAACCACATGGCCCTGGACAACGTCAAGCAACGCATGGCGGGCATGTTCGAAGGCGATGCGCGCGTGATCATCTCGCGGATCGAGGGCGATTATCAGGTCCGACTGGTGTTCCCTTACCCCTGGAAGCAGCAATGAAAATCCTGGTTGTTGACGACGAATCCCCGGCCCGGCAACGGTTGGTGCGCCTGCTGTCCGAGATCCAGGGCAACTACGAACTGGCCGGTGAGGCGAGCGACGGGATCGAGGCGGTGGAGTTGTGCCGCTCGCGGCCCGTCGATCTGGTGCTGATGGACGTGCAGATGCCCGGCCTCAACGGGCTGGATGCGGCCCGCCAGATCTCGCACATCGAACCGCCGCCGGCGGTGATCCTGGTGACCGCCTACGAGCATTACGCCCTGGCCGCCTTCGAGCGCAAGGTCGAGGACTACCTGGTCAAGCCGGTCCGGCGCGAGCGCCTGCAAGAGGCCCTGGAGCGAGCGCGCATCCCCACCCGCCCGCAACGCGCCGCGCTCGCCACGCGCGATGAGGCGCACCCGGGGCGGCGGCTCTCGCTGAGCGCCCACTACCGCGGCGGCCTGCAGACCGTCCCGATCGAGGACATCATCTTTCTCCAGGCCGAGCACAAATACGTCACGGTCCGGCACACCGGCGGCGAGCTCCTGGTGGACGAGTCCCTGAAGGCCCTGGAGGACGAGTTCGCCGATCTCTTCCTGCGCATCCACCGCAATGCGCTGGTGGCGCGCTCCCGGCTCTTCGCCCTGGAGAAGGGCACGGATGGGGGCACCGAGGTGCGCCTGCGCGACTGCCCGGAGCGCCTGCCGGTCAGCCGCCGACACCTGGCCGACATCCGCCGCTGGCTGCGGGCCGGTACGCCCTGAGTACCCACCCTCTTGCGCTTTATCCTAGAAGCGGCAATTACTCACGCAAAGACGCCAAGAACGCAAAGAAGAACAGAACGTTGCAAGCGATGATCCCGTCACCCGGCAGGTCCGCCGTACGACAGAGATGTCGCATTGAAAAACTTTGCGTCTTTGCGTCTTTGCGTGAAACAAGTGCTCTTTCCAGGTTTATCGTTCCTTCTTGACCCCAACGGGGTCTTACCTATCAGCCCAGGGCAACGCCCTGGGTATCGGGTGTAGCGCAGCCTAGCCCTGAAAGGGCCTGACATCGGGAGCCCCGCCGTGATGTCACGCCCTTTCAGGGCTGAGCCGATCGGACGAAGCTATCCCAGGGCGTTGCCCTGGGCTGGTATGTCACGCCCCTTCAGGGCTCAAGATTCGCCACCCCCGCCCGGGCCGCCCGGCGCACCAAGACCGGTAGTCCCCGGCGTGAAACGCTGACGTCCGGGTCACGGCGACGGCGCCCCCTGCGTCCGAACGATTGAGATTCCGACCCCGGGCGTATACCCTCGCCCCCCTTCACCAGCCCCACGCGCGCGGCACCCCGTCGAGCAACGCCCGCGCCCAACCCCGAGCACTCGGTGCAAGAACTCCCAAGCCCAAGCCGCGCGCGGCTCCACCAACTCCTGGCCCTGGTGTCGCTCGCCCTGATCGGCACCCTGCCCTTCTGGCTGAGCGACCTGGATCTGCACATGGCCGCGCACTTCTATCATCCCGGCGCCGAGGACCCCTGGCCGGAATCCAGCCGCAGCTTCTGGGTATTCCTCTACCAGGCCGCACCACTCATCGGGGGGCTTATTCTCATCGGCAGCCTGCTGGCCATCGCCGCGACCCGCATCTGGCACTCCCAACGGCGCCGCCGCCGTTACGCGGTCTTCGTCCTGGCCGTGACCCTGCTGGGACCCGGCCTGGTCATCAACGGGGTGATCAAGGACTATTGGGGGCGCCCGCGGCCCCATCAGACCCTCGACCTGGGCGGCACCCAGCCCTACGCCCTCCCCCTCGTGCGCACCCACGAGGGCAAGGGCATGTCCTTTCCGAGCGGCCACGCCGCCATGGGCTTCGCCCTGGGCGCCTTTTACTTCGTCTGGCGCCGCCGCCGCCCGCGGCTGGCCCGGGCCGCACTGCTCGTCTCGGTCGTCCTGGGCGCCCTGATCGGGGTGGGGCGCATGACCGCCGGGGATCACTTTCTCTCGGACGTCATCTGGTCGGCGGTGCTGACCTATGGGGTTGCGTTTCTCCTCTATTGGTTCGTCCTTCGCATCCCCCAGTGGGAGGACGCGCGCGCGCTGCGCCCGCCGCCCCCCCCGCGGCCACTGCGTCACCCAGGTCTGACCGCCGGGGCCTACCTCCTCGCCGCGGCGGTCCTGCTATTCGCGGTCCTGCTCACCACCCCGGTGCAGGAGACGCGCAATCTCGGGGTCCAGGCGCTCGCCCCCGCGTCCGGGCCGCGCACCCTGCGCCTGGTGGCCGACGCCGGGACGCTAAGCCTCTTCCGCCTGGGCACCACGGGCCCGGCGGGTGAGGCAGTCTCCATCCGCCTGAAGGGGCGCGGCTTCGGCCTGCCCAGCAGCCGCGTGCGCGGCCGTCTCGAACGCACCGCGGACACCCTGACCTACCGCGTCACCCACACCGGCATCTTTACCGAGCAGGACAGCACGCTGACGGTCGGCATCGACCCAACCGCCTGGGACCTGGTCACGATGGCGACCGGCAGCGGCGATATCCGCGTGTTGGCGCTGGGCCAGCCGGCGCCCAGACTGGAGCTGACGGCCGCCAAGGGCCTGGTGCTGGACGAAAACCGCGCCCCTCCCGACACCGCGCTCAAGGCCCCCACCATGTCCCCCACGGGCCCCGCGGGGGCCGCCCGATGACGGCGCCCGCCCATCAGGACGCAACCACCGGCAGGCCCCCATGTGCGGCATAGCCGGCATCCTGATGCGCACCGGTCTGTACCCGGACCCGGAGCAGTTGCGCATCATGGCCGCGGCGCTGGCCCACCGCGGGCCGGACGACCGCGGCGCCTGCTGCCGTGGGGCGGCCGGCCTCGCCCAGACCCGACTCTCCATCATCGGGCTCGCCACCGGCCACCAGCCGATGGTCGCGGCGGCCGAGGGGCTGGCCCTGGCCGCCAACGGCGAGGTCTACAACTATCTGGAGTTGAACGAGGAACTGCGCGCGGCCGGGCGGGTGCTGCACACCGACTCCGACTCCGAGACCATCCTGCACGCCTATGCGGTCCACGGGCTCGGCTGCCTGCCGCGCCTGCGCGGCATGTACGCCTTCGCCCTGCACGACGCCCGCTCCGGGCAACTGATCCTCGCCCGCGACCGGCTCGGCATCAAGCCGCTGTTCTACGTGAAGCTCCCCGACCGGGTCTGCTTCGCATCTGAAATCAAGGCGCTGCTGCCCTGCCTCCCGGGTCGGCCGGCCATCGACCCGGGGTCCCTGCGCCGCTTCCTGCAGAACCAGTTCGCCGGGGGCGAAGACACGGTGCTCCAGGACATCCACCGGGTGCCGCCCGGGGAGGCCCTCATCGTCCATCCGGACCTGCGGCTGGAGCAACACCGCTACTGGTCGGCCCTCGCGGTCCCCCCCCGCCGCATTGATGCCGAGGAGGCCCAAATGGAACTGGACCGCCTCATGCACGCGGCCATGCGCGAGCACATGCGCGCCGACGTGCCCTTCGGGCTCTTCCTGTCCGGCGGGGTAGACTCGGCGGTGCTCGCCGCCCTGCTCCACGCCCACGGGGCCGGGCGCATCCGCTCCTTCTCGGTCGGCTACCAAGGCAGCACCCTGGCCCATGAACTGGACGAGGCGGCCCGGGTGGCGGCCCACTTCGGGTTCGACCACCAGCCGCTCGAACTGACCCTGGAACAGGTCTTCGCGCGTATCCCCCACAGCATCTGGGCGGCCGACGAACTGATGCGCGACTATGCGAGCCTGCCGACCAGCATCCTCGCCCAGACCGCCGGGGCCGAACTCAAGGTGGTCTTCTCCGGGGAGGGCGGCGACGAGGCCTTCGCCGGCTACCGCCGCTACCACCCGCGCGCACTGGAGCGCTGGTTCAAGACCCTGCGCCACCCCGGCAGCGGCGGTTTCCGCACCCGCGGCCAGTGGTCCCGGCATTGGTCCCGGCGGGTCATGGGCGCGGCACTGCGTGAGGCCCCCGGGTTAGACCGCGCCCCCTTCCTCGCCGCCTGGGGGGAGACCCCCGCCGACTGGTCGGCGATGCAACGGCGCCAATACACGGATCTGGTGACCGCCCTGCCGGACAACCTGCTGGTCAAGACCGACCGGATGCTCATGGCCTTCGGCCTGGAGGGACGGGTGCCCTTCCTCGACCACCGCGTCGTCGAATTCGGCCTGTCCCTGCCGGACCGGCTCAAGGTCCGCCGCCACCAGGGCAAGTGGCTGCTCAAACACTGGGCCGCACCGTTGCTGCCCCCCGGCCACCTGGAGCGCCCCAAACGCGGCTTCCACGTCCCGGTGGGTGACTGGCTGACCGGCGACTTGGCGCGGCGCCTGGGCGAGCGCCTGGCCGCGAATCGAGGCATCCGCGAGTGGTTCGAGCCCACCGCCATCCCCGCCCTGGTCGCGGCGCGCCAGGCCGGCCACGGCGGCGAGCGCGAACTGTTCGGACTCATGCAGTTCGCCATCTGGCACCGGATCTTCATTGAGGAGCCGGGCCTGATACCGGCACCGGATGAAGACCCATTGGAGTGGGTCTGAGAACAATAGCAGGCGTCCATTTCTCTCACGGAGACACAAAGACACGGAGAAAGACAACTCCGCATCTCCGTGTCTTTGTGTCTCCGTGAGAGATTTCTTCTCTCTTTTGCATACGCGATTCAATGACCGTCTTGCCTGAAGCCCGAATCAGCATCCCCATGCCCACCCGTATCGCCTGCTTTTTCTCCACCTCCGGCCACAGCGGTGTCGACCGGGCCGCGGGGCACCTGATCCCGGCCCTGGCGCGCCGCGGCTATGCGGTGGATCTGCTCAAGGTGCGCCGACACGGACCGAACCTGCCGCAGATCCCGCCGGGGGTGCGGGTCATCGACCTGGGCTCACGCCATACCTATGCCTGCCTCCCCGCCGTGGCGGCCTATCTGCGCCGCGAGCGCCCGGCCGTGCTGCTCTCCGACAAGGACCGGGTCAATCGCACCGCGCTCGTCGCCCGCACGCTGGCCCGGGTCGGGGCAGAGGTCCAGACCCGGCTCGTCTTCAGCTCCGGCACCACCATCTCCATCGATCTGGCCACCCGCGGCACCCTGGAGCGCTGGGTGCAACGCAACTCCATGGGCCGGCTCTACCCCTTCGCCGATCAGGTGATCGTCACCAGCAGCGGCGTCGCCGATGACATGGCCGCCTATACAGGACTCGCCCGCCGACTGATCCGGGTGGTGCCCTCACCGGTGGTGCCGGAGGCACTGTTCACGACCACACCATCCCGCCCGGACCACCTCTGGCTCGGCGACCCGGCCGCGCCCCTGATCCTGAGCGTCGGTGAACTGTGCCACCGCAAGGGCTTCGACACCCTGCTGCGCGCCTTCGCCCGGCTGCGCGCCCAGCGTCCCTGCCGGCTCATGATCCTGGGCCGGGGCGGGGAACGCGAGGCCCTGCTCGCCCTGGCCGCAGAACTGGGCGTGGCGGCCGATTTCGCCCTCCCCGGCTATGTACCTGAGCCCTATGCCTGTATGGCCCATGCCGACCTCTTCGCCTTCACGTCCCGCTGGGAAGGGCTCGGCTTCGTGCTGATCGAGGCCCTGGCGGTCGGCACCCCGGTGGTCTCCACCGACTGCCCGAGCGGCCCCCGCGAGGTTCTGGCCGACGGGCGCTACGGCCCCCTGGTCCCGGTGGACGACCCCACCGCCCTGGCCGCCGCCCTGGGCGCAACCCTGGATCACCCCCTGCCCGCCGGGCACCTGCGCGAGGCCGCCCGCCCCTACGGGATCGAGGCCAGCACCGACGCCTACCTCAACGCCATGGGACTACCGCCATGCCCCGAGTGACCGCCGTCATCCCGACCCACAACGGCGCCGCCTTCATCGGCCACACCATCCGCAGCGTGCTGGCCCAGACCTGCGCGGACCTGGAGGTCCTGGTCGCGGACGACGGCAGCACCGACGACACCGCCGCCATCGTCGCCGCCTTCGACCCGCCGGTGCGCCTGATCCGGGTGCGGCACGGCAACACCCAGGCGACCCGCAACGCCGCCATCGCCGCGAGCGACAGCGAATTCATCGGGCTCCTGGACCAGGACGACGCCTGGTGGCCACGCAAGCTCGAACTCCAGGTCGCCCGCCTGGACGCGGACCCGGCGCTCGGCCTCTGCTATACCGACACCCGCGGGGTAGACCTGGCCGGCCGGGAACTCGCCGAGCGCCACAACCCATTACAGATCCCCCAAGACCAGACCGAGGCCCTGGGCCGACTGCTGCGGGTCAACATCATGGCGGCCTCCACCGTGCTCCTGCGCCGATCCCTCTTGGAGCAGGTCGGCACCTTCGACCCCGCCTATCACCTGGCCGGCGACTGGGACCTGTGGCTGCGCATCGCCGCCGAGGCCCCCATTGCCGCCGTCCCCGAGGTCCTGATCGATTACTGCTGGCACGCCGGCAACCTCTCCCACGGGCGCATCGCCCTGCACGCCGAGGGGATCGCGGTCCAGGAGGCGGCCCTGGCCCGCATCGCCGCGCACCCGCGCTGGTCCACCGACGCCAGCCTGCGGCCCTACCTGCCCGCCGCCCGCCGCAAGCTCGCCGCCCGCTGCTCCGAACTCGGGCTCCTGTACGCCCGCGCCGGCCGCCGCACCGAGGCCCTGGCCTGGCACGCCCGCGCACTGCGCCTGCGCCCCTGGACCCCGCGCGCCTGGTCGCGATGGGTGCGCGCCCTGGTGCCGACGCGGCGCCCGCACCCCGGGGCGGGAGACGGGACTTCATCCGTGAATGAGCGCGATTGAACTCGATCTTCGAGACGCGAGCGGGGGATGGGGTCAAGCGGGGGATGGGATCAGGTCTTGACTTATGCCTTTCCTGAACTACCTTTACGATCATGGCTAGGCCGTTACGACTTGAGTTTGCCGGTGCGCTGTACCATGTCACCTCATGCGGTGACGGACGGTAGGACGTTTTTCGGGCCGTCGGGGACCGGTGGGTGTTTGTCGACGTGCTCGCGGGCGTGGGGGGACGCTTTAATTGGATCATCCACGCCTACTGCCTGATGACCAACCATTAAGTAAGCCAACACAATTGATTGTAGGAAATCAGATAAGCACGAAAACGTTAAGCATTGAAAAACAGTAGCTCAGTATAATTGAAACTCATAAACAAATCTGTTGAAGTACTTACCATCTCCTCGTGGAGACGCCGGACGGGAATCTCGGCAAAGGCATGCGGGAACTCAACGGTGTTTACACGCAACGGTTCAATCGGGTCTACCAAAGGGTGGGGCACCTCTTCCAGGGGCGGTATAAGGCGAGTCTGTCTGGTGCAGAAGGAAGCGTACCTTCTCGAAGTCGCGCTTTACGTGGTCCTCAACCCGGTCCGCGCGCGCATGGTTCGATCGGCGAGCGATTACCCTTGGAGCAGTTATCGGGCCATGACCGGCGAGGACGCGGCCCCCGAGTGGCTGGAGACGCGCGCGATCTTGGCGGCGTTCAGCCAGACCGAAGCGCAAGCCGTGGAAGGTTACCAGTCCTTCATCGCCACGGGCAAGGAACAACCTTCGCCCTGGGAGCACCTCAAGCAGCAGGTCTATCTGGGCTCAGACGCCTTCGTGGAGGCCATGCAACGCAAGGTCCCGCAGGCCTTGATCATAATCCCGGCCAGCGGCGTGCGTAGTCAGGGCTTCCAGCCCTGACGGTGTCAGGCCAAGATGGCCTGACTACGCACCCGGCGAGCCCAAGCGGCCGGAATCTTGATCGACGCCGTCCCGCACGACCGCGACCTACGCGAAGTGCCCCAAGCCAGACGTCGGCCGGTCCCGCGATCGTTGGCGGAATACGACCAGACGCATGCGGATCGAGATCAAGCGATCAAGGCCGCCTACGCCAGCGGCGGGTATACAATGCAGGAAATTGGCGACTACTTCGCGCTGCAGCAGTCGCGTATCAGCAAGATCGTCTGCGGTATACCTCGGCGTAGCGGCGAGGAATTAGTCGAGACCTGACCCCATCCATCGCCTGACCCCATCCATCGCCCGTTTATAGAATGCGTCTCCATTGGAACCGAGTCGTATAAGGCGCGTTCCTACTTCGGGTGAGACCGCCGCGTAGCTGCTGGGCAGTAGAAATAGCATCTTTATCTACTCCACTTCGGCTTGGGTCGGATTCGCATCTTTCTCTTTGGATAGGCGAGGAACAATATCATGAGATTTGGAACTATTATTGTGGGTACTAGCCTCCTGTTTGCGTCCGTGTGCCTGGGTGAAACAGTTTTCGTAAATACGCCAGTCGATGGGTTCCTGGCATTACGAAGCGAACCGAGCGCGAAACATGGATCTCGGCTCTATAAAATACCTCATGCCACTGCGATAGACTTATCCGATTGTGTTTCTCTCTCCCCGTCAGATCGCTGGTGTAGGACCGAATATCAAGGCAGGACTGGCTGGGTTCTAGACAAGTACGTAACAAGAAGGTCAAATGGGCGCGGCACAGGTCCAACTGCTGGACAAGGGCGTCAGACCTCCACTTTATCCGAAACCAATGCGATCTTGAGATCTGTCGCAAACGAATGCACGCCTAATTGGTGCAGTCCAGCACTGGGGAACGTGCTTGGTGGATACGCTACTGTAGAGTTTCTATGCAAGAAAAAGGACTGCGAGAATAGCACCGCTTATCTCAAGAAGGTGGGCGGCAAGTGGGAGATGGTAGATCAGGGAACCGGCGTCACTCCCGATGATCTTGTTAGTCATGGCTTTCCCGCTAATGTCGCCCGCGCACTCGCGAAATAACGAACGTTTCACTAGGCCACCGGAGCCCGCAACCGGGCAAAGACATCGCGTGCACGCTCGACCCGCCCCTCCTCGAGCTGACGATTGTCGAGCGCCAGGATCTTCAAACAAGGCGAGCGTCTCCTCGGGCGGACCGGACCGGTGCTGATGCAAGCTTCCTGACCAACGACCAAGCCCGCCGTGTTAGCCTGTATCCCAGACGAATCCCCACGGAGCAAGACACCCATGCAGCAACTCACCCACGAAGGCCAGCACCTGGTCGCTGAACTGGCGCAACGCCACGGCTTCAGCATCGATGCGGTCACGACCATGCTGTTCGCCGTGCGCAACGGCAACGGCACCATGGCCCAGTTCTGGCACCCGGAGTTCGGCGGCGGCGGGCAGTGGATGCAGGGCGGCATGGTCATGGTCGGGGACATGTTCAACCATGCGCTCAAGGGCCGGGTGGATGCCCTGTGCAACGATATCTCGGGCGTACTCTCACGCCAGCCGGGGCTGCTGCAGACCGGGAGCTTCCAGTCCCAGAGTCAGGGCGGGGCCGGCTACCAGAACCAGACGGCGGGGGGCTTCCCCGGCCAGTCGAGCCTCTTCGTCCCGGACCCGGCGATGCACTGGTGGCCCGCGGAACTGGGGTCGCCCAGTGCGACCGGGGCGCAGAATCAGGTGAAGTACGCCTATTTCGCCAACACACGGCGCCTGGCGGTGGACACCAATGGCGAGTGCTGGGTGTACGACACCCAGGACCACCAGATCGGCGGCTTCTCCCAGCAGCAGGGGGGCGGGTCCTCGATCACCTTCACCAGCCAGTACGGGACCGTCAATCTGGCGAGCCTGCCGGTGGTCTCGCGCGGCCCCTCGGCCCGCTGAGCCGCCTGCTTCAATAGCGGATCACGGGTTCCTGCCGCGCACCGGGCGGCAGGGGCCGGGCGCGGGCCAGGGCCGCCGCGGCCGGCCCCCAGCCGCGGCTGGCGGTGACCCCGGGATGTCGGCGCAGCAGATTGAGCAGGCGCTTGGCCCAGCCGTAGACGCGGAAAAACCGGACCACCCGGGCGCACTGTGCGGCACTCGGCGGTTGCCGCGCACAGATCAGCTTATCATCATAGAGGCCCCGGTCCATGAGGCCGACGGCCCCGTAGACCGCGACCCGCACCCGGCTCCCGCGAACCAGGCGCGGACCCAGGACCAGGGCGTCGAGCAGGTCGCCCTCCAGCCCCAGCAGACCGGGCACGCTGCCGTAGTTGTAGGGACAGGGCAGGGGCGAGATGAAATCCAGGGATCCGTCGGAGCCACGCTTGAGGCAGCTGCCGCGGGGCACCTCGATCACGACCTCGACCCAGGGGGCGGACGGGACTCGCGGGCGCCGGGCCGGTGCGACCCCAGCGGGTCGGGTGACTTTGGTTTTTCCCGGGCGAGCACCTATGCTTACACGGTTGTTCATGTCTAGTCTCGCACGCGCCCGGCTGCTGCCCGGCGCGCCCAGGTAAGCCACTATGATCTCGGTCGCCGCGTACCTGGAAAACGAGAAGATTGCCGATCTCAAGAGCGAGTATGTCAATGGCCGGTGCCTCCCGATGGTGGGCGCCAGCCGGCTGCACGACCAGATCTGCGTGCGTATGGCCCGTCTGCTTCAGGGGCAGTTGGAGGGCTCGCCTTACCGCCTGTTCCGCCCCACGGTCAAGGTCCGTGTCCAGGGCGCGCATGACGAGCGATTCTACTACCCGGACCTCCAGGTTAGTGGGGGGGAAACCACGGAGCACCCGGAGTATCTGGAGGCGCCCAAGCTGATCCTGGAGGTGATGTCCGCGGCCAGCGAGCGGCGGGACCGGGAGGAAAAGGCCCCGGCCTACCGGCGGATCCAGGGTCTGGAAGAGTTGATCCTGATCGCGCTCGCGGCACCGCGGATCGAGGTGTGGCGCCGCGCACCCGAGTGGACGGCGGAGCCGGTTACCGGCACCCTGCGGCTCGCCAGCCTGGGGTGCGAGATCCCGCTGGAACAGATCTATGGCGGGCTGACCCTGCCCGCGGGCTGAGCCCGCCGCAGGCGGTACGGCCCTGGTACACGACGAAAAAAGAAAAGCCATCTCAACCAGAAGGTTGGATGGCTATTATGGCTCGCGGGCCTGGTGCGTGCGTCCTCGGCGTCTTATATTGACCTAGCTGTTTGCCGGGGGCCTGCGGTGCTCGCAACGGGCATCCCTGTCCCGGTCGTCGCGGTCTCGGCCTGTCCGAGACCCTGATCCTTGCGACGCTTAATTTCTATTGGCTATGCGTCTGCTCATGGCCGTCATTGCTGTGCGCTGCTTGTCGCTGATGTCGTGCGTCTGCCGCTCGTCGCTGCTGCCGTGCGTTGGCTGCTTGTCGTTGCTGCTGTGCGCTGGTCGCTGATCGTTGCTTTCGTGCGTTGGCTGCGTCTCGTTGCCGCTATGTTCTCGTGCTGGTCGGTGCTGCTGTGCGTACGCTCCGGCGGCCGTTCGGGGGGCTGATCGCCCCCGGTTTGACCCTTCGCCCTCACCGAAGCATTAGCAGCCCCCGTGCCAACCATAAATTGTTCATTAAAACAACGCGATGGCCTGCGAAGGGCGGGGTTCTTTCAATCGCATCCCGAGAATGGGGACGAATTTGCGTCTCAGGGTCCACGGACCTGGCCCGACAGTCGCAGGACGCGACGAAGATTGCGACGGATCAGGTAACAGGCGCAGGGTTGGAGCGCGGGACCCGCGTCTACAATGGGGCCCTTTCATGGACTCAGGCGGCGGCCATCGTGGACCAAGCACCGGACCTCTTTTCCTATCGCAGGCACTGGGCGCACAAGCTCGGGACCGCTCCGGAGCTGCCCATGTCGCGGGCCGAGATGGACCTGCTCGGCTGGGACGCCTGTGATGTCATCATCGTCACCGGCGACGCCTACGTGGACCACCCATCCTTCGGGATGGCGATCATCGGCCGGCTGCTGGAGGCCCAGGGGTTCCGGGTGGGCATCATCAGCCAGCCGGACTGGACCTCGGCGGCCGATTTCCGGCGCCTGGGGGCCCCGACGCTCTTCTTCGGCATCACCGCCGGCAACATGGACAGCATGGTCAACCGCTATACCGCGGACCGGCGGGCGCGCTCGGACGACGCCTATACCCCCAACGGCGCCGCCGGACGACGGCCGGACCGCTCGGTCACCGTCTATGCCCAGCGGGCGCGGGAGGCGTACAAGGAGGTTCCCATCGTCATCGGCGGAATCGAGGCCAGCCTGCGGCGCATCGCCCACTATGACCACTGGTCGGAGAAGGTGCGGCGCGCCGCCCTGGTGGACGCCAAGGCCGACCTGCTGCTCTTCGGCAACGCCGAGCGCGCCCTGGTGGCGCTGGCCCACCGCCTCGCCCGGGGGGAGCCGATCGCGACCATCCGCGACCTGCGCGGCACCGGCTTCATGGTGAATACAGTACCGGCGGGCTTCAGCGAGATCGATTCGAGCCACCTTGATGAGCCCGGTCAGGTGGCACCCCACCCGGACCCCTATGCCGCGGAGCCGCCGGGGTGCGCAGCCACCCAGAAGGGCGGCGCTGATCCCACCGCGGGTATTCCCATCAGCTTCCACCGCCGCCCCCGCCACCTGGACCGGGGCCACACGGTGGTGCGCCTGCCGTCCTTCGAGCAGGTACGCGACGACCCGGTGCTCTACGCCCACGCCTCCCGGGTCTTTCACCAGGAGACCAACCCCGGCAACGCCCGCGCCCTGATCCAGGGCCACGGCGATCGGGCGATCTGGCTCAACCCACCGCCCATCCCTCTGACAAGTGCGGAACTGGACCGGGTCTACGAACTGCCCTACAGCCGCCGCCCCCATCCGAGCTATGGGGCCGCGCCCATCCCCGCCTGGGAGATGATCCGCTTCTCGATCAATATCCTGCGCGGCTGTTTCGGTGGCTGCACCTTCTGTTCCATCACCGAGCACGAGGGGCGCATCATCCAGAGCCGCTCACAGGCGTCCATCCTGCGCGAGATCGAAGAGGTCCGCGACCGCACCCCAGGCTTCACCGGCAGCATCTCGGATCTCGGCGGCCCCACCGCCAACATGTGGCGGCTCGCCTGCAAGGACCGGGCGATCGAGTCGTCCTGCCGTAAGCCCTCCTGTGTCTATCCGGACATCTGTCCGAACATGAATACCGACCACGGGCCGCTGATCGAACTGTATCGGGCGGCCCGCCGGGTTCCCGGCATCAAGCGGGTCTTGATCGCCTCCGGGCTGCGCTATGATCTGGCGGTGCGCTCACCCGACTATGTCCGGGAGTTGGTGACCCACCATGTCGGCGGCTATCTCAAGATCGCCCCGGAACACACCGAGCCCGGCCCCCTGGCGAAGATGATGAAGCCCGGCATCGGCACCTACGACCGCTTCAAGGCGCTGTTCGACAAGTATTCCCGGGAGGCGGGCAAGGAGCAATACCTGATCCCCTACTTCATCTCCGCCCACCCCGGGACGAGCGATGAGGACATGCTCAATCTCGCCCTGTGGCTGAAGAAAAACGGCTTCCGCCCCGACGCCGTGCAGGCCTTCCTGCCCACCCCCATGGCGATTGCCGGCGCCATGTATTACACCGGCCGCAACCCCTTGAAGCGGGTGAGCCGCGACAGTGAACGGGTGAGCGTGGTGCGCGGCCAGCGGCAGCGGCGCCTGCACAAGGCCTTCCTGCGCTATCACGACCCGGAGAACTGGCCGCTGCTGCGTGAGGCCTTGAAGGCAATGGGCCGTGCGGACCTGATCGGCAACGGCAAACGCCACCTGATCCCCGCCTTCCAGCCGGCCGGGACGGGCTTGAGCCCGGAGGGGCGGCGGCGCGCCGGATCATCCCTGGCACCCGGCGGTACCACCGCCATGCGGCCGGTGCGCCCGGTGAAGCGCCGACCTAAGTGAGCATAAGGTCTCACGCCCATTAGGAACGGTTCTCAAATAAGCCAAACAATCACCGCACAACGTGGGGCGTTCGCACTCATCGGTAACAAAAGATATCCCGATAGGCCATATAGGTCGCGATAATCAGTACCGGCATGAGGACCAGCAGGGCGAGCCCCAGCGTCAACAGGCTGGCCAGCGACAGGGCCACCGCGACCAGGCCGAAGAGGAGAAACGGCAGGATGTTGCGCCAGCAGCCCTGGAAGCTGAGCGTGAAGGCGCGCAGGACCGCGACATCATTCAGGGCGACCAGGGTCGGGGCAAAGAGGATTGCCATACTCAACGGCACGATCAGCAGGAAGGCGAGGAGCACCGGCAGGAGTACCAGGGGCCCGACCTGAGTGGGGTCGAAGCCGCCCTGATCCATCCCGGCCATGAAACCGGGGCCGGCCAGGGCGAAGACCCCCGCCATCCCCAAGGCCATGACGACGACGATCAGGACGGCAAACCCCAGGTACGCGGCGCCCACCAGTACCAGGGACCCCGGATTGCGCTGGAAGCCCGCGAACAGGTGGGTGACCTCGAAGCCCCCACCCTGGAGTTGGGTCTGGGCACCGATCATCAGGCCACCGGTCAGCACCGGGCCGAGGACGGTCATGACAAGCCCGCCGAGGCCCAGGGGCACGAGGCTGAGCGCGATGGAGATCAGGAGGTACAGGACGGTCGCACCGATCCAGGGCCAGGGCCGGTCCTTGAAGAGCCCCCAGGCCTCGCGCACCCAGCCCCAGCCGCGGTCGGCCGACACCGCACGTGCCGGGCGCAGAGCCTCGCCGCTCCAACCGCTCCGGGGCACTGTGAGGTCCGCCGCGGGCGGGGCGTAGGGGTTGCCTCCATCGGCACCGCCGGCGCCGCTCGCCAGTTCGGCGCGCCGGGCGAGATAGCGCTCCACCACCAGCCCGCACGACTGGCAGACCCCGGTGACCGGGGAGACCGCCGGTTCGCGACACTTGGGGCAGCGCTGCCAAATGGTGTCCGGATCCGGCGCAGCCGGTGTGGTTTTTTCAGCCGCTTTCAGCACGGGTTTCGGTTCGGGAGTGCAGTCGTAGTACGCGGCCATCTCACTCTGGCCGATATCGATGCTCGGGTTGAGTTCCACCGACAGAGTGGGCGCCGGGGTCGGGCTCTGGGGCTCCAGCACAATCAGGAGTCCGACCTGCTTGAGCGCGGCGCTATAGCGCTGCGCCTTGAGCGGGTCCAGGCCGCGCTTGAGCACGGTCCGCCCGCCGCCCAGGACGATCTCCCGGGCACGCTGCTCGCGCACCCGAAAGCGCGCGGCGAAGGCGTCGATGATCTGCTGGGCGGTCAGTCCGGGGACCGTTTCACCGTTGAAGACGATGCGATAAAGGGTTTCCATCGCGCTGCCGTTACCTCTGGGGTTGGTGTGGCCGGTTGCTCCCGGAAACGGCACTGCGCCGGTAACCCGCGCCGACGCCATCGCGAAGCGCTGCGGTACTGAAGACGCGCGGGTTCCCGCGGTGCTTTGTCGGCGGAACAACGATCGCCGTGCCGCCGGATCCCATTGCTGTCAGCGCTGACCTGCGTTGGTGCCCGGATAGCTCATCTTTATTACACATACAGTCAGGTTTTGAGTTTTCGATTTTCTGATTTTCGTTCTCAGTTTCGCGATGTCGTCCAGCATCTTCCGAAAAACCAGAAACTGAAAACTGAAAACGGCTGCCCGGGCATCAGGGTCGGGCGCCCCCGGCGCGGCCCCGGCGGCTCAGGCGGTGACCCGCTTGAGCCAACGCAGGATCCCAGGCTCGGCCTCCCAGACGTCGCGCATGGCCTCCCGATACATCCAGGCCTGGTCGTCCCCGCCCGGGGTGACCCCGAGCGGGCTCAGCCGCGGCCGTTTGATGCGTTTGCGGGTCAGGTAGGGGGGGATACGCGGCAGCCGGTCGACCGCGGTCCCCAGGGCCGTGCGCGCCCGCTCCTGCTCACCCAAGCGATACAGGGCCAAGACCTCCCCATAGGCCAGGTCCGCCAGCAGATCGTCCGGGAAGCGGCGCACCAGGGCCAACGCCTGCTGGTCCTCACCCGTGCGCAGATAGTGGTTCATGAGTTCGGCCCGCACCCCGTGATTGTCCTGCGGATTGAGCCGCAGCAGGGTCTCCAGGGTGAGGGCCGCGGCCTGCGGCTGGCCCTCGTCGAGCTGACACAGGTAGCGCCGGAACAGCAGGCGCAGCGCCGGCCGGTTGCGCTCCCGCGTCCAGGGCAGATGGTAGGAGACCTCCGGCGGCAGGGCGCGGGTCACCAGCGCCCAGGCGCGATCCACCAGGGGTCGCAGGAGGGCGTGGGCGATCCAGGGCAGCGCGCTCTCGGGGTGTTCGTAAAGCGCGGACGCCAGGTCGTCCAGGACGTCCAGGCTGTCGGCGGCCTCCGGGTGGCCGAGCAGGTAGTCGCTCCACTGGGCGGACAGCCAGACCTGCCCGTCATCGGCCAGGGTCAAGTGGGTGGACTGCGGCTTGCCGCCGGGGAACAGCGGCCGCCACAGGGCCTCCAGGCGCCGCACCGCCGGGGGCGGGCGCAACTCCGCCGGGATGCTGTAGACCAGCAGGGGCCGCCGCCGCACGGCCCCCTGCCCGTCGTCGAACAGAGGGAGTTGACCGACCGCCGCGTCCGCGCGCCCCGGGCGCACCGGCAGCACCCGATAGTCCGGCAGCGGCCGGGCACCGGCCACCGCCACCCAGTCGTGCAGGTCCAGGAGGATCGGGTCCAGGGCATCGGCATGACTGTCGACCAGGGCCCCCTGGGGGTCCGTGACGGCCTGGGCCAGGAAGGTCATGAACCCCTCCTCCCGGTAACCGACGCGGCGCAGGCGGTGCAGCCAGAAGCAGGCGCGCGCCCGCGCCAGGTCATCCTTGTGCTGGGCGGCCAGGAGCGTGATCTCCAGGAGGGCGGTGCCGGGGTTGTCAGGGTCGCTGCGCAGCGCCGCGGCGAAGGCGCGCTCAGCGCCTTCAAAGTCGCCCTCGTCGATCGCCATGGTGCTGCGCCGCTGCCAGGCGGCGGCCTGCAGGGCGCGACTACCCTCCGCACACAGGCGCTCCAGGAAGGCGAGCTTCTTGCGCCAGTGGTCGAGCCGGTCATAGGCGTCGCAGAGCGCGTCGAAGGCCGGCTCGTAGTCGCCGTCGAGTTCCGCCAGGGGACCGGCAAAGACCGGCTCCAGCAGGGTCACGGCGCGTCCGGGCCGGTCCTGCTCCAGCCAGCGGTCCGCCACGCGGGCGAGCAGCGGGCTGGGGACGGCCCCTGAGTCCAGGGCGTCCTTGAGTGCCCGCTCGGGCAGTTCATCGAGCAACAGCTCCCAGATCAGTTCACTGGAGAGTTCCGGGAGGTCATCGACACCACCGCAGCAATCACGATAACGCTGGCCGGACCCGCAGGGGCAGGGCGCCGCGGGCAGCGGGCTCGGCAGCGGCGCGATGGTGAAACCCAGGTCGGGACGGGGGGTGGCGTTCCAGATAGCGGTGGCGAGCAGTTGGGCCAGCCGCCGGATCTCCACGGCGTCGAGCCCGTGCTCATGCAGCCCGAGCACCTCCGGGATTTCAACCTCAGCCCAGGCGAGGAAGTCCGGCGGGGTCGCGCCGTCGATAATATGACGCAGCGCGAGCAGGATGACCTGCTCGAAGCGTTCGGTGTCTGTGGTCTCATGGTGGAACATCGTGCGTTCCTCCTGCTCAAGTGGCGATCCGATGGCGCTCAAGTAGGATCGGACGTATCGAACGTCAGCGTGCTCCCCGGGATTCTACCCCGGTTGCGGGGCGCCGTGTCGAGCACGCGTCACAAGGCCGGCACGCCGACAGGCGCCGAACAGGCGGCGGGAGACCCGTCGGTCTGAGCGGCGGGCGTGATCGCGCTATAGTGGGGCGTCCCCGAAAATCCCTTTACTGCCCCAACCGAGTGCGCGCAATGGCCGAGTCCCGGGTCAGAATCTTCGTCTCCTCCCCCGCCGATCTGGACCACGAGCGCGCCCTGATCAAGGACATCGTGGACCAGCTCGCCCAGGAATACCTGCCCTATTTCAAGCTCCAGGCCGTGCTCTGGGAGGAGGAGGCCCTGACCGCCGCCCAGAGCTTCCAGGCGGGCCTGGTGCGCCCGGGCGAGTGCGAACTGGTGCTGGTGATGCTGTGGACCCGCCTGGGCACGCCGCTGGCGGACGACCCCTATGGCGGGATGACCGGGACCGAGTGGGAATTCGTCGATGCGGTGGAGGCCTTCGCCCGCGGCGGCCAACCGGAGGTGCTGGTCTACAAGAAGACCACGCCGCGCCTGATCGATATCACCAACGCGGCGGCCACCCACGAGGCGGTGGCCGACCGCGAGCGTCTGGAGGCCTTCTTCCGCGCCCATTTCTTCAACGCGGACGGGAGCTTCCGCCGCGCCTTCCGGCAATTCGACAACGACCGCGTGCTGCGCGAACTGGTCGAAGGGCAGGTGCGCAAGCTGCTCAACCGGCGCATCAGCGTGGAGCGGGGCCGCCGCCCCGGGGCCGGGGAGTGGCGCGACAGCCCCTTTCGCGCCCACCACCCCTACGCCCTGAGTGACGAACCGGTCTTCGTCGGGCGCGAAACCGAGACCCGGGAGCTGGTGGCGCGCCTGGACACCCAGCGCGGGGGCGGACGCGGGCTGGTGCTGCTCACGGGTCCCTCCGGGGTCGGCAAGTCCTCCCTGGTGCAGGCCGGGCTGCTGCCGCGGCTGGTACGGCCCTATCTGTTCGCCGGCGTGGCGGGGTGCCGCTGGTGCCGGCTCGACTGCCGGGGGGCCGATCCGCTGGCGGACCTGGCCCGGGCACTGCTGGCCCCGGCCCTGCTGGGCACGGCGCTCGAAGGCTTCGGCCTGGACCAAACCGGACTCGCGCGCCTGCTGGAGACCGAGCCCGCGGTGGCGGCGGCGCAGGTGCAGGCGGCCCTGGCGGGGCTGATCGGGGAGGCCGGGCAGCCGGTCGGCAGCACCGACGGGCGCCAGCAGCTCGCCCTGATCCTGGACCCCCTGGATGGGCTCTTCGAGACGGCCGCCCTGAGCGACGCCCGTACCCAGACCTTCGCCCTGGCCCTGGCCGCCCTGGCCGCACAGGACGGGGTCTGGGTCGTGGCCACGCTGCGCAGCGACCACCTGCGCCTGCTCCCGCACCTCCCCGCCCTGGCCGCGCTGCTGGACGAGCAGAGCTGGTACCCACTGGAGCCGCCGCCGGCCGCCCGCATTCGCCAGGTGCTGGAGATCCCAGCGCGCATCGCCGGGATCGAGTATGAGGGCGAGGGCCAGGCCGGGCGCGGCCTGGTGGACCTGCTGGAGGCGGAGGTGAGCGGCCTGCCCCACTGGCCGGCACTCCTGGAGCCGCTGCTGGCGGACCTCTATGAGCGGGCGCGCGCACCCGGGGCGGACGGCGCCGCGGGGAGCGTCGCCGACGGGGCGCACACCGACGGGGACACCGCCCCGACGGCGGACGGCAGTGGCGACGGCACCCTGGCCAGGCTCAGCCTGCGCATCAGTGACTATCGGGCGCTGGGCGGGGTCGCCGGGACCACCAGGACCCGCGCCCAGGCACTCTGGGAGGGACTCGACGACGCCGCCCGGGCGGCCCTGCCCAGCCTGTGCCGCGCCCTGATCGCGCTGGAGGGCGGCCCCTCCTCCCGCCCCGTCCCCCGGGCCGGCGACCTGCGCGCCCTGGAGCGTGACCCCGACTGCGCACGCCTGGTCGCGGCCCTGATCGCGGCCCGCCTGGTGGTGGCCGCGGGGGTCGCCGACCCCGCCGAGCACCTGCCCTGCGCCCAGACCGACCAGCGCCTGTTCACGGCCATGGCGCGCCTGGCGCGCGACACCCGCGACGAGTGGCGGGCGCGGCTCTTCCCGGGGCGCGCCGCGGCGGACCTGGCGGCCGGGACGGCGGCACCCACCGCCGCCGACCCCGGGTCCGCGGCCTCGGACCCGCTGGCCCAGTGGCGCGACTATCGCCCCACGGCGAGCTTCATCCACCAGACGCTGATCGACACCTGGCCCCCAGTGCGCGACTGGCTGGAAGACCGGGACAACCGGCGCGACCTGCAACTGCGCTTCCAGATCACCCGCCAGGCGCGGTTGTGGAAGCGCACGGACTGCAATCGCGAATACCTCTTAGGCGAGGTCGGCCACGCCGCCGCGCGCCGCTTCGCCGACGCCTTCCCCGGCGAACTGGAGCCGGTGGAATCTGAGTTCCTGGAGCGCTCCCGCGACCAGCTCGGGTTCCAGCGGCAACGCAACCGCTGGGCGCGCCTCCTGGGACTCACACTCGCGGTCCTGCTGCTGCTCGCAAGTGTCGCCGCCGCCTGGGCCTGGACGGCATCGCGCGCCGCCACGCTCAACCTGCACCGCAGCGAACTCAATGCCGCGAACCTGGCGATCATCCAGGGCAACACCCCGGCGGCGGTACGCCTCGCGCTCGACGCCGGTCGCGACCTGCCCCAGGCCGCCACCGACACCCTGAGCCGCGCCTTCAGCGCCAATCGGCTGATCGCGATGGTCCAGGCCGGCGGTGCGGCCCCCGGGGAGTCCTTCTCACCCGGCATCAGTGACGACGGTAACCTGCTGGTGACCCTCAGCGCCCGCGACGGGGCCGGCCTCTGGCACCTCACTGACAACCGCTTCGTCTTCGACCGGCAACTCGCCCCCCCCGGGTTCCCCATCCACGCGGTGCGCATCGCCGGCGGCGAGGGCGCATCGCCCCTGATCCTGGGTCTCGGCGAGGCCGGGGTCTGGCGCCTCCCGGCCACGGCGGGGGCGCCGCCGGATTGGACCTGCGGGGTACGCCCCGGGGTCGGCATCGCCCAGGACCCCAGTCACCGCTACCTGGCACTCCCCCAGGAGGCCGCTGCCGCGGGCTTCGGCCTCTGTCTGCTCGACCTCCAGCACCCCGGCGCGCCACTGTGGGAGCGGGCGCTCCACCAGAAGGAGATCCGCGGCCTCGCCTTTGCCCCCGATGGGCGGCAACTGGTCACCGCCTCACGCGACGGCACCGCCCAAGTCCTCGACAGCGCGACTGGGGTCGCCCGGTTGACCCTGCACCCGACCAGCCCCCAGAAGCGTCCCGTCATCCGCGCCATCTTCGACCGCCGCGGGCAACAGGTGGCCGTCGCCACGACCGATGAGAAGGTGCGGGTCTTCGGCGCGGACGGCAGCGAGCGAATCACCCTGGGGGACGTCGTACACGATGGCCGACAGGTCCGCATCCACCAATCCGTGGTGCGCGACCTGGCCTTCGCCGCCGATGACCGCTACCTCGTGGCCGGCGACGACGAGGGCCAGGTGGTGCGTTGGGACCTGAACAACGGGGACGCCGAGATCCTGGGTCAGCACCGGCTCAGCGTGGAGCGTGTGCGCGTCGCCCCCGGGGTCGCCCCCCGGGCCGATGAGCCCCTGGTGCTGACCGCCTCGCTGGACCAGACGGTGCGCCTGTGGGGGCTGCGCAGCGGACGCCAGTTCGCTGTCTATACCCACGACGCCCCGATCTCCGCCGCCCGCTTCAGCCTGGACGGGCGGCGCGTCCTGAGCTACTCGGAGCAGGACGGCTCCGCCCGGGTCTGGTCCGTCGGGCACGCCGGCAGCCTGGCCTATCGGCTGCCCCACGACGACCATGTGTCGCACCTGGACATGGCGCGGTCACCCAAGGAACTGGACGCCGATCCCGGGGCCTTCCTGATCGCCAGCGGTTCCTTCGACGGCCTGGTCCAGGTGTGGCGCTATGACCCCGCCGCACCCTGGGCAGCCCCCGGCAAGCTCTGGCGGCTGGTCGGACACCAGGCACGGGTGCGCCGGGTCGCCTTCGCGCCCGGCGGGCGGCAACTCGCCAGCGCCGGCTACGACGGCAGTGTCCGGGTCTGGGACCTGGTCACCGGCGGCGGCTGCGCCCTGGAACCGTCCGCGTCGCCCGTGCCCGTGCCCGTGCCCGTGCCCGCTCGAAGCCGCAGTCCGGCGCCCGCTGCGGTCGCCGCCCCCGCACCCCGACCCGAGTTCTATCGGGTCCTCTTCGCCACCGATGCACGCTGGCTGCTCAGCACCTCCAACGAGCCCGCCCACTCTGTGCGCCTGTGGGACCCGGCCGCCTGTCTGGAACTCCCCCTCCCCGCGGGCCTGGCAGAGGAGACCGGCAAGGTCCAGGCGGCGGCTGTGGCCGCCGGTGCCGACGGCAGCCAACTGGTCGCCGTCGGCAACGACCAGGGATGGCTGCGCGTGCTGCGCCAGACGCCGGACGGCGCCTGGGACCTGAACTGCCGGCTCCAGCCCCACCAGGCCGCCATCACGGATCTCGCCTTCGCCCCGGACGGCGCAACCCTGGCCACCGTCAGCGAGGACGGGCGGGTCGCCCTGATCGCCCTGACCGCGGGGCACTGCGGCGAACCACTGCACCTGACGGGCGGCACCCAGACGCTCTACAGCGTCCGCTTCGCCCCGGACGGGGCCGCCCTGGTTACCGCCTCCCTGGACGGCCGCGCCCAGGTCTGGGACCGCCGCGGCGCCCTGCTCGCGGAGCTGAAGGGGCACAACGACCGGCTCGCCTACGCCGAGTTCAGCCCGGACGGCCGCTGGATCCTCAGCGCCTCCCGCGACGGTGCCGTCCGCCTGTGGCGACGCCCCGCCGCCACCCCCCCGGGCGCCGCCGGCCCCCCGACCTTGAGTTCCTACCTGGTGATGGAGGCCGACTTAGGCGGCGCGCGCATCGCCCGCTTCAGCCCCGACGGCAACAGCATCGCCGCCGCCTACCGGCAGGACGCGGTCGTCCTGTGGCGCGTCTGGTCCGAAGACCCGACCCCGGACCCGGCACTCGCAGCACAGTGGGGCCAAGAGCGCGCCCGGCTCGCCCTGATCCGCGAGGCGGCGCGCTTCCGGCGGGACAACGGGCTGGATGCACGCAGCGAGGGGGACTGAAAGGAGCAGGGGCGTCCCGCCCCTGCTGGTGAGGACCGCAGGGCGGAACGCCGCAGGCGGTTCCGCCAATGTCGCCGATGTCGCCGATTTCGTCGGCATCACGGCGGATCGCCCTACGGCCTGCGCTACCCCGCACTTGATGATCATGCGGGTATCCCGTATCTTGCGCCCCATGCACACGGTCATCGAAACGCCAACCTTTGCCAAACAGGCCGACCAGATATGGAGCGAGGCCGAGCGGCTGGACTTCATCACCTGGATTGCTCGTCACCCGCTGGCGGGTGATGTCATCCCCGGGGCGGATGGCGCACGCAAGGTGCGCTGGTCACTGTCCGGTACCGGCAAGCGCGGCGGGGTTCGCGTGATCTACTTCAATCGTACGGCCGCGGGCCTGGTCTACCTGGTCGCGATCTACCGCAAGTCCGACCAATCCAACATCAGCCCCGCCGACATTTCGGAGCGCCACACATGAGCACGATCCCACTGGAGCAGGTAGCACAAGCGATCGAAGCGGATGCCGGCGAGTCCCTTCCGGGGCTCCGCGAATCACTCGCCGAGATGGCCGCCGATCAGCGGGAGCGCACCTACACCCGGGAGCAACTCGCCCTGCGCGCCGCCCGCACGGCCTTGGGCCTGTCCCAACCGGCCTTCGCCCGGATGCTGCAAACCCCGGTCGGCACGGTGCGCGACTGGGAACAGGGACGTTTCCCGCCCCCCGGCAGTGCGCTGCTGGTGGCACGGTTGGCAGTGGAGCATCCCGAGATCTTGCGGCCTTATGCCGCGGCTAGCTGATCTTTCCGCCCTCACCGTCGAACCGCATCATCAGGCGATCGCCAGGCCGCAGGATCGTCGGCTGGGCCTTGATCACAGACCCGGCCACCGGCCCTTGCGGCAGCCCGTCGCGGGCCTTGGTCATCAGTCCGGGGGCGTCGTAGGGTGGACAAGCGCAGCGAAGTCCACCAGCCGCGGCGCGGGACCGTGGGAGGGGCTTCAGCCGCGACGAGACCTCGGGCGTCGCCCGACCGTCGCGGGTCACCGCCCCTGCGTCTCTGCGTGAGGCATCCTAAAGAATCTCACGCAAAGACGCCAAGAACGCAAAGAAGAATAGAACTTTGCCGGCGATGATCCCGTCACCCGGTAGGTGAACCGTACGACAGAGACATCGCATTGAAAAACTTTGCGTCTTTGCGTCTTTGCGTGAAACAAATGCTCTTTCCAGGGTAATCGGCGCAGGTCGGGTTAGCGCAGCGTAACCCGACATTTCGCCGCCGCAAGTCGGGTGACGGCGCGCATCACGACCTACGCAGCCGCCCGCACTCCACCCCCAAGCAGCGCATCAAACGGACTCTGCACCGCCGACCCACCCCGCTGGAGCACATGGGTATAGATCTGGGTCGTCGTCACGTCCCGGTGCCCCATCAGCTCCTGCACCGTGCGGATGTCATACCCCGCCTCCAGCAAATGGGTCGCGAAACAGTGCCGCAACGTGTGCGGGGACGCCCGCTTCGCGATCCCGGTCCGGAGCACCGCCGTGCGCATCGCCTTCTGCAGCCCGCTCGGGTCGATGTGATGCCGCTTGATGCGCCCCGTGATCGGGTCCCGGGAGCGGTCGACCGACGGAAACACGTACCACCACTTGAGCTCGAACGGCGCCCGCGGATACTTGCGCACCAGCGCCTCCGGCATCGACACCTCCCCGAACCCCGCCGCCAGGTCAGCCGCCAACAGCCGCTCAGACCCGCGGATCTGCTCCTGCAACCCCGGGATCAGGGCCGCGGGCAGCGGCACGAAGCGGTCCTTGCCCCCCTTGCCGTGATGCACCGTGATCTGCCGATACCCGAAATCGATGCTCTGCACCCGCAACTGCACACACTCCATCAGCCGCAACCCGGTCCCATACATCAGACTCGCCATCAACCAGTCCCGTCCGGTCATCTGCTGCAACACCAGCCCCACTTCCTGCCGCGTCAGCACCACCGGCACCCGCTCCGGGCGCTTCGCCCGCGTCACCCCGTCCACCCAGCCGAGTTCCACCCCAAGCACCTGCTTATAAAGGAACAATATACCGCAGAGCGCCTGATTCTGCGTCGCTGCCGAAACCCCCCGCTGGGTCGCCAGACTCGACAAAAAGGCCTCCACCTCCGCGGCCCCCATCTCCTTGGGGTGCCGCTTGTCGTGAAACCAGATATAGCGCTTGATCCAGCCCACATAGGCCTCCTCCGTGCGCGGGCTGTAGTGCAGCTTCCGGAGCTTGTCCCGGACCTGGTCCAGCAGGCGGAGCGGTTTGGGCGGGTTCGGGTTCGGGGTCGAGTTCGCGTTCGCGTACGGCACGGGTGACATGGGGGGGCTCCTGAGGTCGGTTCCGAGAACTGTATAAATAGACAGCTTCTCCGGAAAAAGCAAGTCCCCGGCGACGGACCGCCACCGACCCCGGGACCAGCGGAAGCGCACACGGGATACCGGTTCGCTTTGCTTCCATGCCGCATAAATCACCGCTTAGTCGGAAGAACGGACCGCTTCCTATTGTTTTTCTTATTCTTTATCTCGGCGGTCGGCGCACCAAGTTACCGTTTCGGCGGCAAGCGCCTTCACCGCTGCGCAGTCGCGCGGGCGCGTCGCCGCGTAACGCACTAACGAGCCAGCCCGACGCCTCCTCTATCGCATTGTTGAAACGAGTATTTTTCCCTCGACTCGCGCACGGCTCCCAATTTATCAGGCAACATTGCCGCCGAATCGGGGACGAAGCGGCAAGGTTGCCGCATAACGCCTGAACGGTTCGGCGGGACATCGGCTCAAGCGCATTGACAGACGGAGGAAAATTTGCTCAACTATGCCCGGCCGGACGGTTTATGAGGTAGTTCGTCCGTCGAAATCTAGTTAGGCAGCTTCACCATGCCGATAGGGAGTAGATAATGACAAAACTGATACTCGCTGTGCTTGTGTCTGCGGCGTTAGCTCTTCCCGCTCAAGCTTTTGCGAAGGGCTTAGGCACTTTGATGGTTGATTTTGGGGTGGCAGTGCTTGCCGCACTGTTCGTAGAAGGACTTTCCGCAGATGAAGGAACTCCGGTAACCGAACTCCCTGCATCCCAAATGTGGGTTGTGGTGGGTAGTCGACCAACAGAGCATGAAGCAAAGTCTTTTGCACGTCCGTACCGCTCTGACTTCCCTCATACGAAAATCTTTCTTTCGCAGAATGGTTGGTATGCAATAACCATCGGGGCTGTCGAGTACCCAAGCAATAAATCGGTAATTAAGCGCGCGATTGCTAGTGGCACAATACCCAGTGATTCATTTTTCCTTAGCGGAAAGACTTTTTTGGAAGAAGTACGCTTTTGAGACCAATGGCAATAGGGGGCATTGCAACGAATACCCTGGACCAATTCCGGGGACAGTTTACTCAATTCAAACCGCTGTGAAGAAGAAAAGCCTAACCTTTGGCTCAAAAGCGAGCGCGCGCCACGAGCGTCGTGCTCATTCTCAGGCTCCGTGCGGGCGCGCGCCGCTTTAGCCTGCACGTTAGGCCACAGCATCGCGGGCTCAGCGCATCGCTGAACAACAAGCTATGATCTGCGTATATTCCTGCGCCATAGTTATTATTTTGTGTGCGTCGATCAGTTGAAGAGGCAGCCGTGAAAAAATGTCCATCTTGTGCTGAACAGATTTTAGATGAGGCAACGAAATGCAGGTATTGCCACACTGAACTAACCGGAGCTTCCGGCGTATCCCACACCACTTTGAGCACATCCAGCGCAAATATTATTGGAGGCGTTTTATGGGGGGGTGTGTTCTTGGCTTTTGCCGTCTGGGGCACTTTCCACTTTTTGATCGAAGAAGGTAAGTTACCGGATGTTGGATCAAGTTTTATTTTGGCGCTTTCTTTTATTATGGGAGTCGCATCGCTCTTCCTGGCTTTCGAGCATAAATTCAATTGTTCGCACTGCGGGCAAGAAAACACCGTATTTGGTTTTGCAAAGTCGAAAAAATGCAGCAATTGTAAATTACTGCATTTAATTCAGTGGCAATAGCCCAAGGGGAATAGGCTCAGGTCTTGCCTTTTGCCCAAAGAATGAAGAGCCTAACGAATTCCGGGGACAGTTTACTTAATTCCCGAACCAAAGAGACGCCAGACAATGCCTCCGGCGTAGGGACTCCGGTTGCCCGGAGCCCCCGCCACAGACCCGGACGTGCAGTTTTCCCGCATCCGGTTCCTCGGTCGTACTCGCTTTCGCGCGAGCGCGAGGTT
>Ga0247837_1002478_pt1 | contig 34802 bp, 25 predicted proteins | sample LaCtaG_2_FD_187115 | JGI IMG/M metagenome (GOLD analysis project Ga0247837, IMG submission 187115) | Freshwater microbial communities from meromictic Lake La Cruz, Castile-La Mancha, Spain - LaCruzMarch2015_14.5m | ecosystem: Environmental > Aquatic > Freshwater > Lake | place: Spain: Castile-La...
CTGGGCAGGGACAGGCTCAACGGGTTTAGGTTCTTCCTTGGGCTTGGACTTCCCTGAGGCCGTAGTGGGCTGAGCTGGTTGAGGCTCAGTTGCAGAGGGAGTGGAAGGACTTGGCTGGACTGGAGTGGCTTCTGCAGGCTTGGGCTCCGACTTACCTGAAGCAACAGTCGGTGCTACCTTCTCTAATAGCGCCTCGCAACCGCAATAGCCGACACAGTTCTTCAGCTCCTCAGACGTAAGCGCACTGTACTCTCTCGCATGCTCTCCAGTCGAAAACAAAAAGCAGTACTCCCCACACGTGACATCACACCCCTGCATCCTTTCCACCTCCGCTGCAGTCTCCACAGACCCAGCTACGCGGTACACAGTACCGTCTCCTAGCGTGATTTCTCTGCCGAAGAAGGTCGCCTGTGCCACTATCAGCAGCTTACAGACCAAAGCTAGCCTCAGCTTCATATTATATGGCTCTGGTGAAAGGCTGGGAAATGGGTGAAGTGGGATGAGGTGGAGAGACAGGAGAAAAGGAGGGAGTGAGGGAGGAAGTGGACTTTGTGTGTGGGAAAAGAGTGGATTTTAGCTTTGATGAAGGCAATTTAGGGGTGAAAACTAGTCGATAGTGAATTTCAGAGATTGCAGCATACAGCCCTTTGCCGGCTCAGCTACAATTGTGTCTGGTAAACTGTACTTTCCACCTATTTTCCCTCTTCTAAAGGGCGATTTCCTTGTTGTTCACTGATAGCGAGCAACAAGCAGGGTTTGCCAAGTACAAGCGAAATTATAGTCTACAACTGCATAATCTGTGGGGTTAAGAGAAGGAGTCGTAAATAGCCGATTTTATGCTAAAGATATAGGAAACTGTAATTGAATTTCCTTCAAATCCGGCAAATCGGTGTCTTGTTCAGTCAAATACGTGCGAAATTCCCACTTTCCCCATCTCTCTTTCTTGATCTAATAATGAAAGGAAAATACGCAGTCAAGCCCCAAGACGTCGAACCCTTGCAGCACATCAAAGACGAATCCGCAATTTCCATCGAAGGCCTAACCACCAAAGCGATCATTAAGAACCAAGACCTGTCCTCGCTAGGCGCTCACCGCAAGGTCTCTTTCGGCATTGCTGTGGACCCGCCCCCGACTTTCCTCACCAATTCCATCCGCACTTCCAGGTACACGCTCATTACCTGGGCACCCAAAAGCCTATTAATGCAGTTTCGCAAGTCTGCGAATGTGTACTTTCTTGCGATTTCGGTGCTCACGATGATGTCTTTTTCGCCGAAAAACCCGTTCTCAATGATTTTGACGTTCGCTGCAGTGCTGGTGTTCACGATGCTGAAGGAGGCGTATGAGGACTATTTCAGACATGTGCAGGACCAGAAAGTCAATAACTGCCCCACACATGCGTTTGACCCGGTCACTCGTAACTTCGTAGATGTGCATTGGAAGGACGTAAAGGTGGGCAACATCCTGGAAATAAAGGAAGGAGAAAGCTTCCCAGCCGACATGGTCTTCCTAAGTTCCAGCAACATGCAGGGCACAGCCTTCGTCAACACCATGAATTTAGACGGAGAAACCAACCTAAAGGAGAAAATGGCCCTCGAACTGACCAAAGACATGCGAGAATTAGACCTCCACGCGATTCTCCTGGAAGTAGCGACCGATACCCCAAATATGTCCCTTCTACGGTGGAATTGCAACATACGGATGAATGGGTCGATATGGCAGCCAATGACCCTAAATCAGCTCCTATTAAGGGGCTGTCAGCTGAAAAACACCAGACGTTTATATGGATTTGTGATATATACAGGCCACGAAACCAAAATCATGCAGAACAGCATGCAGCCGAAGTCGAAGATGAGCAGCGTTTTGAAGAAAATGAATAAAATGCTATGGACAATTTACGTGATGCAATTTGTGATTTGCACATCTTTCGCCGGACTCAGCATTTACTGGCAAAACGTGTTCGAAAGCACTCATTTATACCTAGAAATCAATGATAAAGCCTCAGGCGGTAATTTCGTGATTCAAGTTTTGACGTTTTATGTGGCGTATTCCCATTTGATCCCTATATCGCTGTATGTGGCTTTGGAAGTGGTGAAACTGGTCTGTTCCTACCTAATTGGACAGGACTTGGGGATGTTTTATGAGCCGGACGACCGGCCTGCCTCCGCCCGGACTTCTGACTTGGTGGAGGAATTAGGTCAAGTGGAATTCGTATTTAGTGACAAAACCGGGACTTTGACCCAAAACATAATGAAATTCAAGAAGTGCTCAGTGAACGGTATAGTGTATGGCAACAAAGAAGGCATAGGGAAAAACAGCGACCAAGACAGTCGTCCTTTGGACGTATTGGAGCAAAGCAGTATGAGTGACCCGGACAGAGTGGCGTTGACTCGGTTTTTCGTGCATATGAGTTTGTGTCATACAGTGTTTCCGACGAGTACGGGCGGAAAAGGCAGATTGCCGACTTATCAAGCTTCGAGTCCTGATGAGTTGGCTTTGGTGCAGGGCGCGGCGCAGGCCGGATTTGTGTTTTTCGATAAAAGCATGAACACTCTTTATGCCAAGACGTATGGAAGCGCCGAGAAACTGGCCTGGGAAGTCCTCGCAGAAATCCCCTTCAATTCCAACCGCAAGCGGATGTCTGTAGTGCTAAAAGAACTCAGATCCAGCAATTACTTGCTGCTTTGCAAGGGTGCAGACCAAGTGATTTTCCCCCTAATGCGCTCTGACCAAGCCCTTCGGTCCCTAGTCGAAGACCACTTGCACCTATTCGCAATGGAAGGCCTGCGCACCCTCGTCATGTGCCAGCGCTCTATCGCCCCTGAGGAGTTCCTCCACTGGCACAAGCGCTGGCAAGAGGTCCAGCTGTCCAATACCACTGACAAGGAACTGAAATTGGACCTGCTGGGCGCAGAGTTGGAAAATAACATGGAGCTTGTCGGTGCGTCTGCTATCGAAGACAAGCTGCAGGAAGGAGTTCCTGAGACTATTGCTTTGCTGATAGAAGCCGGGATTCGAGTATGGGTATTAACCGGTGACAAGCAGGAAACAGCCGTTGAAATCGGCAAAGCCTGCAATTTAATTACTCAGGACACAAAGCTGCTGGACCTTAGTTCCGCCTCGAAGTCAGACCTACTTGCCAAACTTGAAACTTACAATGCTCAATATGTACGCTTTACATAGGCAATTGCAAGCCAGTCTTTGCACAAATTGTCCAATGTCAAGAAACACCTAAGTCAGAAAATAGGAATTGTGATTGATGGAGTGACGCTGTTGTGGGCGATGGAAGACTCCATTGCGACGAGGAGTCTGTTTTTTAAGTTGGGCTATTTGAGCAATTCGTGCATTTGCTGCAGAGTGTCGCCTGCGCAGAAGATGCAGATTGTGGAGCTGACGAAGGAGAATGGGAAGTGGATCACTTTGGCAGTGGGAGATGGAGCGAATGACGTAAGTATGATCCAAGGCGCTCACATCGGCGTCGGCATCGCAGGCAAAGAAGGCACTCAAGCAGTGCAAGCCGCCGACTACTCCATCAGCCAATTCCGCTACCTGCAAAGACTAGTCCTCGTGCACGGTAGATGGGGCTACAAACGCATTTCCTGGTTCATCTGCTACTACTTCTACAAGAACATCGCAGTGGTCTTTACTGAGCTTTGCTTTGCCTTTATGAATGGCTTGTCGGGGCAGATTTACTTTTTAGACTGGCTGCCGATGCTGTACAATGCTTTTTGGACGAGTTGGCCGTGTATGTTTACGTTCACATTTGAGCAGGATGTGAATGAGGAGGAGGCGTTGAGGTATGCGGCGACGTACCAGGCAGGTCCCCGCGGCCTCCATTTCTCCTATATGACCTTCTGGACCTGGGTGCTGACCAGCCTCTGGCACGGCCTCTGCTGCTTCTGGCTGCCAGTCTACGGCCTCAACCTAGGCGTCGACAGTAGCGGCCACGACTCCGGCCTGTGGTTCACCTCAACCATCAGCTTCACCCTGGTAATCCACGTAATCACCGCCAAGCTATTCATCCAGTCCATGTACTGGAACAAAGTAAACATGTAAGCAGTATACAGGACTGCGGGAGCACTGAGTGTGCTGAGTTACTACCTCACTGTACTGGTTCTCAACCTCACAGGTATGGCGAGCATCTTTCAACCTCAACTCTCGCACTTGTTTTTCAATATCCTGAAGACGCCAAGAGCCTGGATGGTCCTTATATGCACCCCGCTACTTGCAGTACTGCCTGATATCTACCTCCGTGCTTACCGGAACCTGTTCATGGGCGACCCTGTCGACTTCATCATCACTCACAGGCAGAAATCCGTCAAAACTAAGGCGAAAAGCATCCTTCCGCTGCGTACTACAGCCGTAGGCACCCGAAACAAGTAAACATAACACTGTTTTTAGCCCTATTTTACTTCTTCATCTGCTTTATTTTCGCGATCAGCGCAGAAGGACTGGTGACCGAAATGCGGACTTTGTAGGGACTGAGCTGTCGCACAGGGAAAGCAGGCAAGTCTTCTTCCCCACTTCTGTCTGTATATGTATGAAAACGCTCATTCAAATGCCTATTGACAGGCCGATTTGTCAGCAATTGAGGCTCGAAAGTGCACTCTTCCAGTCCACTGGAGGCCTGTCTCTCCCTCAGCACCTTCAACTTCAAATCTTTCCGCGACTGCCAGATCTGGTTCCTGTCCAGCACACTAAAGCGGTACAAAGAGACGTACTCAGGCACTTCCAGCAGCTCAGCGGAGGGCAGTTTGGGCACAGACAGGGCTCTTTCGCTGACTTTGCGCCTTCTTTCGCTGGAAATGGAGGTCTGTTTCTGGGCGGAGTACTGCTCGGAGTAGGTTTTGAAGGCTTTTTCAGGGCTTTCCGGACTCTCGAATTCAGGTGTTAAGGCCCGGGGCGCAATTTTCCCCTTGGGATTCTCATAAAGCGTCATAAGTCTGTCCATCACTCTCGTATAGATAGAGGATTTGGCATTGGCAGGGACTTTGGAGGGCTGTTGGCGGGGCTGCTTGCGGATTAAGGCGGACTGCAGCTGTTTGGACAGGTCGATGTGCACCTGGGCGTAGCCAAGCGCTGGGTCTGCCTTGCGGACTGAAGTGGGCCTGGCCTTTCCCTTCGATTTGTCCATTTATTACTTAGGGCTGGGAATGTAGTAGAGGTGGTTTACTAGGAATTGGGTATTGGGAGGCTGTGCTAGTGCTGGGAAAGGACTGATATGGAGGAACTATGCAGTTAGAAGAGGACTTATTCAGGCTAGGATAGGAACCTTTAATAGTAGAGTAACGGCGATATTTGTCTATAGATATAGAATAGCACTGCAAAATAAGGCAATTTTAGCACTTCCCAGGCCAAAATATCGACTTTGGCAGAAAATTATACCTTTGCCAACAGCAAAAAACACGTTTTCGACTAATTAGTTAAGTTCAAGCGACTATTTGCCCAACTCCGCAGCTTCAATCGAGCAAAAGCAGCACCACTTCGAAAGCCACCCCGCAATACATCCACTGCATCCCTGCCAGTACCGCCGGAGCCACGAAAGTGACCACAAAGAAGCCCACAACCTGTGTAAACAGCAGCTGCGGGATGACTTCCGGTATAGCCGCTAGTAGAATTGCAGCACAAAAGCTGAACATCACAGTCAAACCATAGTACAAAATCGGACTTTTGAACACTTTCACGCCTCCAATAAGCTGCTTTGTTGTCATTCTGCAGACATATAAGGAAAAGGCGGAGACTAGTACCAGACTAGGTAGTAAGGCAAGCTTATAGACCGGAGCGAACCACGACCCCGGAGTGACCACGTTATAGTCCACTCTCGTATTCGGTAAAATGAAGATAGCAGGGACGAACAGCCCTCCCAAGGTCCAGCTGGCTGCGTTGGTGAGGCTCAGGGCGCTGTACTGCTTTTCCGCTTGTAGGAAGGGGAAGAGCCAGGCCCAGCTCATGCTGAGACTCATGGCGTGCACACTGTGCAGACTTAAGAGGTTGAAGTCCACTTTGTAGTCTTGGGAGTGGGTGTTGGAGGACCATTGAAGGACTTGGACGAACAGTGCGAAGAGACTCAGAGCGCAGGCCACCAGTGCAGAAGTCCCCATCGAACTCACAGTCGTATAGCAAGACGCAAGGCCCGAAAGCACACAAATCCCCACCGCAGTGACCACATGCCACCAGTTCGTATCCCCCTCACTGACCACTCCCACATCCAACAGTGCTGTAATCAGCGCAGTGGACAGCAGCAACTGCGCCAGCACCATCGTAGAAAAGGTATAGGCAATTAACACGCACTCCATAGCATGTCTCCACCTTTCCCCTAGTGCCGCCTCTACTACGCCTGGTAGTGTGTATTGGTGCTGCTTCCTGCAGGCCTCTGCAAGTGCCAGAGTGAAGAAGTGCACTAGCATCAGTTGCAGCAGGAGCAGTGCGCAGTTGAGAGGCCGGGTGCCGAAGGTGAGCAGGCCCAGGCCGAGGCACTGCGCTGGGAGGATGAACAGCGAAGGGAAAGTCGTCTCTTCCTTTAGACCCAGGGACACACTGCGCACTTGGAACTCTTCCCAGTTCCGCTCATTGGACGGGTCCATTTCAGCCTATAATTAGCCTAGCAAGTGGCCTGGCTTCTCCCCCGGCCGCCACTCTCCAAGCTGTGAACAGCCAAATCCGCTCCAACTTGACCCTGTGAATAAAGCGAGTGGCAATCAACTTGAGTGCTAACTCCGCTTTGTCAAAGTCATTGGCTTCCAGCTGCTCCTCTAGTCTGAGGCGCTGTTTGCGCTTTTCTTCTCGACTGGCGGTCACTGCCTTTAGTTCGGTTTTGAGGGATTTCAGCTCTTCGCGGAGACTGCTGATGCGGTCTTCCGCCATTTCTTCCTCCATGAGGTCGATGTCGCTGTCGTCAGATATGACTTTGGCAGCCACTCCTAGCAGGGAAACCGCAGGCCTGGGCACAGCCTTAGGAACCGGCAGCTGAGATATCCGATTTAGCACCTTTTCCGCTTGATTTTCCATCCCAAATGCAGATTTCAGCGCTATTTCCAGGTATCTCAGCTCAGTACTGCACGCAGAAAGCTCCCCTGCGAGCAAAAAATCGTCCGATTCCAGAGAAAACAGGGACTGAATGAGGGAAACGGGACTGAAAGAGGGCGTTTGCTGCGGGGGAATGTCCTGATTGCTGCATTTCACTAGGAATTCCTGCTTCCTTTCCTTGAAAAAGAGGATGTCGTTGCTTAGAGCTGAGGACTCTTTCAGCAAATAGGTCTTTTTCTGGGTAAAAGTTGTCAAATTTCCGCCCAATTCCGCTCTTTTCGCACAAATTTGGACTAAAAGCTGGATTTGTTCCTCTGCTTTTCCCTTTTCCGCACTCAACTCCCCTATAGCCTCCAAATCCGTCTCCCCAGGCCTGGCTCTCAGCGTTTCCGCCCTTATTTCACTCACTATGCCACTGCGAGTCTGTCTGCCTACCTCACTCGAGGCCAGCAGGCTGCTCACCAGGTCGTCTAGGGTCTGAGTCGCTCGCAAGGACTTAAACTCCTCCGACTTGACGTTGTTGGAAAGGAGTTGGAGGATGGAAATGCGGGTAAGCAGGCGAACACAGGCTGTATGCTGACCCTTTGCCTCCTCAGTCACCTCCAAAATCGTGCTTTTCAGCAGGTTTACCGAGGTCTGTGCTGACTTGAGGTCAGTGCGAAGGGCGGAAACTGCCTCCTGCAGCCTTTTCATCGCGTCTTTCTTCGCACTCAACGCCGCAGCAGCCGCCAACAGCTCTTCAGCTGTCTTTTCCCCCTGACTTCTCCTCATTTCCGTGCTTTTCAGGTCCGGCTTCGCCTCAGTCGCACAGCAATTCCCCATTACCCTCCAAAAGCCCTAGAAGCGACCTTAACTAGCGCTATTTATAGGCTTTTTCCTGGGTCTGGGAATAACTGCCTATAGCTTACAAGGCACTGCGTCCTCATATATCTTCTTTTCACTCCGAGTGAAGGTTTCTCTCATGACTTGGTTGAGTTTGCCGTAGAGCATGGTGGCGGCTAGGAGGCCGAATAGGGTGCCGATTACACTGTAGCTGGCGAGGGTAACTTTCCAGGCGTTTTCCTTGGTGGGGACCTGGGTGGGACTTACGAAGCCGAATTGGCTGATGGCGGTGTACATCTTGGGAGCGACGTAGATCATAGCGCCGCTGTACATCCACCAGTTGACCAGCCCTGTAGCGACCATGCCTGTAGAGGTCATGAGCATCGATATGGCTCCAATAGTGCATCCAGTGGTCATTTTCACCCCATTCGGGTCGATATTGGTGATCATCTGAAACCCGGCTCTGTTGAAGTCGTCCTTGTACCTCCACAAAATACCGTAGAAGTGCGGGAACTGCCAGGCAGTCATGAAGGCTGCCATAAGGAAAGGCTCGACTCCGAGGAGTGTCCCAGTAGCTGCGCTCCAGCCTAGATAGCTGGGCAGGGACCCGATGACTGCTCCGATGTGCGTGTTGTACCTCGTAATGCGCTTTGAAGGCACGTAGACGAGGATGTAGGAGAGCCAGATTGCTGCGCCAGTGACTGGCGCTACGACTGGGAAGTGCGCTAAACAGGCTAATCCCGCTAGACCTGTGGCAGCACTAATAGCCCTGCCCTGCATAGGTGTAAAGCGGTTCTGCGGGATCGGTCGGTCCTTAGTCCTGACCATGACCTGGTCATACTTCCACTCAATTACCTGGTTATACGCCTGCGTACTACAGGCCAGAAGGACTGAATAGGACTTACAGCTGCCACAAGCCAGATAGCCTCCGGACACTAGGTCCAAAGCAGGAGCGCCGTAGGCGTACATGAGGGTGGCTACGCCTGCGTTGTAGACGGAAAGGACCGCTTTGGTGACTTCCTTGAGGTCTTTCAGCCTTTGCATATGGCTTTTCCCATAGCACTGGACTGGGAAAAATGACTGAGAGAGGGAAAGAAAGCAGCACAGTTCTCTATTTCAATTGCACGTATACGGCTCAATGCAGCTTTATTTCCGTCTATAAATGTCCACCCGCAGATCCGCCTTCCGAACCTATTTCCCTCTCCGACCCGGCTCCAAAGACCTTCAAACCAAACCACTAGTCCCCTGTCTGCAACTCCAGCCCTGCAAACCCCTCTTCGATAGTCCTCAGACCATCACTCTAGAGCGCATTTCCCTCAGTCCTTATACTACAGTTAACAGAAACCTGCGAGTTAGGATGGAGAAGAAATCGCCAATTGCAGGGGAGGAAAAGACGGATAGAGGGAAGAAAGCGGGGAGGCTGCTGAGACATACAGCGCAGGAAAGCTTGTATGAGGACCCGAAATCGCACAAGTTGTTTGCGTTTGTGACTGTGCCCAGTCCGCATAAAATACCGATTCAGCAGATTGGTGTGTCCACTACAAGAAGTCGATTTCCTCCCAGAATCACCGCCAAAGTGCTTCTCTTAGAGCTCCAATCCCTCCCCTGCTCCGAACACCCCAACCTGCCCATAGTCCTTCAGCGAGTCTACAACCGCTCCAGCACTTCCCAAGAAAGGACCAGTCTGAGTCCCTTCACTGTGAGAGGAAAAGGCTTGGAACTATCCTTTGCCAGGGAAACCGCTGCTACTCAAGAGCTGCTACAGGGAAAGCGTCGGAGGGTCGCAAGTAGGATAGAGTAGGGGAAGCACTGTTGATGGGTAGTGGTTAAGGGTGCATAGGCTGGAATTTAGTGTAGTTTCTGCCTTGCTTGGAGACTATGGTGTTTTCCAATGCTGAAAAGAGCACTTTACGCCAGAGCCTTTGCTTCGGGACTGACTCCGACGCCCAAAGGCACTCTGCCCCTGTCCCCGAACACACACCAGTCCCTGCAAGCCACAGGTCTCACCTCCAACCAGCCCACTACCATAGACGTCCGTTCCAACCCCTTAGCCGCCCAAATCCTAGCCAGCAAGACCATCGACCTGCACGATTCCAGGGTCAAACCCCGCAGTGTGGAACTCGGCCTGCGCACTGGACTCAACTTAGGCCCTGAGTTCCTGCAATCCGACCTCGGCACCATCAAAATGCAGAAAGCGACCGAAGTACTGCTGAGCGATGTAGACCCGGAGAACATCCCCGAGGACAAAGATATCATTTTGACTGCGAAAGCAGGGAAATTGACGGCAGTGGGGCGACTTGAAGCCGACGGCGACGAGAAAATCCACGAAAAGGTGTTTATTGAGGAGGAAAAGTCGTGGAAAGTGCGGGTGACTTGGAAGACCTATGTGAAGGGACTGGTGCTGTTGCCTGTAGTGTACGTGGGACTGCTGTGGGTGCAGACAGCGAGGGAGTTGTATAGTGTCCGAAGGGTGTATGACGCTTTGGATGCTGAGAATAAGGCGCTATTGGACGATATAAAGGCAATTCCACGAGTAATTCGACAGGGAAGACAAGCCGAAATCGACTTTTACGGCCAATAACCGCCTTTTCCCTCGATTAGTCCAATATCTCTTCCTCTCCAGCCCTATAAATAGCCTTTTCCGCTAGTAATCTGCACACTTCTCAGCATGGAAAAGGTCTCTTTTCGCGTATCAAATAGTACTCTATATCTACCGAGATGGCGGACGATTCCAGTTCCGAGGTCCTGGAAACCAATGCTTTCCAAATGCTCCGCTCTGAGTGCTCTCAGGTACTGTCCACACAGCTAGAGCAAGAGTCGCACTCACTGTTCAGCCAACTGCACGCCCTGAAGGACAAGCTCGAGCGCCTGTCCTCCAACCTCCACCTGACGAAACAGCAAATCGACTTCTTCGCCCAAGAGTCCGAAAAGGCTTCCGAAGGCATAAAGGACTGCAACTGGCGCTTCACTAAGGAAATTTGCACTGAAATGGGGAAAATAAAGTCTCCGTCCTCGACCTTAATGGAAATCACTGAAAAGTTCCTATTCCTGCTAGACCAAAGAGAACGCTCCTGGAAGACCTTCAGGGCAATCACCCACAACTATGCCCCTTTGAAGGCGTTAATGAATAGTCTCAATTTGGATATGATATCGGAGGAGCAGATGAATGCACTGCTGCCGGTGTGGAAGCACAAGCAAAGTGTACTGGCCAAGCTGGATAGGGTGAGTAAGGGAGGGGGGGTTTTGGCGGAGTGGCTGTGCTGCTGTGTGGAGTTTCGGCTCAAGAATGAGACTTTGAGGGCGGCGAGGAGGAAGTTGCCGGAGTTGGAGAGGAAGATTAGGGCGCAGATGCGGCTTATTGCGGAAAAGAATGCGCAGATTTTTACGTGTGAAGAGAAACTTGCTTCTGCGAAGGCGGCTTTGGATGGCCGTCCCTCCACCCCCAGTGACACGAGCTTCAACTCCACCAGTCTTTCCCTCATCCTCAGCGAAGACGCCTGCATCGTCCTCAGTCCCCGACACGAAGGCACGGCCACCAGAGGCCTCCTAGCGCAAGTGTCCCCCCGGTCCAAGGCCAACCTCGCTTTCCCCAGCTTCGGCAGTCCGACACTCTACAACGACCGAGTGGAAGGTGTGGAGTTCAGCATTGACTACAGTACTGGAGACGGGTCGAAAGGCTGCTGCCACTCCCGCTTCTTCTGCTATTAGTGCACTAACAGTCAATATGAGTCGCCTGCATGTCACGCAGGATTCAGTCCTAAAGGCGGTCTGCACACATGAAGTGGAGCGGGCGCAGCGGCCTATCACCAGGTTCAGCTCCACTGAGTACCAACGCGCAATGAGCAGTCAAGTCCAGCGCTTCGACAGGCCCGACCCAGACCTGCCGCCCACCACTCTCTACGTCATCGACAAAATGGCCAGACTCAGGGTCCGCGACCTGGGCTTCGGCTACGACCACTCGGAGTTGCTGAGTCTCGAGAGAGTGCTGAGGGAGCCCTTCAAAGAGGGAGGCGACCACTTGAAGACTAGGCAGGAGCGGGAGGTTTCTGAGGAGGCGTTTATATCCAAACTTAGAGCCAAGTTAGTACCGGATAGACGTGGTTTGCAGGGACACAAACTGACCTTTGAACAGTGGAAGTTGAAAAAAGAGGCAGAGGCGAGGATCAAAAATAAGCTTATTGAGGAGGCAATTAGAGCTACGGAAAGGGAAGAAACTGAGGAGGAACAGTCCTTGGAGGCCTGGAGCTTCGCCAAAAGAGACGAAGCTCGCAGACGGCTATTGGAGTTCCAAGAGAAAAAGCTGCAATTGCAGGCGTCCCCGGACCGTCCAGCCGCTGAATCCGCCTTCAAAGCCTGGCTGAAGGCCAATTTCGTCCAATTGAGAGAAGCGAAAAGACTGGAAAGAATGGCGCAGATTAGTGGAAAAACGAGTAGTAGTCGAGGCAGGTCGGTGGAATCCGGCCCACGAAGGATAAAAGTGTCGATTGAAAGGGTGAAGAGGGGAGTTTTGCAGGATGAAAGCTTTCAATTGGGGTCGAGCATTGAGGTGGAGGACCTGGCGGAGGAGTAGGACAGGCTATATAGTAGATATATGGAAATGTGTATTAGTTCTTCAGAAAAATTCATACATTCATGCAAATTTCCCTAATTAGCTCGGCTTATCTACTGTTCTTTCATACATTTTAAGCCGGAAATCGATGATAAACGCTCCTTTCATTGAGCAGCTGCGGCTCCTTATACAGTCCATGGTCCCCGCAGCTGCCATCGCCTGGGTCTCATCCACTGTTACCAGGGCTCTATATTGCCCAACAGACACGTAAAATCGCCTATTCACCATTGCATAAATCGTATTTTCCCAGCAATCTGGAGCCGGAACTAGCAGAAATAGTTTTCTATCGGACTAGTGATTAGCGCGTTTATATCCGCTTTTTCACCTGCAATTAGCCTATCAATGAATTGGTTCGAAGGACTACTTTGGAATAATAGTACAATTGTGAATTCCCAAATGTCTGTGTGGTGAGGGGAAAGTTCACATGTAGCTCTAAGGGTATCGTAGGCGTCTATTAGATGTCCGGCGGGTATATGCAAATGCACCTCTTTCAGACTGTATTCATCATTTCTTCATCGAAAACAGCACTCAGAGATCCGTCTGCGGTGTGCAAAGTGAAGATTTGAAAGGGAACTGCGGGTATGATTTGGAAGAAATATCGAAGGAAATGGAAGGGGTTAATACAGAGAGTGAAAATGTCTATAGGCGACTGACTACGGCATGTAAGAGACCAGTCCTGTCCGCCCTTTGCGTAGGTGAAAGGTGGGAGAAAGGCTCCAAATGAGGTAATTGGGTTGTCTATAGGTCTGGGGTAGATCTAGCAGTGGACTAATAGTGCATTGTTACCGCTACGGGTATATTGATCCCTAGTCTAGGATTCCTATACAGACAAATCGCAAGGAATCCTGACCCTGTTGTATTGCATCAGTCCAGAATTCGCCAATACCTGCAGAAACTCATCTCAACTGGATCCATTTCCCAAAGTCCCAATACACAATTCGATACAAACCAGTGCCTGCCTATTAGTCTGCGTATTATTACTAGTATTACCTAGTTTTCCCCAGTCGCAAGCGAGCCGCTTCATTATGTTCCTTCTTCAGTCTCAGCAGTTTCGATGTTTTCGTATCCATCGCATCGGCCAGTGCGTCCATTTCCGTCCTCAACGCGCCCAAGTCCGTCTTCGAGTCCTGTGACTGCTGCAAGAGCGACTGATACTTCCAACTGTCCTCATCCAGTTCCGCCTCTATCTGTTGAATTCGACGGTTCAGTTGGCTTTCCTCCAATACTTCGGATTTGGGAATGTGGACGTTTAATTCGGAGTGACTAGGTGTTAGGTGAGCGCCGATGTGTCTGTTTTCAGGCCTGGGCTGGGGAGTGTGGGTGCGTTCACTGAGAGGCGGGCGTCCACTGGACTTGCGAGAGTGGTGCTGTGAGGGCGGAGAGCGCTTCCTAGGACTGGAACTGGCCCTGATAGTCTGTATTTCCTTCTTCACGTAGTCCGCTTCTTCCTTGCGGCGATTGGCCAGTTCCGTCAGTTTGCTGTTTTTCGCCTCCAGGGTCTGCACTCGCCCACTCAATTCCGCATTTTGGGACTTGAGGTCGGTTTCCACTTCCGCTAAAGTCTTCTGCAGGGATTTCGTCTCTTTCGCTTGATTCGTCCGCAAGTACTTGACTTCCCCCTCTAGTTCCCTCTTCACCGCCTGCACACTTCTCATTTCCTCGATCATCGCCTTTTCCCTCGCTTCCAAAGCAGTAACTCTGCTTTTCAGCTGTCTCTCCGACCCCGTCCTTGCCTCAAGCGCCTTTTCCAGCCTTTCCTTCTCCAACACCCACGTTTCCTTGTCCAACTTGCACTGCTCCGTGCTTCGATAGGTCTCCGTCTGATTCACTCTCATCTGGTTTTCAAGGATTCGGACTTGCTCGATAGCGTTTTGAAGGCTGATTTTGATGTTCCGAATTTCGTCTTCCAATTCCCTCACCCGATTTCTAAGGATTTTCTCAGCTTGTAGTGAGTCTTCCTGCTTGTTCTTCCACAGTGCGGCTTCCTGCATGACCCGGTCTTCCGATAGACGCAGACTTCGGGTTAAATGCTCGTTTTCGGCTTCGAGAAGGCGGATGCGGTCCTGTAAGGCTCGCATTGCGGCGGATACGGCTCGGGAGTTGGTCTGGTCGGGACTGTACAGGTCGAGAGAGGTGCGACTGGGGCCCGCGCTGAAGTTTTCGTCCAGACGATATGCCATTACTCAGGGGTGGAATAGGGGGGAGAGACTGTAGGCTTATTGGAGGGGTATATACATTGCAGAGTGCGTAGGGCTGGTATTGGGAAATACGGCCATTATGCGAGAAAAGGAGATTTGCGGAAAGTGCAAATACCCTTTGTCTCAATGGGCAATGTCGCCTACTAGGTACTATAATGCATACAGCCCCATTTCCCCTTAAACCCAAGTCCTAATTCGTCCTTAGAGCCACTTTCCCTCTCTCCAGGCTGCAAATACCCTCAACATGGTCGACTACCTCTCCGCCAGTCTCCTCTCCCGCCTCAGCTTCTCCTGGGTGACGGCCCCCTGCAAAGCCCTCAAATCCCACAACCCACTCAAACTCGCTCACATCCCAGACATCGCAGCCTCCATGAAAACCCACGCGAACTCAGAGCGGCTCTGGAAGTACTGGGCGGAGGAGAGAAAAGGCCCTAAGCCAAGTTTCTGGAAGTGCGTCTGTAGGGCTTATGGAGGCCGACTGACTGCCTATGGACTGATATACTGCTTTTCCTCCCTGCTGCAGTTGGGAGTGAGTTTGCTGATTGGAGTTGTGGTGCGGTTCATCAAGTCCACGGACCCGCTGTACTGGGGACTTCTCTATGCTCTGGCGTTCACTGTAGCATCGGAGTTAGTGGTCATTTGCCATCATTTCCATATGAATGAGTGCTACATGATTTACCTCCGCTGCAAGGTCGGCTGCCTCGGGCTTCTCTACCGCAAAACCCACTCCATCGCACTAATTCACCTCAACTCTGCCTCAGTAACCGGCAAAATTACCAACATCGCGAACGTGGACTTGGACAAAATGGAACGAATCGTCAGTGCGAACTGCCTGTGGATCGCTCCTTTCTTCATGCTGTGCAGTATGGGCGTGCAGTACTGGCAACTCGGAGTTTCCGGCTTGTTCGGGATGTTAGTAATTCTCGCGGGTATGCTGCTGCAGCTGCAATTAAGCAGAATCTACGTGTCTTTACGGCGGAAAGCGGCGCTCTGGTCAGATAGTCGCGTGAAGTTGCTGAGTCAATTAATCGAAGGAATCCGCGTGCTGAAAATGCACGTCTGGGAATCCCCCTACCTTTCCCTCGTCCACTCCCTCCGCTCCCGCGAAATCCACACCAAGGCTTTCCGCTGTGCAGTGAGCGGCTTCAACATGTCCCTGTTCCTATCCACCCAAGCCATGGCCAGTCTAGTAGCCTTCGGGAGCTACGTACATATGGGCAATCGCCTCACTGCGGATGTGGTGTTCACCTGTGTGTCGGTATTTGTCAGTGCGCAGTTCTATTGCATGTACCAGTTTCCCTTTGCGATGGAGTTTCACTCGGAGTTTAAGGTGACATGTGGGAGGATTGAGAATATTTTGATGGAGGCGGAGAGGGCGGAAATGGAGACTTCGCAGGAGGTAGGGCTGAATTTGGACCTGGAAGTTGCAGCTTGGACCAGTCCAAAGCCGCAATTATCGGAAATCCAGCAGCTTAACAATGCCTTATTCGAGCTTAAAAATGTCCATTTTCAGGTCCTTCCTGGGCAATTATGTGTGATTGTCGGGTCTGTGGCTTCCGGCAAAACCTCGCTCCTAATGTCAATTCTCGGGGAACTTCCCTACCTAAAAGGCTCGATTTCCCGCCCTTCTAGACTCAGCTACTTCGCCCAGGAGCCTTGGATCCTGTCCTCTTCCGTCAAGGACAACATCGTCATGGGTCGGAAAGAAGACCCAGAGAGGTACGCTGCAGTGGTGAAAATGTGCTCATTAGAGACAGATTTCGAGGCGTTTCCACTAGGCGACCAGACCGAAATCGGAGAAAGAGGGATAAACATAAGCGGAGGACAGAAGGCTAGAATAGCCCTGGCCAGGGCAGTATACGAATCCGCGGATTTGTACCTATTTGACGACCCTCTGAGTGCGGTGGATGCACTAGTGAGCGCAAACATCATGAAGAACTGCCTACTTGGCGACCTGGCAGGCAAAACAAGAGTCTTAGTGACTCACCAGGTCAAATTCGCCCAGTATGGAGACCTGGTAATTGTACTCGAGGCTGGTAGGGTCAAATCCTGTGGTGCATATCAGGAAGTGAAGGACTACTTCCCTATGATTACCCTGGAAAGCACGGAGATTGAAGGGAGGAAGGCAGTGGCGAATGTATTTGCAGCTGAGGAGCAGTACCAGGGCAGTATCCCGGTTTCCATATACTACAAGTACCTAATAGCGGGCTTTGGATGTGGCTTATCCTTGCTAGTGGTTTTGGCTATATACTGCCTTGTGCAGGCTATTTACCTCTTGGCTCTTCGCTGGCTGGCCTACTGGACAGCCCAAGACGACCAAGAAAACCCGATGTACATCCAAGTGTTGGTATCCTTGGTACTAGGCCTGCTCGTTGCATCTTCAATTCGCAATGAAATTGTCATTCTATGCATAATCAGAGCCGCCAAATCTCTCCACATGCAGATTTTCCAGATTCTCCTCAAAACGCCTATTGAGTTTTTCGACTGGAATCCTACCGGGGTCATATTGAACCGGTTTTCCAAGGACATCGGAGTCCTTGATGAGACTTTAGGACTGACAATATGCGATACATTACAAGCTTTGTTTATAGCCCTAGGCGCAGTGGGCATGATTCTATATGTAAATCCGTATATGACCATTTTACTAGCCATTATGGCGGTTTACTACTATTTCCTACTCCGCTGGGTACTGCCGGTTACTAGAGACGTAAAAAGACTGGAAGCGATTTCGCGTAGTCCCGTTTTTTCCCTGTTGTCTTCGACTCTGCCAGGCCTTACCACTATCAGATCCATGCAGCTTTACACCTCTCTCCAAGGCAGATTTACCTCCCTACTGGATTCAAACCTATTGCCGCTGTTTTGGTACTACAACCTATTCCGCTGGATGAGTCTGAGAGTGGACGCTTCCGCCTCTTTGTTCACTTCCGCGAATGTACTATTGGCAGTTTGTCTGCGCAGTTATGTGAATGCAGAGGATATGGCGCTGAGTCTATCCTTCACTTTGCAGCTGGTAACCTACATCATTTGGACAGTGAAGCGGATGTTGGAGACTGATATGGCAATGGTGAGTGCGGAGAGAGTTATGCGTTACACGGAATTGGACCAGGAAAAAGACGTCGAAAACGCAGAAAGTTGCTGTTTTAGTGAGGGCAGAATTGAATTCAAAGGCGTTTTTTTGCGCTACAGGAAGGATTTCGACCCGGTTTTAAAGGGAGTGTCCTGCCTCTTCCCCGCCAAAGCCAAAGTCGGCATCGTCGGTCGAACCGGCTCCGGAAAGTCCTCTCTAATCCAGTGTCTTTTCCGCTTCCGCGCCCTGGACTCCGGGTCAATTTGGATCGACGGGCGAGACATCGCTTCTATGCCTTTGGCAGTTTTACGAAGACAAGTTTCAGTTCTGCCCCAAACTCCCTTCATTTTCTCCGCCTCTTTGCGAGCTAATTTGGACCCTTTTGAGCAACACACAGATGCGGAAGTCCTGCAAGCCCTGGCTTTAGTCCAGCTGGACGCATATGTCAGCCGCCTTTCTGAGGGCTTGGGCACTCCTTTGGACTCGACAAATGCGGCTCTGAGCTCTGGACAGAAGCAGTTGTTGTGCATGGCGAGAGTCATTCTTGCAGATAACTGCATATTAGTGCTGGATGAAGCGACTGCGAATGTGGATTTGGACACAGACGCTTTGATTCAAGCGATGCTTCGGACTCACTTTCGAAGGCAAACGATCATAACAGTGGCACACCGTATTGATACTGTGCTGGACTATGACCTGGTCGTGGTGATGCAGGAGGGAGTGGTGGCGGAGATAGGGAACCCAGTGGAGCTGAGAAAGGGAAGCGGCTTATTTGCAGTACTGGCTAGAGAGGGCAGTAATAGGATGGAAAAGCAGGGTTAAATCAGCTAAATTCATTAGTTTTGGGTCTTTTCCGGGTCGAGAATTGCAGCATGCAGAAATAAGACCCATTCTAAGCACAGCCCATACCTCCACTGCCTCTGTCCCTATGACGCTAGAATCCTCTACACACTGCATTCTAATTCCAAGGCTGGAAAGGACTATATTCTCACAGAGTCAATTCCGCTGATTGAGTATTTTAACTCACTTACTAGGGGAAAGTCAATAACTCCATTAAAGGAGGGCAATATGAGCTGCACACTCAAGTAGGTCAGGACGTCCTTACATGGCAGGGGAGGATTTGGCACCTTAATTGGCTGAGGGAATTATATGAGCAGTACTTGGGCCGATAGTAAGAAAGTGAATTCGCAGAATCGGCAAATTGATATAGATTTATGAGAAAAGAGAAGAATCACGGCCTGGCACTGCCCTGTACGAAGGGCAATTTAGCAACTTTTAGTATTCAGAGAACTACTGGAAATTGAATTCCGCAGTGAAAGATGAAATCTCTGTGCGACTTTCAATACTATAGCCAGTGCATGGGCTCCCTAGTAAGCTTAAACGACTAAAGGTTGAGCGTTTTCCGGCTTGACTTCAGGGAAAGGCAGCAGCATGGGAATAACCCCCGCAATAAGCATCCCACAGATATAGCTGCAAGTTCCCATCAACACCGCTTCGATTGCGTCTCTGTTGACCTTCGTAATCGCCCATTTCAACAGGGCGAGAACAGCCATAAGTGCGACTGCTGCAGTTACCCGCGCTGCCTTATTCCTCCAAGAGTACACCTCGAAGTGTTGTTTTTCCTTACAAAGCCGCTTGCAGATGTATAGGCCCGTTAGGAACCCTGGCAGAAGGCAGATCATTGGAGTTTCGAGCAGAGCGTAGAGCGTTACTTTGCTGCCGTTCATTTCCACGTCGCATTCCTATATTGGAGTTACGGTGTAGAGACGGTAGGACCAGGTTCTTTCCCAGTACGGGTCTGTGAATGCGAAGTTGAAGGAGATTATAGCGAAGCAGAAGAGAGTGAAAAGGCAACTGGCGGCCAGCAGCCAAGTCAACTTTTTCTCCTTTTCCAGCTTGAGACAGAGAATGACGCAAACAGTGACAGCAGCAAAGGACCATCCCAATGCAACCTGGTTATAGAAGTGCACTCCCAGGTATAGACGGTCATACCCCACAAGCACAATCCCTGCGAGCAGCGCCCACATTAAAGGCTTTTGGTTGCGAGTATAGGCGTAGTAGGCGAACAGGCCATATACTGCGGCACACATTTGGCTGTGGCCTGACGGACTGCCCCAGCCCTTGGTACACTTGATAGCTGTCACTTCTCCGTACTCCCAGAAAGGCCTTTCTTCGTGGAATGTCACTTTCAGCACTCCATTGAGCCCACTACTCACAATCGCTGTGACCAACATCGGGACTCCAGTCTTCACTCCCTCAGTCGCATAGCAGTACACAGGGATCAGCACCACCAGCCATAGCGACCCCACGTCAATCACCTTGAAGACAAAGTCAGTAAAGCCGCAAGAAGTCTTCTGGAACAGAGAAGACAGAGCAGCACTGGAGTCGTGGAAGGTCTGGCGGTACGTAGCGTCTAGCAGGAGCAGCACACCCAGCACTAGGCCTGTCCACAGCAGTCCTTGCAGCTTCGCCATTACTATGCAGTTAGCAGCTTGCCTGGCTTGGTGTAGTAATAAAACGAAGAACGCGGTGTCACCCCCCTGCGCTGCTCCCAGTCTAGTCACCAAGCAGTTGATGAGGGACCGGCTGGAATACGCATTAGGCCAAATGATAGTGCGGACTACGTAGAACAGGCAGGTCCTTGTGGAGACGAGACTCGGGGAAGTCTACACCGCAGTGCTATACGCCGCAAAGGACGGGGACTGGATGGTGCGCGACTGCGAGCAAAGACCAGGAGTCGAAGTGGGGAAAGTCGCTTGCTTCCGAGGGAGGGATGTGGAGGCGATTCAGATGGTTACAGCCTCGTGGGGAGAACTGGAGGACAGTCCCGAGGCTTCAAGGACTCAAAGCAAGGGAAGCAGTCTCGACCCTTTACCTGCAATTGAGGACTTTTCCCTGGGCCAGGAGGACCAGTTTCCCAAAAGAACGCTATCTCCGCAAGTCCGCAAAGACTTGAGGACTCCAACCCTGTCCCTCAGTGAGCACTCTTTGACTGCCATTCAAAGGATTAACCCTGGCTTTCTGCACTGGATGCCGCCTGCTAAGCAGCCTGACCCTCCAGACAGTCTGTTGGACCTCTTCATTTACTCCGTCCCGCGGAAGTTTCCGCTTGTGCCCTGCAACTGGCCGCTACCCAGCGCGAAGTCTCAGTACTAATTCCCGCCAATAGAGGCATTTAAACATGGAAATGCATAGAATTGAGGGACAGTGAGAGTTTCCAATTGCAGGGATTAGACGATATCTGTCAGCCGTATATTCATTAAAGCGGCAATTGCCCTGTGTTTATACTGGAGTATCTCTGCTCAGGAGCGATGGATCTTGCAGGGAGGAGTCTTTCCGCCTCAGACATGCTGCTTTCCATTGACCTCTGGGCTAATTTCACTCCTTTGTAACTAATTAAGGACTGGGAAAGGCCGAGTAATGTGTCTGGCTATGAGCACTGCAGATGGCGGGCTGCATTCATTTAAATGGACAAAGAAGCCCAACTCTGCAAGTGGGACTTCGTCAGTGTGCTGCCCGCCCTGCCCCTGCCTCCCCCAAGCGACCCCTTCTCCTACCTGTACCCCTTACCCAGGTCTGAAAAGCACAAATTGCTGGCTAGAAAGGCCTACGAAGAGGACTTAGACAGCAATCAGTCCAGCGACACCACTCTTTCCGACCTGATCCCATTCACTGAGTCCGCACGGCCGTCAATGGTGTCTAGGTTGTCAGTATCTGGGGCTAGGGAGTCGATTTCCGGGTCTCGACAGACCTGGGCGTCCTTCGGTACCTCGGACCCGCCCAGTGCTAGAAGGTCAGTACCGAATTCAGACTTGGCGTCCTTTCAAGGAGACCCACTACCGGAGGAAAACAGCGAAGAACTGCAAGGAGTGGAGATAGAGGACACTGGGGAAAGGGGAGAGATACACACTCAGGAAGTAGTGGCGACTCCAAAGTCCAGTCCTGAGGCTGCCCAGTACTTTCCTCCACGCCCTGCGACTCCCGCAGTCTCTGCCCGCTTCTCCTTCCTCAGCAACTTCGACCTCAACAGTGGGGCTAGCTCCCCTAGCCACTCCCAAGTCTCAGCCCAGCTGTCTGCCTCCCCTGTCCCTCCCCCCTCAGTCCAGCCCCCTAAAGCCCAAGTCCCAATCTCCAAGTCTCGTCCCAGAGTACTAATTCAGTCCGCAGATACACCAGAGCGAAGGCCCTGGAGCGCTGTTACTCAAGTCGAGGAAAACACTGCTAAGGCTTCTCGTAAGCGGAAAAAGCCTGATAAGGACGAAGGGCCGCGGTCTCTATTTGACGATGACACGGATGTGTATAAGGTCGCTTACTTCATTCCGCGGACTGCATTCACGCCTACGCATTTAGTGGCTGCGGAAATCGACCAACAGATGGCTATTCACGTTCCCGGACTGAAAGTGATGGTGCTGAAGCTGCTCCCGGGACAGACGATGGAGCCTTTGGTGAACCCGCAAGGAGATATGACTGGCAGCATCCTTCGATCCCAGCGAAACAAGTTGCAAGTGCGTGTGCACACCAATGAGCACGGCTTCAGCCAGGGCGACTACTTCTACGTACCTAGGGGCAACGCACTGATGCTCAGCAACAAGTCAGACAGGATGAGTGCCATCCTGCAGCTGGTCATAACCAAGAACTGTGCTTAAGGTCTGATAGGCGAAAGCGTGTCTGGGTTTTAATAGCGTTCTAATGCTTGTGAGAGCTTTGAGACGCTTGGGCTCACATAAGGTGATGGATGTGGATGGAGCGGCAGGAGCGAGACTGGCCAGAGCCAATACTCCTGCACAAGTGCTGGCCATACTGGAGAAGAACCAAGTAGCGCCCGCTACCAAGGTCTTCGCTGTGAGGAGAATTGCCAGTACTCTGGCGGATAAGGCTGTGGCCGGGGCCTTTGAGCAGTCCCCTGTGTATGCGAAACTCAGAGAGGAGGTGTGTGCCTATATCCCTGCGGCTTCCTATAAAGACATCATGGGTCTGGTCTTCTGACTCCGTGTAAGCAAGGAAAAGTCTCCTTCGACCTTCCACCTCGTCCCAACAAGCGACCTAAACCTGCTGAAATTCCGCGTAATTGAGGGTGCAAACAGTGCCCAATTCAGCGCTTTCCAACTTATCCCGCTTTTCCACGACTTCCACCGTCTCAACTGGGACACAACGGACCTAGTGCCCTCTCTGACCCGGCTCCTCAGCAATCCACATGAACTAATATCCTGGGAAAAACTCACTCAGCTCCTATCTATCTGCCAAAACGCTAAAAACAGGTCCCTAATTCCAATATACGAGAAAATATACGAAAGAATGGTACAGTCGAATCTAGCCATGGCGGACTTACAGGACTTAATAGCCCTCTATGAGGTCTCCGCAAGCTCCGAATTCGCCCTCCATTTGCCTGTTTTAAGGTGTATAAAAGAGGCTTGTTTGGAAGCGACCCTGAGGAAACTGGGCAGTGCGCCGATATTCGTACTGACGAGGGTGCTAAAGGCCTTTGTGAAGATTCCGAGGGAAATCAACCCACTAGTAGGCCTGGCTTGCGAGGGAATTAACAGGCAAACGGCGCTCTTCCCTATAGAAACAGTCTGCACGATCCTTCAATTCTGTGGGAAATTGAGGATTATCGGCTCTCCACTGCCTGAAGCTATACTGAATAGAGCCGTAAATCAGCTTCCAGCCGTGCTTTCAACCAGTACTATGGGGAAATTAAGCGAAATAGTGGCTGCAATGGCAGTAATACGGTCTAATTGGCCTAGTGCTGTGGGTACAGCCTTGCTAGGGCTTAGAAGCAGTGTACCTGTAGGGGACTGGTCCTGCTATGCAGTGGTGGTAGTGGCTGATGGTGGACAGGACTATGGTCCTTTTCTGAGTGATATAAGGGAGTTGGAGGGACAGAATGACATGTGGAGGGTGATTAGATTGGCTTGTATGTATCTGCTGCCTGTTAAGGCGGAAATAACCGCTTTAATTGGACGATATGAGCAGGAACTGCAGGAAAATGCTCGGAAAACAGGCGGATTGTCGCTAGTGCCAGTCCTTCTCCACCTTGAAAATCGCTACATTTTGCCGATTTGCCGGATTTTCCCTACATTCCTCTCATCCTATATATCAATTTCCCTGCCTTCTAAGGCCATTCCCACCTCCGAACAGCTCCGACTCCTCTTCCTCTGCTCCCCCCACCTCCCTCTCCCAGTCCTGCCTGCCCTGCCCACCGCCCAACTCCTCCAATTCACCAAATCCCTCCACTACATTCGAAAAGCAGAGGACTTCCTGCACTTCCTAGCCTGGGTCGGCCCTGCCAACCTCCACATCGAGGTACTGGCAAGAGTGCTGAAGTGGGCGGAGGTAGGGAAAAGGACGAGTGCGGGGCATATGTTTAGGAGGATGCTGAATACAGCTGTAGGGAATGTTATGGAATGCAGGGTTTTTAATGCGTTTTTGGAAACTGCGTTTGAAATTATCGAAGAGGATAAAACTTCCTGCGAAATTTTCCTTCGAAATGCGGTTGAAACTGTGAAATCGCAATTAAATGCGGATTTCGCCTATTTGCCACTATTGGAAAAACTGCTAGAAACACTACCTGAAGCGTCTGATATAGTTCCGAAAGTACTGGAATTAGCTACTAGCAGCAGTAAATACCCTGAAATCCTGGTCAAACTAGCTGCAGGCCGGTTAGACCTCTTCGATGACCAGTTAGTAGCTATCAAGTTGCAGGCTACAGGCATGGAAATATGCGATAAAATCACTGCTGTGCTGTTAAGAGGCGACAAAAGGCTTCTAAATGCCCTTGAGACTAGTCTTAAGGCAGTTGTTAGGGACTATCCGATACACTATCTAGCGTCTTTCCTACCGAAATTGCGGAAATTGCCGCAAGCTGACCAATTCCGAATGGTTATTTTAGAGGAAATCAAGCAAAAATGGGCTAAAGAAGTCCTTCTGCCTGAAATCTGCATATCAGTCCTAGAAGCCAGTTGCCTTCTGCGGCTTTCCCCCTCAGACCCTATGGTTATCAGTGCAAATGAGTACTTATCCGCTAGGCTGCAGGACCTAAACGCTGACCAGGTCATCGAGTACATGTATGTAATTGCAGCTTTTGGCTTGAATATAGAGGGGAAAGAGGTGGAAAGGGCGGTGGGAGTACTAAATGGGACTAGGGAGGTGGGAGTGTATGGGAAATATGTACTGGATGTGCTGTATCAGCTGGATTTGGTAGCGACGGATGTAGGGAAATCGGTGATACGGCAGTACTTAGAGACTCAGGAAGGACTGGTAGTGCCGATACAGGCTGTTTTCCCACTATTACGTGCGAATAGTCCCAGAACTGACCTAATTTCGACCATTTCACTGAGTAATTGCACTCTTTCCCAGCAGATTCTCTACCATCTCCTCACAAACTCCCTCACTCCTACCTTGCTTTCCGCCCTCCTCCCCGCCAACTCAGCTATCCGCCTATCCAATTCCCAGCTAATCCTCCCAGCCTCCAACTTCACTGTATGCAATGCACAGCTGTACGGAGACTGGAAGTGGATTGCTGAGCTGCTCAAGTTGCAAGGGATTCAGGTCGTCTCGGAGGGAACTAAGTACACAGTTAGTTAGTTTTCATAGTTACAGCCAATAGAAATACCTGCGAATTCGAGGAAATCGTCACCTTCCTATGAACAAACCGCTTACCAAATAACCACTTCTAAAGCAGTACGCTGGGTCTTTAGTCTATAGACGAGGTGGCAGCAGGGCCATTAGCCGGACTTAATAGCTGATGGGAGAGACCAAGGCTAGACGCTCGAAGACGGGGTGGCTCTTTGTGTTCGTCACTTGCAGTGTTATTGCAGGGGCCTATGCGGACTTCCTGCGGACGTATTACTGGGAAGCTATGGGTCCTTCCAAGTCCCGCAGTACTGCCAGAGTCTATCTGGCAGTGATGCACTTCCTCCTCTTCCTGCAACTCTGGTCCCTGCTGCAAGTGATGCTCTCCCGTCCCGGCACCGTGCCTCCCTTCTGGGTACTATCCATCCAGGGCTTTGCGCTAGGAGACGCCGCCAGCACCCGGCGAAGGTACTGCCTCATGTGCCACGTGTTCAAGCCAGAGAGATGTCACCACTGCAGTGTGTGCAACCGCTGTGTACTGCAGATGGACCACCACTGTCCCTGGGTCAACAACTGTGTGGGGTTCACCAATAGGAAGTTCTTCCTGTTATTGCTGTTCTATACGATTGTGGGGCTGATTGCGGACTTGGTGATATCGGTAGCCAGGGTAAGAGTGGCGGGGGAGAAGTTACTAGTAACGGCCAAGTAGGGCGGACAATACTCGCTGGAGAACTCTGAAAACCTGCTGTCTATTGGCATATTTGCCTTTCTGCTAGGACTCGCCATAGTCCTGATCAATTTCTTCAGGTTTCATTTGTCACTCGTCTTTTCCAACACAACCACAATCGAGCACATCGAGCAGACCCGCACTGGCGAGCTCTACAACGACTTCGACATAGGGTACCTAAACAACTGGAAGCAAGTCTTCGGCCCCACTCCCTGGCTCTGGCTATTGCCTCTGTACGAGTCTCCAGTGGGCGACGGCGTGCGATGGGCACGCAAAAGCGAACAGCCAGTCCCCGCCCTACTCGACACTCCCAAAGCCAGCACCGGCACCCAGCAACTCATGCTCTCCACCCAGAAAGGCGCATTCAACCAACTCCGCAAGCCTGACGCTCCCTTCAAGCCTGAAAACGACTCCACGGTTCAAGCGGAAGAAAGCGCACATCGAGTGGTGAGCAACTCCAGCATGCTAAGTCAGTCCTTTAAATGACCCTAGCTACGCCCACTATGACGGTAGTGTCGTCCTGCTTTCCGCCAATGAAGCTGCGGCCTTGTTTCTGGGCGTGCCGGGCGAAGGGAGACTTGTAGGTCGAGTCCCAGCTCTTTTCCACTGCTGTTTCTGTGAGGATTTGAGCGAGTTTCGAAGCGAAAATCGGGGCTGGTTCGTTCAGTGCAAGCCGCTTTTCCGCGATAGCAGCAATATCGTAGTCAAACAGGTTGTCAAACAGCCCGTCAGTCGCAGCAATAACTATATCAGTCTCTTGCAGGGCGATTTCTTCACAGGTGCAATCAGTGCAAGCGTCCTGGTAGATCTTTTCCCCACGACGTAGGACTTTGGTGAGTTGGTGCAGACCTTGGTTGCGCAGGGAGTCGTACTCCTCGGGCTTGGGGATGTGGGTGAGTTGGAAGGGACAGTTGAAGGCGTGTTGCTGCTCTAAGGACTTGTAAATCACTGAGAGGGACCGGGATAAAGGGTCTCTTATGCGGAGAATGAGGATGGCGGAGTCGCCCAAACTCGCGAAACTCAGCTGGTTTTCCCGGAAAGCTGCTAAAATAGCTGTGGAACTGCCGTAGTTTTCCGTCATTCGGTAGGCGTGGTCCAGTGCACCTCTGCACACTTCCGTCACCTCACTAGTACTCAGCCCACTATCCACCATCTGCAGTTCCCTTTCCAACAGTGCATCACAGTGCGCCATCAACTCATCCGAGTAGAACTTCGGGTTCAGACCATAGTGCTGCCACTCCCCCACTCCGTCAGCCAGGCCGAACGTCTGCATGTCTTCGTTGATGAAGCAGGCGTCTGAAGAGTTGTCGGCGGTCAGAGGAGCTTTGGGAGCCTTGGGGTGGGCGACCATGTAGGAGGACAGGACGAGTTCGAGGGCGCCGCGGGAGGAGAGGCGGTGGCCTTGGTGGATGAAGACGCGCTCTTCATTCAAATTCCCCGAATTCGACCTCGACAGCAATATGAGCGGCACTTCCAGCTGCGAACTGCTGAACGACTGCTCCATCTGCTTCATCCCATGCACAGACAGCGACTTCTTCATCCTCCTCAGCCCCGCAGTCCTCAGAATCACGTTATTATACTCCCCTGCACTGTCCTGCTCGAGTTTATAGAGTCCATCACATTTCCACTCTCCATCCACTATGAATTTCAGGTAGTATTTCCCAGAGGACATTGGAGTGTCCATCAGGTAGGTGCAGTAGAACTGCTGTAAGTAGGGGGAAAACCGCATAGGGATTAGACGCTTCCAGGCAGGGTTGGTGAAAGTCCCTGCGATGGAGACTCTATGAGCGGGGTAGCGCCATCTGATCAGTAGAGGCAGGCGAGGGTGGCTCAGCAGTGGCTTTAGGGCTTTGCGGACCAGGTAGCCGCGGGCGTATTTCTGGATATAAGTCGCTGCCAGGTCGCGAACGCCTCTAATTTCCTCGATTTTCGCATGCAGTCGCCGGTGGTAGTCTTGGAAAAAGCGCTGAATGCAGCGGGCCGCCAGGTCTCTAGTCCTCAAGAGCAGCTCCACAGCTCTGAGGAGACTTACCTCATCCCTGGCTATTTTGCCCCGGGTATACCTCTGGATGACAATAGTCGCTTTGATCTGTAAAAGTCTCAGTTTTTCCGCTTTTAGCGCTTTCACTCGTCTTTTGGCTTTCCAAACCCGGGCAAAGCACTGGATTTTGACGACAGCGGAGAGGACGTTCTGCCGGTGCAGGGTTTCTTCGAGGCGGAGGTAGCGCTGGCAGTGGGCAGGAATGAAGTGGCTGCGGAAGTAGGGCGAAGCCAGGGTCAGGAAGCTGTTCAGGCCGGAGTGAGGACTGTAGCTCAGTCGCAGTTCCAACTCGTGGAGAGGGCGGAGATGGACGGCCAGCATTTATCACTAAGGAAGAAGGGGAAAACACACAGGACAAGTGGAAAAGTCTAGAGAGTTTAGCCTATGCCTCGGAGGCAATTGCGACTGTTGAGGACTGTATGTCCCTAGTACTGCCTTTGCCATTAGAAAAGGACAAATCCCGCACATATCTCTCAGTTCAGTAGTCGATTTGAGCCACTGAAGCAATTGGGGATATACCAAGTGACAGGCTCCCTACAGTTTGGCCAGGGCAGGTCCACCGACCCTGTATAGTACACATAGTCCTCTAATACTCCCGAACTGGGCAATACACTGCTAATAGCCACTCCATTCCCTGCCCCGCTAATAGTGAATTCCTATTGTCTCCTTCCCTTATCATAAAAGCGTATATAGAAGAAAGGATAAGCTGACCATTAAGCAAGCAATTCCAAGGAAAATCGCTAGCTGTCCACCAAATGCTCACCTGGAGCTGTCACGTGGACATTCAGAAAGTACTCGAAATAGCTCCGTCCTGGGACATCATAGAAACCAGACCCCTGCATTAGGTAGTAATCCAAAGTGCCGCTGACATTCCGCAGTAGGAAATCAGCTCCGCTGGACTTGAAGGAGAGACGGAGTGGGTTTGGCTTCGGAGACTTGCAGGAAATAGAAGGAGTTGAGGCGATTGGAGTCTGCTGCTCGCTGGAGTTGCCGCAGAACCTGGCCCAGTCGTTTCCTCCTTGGAAGTAGTTGAAATCCAAGTAAATTGGCTCTATCCAGTAGAGACCGTGATAGGCGAGTTTGAACGAAGACTGAGTTCAGCAGGACAATATGAATAATGTCATTTGTCTAGTATAGTAGGCTTTGCAGGACATTGGTATTGGCTACTGTTAGCCTGGCAATGCTGTGTAGGGTAACAACTGACTAGCTCTGACCTCACCTACAGACAAAATGGCCCTATAGCTAAGTAGTAAAATGGATACTCACAGATCTAACCCGCCCTCAAGACCCTCTATCCGTCCTCCCTCCCCAGCCTCTCGGAAACTCCTTTCCCCACTTCCCTCCTCCCCCTCTATCCCAGCCTCCAAGTCCGCCAAATCCACATGCAAGCGAAGGCGGGACGGAACGTTAGTCCTCTCTTCCTGGCCGCTTTTCCTCGGAACCCTGGAAATCGAGGCCTACGCCCTGAGACCCGCCCAGGATTTGCCTCGCGGACTCCCCCTTACTTTCAAATTCTCAAAACCGGCCAAGTCCGTGCCTGCAGGTAAGAAGCCCAGAAGCAAGGATAAACCGGACCGAAATGTGAGATTCACAGTTCAGAGTTTGGCGGATTTGAGTCTGGGGAGACTGCCAGTGGGGGTGGCGGACTACCTGCATCCTCTAGCTACAGCGGAACTGGTGGTTTTGGAGGGGGAACTGGGGGAGATATCAGCACAGGTCAAGGTCCTGGATGCTGTCAGAGTCAGGGTGAGAGTCAGTTTGTGTGAAAGAGCGGTTCAAGGTGAGAGGCGGACTCAGGTAGTGGAGGAGGCCAGTATACAGAGACAGGCATTGTTGAGGCTCTTTGCAGCGTTAGGGTTGGAGCGGACTGGAGGCGCTATTAGCAGCGCTGAGGCTCAGACGGAAGGTGCTGATTTGAGTGGCTTTCTGGAGTTTCAAGAGGACTTGGAGCTGGAGGAAACCAGTCCCCCAGCTAGTTTCCCTACCACCCTATACCCCCATCAAAAGCAAGCCTTGACCTGGATGCTGGAACGGGAAGGTCTGGGCACTGTCAGTTCCAAGAGCCAAGAACTGCACCCACTCTGGGACGAGTACCGTCTGGGCGAAAGCAGGATTTACCACAATATCTGCACAGGGGAAATAGCGCTGGAGCGACCACATGCACATGAAGCCTGCCAGGGAGGGATATTGGCTGATGAAATGGGCCTTGGGAAGACTGTGACGCTAGCGGCGCTATTATGTGCCAATCCGAAACCAGTAGTTTCACCTGCTTCCAAGCGTTTCCAGACTGATGTTACTGAGGGGAAAACACTTATTGTTGTCCCACTGGCCCTACTTGAGCAGTGGCAGGTGGAAATCAAAGCCCACTGTCCGCATCTCCACTCCGCCTACTACCACGGTCCTTCCCGCCGCCTCACTCCCTCATCCGACGTGACTATCACTACCTACGGCACAGTGGCTTCCGACCATATCAACTCCGGTCCTCTATACAAGTCCTCCTGGTTTCGACTGGTTCTAGACGAAGGACATGTAATTCGCAATGCACAGTGTGCTACCAGTAAGGCCTGCCTGCAGTTGAAAGCCTTGCACAAGTGGGTGTTGACAGGCACGCCAGTGCTCAACTCGCTGGAGGACTTGGGGAGTTTGCTGAGGCTGCTGGACTGTGAGAAAGGCGCTATTGCGAATGTGGTGAATCGGAGGGAAGTGGAAGGGATCAGAAAGATGCTGAGACCGATATTGCTGCGAAGGACCAAAAAGTCCCATTTCCTATCTGGAGCGCCTCTAATCGCCCTACCCCCGCTTCACATCGAAGTACGGAAAGTGGACCTCAGCGACTGGGAACGCAGCCAATACACCAAGCTGAAAGCCAGCTGCAGCGCAGCCTTCCAAGCCATGGAAACTGCTGGGGTGCTCAAGCACTCCTTCGCCACTTTATTCGAAATGATCCTCCGCCTGCGCCAGTGCTGTGACCACCCCGCCTTAGTCCAGGGCTCTGCCTGGACTGCACAGCATATAGAGACCTTCCTAGCCAAGGCACTGCAGGACCCGCTCAGTCCATATGCGGCGGAGTTGGCGGAAAAGCTGAAATCCGGGATAGAGTTGGACTGTCCGGTCTGCTTAGGTACTACTGAAGACGCCCTGCTACCCCCTTGCGGCCACCTCATGTGCCGCATTTGCGCCTACCACCAGGTCGAAAGCAACGGTAACTGTCCTCTATGCAAGCGACAACTGAAGGTAACCGACCTAAAGACCGCCCCTCGGCATACCCGCAGCAGTCTGGGCCGGGAACTGAGACCCAGCAGCAAGGTTTCCGCCGTGCTACAAGAGCTCCAGCGCTCCTGTGACCAATACGTAGTCTTCTCCCAGTGGCTGGGTATGCTCGACATCCTGGAAACTGCTCTGTCAGACGCTCACCACTCATTCATTCGCCTGGACGGTGCAATGACCCGGCCTCAACGTGAATCCGCACTAACAGAGTTCCGTCAAGGGGAAACAAAGGTGCTGTTAGTGTCTGTTGGGGCTGGAGGAACGGGCCTCAGTCTCGCCTGTGCCAGTCATGTGATTATGATTGAGCCGCTGTGGAGCAGGGCGCAGGAACAGCAGGCCATTGAGAGACTGCACCGCATTGGACAGACCCGCCCTGTGTCTGCACTGCGGCTCATTGCAGCCCAGTCCGTCGAGGAGGAGATCGCTGCGTTCAATTCTACTCAGCAGAGACTTGTCAGTGCCCCGGGCCTGGAGGAACTAAGACGCCTCTTAACTGCGCATTAGCAGACAGGTTTCAGTATAAATGGAAACGCAGGACTGATCACAGAGAATACAGGTGAAACTGCCCTTAATCCCAACAGTGTTCATTATTTTCCTAGCGATTCCCGAAGCAGCAATCCCTCAAAAGTGCATTTCTCCCTAATTTCGTTCAAATCCATCATAATTCCCAGTCTCCAGCGAGTCTCAACACCTAAGCCCTAGCAAATGTCACATTAACAGCCATTTGTCCACTCTCGCCCTTGTTTCTCCCCTGTTCAATTCACAAGAAGTCCGCATTAACCAATGGCCTTCGCAGCGACTTCCTCCGGCTTTCCAGTACTCCGAAGGGTGATGCGGCCTGTGCGGGACTCTGAAGCGCTGAGCAATCCCCAGAGGCCTGGAGCGGGCAGTGACTTCCCCACTGCGAGTCTCCAGGGCAGACTCAGTCTGAGAGTGGCGTGGTGCGCCTCTGTCAATCTTACAGACTTCGTGCAGTCCTTTCAAAGCCACTCCACTGCAGCTCGGCGCCTCCTGCCAACCCCGAGACTGAGTCCCAAGCAGCGCAGAGACCTGCATATTTCCCTGCTGCGGCAGAGACAGTTGAGTCTCAGTCCCTCCCCTGAGCAAAGGAAAGGTCTCAACGACACGGTTTCCTTCCTTTCGCGAAGTAGTCGAGAGCGGGGAGCGACTCCAGGCCGCCTGCACAGAGGCTTGACTCGCAGCAGTGGCAGGAAGGACGTTGCAAGCCCAGTTCCGCCCTTTACAACAGTGGGGAAGGGAGTGGGGCTTGCGTCGAAGACTCGGCCTAGGACTTCAATTCGGAGAAGTACTGGCATTTAATAGGATTTATGGTAGGTTGCTTTTGTAGGAAGCCATTAGCAAGCAGCTTTCATGTGCATTTACATGACCATCTACCCTAGGAAATTAACCAACTGCCATTTCCCAGCTACTATCGCTATACAAAACTACGCATACTTCTGCCAACATCGCCTGAAGCCTGTATGTACTCTCTAAGAACCTGCTACTGCGAGCTTTAGCGCCGCTTGCCTGTCTAGGGTATCCGCATTAGTCTAGCCGGTTAGGATATCTGGTTCTCACCCAGAAGACCCGGGTTCGAGTCCCGGATGCGGAACTTTTTCTCTCAGTGAGAACAGCGATAAATTTCCATTCTGCGCTAATTTCCCTACTCAAAAGTGCCAAAACAGCATAAATTGTCACCAGTGGAAATTACAGAATATAGGCTGGTATAAGCAAATTGTCTTAATTAGGGACTTGTCTGCCGCCTGAAATCCGCTATCTCTGCATTATTTTGACCGTTTCATGCCCTTAAACCTCTGAGATAAGCATCTTTTACCTCTGCTATTATCAGCTCTGCCTGTAATATCACTGCGCCAATGTCACACACTACCTCCCTTCTCAACATCCCCTACGACTTGGAAGCTGTACCCGTCACCTAGGCTCTAGTATCCGTCAAAGGCAACCTGCACACTCAAAGGACACTCCTACTAGTCACCGGAATCGTCCACCTAGCAGCTGCCATGTATATTCTGGGTCTGGGGTTCTACCTAGCCGTGCCTACGTTTATATGCAAGGACGGGAGCAGGTGTTCTGCCAGTCGAGCCTGTGAAGAAGGAGACTACAGCTTCGCAAGTGACTCCGTCCACTCCCTAGTCTATGAGTGGAAACTAGTCTGCGACCAGCAGTACCAAGTTTCAGTCATAGGGACTTGCTACTTCCTGGGAGTGACTGTCGGCTCACTGCTGATTTCTACCTTTGCGGACGGATACGGCAGACAGAGGACTTGTCTGTGTGCGTCGCTGCTGCTAGGGAGTGCTTTGCTTGCGGCGGCCTTTGCGCCGTGGGTTCTGGTGGTTGACTTGGTGACTGCTGTGGCGGGGTTTGCGGAGACGACCCTGACAGCGTCTGTTTTCCTGCTGCTCAATGAGTCCGTGCCCTCGGAGTTGAGGAGTTGGTACAGTGGACTGTCCTTTGTGTTCTGGAGTACTGGGACGATGATGGACGCATTGCTGTTTTACACCCTGCCAGGCTGGAGGGAAGTAATGCTCGTCTCCACTGTCATAGCCTTTGCAAGTGCTATCGGACTCATGAGGTCGCATGAATCCGTGCGCTGGCTAGTCGTCAACAGGAAGGACTTCTCCGCAGGACTGGCAGTTCTTCGCAAGACTGCCAAAGCCAATAAGCTGGATCCACGGTCAATCACGCTCCCGCCCTGCGCTGATGCACAGAGGGAGGAGGACTCAGTCCACAGTGGCTTCGGAGGCCTGTTGCGATCGAAGGAACTGCGCAGAAGGGCTCTCTTCGTGACAGTGCTTTGGACGACTTCGACTTTATGCTACTATGGCCTGGTGATCTGCCTGTCTTCCTACTCAGGAAATATCTATGAGAACGGAGTGGCGCTGAGTGTCGGCGAGCTGTCCATCAACCTGTTCATAGGTCGCTACATGGACCGCTTCCCCAGGCGCAAAGGCTTCATAGTGAGCGAAGCAATAGCAGTGCTGGCCTGTACTGGGGCCTGGCTAGCTGGTTCCCAGCCTACTCTGGGTCTGCTGTCCGTGACAGGACTGCTGCTGGCCATGGGTGCGACGAATGCGCTGTTTCTGATGGTGTACATATACACTGCAGAGCTGTTCCCCACCACGGTGCGAGCCGTGGGCTACGCACTGACCAGCTCAGCGTCCAGAGTGGGAGGACTGCTGGCCAGCAACCTCCTGCTGCTAGAGACCTACACAAGTGCTCCGCCTCTGCTGATAATGGCTGCTGCCATGCTCTTCTCAGTGCTGCCTAGTCTCTGCCTGCCTGAAACTCTGGGACAGCCGCTGCTTGACTACGGCGGACAGACTTAAATAGATAGTGGGAAGTGGGGGAGCAGGTAAATGGCTGTTTCCCTTTTGATATAGCATTATACACATGTCTCCAGCAGTACGTGCCAATTGGCAATTAAACTACTGGAGCTGCTCATACTACTAAGCCTCCAG
>Ga0247837_1002479_pt1 | contig 34797 bp, 32 predicted proteins | sample LaCtaG_2_FD_187115 | JGI IMG/M metagenome (GOLD analysis project Ga0247837, IMG submission 187115) | Freshwater microbial communities from meromictic Lake La Cruz, Castile-La Mancha, Spain - LaCruzMarch2015_14.5m | ecosystem: Environmental > Aquatic > Freshwater > Lake | place: Spain: Castile-La...
TGGACTTGATCGAGTCACTATCAGTATCGATTCGGTGCGGGCTGATCGTTTCGCGCGCGTGACCCGTTCGACGGCAACTCCGGACGATGTGATGGCCGGTATTGACGCGTGTCTTGCCGAAGGACTCACGCCACTCAAACTCAATGCGGTGCTCGTGCGCGGAGTGAATGATGACGAAGCAGTCGATCTCGCCAAACTTGCCCGGCGATTTGGCGTCGAAGTGCGATTTATTGAATATATGCCGCTCGACTCTGCGCACGCGTGGGATCGAGCGCTCATGGTGCCCGCAGCGGAGACGCGTGCTGCGATTGAGCAGGCGTTCGCGCTGCTCCCGACCGGCGCCGATGATGCGCATAGCACGGCAAGAACCTACCGATTTGCCGACGGCGCACTCGGCACTGTGGGTTTCATCGCCCCAGTGAGTAGCCCGTTCTGTGGTGCATGCAGCCGCTTGCGGCTGACTGCCGATGGCTTCGTTCGCCCGTGCCTGTTTAGCACCACCGAATGGGGTCTTCTTCCGCTCCTTCGAAAAGGGGCGAGCGACGCAGACATCGAGAGATTCTTGATTGATGTCACCTGGACAAAGTTGTCTGGCCACCAGATTTCCTCTCCAACGTTTACGCAGCCAGCGCGACCAATGTCCGCCGTTGGTGGCTAGAGGTTGGAGCTACACACTTTGACTAGGTCAGCAGCGGCAGCCAAGGTTCGGTAACCCACCCAACCCTCCGCGCAGACAGCAGAATTCCAAAAAATACGCTTATTCATGAATGCTCGTGAATAGGCAAGTGGCATCGTGCGGCATAGCGGCTACTCTTGATTACACCTCGGCCATCAGGAAATCTATGACTCACCATTGGACGCGCTCGGCATCTCTCCTTTGCTCCATCACACTTCTCTTTGCAGGCAACCTGCTTGCCGCTGATGGCGATCGACGCACCTTTGACTTTGGCGCGTACGGCTCCATCAGCGCCACTGAAACAATTCATACTCCGGGCGTATGGGAAGGCCGAATGGACGGTAAAGATTCTGCCGCGGGCGGATGGCTGATGCAGATTGAGACGAATGTCGGACGCGTGTTGGTGGCACACGGCGCTGACGGACGAGTGCTGCAGTCGCTTCCACTTGGCGACGGCACCTTCAACGTGTTTGAACAGGACGCGCCTTTCCCCGATTGCGGTGGCGCCATTGAAGTGCCAACCGTGGTTCCGAATGAAGGTGGCGTGGCAGGCAACTGCGACGATGGTGAAACCCTTGACGTTCTTGTGAAGTGGACCCCTACCGCATCAAGTGCCGCTGGTGGTGAGGTTGCCATTCGGGCGTTAGCAGAAGCATCGGTAGCCATCTCCAACCACATCTACATGGCGTGCAATATCAATCTGCGCATGCGCGGTGTCGGCTACGGAGTCACTGAGGCATATGCAGGCGATGCTGGATCAACTGTCTTGAGCGAACTGCGCTCAACCAGCGATGGCATCATGGACGCCGTGCACGCTGAGCGAACAGCCACCGGTGCGGATCTGGTCTGTCTGCTCACCGGCACCAACCCCAGTTACTGCGGTGTTGGGTATCTCCTCGGAACCGCAACTTCCGCGGCATACGGGTTTAACGTGACGGTGTGGAGCTGCGCACTCGGCGCACTGACCTTTACCCACGAAGTTGGGCATAATCAGGGCTGCTGCCATGCAACTGGCGACGGTGGCGGCTGCACCTCGGGTGGCGTGTTCTCCTATTCCGTTGGCAATCGTTTCACCACCACTGGCGGTACGCAGTTTCGCACCGTGATGGCTTATGCCCCCGGCACGCGGATTCCCCGATTATCAAGCCCGCTGGTCAACTTTGCGGGAATGCCCACCGGAACGCCCGAGGCCGACAACGCGCGGACACTCAACGAAACGGCGATCGCCATGGCGAACTATCGCTGCTCAGTGACGCAGTCTGTTGAGCAAGATTATGTGGTGTCTCCGGTTATGGCATTCCCACTGTCGGGTCAAATATCCACATTCACTGCACCGGATGTTCCGCGTGCGGTTGATGGCACCATGGTGGACATCAGTACCACTGCGGTTGGCGATCTCAGCGCAGCTGACGAATTCCTTGCGCTGAAAATTGGCACCACGAGCCTTGGGGTAGTCATTGGTTCCACTGGCTCAGACTGTGGCGTGTTCTCACGTCGCACATCCATTCCGGCAGCGACTTTCAATGCGGCGATCGGAAACGGCACCTTTGTACTGTTTACGCTCGTTCCATCGCCAACCGTGAACACGCTGTGCACCTATTCCGAAGCACGAGTGGTGATGCGCTACCGCAGCCAACTGCCATGCGCTGGTGATCTCAACAACGATCGAGTCACCGATGGCGCCGATCTCGGCACCCTGCTCAGCCAATGGGGCCCTTGCGCGGCGTGCAGTGCCGACCTCGACCGCAACGGCAACGTGGGTGGATCGGATATCGGAATCCTCTTAGGTGGCTGGGGACCGTGCCCCTGATGCACTTCGGCGATCGGTATCATGGACTTGCTTGGACAGATGGCCGAGTGGTTTAAGGCAGCGGTTTACTAAACCGCCGAAGGTGCTCGCACTTTCCGTGGGTTCGAATCCCTCTCTGTCCGTTCGTACGCAACGCTCTCGGGAACTTCCACCCGTGGGCGTTGTGCTTTTTCAGATGTAGGTCATGCGTTCGATGCCCACATGCGCATTACGACGGCACGGGCGGGCTGTCATGCAGCGCAGTCTTCCAAATCGGCACATCACGCTTCATACGGTCGATGAACTCGCCGACTGCTGCCAATGCCTCTGCGCGGTGGAGCGCATGCACGGTCAGCCGGAACGATCGCTGCCCCACCAGGACTTCGCCACGGCTGTGCTCAACCATGATTGCAACAAGCCCGTGCTTTGCCAGCATTTCGCGGCCGAGTTCGGCGAGCATGTTCGAGGCCATCGGCTCGTACACCTCGTAGGCGAGAGCGCGGATGGTGCGTCCGCCTTCATCGGAACGGACCACACCGTCAAACACGATAGCCGCACCGAACTGCGCTGCGGGCGAAAGAACCGGTGCTGGATCCCCAATCGCACCGTCGATGATTCGAACGGTCGCGCTCATCCGCCGCCCACCAGTTCAATCAGTGCGATTTCATCACCAGCGCGGAGTGGTACATCTGCTGACCGGAACGAATGATTCACTGCGAGCCGTGCACCACGAAAGAACGTGGACTTGTGAGGGTAGCGCACGGCAAGCGCCTCATTGACATCACGCACAGAAGCATTGTCAGGCACATCAACGGCAATGCTTGCACACGAAAGTTCGCGGGCAAGTGAACCGAAGATGAGCACGCGAAACACCATGATTTACAGTGTAACATTGCGACTCGCTATCCAATTCGATACCGCCTGCGCCTTGCCACGCGCGATCGATGGAACCATGTTCATGCCAGCATCGAATCCCATCGTCGCACCAACCGAGCCGCAATCGCCGAGCGCGGCGATCGATGCTGTGTGTGCGCATCTTGTTCCGCTTGAGGCTGAATCGGTTTCGCTGGCACATTCATCTGGGCGAGTCCTCGCTGAAGTAGTACGCGCCGACCGCGCCAGCCCGGCGCTTGACATGAGTTCAATGGACGGGTTTGCGGTGCGCGTTGCAGACCTCACCGCGATGACCTCTACTCACGGTCTTCCGATCGCGACTGGCACGGATTGCGAGGCCAGCATCGGCCAGGCGCCAGTTTCCATGCGCGCTGGTCACGCCATCCGCATCGTGACTGGTGCGCCGATTCCAATCGGTGCAGACGCCGTGGTGCGACATGAAGATGTCCGCGTCGCGAACGGCTTTGCACTGCTGCAGATTGCCACGAGCGCGGTGCAACCCGGCGCGTTCATCCGACGTGCGGGTGAAAATGCATCGAAAGGTGCTGAGATTCTTCAACCAGGAACACTGATCGGAGCGGCTGCCATCGGTACACTCGCCACGTTCGGCGCGAGCAACGTTTGCGTCCATCGCCGCGTGCGCGTGGCAATCATCACCACCGGTGACGAGCTAGTAAGCACTGACCGAACGCCCGCCCCGTGGCAGATTCGCGACAGCAACGGAAGCGTGCTCGCGTCACTCCTCGGCGCGCGAGCATGGATCGAAGTAGTGGCCCACCTGCACGCCCAGGACGATGCCGATGCGCTTGCGGCGACGCTTGCAACGGCGCTCGAATCAGCGGACGCGGTGATCCTGACTGGCGGCGTCTCCATGGGTCACCATGACCACGTTCCGCAGGTGATCGAGCGTATTGGCGCAACGACGGTGTTCCACCGCCTTCCGCAGCGGCCAGGACGACCGATGCTCGCAGCAGTGCTGCCACGCGTCGGCACGCGGGCACCGCGGCTGATTCTTGGTCTGCCGGGCAATCCGGTCTCCGTCATGGTCACGGCACGCCGCCTTGGAATTCCCATGCTTGGGCAACTCGCCGGACTTGCCCGGGGTGCATTCGCCGCGCAGCGCCTGCACATTGATGGCGATGACGGCACACAACTCGGCATGAGGTGGTTTCGACTGGTCAGCGAGCGAGTTACTGCGGAAGGCGAACGCCGACTACAACTGCTACCAACCAAGAGTTCCGGCGATATCGCTGCCGCCGCAACAAGCGCTGGGTTTGTAGAAGTACCGCCCAACCAACGCGCAGCGGGTGCGAACGCCTTCTATCCATGGATGCACTGATTTACCAACGGAACCGCGATGGCCAAGAAGAAATCAACGAAACGCACTGCGAAGCCCCGATCCTCGTCGCCATCACTATCGCATCTTGATGCGCACGGTCGCGCTTCCATGGTTGATGTCGGCACAAAGCCCGTTACGCAACGCCGTGCTGTGGCCGAAGCTCGTGTGCTGATCTCGCCCGCACTCGCGGAACGTATCGCGCACAACACGCTTGCCAAAGGCGACCTGCTTGCTGTGGCGCGGATTGCTGGAATACAAGCTGCCAAACGTACTGATGAACTGATTCCGCTCTGTCATTCGCTGCCACTCGACTCCGTTAATGTCCGCGCAGAGCTACGCGTCGACCATGTGTACCTCTGGGCAGAGGCAAAGGTCACCGCACGAACCGGCGTTGAGATGGAAGCACTGACAGCGGTATCAATCGCCGCACTCACCGTGGTTGACATGGGAAAGTCAATTGATCGATCGATGGTCATTGAGGGAGTTCGACTCTTAGAAAAAGTAGGCGGTCGAAGCGGTCACTTCCGCGCCCCAGGCACATCGACAAAGCGAGTCAAGCGAGCGGGCGCATGACCACGCCCCCCCGCGTTGTCATCCTGACCGTCAGCGATCGCTGCTCGCGCGGCGAGACCATCGATACGTCGGGGCCAACGCTGCAGGCATTAGCGATGCAGCACCTCGGCGCGACAATCGCGCACGCGGAGTGCCTTCCCGATGACATGAAAGTACTTGCGCAGTTCTTTGCCCACTGGTCCGAAGAATCGCACTCCATTGACTTGATTCTGAGCACAGGCGGCACTGGCCTTGCGCCGCGGGACATCACTCCCGAGGCCCTACGCACGGTCATGCACCGCGAGCATGCCGGCCTCATGGACCTTTCGCGCTTGCGCTGCCTTCAGAAGACGCCGCGCACATTTCTTTCGCGCGGCATTGCCGGAACAATCAACCGCACACTGGTAATCACCCTGCCCGGATCACCGCGCGGGTGCACGGAAATGTTTGAGGCGATCGCAGACATTCTTCCACATGCGATCGAAACGCTGCGTGGAGATGTGCAAGACGATGGCCGACCAGAACTCGACGGCGGCAACAAGCGCGTCATTCATCACCGAGACTAAGGCACAGGTAGCGATTACCGATCGCCGCGACGATAATCCAAACTCGGTCGCCGATGACTCCGCGCCTCAAGTTCCGGCGTGCGCCAGCAACCCACCCACCGATTCGGGCGCACCTCAACGAGCACATGTTCATCGCGGCCCGGCGCGCCTTCCGGGCGAACGCCGGCTGGCATATCAGGCCACCACGGAATCACACCAGAAATCTTGCGGAATTCCGCCGGATCGTGCGTGACATCCTTGATAGTCACCAAGCGCTCACGGGTGTCACGCAGCATCGGAATGGAACGGAACAAACCACGCGTGTACGGATGCAGCGGTTCGTCAAAGAGCTCAAACACGTTGGCATACTCCACCACGCGCCCGGCATACATGACGCATACGACATCTGCGTTCTCAGCCACCACTCCTAAATTGTGCGTGATGAGCATGATGCCCATGTCACGGGTGCGCTGCAGTTCACGAAGCAATTCCAGAATCTGCGCCTGAATGGTCACATCAAGAGCGGTGGTCGGCTCGTCAGCAAGCAACACCTTTGGTCGGCACGCAAGCGCCATGGCAATCATCACGCGCTGACGCATACCGCCAGAGAACTGATGCGGATACATCGCCAGCCGTTCTTCCGGCTTCTTGATGCCAACATCTTTCATCGCCTGCACGGCAATCCGCTTCGCTTCGTCCGGCCCAACCTTTTGATGCAAGAAGATCGCTTCCATTAACTGATCCCCAATGCTGTACACCGGGTTCAGGCTGGTCATGGGCTCTTGGAAGATCATGGCGATCTTGCCGCCACGAATCGAGAGCATCTCTTCTTCGCTCAAGCTAACAATGTCACGCCCTTCAAACAGAATGCTGCCGCGGTCAAACCGTCCCGGCGGGCGGGCGATCAACTGCATGGTGCTCATGGCAGTCACGCTCTTGCCGCAACCCGACTCACCAACAACTGCCAGTGTTTGCTGCGGAAACAGCGTCATATTGACGCCATTCACCGCCTGAATACGCGGCCCACCCGAGGAGTTGTCAAAGCTCACCGCCAGATCCGCAACCTGCAACACCGGAGTCGCAAGACGCTCCGCGCTGCCAGCGCCGGCACTCATCGCGCGCACCGCGTCTTGAGTGGATTGATCATGTGATGTCTTGACTGCAGATGGGCTCATCAGTGTGCTGCCTTCCGTAGCTTCGGGTCAATGGCGTCGCGCATCGCTTCGCCGAGCATGTTGTAACTCAATACTGAAAGGAAGATCGCTATTCCAGGGAACACCGCTAACCACCACACAAATGTTCCCGTGGCGGCGGTTGCACTCGAAAGCAACTTGCCCCACGAAGCCTGACCATCCGGCCCAAGGCCAAGATAGGAAAGCGTCGCCTCAATGGAAATGGCAGCAGCAATTGCAAAGCTTGCGTCGACCAACACCGGGGTCACGCCGTTCGGCAACATGTGTCGGAACAGAATGGCGCGCAGCGGCAATCCGGTTGCCTTGGCCGCCTGCACGAAGTCTTGATTGCGCAACTTCATGAACTCGGCGCGCGTGAATCGCGCCGCGCCTGTCCAACTGAAGCAGCCAATGATCGCCATCATCACGTAGGTATCGCGCGGCAATACGCCAGCAGCAACGATCAACAGAAACAGCACTGGCACCGCCATGAAGATCTCAACGATCCGGAAGAGAATCATGTCCACCTTCCCACCGAAGTAACCCATGATGGCACCCATCGTCACGCCGATGACTACTGAAATACCGGTAGAAACAAGCCCAATTGAGATAGAAAGCCGGCACGCCCACAACATCTGCGAAAGAACATCTCCGCCCAAAGCGTCGGTACCCAGCAGCACACGGCGCGCACCAAAGGACGTCCCCTTGAACTGCGCCAGTCGGTCTACATCAGCGATGCGCTCGCCCGGCGCGATAGCCACCATGTCACTGCGGGAGTATTGCGGAGACCACGGAATGAGTGTCCAGGTGACTTCACGGATCGCGCCGGACTGTTCATCCTCCAGGTAACGCTCAAAGTTGATGAGCGTGGCTCCACCGCTCGCCCCGGACAGTCCCCAGCCGACCAGCAGTGCCAGCACCGCCGCCGCCACACGCACTCGGCGCGAATCAACCGTCGGTATCCACGCCCCAGCGAAAGCAAACAGCAGTGAAACCACGCCGATGATCGTCCATGGTCCAGCGCCGCTGCGCGCAAACGCCTTGACCCACTCGGCGCGACTTGGATCTTGCGCCCAACCGACGATCGCTCCAGCAATCACAATGGTGAATCCCACTTGCAGCGCCGCCACTACAAAGATCCCGAGTCGTTGCGCGCGTGTCAGGCTGCGTGGCCCGATGAAGATCCAAGGCAGTCCAACAAAGCAACCAATCAGAAGCGCCCAGTCCGTCGGTGTGAGGTTGGCGAAGAGTGGCCACTCGCGCACGACCGTGTCGCCGGCACCGACACGCACCAAGGTCAGTGGGTGCGCATTCGCAACGATCGGTCCAAACACTGCAAAGAACGCAATCACGCCGATCCAACACATGCCAAAGATCGCACCGGGACGCTTCAGGACGCGCTCCCATGCATCGGCCCAAAAGCCCTTGGCGCGCACCGCTCCCACGCCGCGCATGACATCGATACCGGAGATAGCCATAGGGATGACAGCTGTGTCCTTACTCTCAGTCATAACTCACCCGCGGGTCGGCCGCTGCATAAAGGAGATCCGCCAAGAGAAGCGCCAGCATGTTGACACAAGCAATCAGGAATGTGTCCGCCAAAATCAACTCGCGGTCGCGCAGATCAATCGCCTCAATCACCAGACTGCCCATGCCGGGCACGCTAAAGATGCGCTCGATCACCACGCTGCCAGCCAGCATCGCCGGGAAGATCCCAACGAACATGGTGATCAGCGGAAGCAAGCTGTTGCGGAACACATGACGCAACACAACATCCTTACGCGGCACTCCCTTCGCCTTCGCAGTGCGGACGTAGTCCGCACTAAAGTTGTCGAGCATGGAGGCGCGCGTCTGCTTGGAAAGCACAGCAAAACTGCCGTACACTAAGCAAAGAACCGGTAGACCGACATGCCAGAGCGTGTCGAACAGGTAGCCACGTTGCCACACTCCAGAAGCATCCGTGTACGGCATGAATGCGAACGCCTCGGATCCACTCGCGTGCAGCCCGCTCACTGGAAACCAGCCTAAATATTGCTTGTTCGCCACGAAGCCAATGGCAAACACTCCAGCCAGCACCGTCGGTATGGAATACAGCGACAAATACAGGAAACCGGAGAACATATCGAACCACCCGCCGCGCCGAACACTTGCAAGCACGCCGGTCGGCACCGCGATGAGATACGAAATGGGGAATGCAATCAGGTTGATGAGGAGCGTGACCGGAAGCGCCGCCGCAATCAGATCCCACACCGGACGGTTCTTCGAGAATGCCACGCCGAGGTCAGGCGTGTCCAGGCTCACTACATCCGGAATGAGCGGGATGCCGCTGGTTGGGTACGGGTGTGCATGGAACGCTTGCATCGCCTGCGTCTGCGCCACCACCGCGGCGGTATGCGACGTATGCATATCCGCGGCCGCCTTCTCTAACTTCGGCCAGGCCGCGTTGGAATGATCGAACGCAACATCGCTGAAATCGCGCGGATCTGCACCGCCCTTGCCGTTCAGTCGCTCTTTCAGCGGGCTACCTGCGGCGCGCGCATAGTCCGCAATAGCGTCCTTGAAGAGACGGACCTTGCCCACGTAGTCGCGACGCGTTCCCTCCGCTTCGCGCTGCATCTTCTTGAATTGCGGGATCGCGCTTTCGCCAGTGGCAATGACCACGGACGGCACCGTTACCACCGGCACTGGAAACGCCGTCGCAAGCGGTGGTTCGTCAATCGAGCGCGGTGCCGGCACGCGCTCGCCATTGCCGTCACGCAGACCGCGGGTACCAAATTTCACTGGCGAAAGGCGTCCAAGCCAACGCACGTACTGCACGATCACCGGATCGTTCAGCCCGTAGCGATCTTCCAGATACGCCTGCATCTGCGCCACACGACTGGTGTCCGACATCTGTCCACCCTGCACTGCCAACCCCGCGCCGATACCACCCGGTGCGAGCGCCAACAGCATGAACACCATCAGCGTGATTCCGAGGAGGGTCGGAACCATGAATGCGAGGCGTCGTAAGAGGTAGGAAAGCATCGGTAGCGCAGGAGCGCGTCAGTTGGCGGAAGGAGTTGGTTGAGCGTTCCCAGAGACCCGGAAGAATTCCTGCGGCTCCAGACCGGTCTTATAGGTATTCACATTGCCAAAGTCTCGCTTTACAAAGCGCAGCCACGGTGCAACGCGGACAAAGGTGTACGGCTGGTCCTCTGCGACGCACGCCTCAAATTGGCGCCACACTTCCATGCGCGTCGCCTCGTCCATAGTGCGACGACCCTTCTCAATCAGCGCGTCGCAGTCCTTGTTGACCCACTGCGTGAAGTTGTCGCCGCCCTCCTTGATGCTCTCGGAGTGGAAGATCTGCCGCGGATCGCTTTCGGGCGCGTTGGCGCCCCAACCCATGGTGATCGCATCAAAGTCACGCAGCTTGAGTAGCTCTTGGTAACGGCTCCAGTCCACCGGCCGCGTCGTCACGATGATCCCGGCCTTCCCGTAACTGTCCTTCACGAACCGTGCGAGGCGCTCAGAAATTTCACCGCCGGTCGCATACGTGTATTCAAAGGTGAACTTGTCACCCTTTTCGTTCTCCAAGATGCCGTCACCGTCGCGATCCTTCCAACCAGCCTCTGCAAGGAGTTGCTTCGCTTTGTCTTGATCGAACGGCAGCGGCTTCACCGCCGGGTCGCTGGCGGGACTCTCCGGATTGTTGGGACCCTTGGAAACAATCCCAATCCCGTCCCAGATATCACGAATCATGCGCTCGCGGTCAAGCAACATGGTCATCGCTTGGCGCACGCGCTTGTCAGCAAATGGCGTCAAATTCTTGCCCGAGCGCGGCCCGCACTGCCACGCAATGAAGCTGTAACCGCAGCGCATGTTGGTCCACTTGAGCGCGTAGTTTGATTTCTCAAACTCCGGTTCCTCCTTGAGAACCTTGTTGTACTGCGGCGATGTCGGCAACATCATCGATCCCTCGCCGTTGCGGTATGCCACCAATCGACCAAGGTCATCCTTGATGCTCTTGAAACGCAGGCGCTCCAGCGCAGGCTTCTCAGCCCAATACTGCTCGTTGCGTACCAACACCACTTCTTCGCCGGGCGTCCACTGATTCGAAAGTTCTTCCGGACCCGATGGCAACTTTGACAAGCGGAACGGGCCAGAACCCATGGTCATGCCCGTGCCCTGATTGATCTGCGATGGCTCAAACTTTGCGTAGTAATGCTTGGGCAAAATCGGATCGCCAAGCGCGATCAGAATGTTCGTGAAGAACGCCTCCTTAAAGATGAAGTCGACGGTGAGACCGTCCACCACCTTCACCTCCTTGAGGTTGTCCTGCGTGCTGCGAGTGCGCTCCGCCTCAATGAGCGGATTATTGATGAAGTCCATGTAGGTCCAACGAATGTCCTCCGAGGTCACCGGTGTACCGTCGCTAAAGCGTGCGCGCGGATTGATGTGCGCACGAATCCACAGACCATCAGGATCAATCTGCCAACCATCCGCAAGCGCGCCAACCAATCGCAGCGTCTTCGGGTCGAAACTACTGAGGCTCTGGCACACACGGTCGAGGACGCGCGTTGAATAGACGTCGCTGGAGATGTACGGCGTCAACTTGGCCGGCTGCGCCTCAAACAACTCGGTGAACTCGCCGCCCGTGCCGAAACCAGGAATGGTGGACGGATCAATAGCGCAATGCGGCACGGCCCAGTGCTCTACCTTGACACCTGGACGCGCCCAAGTCTGGTCAGTGGCAACGGCCGCCGATGCAGCCGATGCCGCCGTCGCGCCGCGCGCAACGCCAGCGCCGGACTCCAGCTTGCGGTTGACCTGCGCCACCTGCTGCTCAATATCCGCGAGCTTCGCGGACATGCCCTGTTGGGCAAGTTCCATCCGCGTCTTCTGCACCATGGAAAGCCAGACGCTTCCGAGCGTTGCAAGGAGCACAACCAGAAACACGAAGTCTTTGATTCCGAATCGATTCTGCATGGATTACCTCTGAGACCGCGCAGCGTAGCGGAACTGCTGCAGGTTCGACCGTGCGGTCATGCCCCACCATGCACGCGCAATCACACATTATTGACGCATACTCACCAACGCGAACGCGTAGCGGTTGGGTCAAAGCGCGCCCGCAGCGAGTCGCCGATGAAATTCAGCGCCACCAAAGTCAGCGCGATCAGCGCACACGGCGCCGCGAGCAGCCACCAACGGCTGGTGACGAGATTGACCTCCGAAAGCCCAGCGCTTGCCAGGTTGCCCCAACTCGGCACCGGCTCGCGCACGCCGATACCAAGGAAACTCAGGAAGCTCTCGCTCAGGATCGCCGAGGGCACGGTCAACGTGGCATACACCACCATTGAACCGACTAAATTTGGCAAGATATGCACGCGGAATTGCCGAAGCGGCGGAACGCCCACCGCGCGGCACGACTCCATAAATGGCTGCGCGCGCAGGCTCAAGACTTGCCCGCGAATCACCCGTGACATGGTCAGCCAGCTGGTTCCACCGATCGCCACTAACAGCACTGCCAACGACACCAATTGCGAAGCCCCGGGTGAAAGTGTGGTGCCGACACGGTTGACAATCCCATCGACGGCAACCGCCAGAAGCACCACGAGCAAGATCGAAGGCAGCCCGTACAGAACATCCACCGTCCGCATCAGCATTGCATCGGACCGCCCGCCCGCAAATCCTGCCAGCGAACCCCACAGCGTGCCGATCACGACCGCCACTGCCGCCGCGGACAGACCGATCGCCATACTAAAGATTCCACCCGCCAAGACGCGCGCTAGCACGTCACGGCCAAGTGCATCGGTGCCAAGGACTCGCCCCGGCACGTACGCCGTGCTTGCCGCGACGCGCTCAATGCGAGCTGCATCATCGGCCGGCAATGAATGCCAGGACGGCGGCAACAAATTCAATTCCAGGTTGGAGGCCGCATAGCGCGGAGCGTCAATTTTCCCGACACGCACGGAACCGAAACTCCATGGTGCCGCAAAAACACACAGCCCCACCACGAACGCGAGGGTCCACCAACCAACGCGAGCCCAACGACGCTGTGAAAGTTCCACCCTTGCAGTCTACGAATTTCAGGGCTTTGCGGCAGCGGGTTGCTCCGGACGCGGCTTGCCACGGCGTTCACCGCCGGGACCACCGGAGCCACCCTCCCCAAACATCCCACGTTCTTGAATCGGCTGGCCATTCTTCACAGCGTCCGTGCGCTCAGCAACCCGGGCGTCGGTGTTGCGCTGCTCTTTCACCAAATCATCACGCATGGCCTTCATCTGCTCATCAAGGGCCACCAACTCTTGGGCGCGCGCTTTGAGATCGATATCCACCTGCGCACGAACCTTTGCGGCAATCTGCACACCGAGCGCCGCAGTCTTGGTCGCATCGCCCGCCGTTTGAGCGGCGCGGTATGCATCACCAAGCGTGCGCAACTCCAGTTGCAAACGCACATCTTCCACGCGAATGGCATAGAGGTCCGGGTTGCGTTCCTTTAGAACTGCCAACGCCACCAACCGACGAGCACTCTGCCGCATCGCTTGCGACATTTCATCGGGCGACTTGGTGCATTGCTCGGCCAACTGTGTGGCAAGCTCGGGCGAAACATCGCGTGCCACGGCAATCACGCGGTCAATCATTTCCTGGGGCATCGGACCATCGGGGCGCCACCGCATGGCATCGCCACGTCGTGGCTCACTTGGCTGCTTCTGCACTGCGTCATCCTTCGCGGCACTCACGCTGTCATCCGCCCAAGACATCATGCCGAACACCAACGCTGCGCAGCACGCGGCGATAGTTACCACTGATCCGCGCGGATTGCACGCATTGCTCCGCGTCAACATGACGCCACTCATCGCTTACCTCCGGCGGCAAGCAACTCATCCAATTCAACAGTGACATCATCTACTGAGCGCCCGGTCGTCAATCCGATGGCACTCGCATCGAATGCGCTCCCTCCATCAGTGGCACCAAGCGCGGTGTCGCTATCAATGAACGCCACCAGAAGCGCCTCTGATCCACTCATCGGCGTGAGTTCAACAGCGCGCACCGTCATGATGTTGGACGCGCGCGGCGGCGTACCACCAAAGACAAAGATTGCCACTGATCCAGCCAACATCACGATCGCTGCAGCAGCCAACACCCAACGACGCGTTCGTGCACCGACAAATGCCAGCGTTGCGGGCAACTGTTCCGAATGCAATTCCGTGACACTGCGCGCAAAGACTCGATCAGCCAGCCCCGGACGCTCCGCAGCGTAGGAAGCGGCCGACAAGTCCAGACGAGTGGCGATGGCGTTCAGCGCGTCGTCAGCGGGGAGGCCATGCTGATCATGCAGGTCAGACCGATCATGGCGATCATGGCGGTCATGGGAATCGTTGTGGATGTCACTCATTGCTTGTTCCTCCTATCGAACGCCCGCCACCCGGCGCGCATTGCACTGCGGGAAGTCCCGCGGGTCGGATAATCCGGTAAATCACTGCCTGTACCCCATTCATGGTCGACCCTCCGGGGTTCGACCCGCCTCAGCCGCCGTGCCCTCCAAGAATCCGCGCAATTTTGCCAGCGCCCGGTGATGCCGGGCGAGCAAGGTTCCAAGCGGTTCCCCAAGGTGTAAAGCCATCTCCTTGAAGCTCATCCCCCCGACATGGCGGAGGTCAATCACTTCTCGGTCGGATGCGGAAAGCCGCTCCACGGCGGCTCGGAGCGCCCCGATTTCCTCGACCCCGGCCCGACCGGCGTTCGGATCCGGAGCGGCGCCCGCAAGGCCCTCGAGCACCTCGTTTGCCCCTGCCGACTTCGCGTGGCGGCGCTTGCGCCGGGCGTCGTCGCGCAGGCGATTCATGGCAATCCGAAACAGCCAACTCTCAAAGCGCCCGCCCTCAACGTAATCAACCAATTTGGCTGCAATCGTGCAAAACACGGACTGGGTGATCTCTTCGGCGAGTTCTGGATCAGCCCCCTGCGAGCGCAGCAAGCCGTACACGCGGCCCGAGTATTCGCCCACCAAGATCCGCCATGCCGCATCGTCGCCACCCGCAGCACGGGCAAGAACCGCTGCTGATACTGGACCATCATCTGGCATTGCCGTGGATGAACGCGCTCCCCGCCGCTCCCTTGCATCGGCCTCGGTCACCCGGGCATGTCTCCATAGTCCGCGCCGCCGTCCGAACGACCCGCATACTCAACACCACGCGCCGATCCATGTTGCACCAAGTTGCGGAATGCTGTGGAACTGCTGTCCCACAGGAGTTCCACGGTTCCAGTTGGACCGTTTCGCTGCTTGGCAACAATCACCTCCGCAACATTGGCTTTCGCCTGATTGGCTTCCACCCAGTTGGGATCCTGCTTGTGGTAGTACGCCTCGCGATGCAACATCATCACCACGTCCGCATCCTGCTCAATGGATCCTGATTCACGGAGATCGCTCATACGCGGCCGATGACCCTCGCGGCCTTCCGCTTGACGGTTGAGCTGGCTCAGGCAGACCACCGGAACGTCAAGTTCGCGCGCCATGGCCTTGACGCCACGAGAGATTTCACTCACTTCCACCTGGCGACTCTCCACGCGCGTGCCAGAACTCATCAACTGCAGGTAGTCGATCACCACCGCGCCGATGCCATGCTTCTCCTTCATGCGCCGCGCCTTGGAGCGCATCTGTAGGAGCGTCAAACCGGGCGTGTCATCAATGAAAATTGGCGAATTCTTCAGGCCTTCGCACGCACCCATGATGCGCCGCCACTCCTCGCGAGACAGCATGTTTTTACGGAGTTTCTGTCCGTCCACGCCACCCTTCGCGCACAAGATGCGCTGCACGAGCTGCTGCTTGCCCATTTCCAAACTGAAGAATGCCACTCCATTCGAAGCAGCCGCCATGTTCTCCGCCATGTTGAGGGCAAATGCGGTCTTACCCATCGACGGGCGCGCCGCCAAGATGATCATCTCGCCGCGCTGCAGGCCACTGAGCATCTCATCAAGTTCATCGAAACCGGTGGGCACACCCGTCACGTGCTTGCCTTCATTCTGCTCAAGCGTCCGGATGGTTTCATCTAACAATTCGCGCAAAGTGGACGCGGCACGCGCTTCACGGCGCTGCGCGATCGCAAAGATGCGTGACTCTGCTTCACCAAGCGTGATGACCGGATCTTGCCGTGATTGATGTGCATCAACCAAAATTTCCCCGGCAGCGCGAATCAGTTCGCGCAGCGTGGCCTTCTCGCGAACAATGCGCGCGTATTCCGCTGCATTGGCGGCGGTAGCAACACCTTCGGCCAAGTCCATCAGGTACGCCGCACCGCCAACATCATCAAGAACACCATGGTCCTTGAGTCGTTGCACCAGTGAGACGATTTCCATGGTCGCCGTCGCGTCGTACAGCGCCACCATGTGTTGGAAAATCGTGCCGTGTCCAGCCTTGGCAAAGTCATCTGGCTGGCTGACAATTCCAATCACATCAGCGATCATCTTTGGATCGACGATCATTGCCCCCAACAAACTCATCTCCGCTTCCGGCGCGGCCGGCGGCAATGCTGAGAACAGCCGAGCTACCTCGGTGGGATCGGAAACCGTTCTGCGTACCGCGTCGCGGCGACGAGAGGAACGATCGCCAGGGCGACCGTTGAAACCTGACTGATCTTCCATGCGTGCTGCTCCTCAGATGCGCGTTTGAACGCGCGGTGCGCGTCGGATTACTCGGCTCCGGATGCGCTACCAACGAGCACTTGAACGGTCGACTCTTGGTCGACGCATTGTTTCATCAATCGCCCCACGCGGAAGCGTGCAGTGCGCTTAGCAGGCACCATCACGCGCTCAAGGGTCTTTGGATTTTGCGCCACGCGCTCGGCACGCTCGCGCACATCAAAGATGCCAAAGTCGCGGAATTCAAGCCGATTACCCTTGCCGAGCTCATTGATGACTTCATCAAGAAATCCCTGAACCACTTGACGCACATCTTGTCGCTTGAGCCCAGACTGTTCGGCAAGCCGTTCAATCAGTTCTTTCTTGGTGACAGTGGACATCGGGTGGCTCCTCTTGATGTGCGGTCTCGGGGCTTCACCGCCCAACGAGCGAGCGCAGTATGCGCCGGATGGCACGTTGAGTCAAGACGCTATCGGGCGCAAGTGTCCGCAGATTAAGGGGTTGTGCAGGAAGTCAGTTGACAACCTTATCCCCCCACATATCCACCGAATAGCGATGGTTATTGGCATCCTGGAGCGGTTGCAGCCACCGAAATCGCCGCCCGGACAGCGGCTTCGCCACCCAAATATGCCATTCCTGCTCGAACAACCAGCCATTCCACCCCCTTCGGCTCGTGAACCAACCGAGACAGCTTGGCCCAATCCTTCCCCGAGCAAATGACGGCCGCGCCCTTGGCGCGGGCCCGCGCCGCGATCGTCTCAACATCCTGAATAGAAAATGCGTGATGGTCACGAAACCGGAAATCGCCCGCGATGCGTCCGCCATGTGCTGCCACATCGGCAACGAACGCCTCCGGACGCGCGAGCGCCGTCGCCACCACCAAGTGCGCGCCATCAAGCGCTGCCAACGGCATATCCCGACCGCCAGCGCCAAAGCGCTCCACCCGCGTCCACGCATGACGCGTCCACGCCGCAGGCGGCGCGCCATGCAAACGCTCGATCTGCGCTGCAAGGATGGGATCGATACACGTGGCGCGCGTCACAATCACCATGCTGGCCCGGCGCAGCGCGCACGCTGGCTCTCGGAGCCAACCCGCAGGCAAGAGCGCGCCGTTGATCGCGGGTCTTCCAGCATCCACAAGCACAATGTCTAAGTCGCGAGCAATCTGTCGATGCTGAAATGCGTCATCAAGTACCGCGCAATCAACACGTGGGTCTGCTGCGCGCGCACGCGCTATGGATGCCACGCGATCCGCACCAACCGCCACTGGAACTCCAGGGAGCATGGCGCGGAACTCTTCAGCTTCATCCGATACTCCATCACGCGCGCCGTAGCCGCGCAGTGCAATCACCGGATGATGACCGGACGCCTGCAACGCCTCGACACACCATCGAACAAACGGAGTCTTTCCCGTGCCGCCCACGGAAACATTGCCAACACTGATCACGGGAATTCCAACGGATGTCGGCTTTCGGATGTTCGCATCCCACAGTGAATTGCGAGCACGAACCCCCATTCCATAAGCAAATGCCGCCACATGCGCCAACGGCGCAAGCACCGGATGCAGCGGTCCAGTCGCTGCCGCAACGGACACTCCGGCACTGTCGCCGGGACGGGTTGATTCACTCATGACGCGCCTCGCATTCCAAGTGCCGGCAGGACCAAACGTATTGGCAGACCCATGACTGTTTCTGGGTCGCCGACACACTGCAGTGGCCAGCCAGCTTCCAAGCGCTCAGCGTAGTTGTAACCGCCTGCCTTGCCGCGCCAAGCACCACCTGCCGCGTAGTCAGCGATCGCCGCAGCAGAGAGGTCACCAAGCGTGACGCGCGCCGTGTCCGAAAAAATCCGTCGAGCACCTGTGCGCCGATCAAGCACACATATGCCGGTGACGACATCGTGCGTGGCACCAACAAATCCCCGCACCATCCGCGCTGCTTCCTGAGCATCAGCTGGCTTGCCGATCACCGCTCCGCCAGCAACGCACATGGTGTCTGCGGCAAGTATCCAACGCGGGCCGTCGCTTGCGAATCGGGCTGCCGCGTCTGCAAGTACCTGTCGTGCCTTAAACCACGCCAAACTCATGACGAATCGTTCCGGATCACGGCCGTCGGCAGGGGCATCGGCGTCATCAATTGCCGGAATCATCACCAGAAATGCAACACCCGCAGCAGCGAGCAGCTCGCGGCGACGCGGTGACCCGCTCGCCAAAATAACGTTGGAAACAGCCATTCCGTCCGCCATGGCAGTGTCGTCGAGTGGGTGCATAGTTCGACGCTGCGCGGCGTGCAAGGAAATACAAGTATAGTTGGAACCCCGTCAGCAACCCCACTGCAGCGCACGCGAACTGTTTGACGATGTCCGACTCCCGCCCCAAGCCAGCCAGCACCCCGGATCCTGCGGAACGCGCCCGCCTCGGCACCACCATGTCCGGTGCAAATGCCCGGCATTCCATTGAGACGCTCATCGGTCGTGCCGCCGTCGAGCGCGGTTTAGCAACCCGCGACCAAGTGCTCGCCGCCTTCGAGGTGCTCAAGCAAATTCCCAAGGAAGAACGCGCCGCCCAATTTGTTCGGGTCTTTACTGGCCGCGGCGTACTCACTGCTGAGCAGATTGAAACACTCCGTGGTTGGATCGGCGAGGAAAGTGACCCGTCGTCGAAGTCCGGCTCAAGCATGGCTGGCCCCGCCGTCACCGCTGCGCTGTCCATCCCCGGATATGAGGTGATGAAGAAGCTCGGCGCGGGCGCCATGGGCACCGTGGTGTTGGCCAAGCAGCTCAGCCTTGATCGACTGGTGGCCATCAAACTGCTTCCCAAGAAATTTGCTTCGGATGCGCAGTACATCGACCGCTTCTATAAAGAGGGCAAAGCGGCGGCCAAGCTCAACGATCCGAATATTGTGGCCGCGTACGACGTTGGACGCGCGCCGGGTGGCGAGTACTTCTTTGTCATGGAATACATCGACGGCGACACCGTGTTCGACCGCATCACTGTCAAGCGTCGCATCCCAGAAATGGAAGCGATTCACATTGCAAGACAAGCAGCCAGTGCGCTGAAACACGCGCACGCCAAGGGATTCATTCACCGCGATGTGAAACCAAAGAATCTCATGATCAACAAGGCCGGCGTAGTGAAACTGGCCGACCTCGGCTTGGCGCGGGCGGGTGATGATTCCGCCGCAATTACCGAGGAAAAAGGCAAAATCTTCGGCACTCCTTATTACATCTCGCCGGAGCAGATCCGCGCGCGCGATGTAACGCCAGCCACCGACATTTACGGTCTCGGCGCCACGCTGTACCACATGGTCACGGGTCGCGTTCCGTTCGACGGCACCGCGCCGAAGGACGTGATGCAGAAACACCTGCGGGATCCACTGATTCCACCCGACCAGATTGCACCCAATCTTTCCGGCGGCCTTTCCATGATCATTGAAATGATGATGGCGAAGGATCAACGCGAACGGTATCACTCCGCGACCGACCTCATTGAAGATCTTGACTTAGTGGCTGCGGGCGATGCTCCAGTGCACGCACGACCCAAAATCGATAGCCCCATCTCTGGCATGGATTCATTGGGAGCCAACGGAACCGATGAGGTGGCCATCGCTTCCATGCCGCGCGCGCCAAGCCCATGGTCAACACCAGTAGGCATCATTGTGCTCGGACTGCTGGCAGTGAGCGTGATTGGCAATCTGCTGCTTCTGGCACTGACCTTGCGCGGCGGAAAGTAATCGGAAGGCGCCACGGCGCTGGATGGCTACCGCGGCCTATCGCACCTCAACGAGCAACTCAATCTCCACGCTCGCGCCGAGTGGCAGCGCGTTGGTGCCGACCGCGGCGCGCGCATGTCGGCCCGACTCGCCAAAGAGTTGCTGCAGGAGTTCGCTGCCACCGTTCGCCACCTTCGGCTGATCGGTCCAACCGTTGTCCGATTGCACGAACACCCCCACCCGCACGATCCGCACCACGCGCGAAAAGTCGCCGCCGATCTGGTCGCCAATGACGGCGAGCCCATTCAGCACGCACTGCCGCGCCGCCGCCTGTGCCGCCTCGAACGAGCACACCGAAGGGACCGGTCCGGTGGCCATCAACTGGCCGTCCTTCATTGGAAGCTGCCCAGACACATAGATCAGATTCCCGGTGCGAACGGCCGGGATGTAGGCCGCGACTGGTTTCGGGGCAGCGGGCAGAGTTAGTCCGAGGGCGGCGAGTTGCTGTTCAAAGGTCATATGGGCATCCTAATGAGGGAACCGCTCGGCGCGCGCGGGCGCTTATTGGAACTACGGAAATCAAAATTCTGCAGATTCACATGAACGACATGCCAACACTCTGAGCCCCTGCGCCGTATCTTCCTCTTGGACAGACGGAGCGATTGCCCCGCCTGCTCGACATCCCGACGCGCCTGGAGCCCAAAGCGCTCACCTCTCGACTGCGGCATCCCCCGCGTTCTGCTCGGCAGAACGGTCCACCACATCACGTGCGGACTTTACGGAACATGAACTGATGCCATACCTGCGCCGCATGAGAGGTGCCCCGCATCGCCGGACTGACACGGCATCCCCAGACGCCTGAGCCACCCCCGCCCAACGATCGCATTGCGATCGCGTGGCGGAACGCCCACACGTTGTTGATCGCCTCACCGCGATTCCAACGTTCGGCGGCCTGAGCTCAGGCGATCGCTCCAATGCGCATTCTGAACCTGCATTGCAGATGCCTCGTCGGCATCAGTGCTCGCGCGTGCGAGCAGTTGGGTATTGAAGTCGTTGTTCTCTCCGAATCGTCTCTTAGGAGTTACTGAACATGAAGAAGCGCGCATTTACGCTCGTCGAGTTGCTGGTGGTCGTGGCCATCATCGCCCTGCTCGTTGGTCTCTTGCTCCCGGCCTTGGCCAAGGCGCAGCAGACCGCCAAGACCGTCAAGGACTCCAACCAGATCAAGCAGGTCCACACCGCCATGGTTGGTCGTGCCAACGAGACCAAGGGCGGCAAGATGCCTACCCCGGGCCTTATTAATCGCCTGGCCTACGGCGGCCAGCAGCTCCCCGGCGAAGGCGAAGAGGACTTCGCGCAGAACCGGACGCAGAATTTGTTCTCGGCGTGCGTTGCGCAGCAGCTCTTCAACACCGACATCCTGTACGGCGCCACCGAGATCAACCCGATCGTTAAGGCGTACACCAACTACAACTATGCCGCATACCGCCCCGCAGCCGACAGCTATTGGGACCCCAACATGCAGGCGAAGATTGACGGCGCTGTCGGCACCAATGAGTGCCACACGTCGTTTGCTCACCTGCTCCTGTGCGGACTGCGCAAGTCGCAGCACTGGCGTAACAACCTCGATTCCGCGCGCCCGCACATGTCCACCCGCGGCTGCAAGAACGGCGTTGTGACTGGTGACGAATACGAGCAGAGCCCAACCCTGCGCCTGCACGGACCACAGAAGAGCTGGGAAGGCAACGTCTGCTTTGGTGACACGCACATGGAGTTCGTGGAAACCTTCCGCCCCGACGGCGTCTTCTATGAGTGCGGCACCTACAACGGCGGCAACCTCACCAAGGACAACCTCTTTGCGTGCGGCGGAACCGCTCCGGCCGAGTTCACCGGCAACGGATGCGTTGACGTGAACGCGAGCAATGCACCACAGCCATGGGCCGGTGGAGACACCATGCTCGGAATCCACCCCAACGCCTCCACCAAGTGGATTGCCATCCCCGCGTGGGACAGGCTTGACAATCAGTAACTCGTCTCCACTCGCATTTCAATCATTCACCCCCTGACATGAGAAATACTCACATGAAGAACCGCAACAAAAACAAGGGATTCACCCTCGTCGAACTGCTCGTCGTGATGGCGATCATCGCACTGCTCCTGGGCCTCCTGCTCCCGGCACTTGCCAAGGCTCGCGCCACGGCACGCCAGGTGAAGGACGGAACACAGGTCAAGCAGATTCACCAAGGTTGGCTCACCGCCGCCAACGATTCACAGGGCGTCCTGCCGCTGCCAGGCGAAATCAACCGCGTCGGCGCAGTGCCCGGCCGTGGCGACATCGACGAGATTCAGAACAATCACGCCAACCTGCACGGATCGATGCTCGGCCGTGGATACGTCAATGCCCAGATCATGGTTTCGCCCGCAGAAATCAACGCCAAGGTGATTCCCTGCGCCACGTACAACATGAACATGATCAAGCCCGCCAATGATGTCTATTGGGATCCAGGAGCGGGAACGGGCTTCAAGGCCGACCTGCTCATTCAGAGCAACACCTCGTACTCCACCATGCCGCTCGACCCAACTTCGCGTCGTAAGACGGAGTGGAAGAACACCGGCAATTCCCGGTTCGCCATCCTCGGCAACCGCGGCCCCAAGGCTGGCGCAGTGACTGGCGATGACTACACCAACTCCAAGACGCTGCTGATTCACGGCGGTACCAAGGAGTGGGACGGCAACATCGGTTACAACGACAACCACGTTGAGTACGGGCGTACCTCGTACCCAGAAAATGTAAAGCCACTCCTGCAGGCAGCCTGCACCGGTGGACCAGCAGACTTGGTGATCAACACCCTGTCGCAGGACAACATCTTTAAGAATGACACGGGCTGCCAGACCGGTGGTAAGAAGAACGTTGACAGCGTCCTCTGGATCCAGAAGACCTCGTCCAACACCACCTCCACTGGAACCACCACGTTGGATATCTTCAGCGGCTCAGATTTCGTTACCTGGGACTGATTGTTGAACTGAAAGTGACCTTTCCCGCGGCCGGCACGCAACGCCGGCCGCGGTGCTTTTTGGGCGGGATATCCTTTACCAATCTCATGCAACACTCAGGGGAAGCAATTCACCGACGGTTCATCGCTGCAACGATGGTGATGCTCGCCGCATTGCTCACGACGGCGGCCCGGGCCCAGGCGCCCGGCGACGCGGTTGCTGTCCCGGCATGGCGACAGGCAACGCGGCTTGCCGTGATCACCGTGCGCGGTGAGATCGACGCTGTGACGCGGAGTAGCGTCGAGCGGCGCATCGCTGAAGCATCGGCCAATGGGTTCGATGCTGCCGTGCTGGAGATCGACACACCCGGTGGCGACATGTACGCCACGCTTGAGTTGTGCCTCTTTCTGAAAGATCGCGCGCCGCTCCCGGTCTGGGCGTGGGTACATCCAAAGGCCTACAGCGCTGGCGCGATCATCGCGCTTGCCTGTCGCGGCATCATCGTTTCGCCGGGCGCTGCATTCGGCGACGCTGCCCCGATTGCGGTACTTCCCGGTATGGGATTACAGCCATTGCCAACCGCCGAACGGGCCAAGATGGAAGCCCCTGTGCTGGCTGAAGTGGTCGACAGCGCACGCCGGCGCGGCTACGACGAAAATCTTGTGCGCGCGTTCGTCAGTGCGCCCGATGAGGTGTGGCTCTTGGAGCGAGTCAATCCGGATGCAAACGGCAACGCGCGCATCTTTGTTGGGCGCCCGGAGTATCGCGAGGCCTTCGGGACCGATCCCCCCACCATGCGAAGCGCGGGCACACAACGGGACGCTATTGCCGCTGGTGCGGCTGCCATTCCGTTCGTTGATCTATCACTGCGGCGCCGCAACGATGACGGTCCACGCACCGCTGAGGAGCGCGATGTGATGGTGGAAGACCAGCAGACGCGCCCGCCGGTGCGCGAGCGACTCACTGCGGCAACGGCCCAGGAGTGGCGCGTGGTGGCACAGGTCGACGGCGCGGAAGAACTCCTGGTGACGTACGCACCGGAAGCGATCGCCTTCGGACTTGCGGATCGGGAAATTGGAACCGACGCTGAGCTTTCCTCATACTTCGGCGCAACAGCGCTGCAACGACTCGACGAAAACGTCGGCGATGCACTGGTGCGATTCCTCACCAGTTGGCCAGTGCGCCTGATCTTGGTGGTGGTGCTACTGGGCGGATTCCTGATTGAGATTGCCGCTCCCGGGATCGGCTGGTTTGGAGCAGCCGCGGCCTTGGCATTGGCGCTCTTGGTTGGCGCGCCGGCATTTGCGGGCGTTACCAGTTGGTGGCCTTTACTGATCGTGGTCTTGGGTATCGCACTGGTATTGATAGAGATCTTCCTGATTCCCGGGGTAGGGATCGTCGGGTTCCTTGGCGGCGCGTGCATATTGGTGGGGCTGGTGGTGGGCTTCCTTGATGCGCCGCTCTCCACACCTGAAGGTCGCGATGACCTGGCCACGGCGATCGGCATCGTCGCTGGTGGCGGCATTCTGGCGATCGGTGTCGCATGGGCGCTGTTGCGCGTTCTGCCACAGTCACGCCTCCTGCATGGAGCGATCCTTGTAACGACCACGGGTGGTTCAGGACCATCCACAACGACGCCCGCATCGGGGACGGTACCGGTCGGCGCGCAAGGAATCGCTGTTTCGCCACTGCGCCCCGTCGGAAAGGCTGATTTCAATGGCGTACTCATGGATGTGCAGGCCATCGGCCCGATCATCGCATCCGGCGCGCGGATCGTGGTGGTGCGCTCCACCCCGTACGCTCTTGATGTGGAACAAATCAACGAATGACCTCCTACGCGTCCATGACTCTGTTGGCTGACACTGCCACCGGCGATTCCTCCGTGTGGATCGCTGCAGGATTCATACTCCTCGCCGTGGCGGTGGTGTTGGGTTTGTTGGAGCTCTTTGTTCCAACCGGCGGTGTGCTGGCAGTCGCTACTGCAAGTTGCCTGGTGGCATCAATCATTGCATTCTTCATGCACGGCATGTTGTGGGGCTTCGCGGCGCTCCTCGCCTATTCCGCGGGAGCGCCGTTTGCAGTGGTGCTCGGATTCAAATTATGGACGCGCACGCCGATCGCGCGCCGGATGGTGCTTGGAAATACTGACGCCGATTCGGAAGGCGTGCAACCAACGAAGGTCGCTGCCGGCCAAGTAGCCGTGGGAACCGAGGGCGTGGCACTCACGCCGCTTCGGCCGATCGGGTTTGTCCGTTTCGGTGACCTGCGCATGGAAGCTGCTGCAGAAATGGGCATGATCGACGTTGGGGCAGTGGTGACGGTGGTAGAATCAACCGGTGACCGCGTGGTGGTGCGAGCGAGCGGCTAAGATCCGTGCATGACTACGGAACCCGCACTTCGCAACGGATTCAATTTGCTCGCCCAGGTCGCCCCGGCTACCAGCGCCAGCTTCAACATCATCTTCTGGGTGGTGTTGGCCATCGTGGGACTGATCGGTTTCGTGATACTGATCGTCATCAGCCAATACATCCAGCTCGCGGTGCAGGCATGGCTCTCCGGAGCGCCGGTCAGCCTGCTGAAACTGGTGATGATGCGCCTGCGCAAGGTTTCGCCCACCGAGATCGTCTTCAACCGCATCTCCGCCAAGAAGGCCGGTCTGGACATCGATTCAGATCAACTGGAAAGTCACTTCCTTGCCGGCGGAAACATTGAGCGCGTCGTGCGCGCGATGATCGCCGCAGACAAGGCCAAGATCGACCTGCCGTGGGACCGCGCCACTGCCATTGACTTGGCGGGTCGAGACATTCTTGACGCTGTCAAGACCAGCGTTGACCCAAAGGTGATCGATTGCCCAAGTGTGCAGTCGGGTCGCCAGACGATTGATGCCGTGGCAAAGGACGGCATCCAGTTGAAGGCACGCGCCCGCGTCACCGTGCGAACCAACATTGCACGACTCGTCGGTGGTGCTACTGAAGAGACCATCATCGCTCGTGTCGGCGAAGGCATCATCTCCACCATCGGTAGCGCCGAGGATCACAAGAGCGTTCTGGAGAACCCCGACAAGATTTCCAAGACCGTGCTTGCCAAGGGTCTTGACTCCGGCACCGCGTTCGAAATTCTCTCTATTGATATTGCTGATATTGATGTCGGTGAGAACATCGGCGCCAATCTGCAGACCGCGCAGGCCGAGGCTGACACCAAGCGATTCCAAGCCCAAGCCGAGCAGCGACGCGCGCTGGCCGTGGCATTGGAAGCGGAACATCAAGCCGAAGCAGAGAAGAACCGTGCCTTGGTGGTGTTGGCCGAAGCAGAGATTCCAAAGGCCATCAGCGAAGCACTGCGCAGCGGCAATCTTGGCTTGATGGACTACTACAAGATGCAGAACATCATGGCTGATACGAGCATGCGCGCTTCGCTCGGTAAGCCGGAGCAGCAATCCTGACGCGCCGCGCAGGACTGCTCTGAGCATGCCAATTCTCTACGTGGTGATGCCTGTCTTCAATGAGGGGTCGACCCTTGGAGAGATTGTGCGCCGCGTACTTGAAGCACCCATGCCCACCGGCTGGAGCATGCAACTGATCATGGTTGATGATGGCAGCCGCACAGAGGCCGCACATGCCACGGCGCAGTGCGCGGCGCGTGCGGGTGGTGCAGTGCAACTCATCGTTCATCCGCATAACCGCGGCAAAGGTGCCGCGCTGATGACTGGATGCAGCGCAGTGCTCACCCGCGCCACTGACAGCGACGCCATGCTGGTGCAGGATGCCGACCTGGAATACGACCCCGCTGATTTCCGCGCGCTGCTTGCGGCGCTCAGCGGTCCGTCCATTGGCGCTGTCTTTGGAAATCGCTGGGGAACCGGTACCGAGCGCAGCGGGTACCGCCACATGCACGCCCTTGCCAACCGCACACTCACCTGGATCAGTAACCAAGCCACTGGCCTGGGCGTGCATGACATGGAATGCTGCTACAAACTGCTCCGAATTCCCGTGTTGCGCACGGTACTGCCATGGCTTTCTGAAGAACGCTTTGGCATTGAACCGCAGATTGCCGCCGCGCTGGCGCGTGCACACATCCGCGTAGCGGAAGTGCCCGTGCAATACTCACCACGTACCTTTGCCGAAGGAAAGAAGATCCGCTGGACGGACGGCGTCCGTGCTCTGTGGGTCATTCTGCGCGAACGCTTCCGTACTCGCGCACCGCACGCCAGAGGTAACAACCACCAATGAACGAGCAGCCCACCGAACTGACTGGCTTCCGTGCCATGATGAAACGGTTCCTTGCGCCCAAGCGCGCGGCCATGCAGGCGGTGGGATTCCTGGTTGGTCTGGCATTGGTGGCATGGGTAGTGAAAGGCGCCATCGACGTGGCTGCCGATCCAACTCGTGCCGGGATTCTTGAAAGCGTGCGCGCGGCATGGAACCAACGCCCGTGGCTGGTGATCGGCATTGCGCTGACCACCGCGGTGAGTTTGATCATCGACGGCGCACTGTTCTGGATGGTGTTGGCGCCAGTCCGGCGCCTTGGATTCATGGAGATTCAGTGGCTGACGTTCGTGACTGCCACAAGCAATTTCTTCCCAGTACGCCTGGGTATTCCGGTGCGGTACGCCTACGCGCTACTCGCCAACCGCCTGACATTTATGCAGGCCACCGCATGGTTCATTGCGGTGACGCTGGTGGTGCTGGTGTCTCTTGGCGCGGTCATCGCCGCGACTGCTATCGTCCCGGTCCCTGGGTTTCGCTGGGCCGCGCTTGTACTTGTTGCACTTGCCATCGGCGGATTCGTGTTGCAGCGGCTCGCCCACCTACCGATCATCACGCGCCGCTTCGGCGAGTGGACCCGCATGCTCACCACGCCGAGCACCTATTGGACCGGCACCATTCTGCGCGTCGTCGAAGTTCTCCTGTGGATTGTGCGCATGTGGTGCGCTGCCGAAATTCTTGAGCTTGGTCTCTCCTTCGCTACCGTCACTGTGCTTGGGGTAGCAGCGATTGCTGTCATGCTCAATCCATTTGGACGCATCGGATTCCGCGAGGCAACCACGGTCTTGGTGGCCAACTGGATGGCTGGTGGTGGCATTGATGTTTCACATGCCGATGGCGGATTCAAGCAACTTGCGCTACTGGAGAGTCTTGGCGAAATGTTCACCACCATTCCGCTCGGGCTCATCTCGTTGCCGTTGGTGATTTCGTGGTATCGGATGCGTCGACGCGAGCCCGCCGTCAATCCAAGTTGACGAGTGCCGCTGCAGCCACCCGGCGCAGCCCGTCATCAACGCGCAGAAACCTCATGCGCATTGCTTCTGCACGGCTACCAAGCCACGGCGCACGACCACATGCGCGATCGACCCGACCGATCGCCGCGCGTAGGTCTTCAAGCGCTGGCTCGGCACGACGGCCGGCCGCAGCATGCGCGCGCGCAAGCCAACACGCGCAGGCAACATTCAACGCCAATGCCTGAATTCCTGCAGGAACTGACCATCCGTAATAGCCGCTGCCCCACGCGCGACCACCCAAGATGGTGGCGCGCATCCATCGCACCAACAGTTCCTCACACGCGTTCCACTCCGGCGAATCCGTCAGCGAACGCACTTGATCAATGGCTGCAAAGTCCGCTGAAGGCCAACGATCACCCATCGCCGGCATCATTCCGGAACCCTTCGCAAATGCACGACTGCGCAGGTACTGACCAACAATCGCACGCACTCGTCCCACCCGACGGAGTTCTCCAATCTTGGGATCCTCCAGTCGAAAGAACGCTGCCTGCCGAAGTGTCGCTCGCTGTGCGCGCGTTGCAGGTTGCAACGGATGATGCGGAAGTTCCTGTGGAAGCGCCTGAACTAGCGTCTGCATGAGTTCCTGCAAACGCGCTCCACGCACTTTGCTAAATCGCGCACCAGAGAGTTGCTGTCCAAGCCAGGCCAATCCATCAATACGGACTGCTAACGGCACCGCGCTGTTCGCCATCCAACCATCCAGCGCTTCTGCAACACACTGAAGTTCCTCCGGCGTTGCCTCGGTTGCATCATCAAGAAATGTTCGAACCGGTGCTAACTCCGGGACCGCATCCGCCATACGCCGCACTTCTCGCATATGCGTCGGTAGCGGCGCGCCCTGATTTGCCAACACGCTTGCACACGCAAAGCTGATGCCAACGTGTGCAGCGCCTGCGTCCGGCGCAAAGTTGAATGGAAACAATTGGCATGCCAATGGCTTTGCTTCAAGGCCAAATTCCGCATGAATTCGGCACTTACCGCCCTCTAAGAGAAACACGCAGGCACCATCAGGGCGCTGCGCAAGAAATTGTCGCCCGCGAAACTCAACAGTGACATCGCCAAGCGTGCGTTCCCAATCTTGCGAACGCAATTTTTCCAAATCCGCCTCACGCAGCTGCACTGTGAAATCGCGGCAGCAGTTTCCGCAGCCATGGCAACTGTATCGCTGCGATGGCAAGGGAAGAATCGTCAACGGAATAGTGGAGGCGCGCTGCATGTCGGTCACCAGGAAATCCGCTTATGAATCAAGAGATATGCCAAGCGCCGCACCGCGCGTCCACGATGACTCATTGCATTTTTTTCCTGAGGCGACAACTCCGCGCTGGTCATCGCGCGCTCAGGAATCCAAAGGTGTGGGTCGTATCCAAAGCCGTGTGTTCCACGCGGCTCATCAGCAATCACGCCCTCAAACTCACCGCGCGTCTCAATCAACACCATGCCGTCCGGCGTAGCGATGCACATGGTGCATACAAAGCGCGCGCGCCGTTGATCCGGCGGAATGCCGCGCATCAATCCCACTAGCTTTGCGTTGTTGCGCGCATCACGGTCCGCGCGCGAACCTTCGGTGCCAGCCCAGTACGCACTGTGTACGCCGGGCGCTCCCTGTAGCGCGTCCACTTCCAATCCGCTGTCATCAGCAAGCACCGCCTCGCCAAGCGCAGCGGCGTAACAACAAGCCTTTATGCGTGCATTTTCTTCAAATGTAGAACCCGGCTCATCAGGCTCTGCTGGCACTGGCCGACCAAGTTCCGGCAGCGATACCACCGCAAATCCCATCGGCTCGAGCACTGCACGGATCTCATCCACCTTGTGCGGGTTACCAGTTGCGATCACGATGCGCATGGCTCGCTCCTCTTGGTTGCTTTAGGTTTGCAGTACGCCGGTACGAAACGGTGCTTCCACTGGCGCTTGGTATGCCACTCGCATTGCTGCCACCAGTTCATCACGGGTGTGCTGCGGATCAATGATGCGATCCACCCAACCACGGCTCGCCGCGTACTTGATGTCCTGCTGTTCGGAATAGCTGCGCGTGATCGCTTCCAGAAGTTGCGCGCGCATGCCCTCGTCGATCTTCTCGCCTTTGCGTTCGCGCGCCGCCAGGTCAATCTGCAACAAGGTGCTCGCTGCCTGAGCCGCACCCATCACGCTGCATTTGGCGTTGGGCCACGCCAGCGTGAGCAGCGGATCAAAGGCACGTCCACACATGGCGTAATTGCCAGCGCCGTAACTTCCACCAACAATCAAGACCAACTTAGGAACTACGCAGTTTGCCATCGCGTTGACCATCTTGGCGCCCGAGCGAATGATGCCGCCCTGTTCGCTATCGCGCCCCACCATGAATCCGTTGGTGTCATGCACAAAGAGAATTGGAATCTTGCGCTGATTGCAATCCATAATGAAGCGCGCGGCCTTGTCAGCACTGTCGTCATAAATGACCGCAGGCATGTTGGTGGCAACCGAAGGACCAGCCTTGCCGCCGGCCATCTTCTTCTGCGTCAACTTCTTCTGATTTGCCACGATTCCCAGTGCAAATCCGCCAATGCGCGCGTAACCACACACCAGCGACTGCCCAAACTCAGCGCGATACTCATCCATGCTGTTTGCATCGACTAGGCAGCCCAGCAACTCGGTCATGTCGTACTGCTGGCCAGGCTCAACGCGAATCACCGACGTCACTTCAGTCGGCGCGCGCGAGGGCTGCACCGAAGGAACCGCTGGCGTCGGAGCCGCCAATGCAGCACGGCTCGCCTGCAGCAAACTGCGCAAGCGCGTGATGCATGCCGGATCGTCTTTCTCCCGGAAATCAATCGTTCCGGAAATCTGTGCATGCATGGCTGCCCCGCCCAAATCTTCGCTGGAAACCTCTTGCCCGATCGCCGCCTTCACCAGCGCTGGACCTGCCAGATACAGGCCGCTTCCCTCGGTCATCAACAGCGTGTCGCACAGCACAGGCAAGTATCCGCCACCCGCCACGCAATTGCCCATGATGGCCGCGTACTGCGGAATGCCCATGGCACTAAAAACAGCGTTGTTACGGAAAATTCGACCGAAATCATCCGTGTCTGGAAACACGTCTTCCTGCAAAGGCAAGAACACGCCCGCACTGTCAACCAAATACAGGAGCGGCAAACGAGCGCGCTCTGCAATCACCTGCGCGCGAATGATCTTCTTGCAGGTCATCGGAAAGAACGCACCAGCTTTCACCGTGGCGTCATTGGCAATGATCATCACCAGCCGGCCCTGCACCGTTCCGAGACCAGTGATCACGCCTGCTGCCGGTGCGCCGCCGTATTCGCGGTACATGTTCCACGCCGCAAACAATCCGAGTTCCGTGAACGCAGTCCCAGCGTCAACAAGCAGCGCGATGCGCTCTCGTGCCGTCAATCGGCCATGACGGTGCTGCCGTTCGATGCCCGACGGACCACCGCCTTGCTCGATCTTGGCGCTTTCGGCGATGAATTGGGCGATCGCCCCGTGAAGTCCTGTTGGGGCGGCGGAAGGGGCGTCTGCCATGATGGACCGAAGGATACGGCGGTTTCGTCCGTCCTGATAACGCTCATCGCTCCCCCGGCTTGAGTTAAGCGGCGGATTCACTACACTACGCGGCTCAATTCAAGCAAGGAAAGCCAGAAGCAATGTCGATCTCCGCAACGAAAAAAGCCGCTGTCATCAGCGTCAACCGCAGCCACGCTACTGACACCGGATCTCCGGAAGTCCAAGTGGCCATCCTCAGCGAGCGCATCACCACGCTGCAGGACCACTTCAAGGCAAACCCCAAGGATCACCACGGCCGTCGCGGCCTGTTGTTCATGGTTGGTCGCCGCAACCGTCTGCTCACCTACCTCGCGCGCACTGACCGCGATCGGTACCAGACCCTCATCAAGCGTCTCGGTCTTCGCAAGTAAGGCTCGCAGCCGCACCGCCGCACTGCGGCAGTTGGCATCGCGCAGCCTTCATAGAACGAAGTCTTTACTGCGCCGTGGCTCCTGTCCCGAAGGCGGGTGGCTGTCGTCTATTTGCATACCAAGACACCCCGTCCAAAATTATTAAACGCGTTAGAGCATCACTTTAGAAAGAGGAATGAAGCAAATGTCCAGTACCAAGAAGCATGTCATTGTTGAACGTGAAATCGGCGGCCGTACGCTGCGATTCGAAACTGGCAAGGTTGCCAAGCTTGCTCACGGAGCAGTCGTCGCCAGTTACGGCGACACCGTCGTCCTGTGCACCGCCGTCCGCGCCAACCCGCGCGCTGGCATCGATTTCTTCCCACTTACCTGCGATTACCGCGAGCGCACCTCCGCCGCCGGTAAGTACCCAGGCGGCTTCAAGAAGCGCGAAGGCGCCCCAAGCGAGAAGGAAGTCCTGACCATGCGAATGATGGATCGCCCGATCCGTCCGCTCTTCCCAGATGGCTTCATCGACGAAATCCAATTGCAGTGCATCGTGCTGAGCCACGACACGCAGAACGACAGCGATGTGCTCGCTTGCACCGGCGCCAGCGCCGCACTGAGCCTCACTGACGCCCCTTTCCAGGGCCCGATCGCCACCGTGCGCGTCGGTCGCGTCATCACTGAGCAGGGCTCGACCTTCATCATCAACCCAACCGTCGCGCAGCTTGACTACAGCGATATCGACTTGGTGCTCTCCGGTCACAAGGACGGCATCAACATGATCGAAGTCGGCGCCGCCGAAGTCGATGAGAAGACCATGCTGGAGGCAATCGCCTTCGGTCTTGAGCACGGCATCAAGCCGATCCTGGCACTGATTGAAGAACTGCGCACCAAGAGCGGCGCACCAGCGCACTCCATGGGCACGCCGGTTCTCCCATCGGACGAAGTCATGAAGCTCGTCAAGGAGAAGGCATACGACTCCATGAAGGAAGCGCGCAAGATCAACGGCAAGAAGGAGCGCAACGCCAAGGTGGACGAAGTCAAGAAGTATGTGCTCGACACATTCTTCGCGATGCCAACCGGCGAAATCTCCTTCAGCACTTGGCAGACCGCTGATAAGCGCGCCAAGGAAGCCAAGGAAGCCATGCGTATCATGGAGAAGAAGGTCACCCACGACCTCGTCTCCAACCACGGCATCCGTCCGGACGGTCGCACCAAGGATCAGATCCGCAAGCTCGATATGGAGGTTTCTGTCCTCCCGCGCACGCACGGCAGCGCCTTCTTCCAACGCGGCGAGACGCAGAGCATTGTGACCTGCACACTCGGCACCATCAAGGACGAGCAAATCGTCGATGGCCTCATGCCTGAGTACGCGAAGAAGTTCTACCTGCACTACAACTTCCCTCCATTCTGCACCGGCGAAGCTGGTCGCATCATGGGCCCAGGACGTCGCGAGCAGGGTCACGGAGCACTCGCAGAGCGCAGCCTTCGCGCGATTCTGCCAGATCCGGTGGAGTTCCCGTACACGGTGCGCCTGATCAGCGAGATCACTGAGTCCAACGGCTCAAGCTCGATGGCCAGCGTCTGCGGCGGCTGCTTGGCACTGATGGATGCAGGCGTGCCTATCAAGGCCACCTGCGCTGGTATCAGTGTCGGTCGCTTCACCTCATCAGAGGGCAAGGTTGGACACGTGATCGACATCATCGGCGAAGAAGACTTCTTCGGCGAGATGGACTTCAAGGTCAGCGGAACCCGCGAGGGCATCACCGGCATCCAGCTCGACCTGAAGGCCCGCGGCCTTTCGATCGAGGAAATCACCACGATCTTTGAGATCGCCCGCAAGGGACGCATCGACATCATCGGGCAGATGGAAGCTGTCATCGCTGAACCACGCGGCGACATCTCCAAGTTCGCACCGCGCATCATCACCGTCAAGATCGACCCCGAGAAGATCGGCAAGTTGATCGGACCAGGCGGCAAGATGATCCGTGGCATCCAGGAGCGCACGGGCGCCCAGATCGACGTCGAAGAGGATGGAACCGTGTTCATCGCATGCGCCGACAGCGAGAAGGCCGCCCAGGCGCGTGCCGAAGTCGAGGCGCTCGGTGCGGAGATCAAGCTTGGCTCGATCTACGACGGTAAGGTCATCTCGATCAAGGACTTCGGTTGCTTCATCGAACTCGTCCCTGGAACCGACGGCATGTGCCACGCCTCGGAACTGGCGCACGGGTTCGTGAAGAACGTCACGGAAGTCGTCAAGATCGGCGACGTCGTCAAGGTCAAGGTCATCAACGTCGACGACAGCGGTCGCATCAAGCTGAGCCGCAAGGCCCTGCT
>Ga0247837_1002481_pt1 | contig 34779 bp, 30 predicted proteins | sample LaCtaG_2_FD_187115 | JGI IMG/M metagenome (GOLD analysis project Ga0247837, IMG submission 187115) | Freshwater microbial communities from meromictic Lake La Cruz, Castile-La Mancha, Spain - LaCruzMarch2015_14.5m | ecosystem: Environmental > Aquatic > Freshwater > Lake | place: Spain: Castile-La...
CATTACACTAGACTCAATGAAACTGCTTATCACCTCAGTACTTGTTAGACTGTTAAAAACAGAGTGGCGAGATTTACTGCTTATTCAGCTTTCCGTTTCGTAGACTTTCTGTGCATCTGAAACTAGAGGGGATGAGTATCAGACGGTACTTTCCAGCTCTAATGATAACAGCCTCTAGGCATCCTAATTATGCTAAGTATATGTTTTTCCTAATTTGTGGAGTGAGATAATCCCTAAAGTCCTACTTTAAGCTAGTTGTAGCGCTACAAGCAGCAGCAACACGTCTTGTCCTCCTCATTCCTATGCGAGTCCATGAAGTCATGCAGCGGCTTAGGTGCGTGCATGCTGGCCTTAGACCCATTCAAGCGCTCATCTTCCAGGTAAAATATGATAATGCAGTCACACACAGTCTCGAACACACTCAGAAATATGCTCGACACGCAGTACCCGATCATCATATACACCACCGTCGGTCCAACTGGAGAGCTAATGTCATGTTTGTAAGTCTGCGTAATGATGTAAAAGCCGAACACAGTGCTTGCAAGTGTGACCAGTGTCTTCCCTAGCAGACTGAACAGCTCGCCTATGCTTCCTAGGGCTACGAACCGGGCTGCATTGGTGACCATGAGGACTAGGACGTCCTTAGCACTTGCGCAGAAGGACTTGCTGGAGTAGGCGATGCTGATGAGGGCGTTTTTGTCCAGGAACTTGATGAAGCGCTCGAAACAGCGCACGTAGCAGCCTACGCACCCGCATATAAACTTGATGGCGGGGTTGCCTGCGAAGCCTTGCTTGTACACCTTCTTTTGCAGGTACTCCAGGAACCACTTGACTAGTTTCACGAGGGTTAGGAGCAGTGCAGCGAAGGCGACAGAGCCTAAATGATACCTAATGGCGGTCCAATACGCCGAAAAGATCTTATGATGGTGTTTCGGCTGGTCCCCATGGTCAAAGTACCAGTACGCCACAACCAACGCAATAGCCATCTGCGTAAGGAAGATCTTGAACTCAATAATCCACACAAACCCGATAACTTCGTAGTAAAACAGGTTTCGAGTGGTGTTGTCCCATTTCACGTTTCCGAAAGTATTGAAAGTCGTTCGACTGCTGTCCACACTGCCGCAGGAGTAGAGATATACCAGGGCAAAGACCCAGAAACAGACCATCCCCACGACAACAAGGAAGTTGAGGAAGGGAATTATCATAATGTTGCACACTTCTCCCATGAAGATCACCGCGGACTTCGTAATGGCCACCGCCAGTTTGATCCTCCGCCACATGAAGAGGATTATGAGGGCAAACAGTGCTGCTCCCCCATACAAACAGTAGGACAGAATCTTGAGAGTTTGGTGGGCTTTGGCCTGTGTGTCGCTTGGGTAATCGTCGTCTGCTTCCTTCGACAGGAAATACCCAAAACCCACAAGTCCACAAATAATTACCACGATAGATAAGAGAATTATGACCATTGCACATAGGCGCAATAGGAGCAGGTAGAGGATGGAAAAGACAATAGAAGCGCCTAGGACGTAGAGGACTACAGGCCAGGTCTCCATGATGTCTTTCGCCCATTCCAGACTGCCGGAGTCGTTCAGCTTGGCGGCCACTGCTCCGAAGTAATTCCCGAACTTGGACGTTTGGTCAGAGATTTTCTCTGGTAAACAGAAGCGCAGCAGTCCAGAAGCATTATAGACATCATTCGTCTCCGGACTTTTATTAGGCAACATCATCTTAAAACTTTTATCTGTGCAATTGACAAATGTGGTAATGAAAAGAGTCCCACAGGGGTCGCTACAGTGCTTCACACAGACTGAATAGGCACTCAGTTCCGCAGGACTGACAAAGTACAGGTACTTGTAGTCGCTGGTTACAGTAGCAGGCCGACCGCACTGATGTCCTGCGATATCGAAGGGGTACAGGATCAAGTCGGGGTTGCCTTTCTTGTAGCCCACAATAGCGACTGCGATGAAGGCAGCCACGTGCGCCAATAGCAACAATGCGCACAGACAGTCTGTGCAGTGGCGTTTGGGCAGCACAGGCACGGACTTGTTCAACTCCTGGTAGGCCATATTATCTCTCCACTCCTAGGGCTTCTACAAGTGCTCTGCTAGGATAATATGAACCGGTCCGAGTCCCCGAACCTCGACACGAAGCTAGCAGCCTTACTGCGCACCGCTCTAGTCAGCGACAACAAGGAGATGCAAGACCAGTTCGGAATCCACTTCATCCGCCAACTCCTCGTGAACTCGAAGGAAGACGACCCTGAGACTTACAGCTGTCTGCAGACTGCGGCTGGCTACCACTTCAGGGGGTATCCGGGCTGCAACCATCTCAAGCAGGTGGCGAGAGTGCTGCAGATGTGGCATGAGAGTGGCCGCTTCCCTGTGGCTTTCTTGACTTCGCAGCAGTTTGGTACTGAGACTACGGATGCAGCGGTGCAGAAGTGTAATTTATTGACGAGGCAGGTCAGTGACTTGCTAGCTGCTGTGGGCTCTCCCGTAGCCCTGAGACTAGCGGAACAGTTACTGCTGCAGCTCGGACCCAGGGGACTCTTGACCTGCTTGGGAGTGCGACAGACGCAGGGCAGTGTGGATAAGTTCTCCTTGCCGAGCAAAGCCGCACTATGCAGAGCATTCAGCCAGCTAAACGCGCAAGCAGCCAGCGAAGAAAGCAAGGGACAGGAACAAGTGTCTCTGCTGACCGTCGGAGCAAGAGCCCTGAGCAAGCACTCGCACCGCAGTTCCGAAGGCTTCTGGGGGCGAGCCAGAGGCACGGAGGCCAAGAAAAACGAAGTGGCGGAGGAAGTCCTGCAGCGACTGCTCAGAGACTGTGTCTGGGTCAATATTCACTGTCTGCCGAATGAGGAAGCGATTGTGGAGGTGAGAGTGGAGCAGGGCTATGGCGCTCGGTGGTTTATTCTAAAGCAGCAGGGCTTTCGAGGCTTTATCGAGCCACAGATGCCGGGTGGACACGAGAAGCACTGGCGGCACTGATAGCTGTCCCATGTAGTAGCCTATGGCTCGTATTAAATGCCGCCCAAGAAAAAGGGTCCCGAGAAAGCCTCTAAGAAAGCCGAGGAAAAGCTCCAAGAGAAGGTAATCCAAGACAGGACCTTCGGCCTGAAGAACAAGAAAGGCGCTTCCACTCAGAAATACATCAAAGGAGTGGCGCAGAAGGTGAAGGGCCAAGACAAGGGCGGCCTGCAGTACCAACTGGCTGAGGAACACAGGCAGAAGGAGGAGAAGAAGAAGGAACTGGCGAATCAGGCCTTGCTGTCGTCACTCTTCAAGACGGTCATTACTATCAATGAGACGGATGGTCAAGACCCGAAGTCCATCATCTGTCCCTACTTCAAACAAGGCACCTGCACCAAGGGCGACAAGTGCAAGTTTTCCCACAACCTCAACCCGCACCTCGAAAAGCCCGACCTCTACAAAGACGTCCGCGAGCTAAAAACCGACATCACCTGCAGGTTCTTCCTCGAAGCTGTGATTTCCCGCAAACACGGCTGGTTCTGGAAGTGTCCGAATGGGGACGAGTGCATATACAGACATTGCTTGCCGGAAGGGTATGTCATCCCTGACCCGGAGGACGACCTAGCGCAGGAAATGGAGGAAGAGGACATATTGCCACTGGAGGACCAGTTGGAGGAAGAGAGGCAAAAGCTGCCGGCTGGGGGCACTCCGGTGACGAGGGAAAGCTTCTATGCCTGGTTGGAGCGCAAAAACATGCGCAAAACTGCTAAGGAGGAGGAGGAGAGGAAGGCGGGACTGCGGCCGAGCACCAACTTCAGGGAGATCTTCTCTCAGGACCCCAACGCCTTTGTGGACGATGACTCCGCAATGGACCAGTACCAGAGAGATGAGGCCAACCAAGCAGCTGAAGAGGAAGAAGAGCCGCCTGCCATCGCAGAGGAACAGGAAGGCGAAGGCGACGAACAGGCCGGTGCGACCTACTTCATCCCTGAAGAAGGGGAAGAACAAGAGGAAGCCAAGGCAGAAGGAGGGGAATCCAGCGAGGAAGCCAAGGAGGAGCCCAGTCCCCCTACAGACGCTCAAACCAATGAGGAGGAAACTGCTCCAGAAGCGCCTTCAGAAGACCCAGTTCCGCAGCCATCTGAAGAGCCAGAAGGGTAATTAGGTGGGCTTATCTCCGATACACAGCGGTGCTAGAGTCTTGGGGTGGGAGGTACTGCTCCCAGGCGGCTTTCCTGCGCTCTTGGTAGTCCTTTTCAGTCATCAGTCGGTAGTAATCCTTGAGAAATATAGGGTCGAAATGGGGCGCTGGAGAGACCGGGGCTGGGTTTAGGATCGATGCAAGCTGGGATGTGTACTTATCAGCCTTCTCTGGGTCTGTTTGACGTATAAAATCAAGCGCAAGTTGAGTCTTTCTTATGATTTTGGCAGTCTTTTTGTCAGGCTTGACTGCGAACTCTGCTAGTTGGGACTGCTGCACTTCAGGCTCCTGCTCCCTGTACTCCCTCCACACCTCTCTGCTTAAACCCCTCACCGCTCACATTTCCCTGCCCTTCTCCTCCTTTTCCTCCACTCTCTCCAGCCCTTCCTGCGTCTTTCCCTCCTCCTGTACCACTCCCCATTCTCACTCACATGTCTGATCAGTTCCTCGACGTGGTCCTGCATTCCCACCACTGCCTTGCCTGTCTCTACTACGGGCAAAATCCCACTCCACTTGACTAGGTCTCTAGTCACTTCCTCGCATTTCTGCAGTGCGGTCTCGATGTAGTGGATTTGACTCGTCATCGAGGGCGGTCCTCAGGCATGTAATTAATGGCGGCGAAGGAGGCTGTTCAGCCAGTGGTAGAGACGAAAGAGGCGAAGGACGCGAAGGACGACAAAGCGACGCTAACTGAAGAGGATCAGGCGCTGAAGGACCGTCTAGACCAGCTAGTCCTGCAACTACAGGAATCCAGCACCTTGGAGACCGCCCTGGAACAACTCCAACAGGAAGTGCGCGGAGCCACGACCTCCATGACCTCCATTCCCAAGCCACTCAAACTGCTAAAGCCGCACTACCCTGCCATCAAAGCCTTCTACCTCGCACTCAGTCCTGCACCGGTCAAGGTCAGACTCGCTAATTTCCTGTCTGTGCTTGCAGTCACTATGGCGGTGCCGGAGGAGCGGGAAATGCTCAAGTTTCTGCTCGAAGGGGACCGGTCGGATCTGGTGAATTGGGGACAAGACTACGTCCGCAACCTAGCGGGCGAAATAAAGGACGAAGCCACTCTCCGCCTCACGACCAACGCCCCAATGGAAGACCTGTACGAACTCGCAGACATCATCGTGCCTTTCCTAGTGCAGCACAGCTCCGAAGTCGAGGCTGTGGACCTGCTGCAAGAGGTCGACTCCCTGGGCCGCATACTGCAGCACGTAGACGCTGACAACTACAAGCGGGTTTGTCCTTATATCGCTGCTACGGCTGCGTATTCCGTAGACCCGGAAGAGATGTTCAAAACGCTGAGCATTTGCGAAGACGCGTACTTGAAGGTGCAGAAGTACCCGGAAGCGCTGCGCATTGCTCTGCGCATCAACCGCAAGGAAGACATTGAAAAGGTCCTGAGCGCTGCCCCTACAGGCGCGGTGTACAAGCAACTCTGCTACCTGATGGCGAGACAAAGGTACTACATTGAGACGGAAGACGAGGTGTGCAGTCGCATCCTGAGCAATGAATTCATGAATGAGGCGTATACGCGGCTCGCCAGAGATTTGGAAGTTACAGAGGCGAAAAAGCCGGAAGACGTATACAAAAGCCACTTAGACGAGAGAAATCGCGCCCAGCCGCTGGACTCCGCCAAGCAAAACCTAGCAGCCACCATCGTAAACGCCTTCCTGAATGCAGGGTACGGGAGTGACCAGCTCACGACGGAGGACACAGGCTTCATTCTGAAGAACAAGGACAGTGGCTTGATGTCTGCAGCGGCCTCCTTAGGGCTGATTTTGCTCTGGAACGTGGACGAAGGCCTGACAAAGATCGACAAATATCAGTACTCGAAGGATGAAAATGTGAAAGCGGGGGCAATGATGGCTTTTGGGATTGTGAATTCGGGGGTGAAAAACGAGTGTGACCCTGCCTTTGCACTACTGACTGAAAGCCTGGAATCCGCCTCTGACCGAGTCCGCCAAGGCATCATCGCAGGCCTGTCCTTCGCATACGCAGGCAGTCAGCGTGAGGACGTGCTCGAAATCCTGACTCCGCTCGTCATCGACACCAACATTCCTTTGGAGTCCTCGGCTCTGGCAGCCTTGGCGCTGGGACTGGTGTATGTGGGCACGTGCAATGAGCAGGTGGCGGACGCTGTGGCGCAGACACTGATGGAAAGAGGGGAGGAAGAGCTGAAAAACACCTATTCGCGGTACTTTGCGTTGGGGATTGGACTGGTATTTCTGGGTCAACAGGACCGAGCGCAGACTATTCTAGGCGTGATGAAGGACTTTGTGGCGGGTCCATTCAAGCGGTACGCTGTGACGACTATTGAAAGCTGCGCATACGCAGGGTCTGGGAACGTCCTGAAGATACAGGAACTGCTGCAGCAGTGCTCCGAACACCACGAAGAGAAAGAAGCGCCCTCGCACATGGCAGCGGCCCTAGGCGTCAGCTTCATCGCTATGGGGGAAGACGTGGGTTCTGATATGCTGTTGCGAGCGTTCGACCATATATTGCAGTATGGAGATGTGCACATGAGGAAGGCAGCGCCGTTGGCTATAGCTGCACTATGTATTGGCGACCCTAAGGTGCATGTAGTGGACATGCTCACCAAGTTGTCTCATGATAGTGACGCGGAAGTCGCTCAGGCTGCTATTTTCGCACTAGGAATTTGCGGCGCAGGGACCAATAACGCCAGAATCGCAGGCATTTTACGGCAACTAGCCAGCTACTACGCCAAAGACGCCAACCAACTCTTCACAGTCCGCATCGCTCAAGGCTTCGTGCACATGGGCAAAGGACTGATGACCATTCAGCCGTACCACTCTGAGCGCTTTCTCCTGTCTCCTGTGGCTTTGGGCGGAATTATGACTGTTTTCCATGCTATGTTGGATGTAAATGGGATCATTCACCAACATGGGCACTTCCTTCTGTACTACTTGGCGCTGGCGATGTATCCGCGCATGCTGGTGACCCTGGATGAGGAGATGAACCCTATTCCGGTGCAAGTGAGAGTAGGACAGGCGGTGGATGTGGTGGGACAGGCGGGACATCCTAGGACCATTACAGGCTTTCAGACGCACTCCACGCCTGTGCTGCTAGCGCACGGGCAGAGAGCGGAGCTGGCGACTGAGGACTACGAGGCACTGACAGACGTGCTGGAGAACTTCGTCATACTGAGAAAGGTGCAAAGAACGTAGGTAGGAAACTTATAGGAGTGGTGGAAATAGCAGCGCTCTCTGTTACTCTGTCCCAATGGCAGCGATTTCTTGTAATTGTCTCGATCCATATTGCATGCAGAGTCGCAGGTAGGCCCTCCACTCCCCAATTTACTTGTTCATGCCGAGGGATGGCTTTAATTGCCAAAGCCATTGAGGTAGTTGAGGAAAAGCTGCGATTATCCTCTCCCTGAGTCCAGCTTGTTATAGTCACCTGATAGCAGTGGAAAAATAGAAAGGAAATGGCCCAGCCAAGTGATGCAGCCTGCACTATGCTTCATATCGTGGACCTAGACCCTACCGCCACCGAGGCTGACATCCTCTCTGCCTTCAAGAACTTCGCTTCCGTGATCAGATTTGTCAAGGTTCGGCGCAAGACAGGATGTCTCAGTTCTGCAAATATCCAGTTTGATAGTCCTGAAGCCGCTCAAAGCGCTCGCAACGAGGTTAACGGGGAACTCATCAAAAACAGCCACGTCACTATCACCTACTTCAATTCTAAGTACAAAAAAGACCCGAATGCCACTGTATTCCTAAGCAATTTCCCTACAAATGTCACTAATCGCGACTTAGAAAGTGAGTTTTCCGCCTGCGGCTGCATAATCTCCGCCAAGGTGGTACACGACAAGGCCGGAAACAGCCTGCGTTACGGCTTTATTCAATTTGACAGTGCTGAAACCGCAGCTGCTGCGATAGTTGCCCGAAACAGACAGGAATGGAGGGGAGAAGAACTGAAAGTGGAGCCTTTCATCCCATGTGAACAGCGTGAAAGTGGACAAGTTAAGAGCAATTTATATGTTTTAGGCTTCAGTGCAGCTACTTCGAAGGCGGAGTTCGATGCGCTTTTCTCGACTTTCGGAGCAATTAAGTCCTCTGTAATTCAATATACGAGCAAAGCCAAGTACTGTGGATTCGTAGACTTCATCGAAGCTAGCAGCGCTGAAGCTGCGATCGCCGCTCTCCACGGACAGACAGCACTTGGCGGTCTTCTGAGCATCCACCCACATATGAGCAAAGGGAAGCGTGCCCAGTTCCTACGCAGCCAGTATGCGCAAAAGCAAGAGGAGTGGAAGCGGACCAATTTGGTGTTTACGCACTTGCCACATACAGTCACTGAAAACAACCTGCGGGAAGTATGCCAGCAATACGGCCCAATCATATCCCTCAAAATTCCTTCGAAAAGGCAGGCTTTTCATATCAAAGAGAGGAAAGCAGTGAAAGAGACGAAAAACGTCGGATTTGTTAATTTCGAGACAATGGAAAGTGCGGAAAGCGCGCAGAAAGCACTAAATCTGATGACTATTGATCAGCAATCGGTGCTCGTTAGTCACTGGAAACCGCGATTGGAGTACCAAAGCCGACGCAAAACTCCGAAAACTACGCCTCCAGCTGCTTCTTTGCCTGTGCAACCTCTCATTTCCCCATTGCCTGAGAGTCAGCCCAGCACTCTCTCTGTACCTCAGCCCATTGCGGCCTCTCTTGCTACTCAACCAGCCCGAGGGAGTTATTTGACCGCAGCTTATAGACATGCAGTTGCTACTCGTCTGATGAAACTAAAAGTAGACAAGCTGCCAGAAGAAAAAAGCAAAAAGCAGGGACTAGGGGATTTCATATACCCTTACGTGATGAGAATGTCGAATTCTACGATAGCAGGCAAAGTCACAGGGATGCTACTCGAACTGCCCATTCCTCAACTCCTCCATTTGGCTGAAAACTTGTTCCTGCTACGCAGACGTGTCAGTGAGGCTATTGAAGTGCTCAAAACTGCTTGGTCCGTTGATGAAAAGATGCGATCGTCACTAGACCTACTGAAGCAAAAGGATGCTTAGATCTAAGTCTAGGTTGGAGAGGGAACTTCTTATTAGGGAAATGCTTTATGTTTGATTGTCGCCAAACACCCTTCCCTGTGGTGCTAGCGCACCGGCAGAGAGCGGAGCGGACGACTGAGGACTGCGAGGCACTACAGACGTGCTGGAGAACTTCGTCATACTGAGAAAGGTGCAAAGAACTTAGCTAGGAAACCTATAGTAGTCCAGTGATAAGGCTGCATTTGTGCATTTCCAGTCAACTGACGGATTTGCAAAAGCACTACTGGTACTAGGCTCAATTCGAGCGTCTTGCAGTGAAGTGGCAAGCCTGTCTCTTGTTGATTAGAAAAGCCGAAGAATGGCTGGTGTGAATGCGTCGGCTGCACTTTACATCAGCAACTTGGATGCTTCAGTGACTGAAGCAGACCTGCACTCCGCCTTCAAGGACTTCGCTGCAGCTATCTCTCTTCTCGTACTTAAGCAGAAACGTCGTCCTTACGCCGTGGTCAATTTCACCAGTTCTGAAGCAGCTCAAAGCGCCCTCAGAGCCCTAAACGGAGCACTAGTGAACGGCAGTCACATCTATGTTAGCAACTTCAAGGGAAAATACCAGAAAAGCCCTGATTTCAACGTATTTGTCAAAAACTTCCCGCGAAGTGTCACAAGTCAAGACTTAGAGGTAGAGTTCGCGCCCTGTGGACCAGTGGTCTGTACCGAAGTGGCGCATGGAAGGGCAGGAAACAGCCTCCGCCACGGCTGTATTCAGTTCGAAAATGCTGAGGCTGCTGCGAAGGCTATTGCCAAAGACGGGCAGGAGTGGCTGGGAGAAGAACTGAAAGTGGAGCCTTTTGTGCCACTGGGAGAGCGAGGCAACTTGCACTCGAAGGGCAATTTGTACGTTTCCGGGTTCAAGGCTGATATCACTAAGACTGATTTAGATGCACTTTTCTCAACTTTTGGAGAAATTAAGTCTTCGGTAATACAACATGCGTCCGACCGAGTAGAGGGAAAATGCTTTGGATTCGTGGAGTTTATGGAAGAAAGCAGTGCTGAAGCAGCCTTAAAAGCACTGAATGGTTATGAAGGACTGGGGTGTGTACTCGAAGTTACCCCGTACATGAGTAAGCCAGTGCGCAAGAAGCTGCTCCAAAGCCAGTACAAGCAGAAGCAAGCAGAGTGGAAAAAGACTAATTTGGTCTTTTCGCAACTGCCTCTTTCCACCACTGAAGACAAACTGAGGGAAATATGTCGAAATTATGGACAAATCACTTCTGTGAAGGTGCAAAGTAAGGCAGTAAGAGTGATTGGCTATGTTAACTTTGAAACTGAGGAAAGTGCGGATAGCGCGCAAAAGGCGCTAAATCGGAGTCGAATTGAAGAGCAAATTGTGTTTGTCAGCCATTGGAAGCCACGTGAAGAGTTGATTAGGTATTTGCGATCAATCCAGGCTCGAAAGCAGCACTCCAAGGCCTAATTTAACTCTAAAAACAGCCAATAGCATGAGAAAAAGGGCCTATTTCCCATTAATTTCTACCCCAGCCAGGGTAAGTATAGGCCTGCAAGCCATTTCCCCTATCTAGGGTATGGCAGGCTAGTAAAGGATGGACAGGGAGCTGACTGCGGCTACGCTCCATATAGGCGGACTGGACCTCGCTGCCACGAAAGTGGATTTATTCTCTGCATTCAAGAGCCTATATCACCAGCTTCTCAAGTTCGTAACGATTCGAAGCAGCACTGGAGGTCTGAACTGTGCGAATGTTCACTTTAGCACAAGAGAAGCAGCTGAAATGGCTTGCAAAGAGCTCAATGGCGTGCTTATCCTAGGCCGCAGAGTCACAGTGGACGCTTTAAACCCTGACTTTAACGTATTTGTCAACAATTTCCCGGAAAATGTCACAGACCGCGATTTAGAGCAAGAATTCGCCCCATGTGGACGCATCCTATCAGTACAAGTGCCCAGTGACCAGGCCGGTCGCTGCCGCGGCTACGGCTTCATCCAGTTCGTTAGTGCAGAGGCCACCGCCCAGGCCCTGGCCAAGGACGGGCAGCAGTGGAGGGGGGACAGGCTCAGGGTGGAGCCCTTCAGGTCTAGTGAGGAGCGCCAGTTACTGGTCAATTTGCTTGTTTTTGGCTTTGATCATAGTACTTCGAAGGCTGATTTCGACGCTCTCTTTGGACAATTCGGCAGAATCGCTGCTTCGCAGATACAGCAAAAGAGAGTGGATGGGAAGCTGAAGTCGCTGGGGTTTGTTACTTATAGGGAGGTAAATAGCGCTGCAGCTGCGGTGACTGCGCTGAATCAACGCGAAGCACTGGGTGGCCTGCTCACTGTGCAAAGCCCTGTCAGTCCCACTGCCATTCCCCAATCCTTCAAAAGCAAGGTGGAAAAGAAGCATGAGAAGTGGAAGCAAACCAACCTAATGTTCACCCTGCTGCCACCCTCAGTGACTGAAAACGACCTGCTGCAGATGTGTCAAGTGCATGGCCGAGTCACCTCTATTAGAATCCCATATAAGCAGGTTGAAGAGGCGAGGAAGGGAACTGTGATCTATAAGACGGTCCCGACTGGGGCGGCTTTCGTCAACTTTGAGGATCCGGAGAGTGCGGAAAGAGCCAGAATGGCACTAGTAGGGAGACTCATGAAGTCATGTCCAATAGGCGTGAAGTATTGGAGGCCGCGTGATGACTTCGGGCAGCGGTCCTGGACGCAGCCGTGGAAACATGGAACCTACAAGCAGGTCTACGACTCTCCGTCCACTGCATTCAGGCCTATATCTAGTACGCAAGCACTGCGCAAGGCTGCACCTGCATCTATGTCTGCACCTCGGCCTGCTACTGCTTCTTTGCCTGCACCGCAATCTCTCGTTTCTTCAGTCCCTGCACCTCAGCCCAGCGCTCTATCTCCGCCTGTAACTCAATCTATTGCTGCTTCTTTGCCTGTTGTCCCACCTCCTTCGGTACCTGCTCCAAAGCCTGTCACTCAGCCAGCCAAAGGAAGCAAGCCCTCAGCAGCGCATAAACAGGCAGCGACCACTCATTGGGTGAAACGGAAAGTAGACAAGTCCACTGAATTACGCAGTCAGAAGCAGGCAATGGGGGAAGCCTTACATCCTCTAGTGCTAAGTCTGACGAATCCAGACATAGCAAGCAAAGTCACAGGTATGCTGCTCGAACTTTCCATTCCTGAACTCATCCATATAACTGAAGACTTGGCCCTGCTGCGCAGACATGTCAGTGAGACGCTTGAAGTGCTCAGAGCCGCTTGGTCCGCTGACGAAAAGATGCGAGTCTCACTAGACCTGCTGAAGCTAAAGAATGCGTAGATCTAAGCCTAGAGTGGAACGGTGTTGGCGCCATTGGTCCCAGCACTACGGTTTCAGCGTGGTAATAATTGACGGACATGTCGGTTACGCTCGAAGACCTTTCCAGCCGGCTACTCGACCTCTACACCATCGGCTTCACCATCATTGCCCTGGTAGCACCTATGTAGACAGGACTGTGCATGATGGAAGCAGGCTACAGTCGCAAAGTGCACTACACAGCAGTGCTCATCAAGAACGTGTACCAGATGGCGCTGGGCATTTTGGTGTGGTGGCTTGTGGGGTATGCCTTTGCACTCGGAGATAAGGTGCAGGGCGGCTTCATTGGCAAGTGGCAATTTGCTGGGGATGCGTGGCAGGACACGGACCGCTACCTGGACGCTGCGAAGTTCGGCTTCTATGGCATGATTGTGGTCTTTTCGGTGAACATTCCGCTGGTGGAGCGCATTCAGCTGCCTGTGCAGATGCTGTACACAGCACTCATCATGGGCTTCATCTACCCGGTGGTGGTCAACTGGGCGTGGAATGGAGGCTGGCTCAGCACTGCCGTGGAGGACGGAGTGGCTTATCAGGACTTTGGCGGCTGCTCTGTGATTCACGACTTGGCAGGGGCTTTCGCCATTCCTGCTATTTTCATAGCGGGACGCAGACACCACTATCCGAAGGAAGCGGACTTCACAGCGGCAAGCTTCCCTCTAGCCACCGCGGGCCTCTACTTCTTCGCTATCGGCCAGTTCATGATCTCAATGACAGGCGGCAGCACCTTGATCTACAAGGGAGAAGCACTGTGGAACTCCTGGCTGTCAGGCGGGGCTTGCTGTCTCGTAGTGACTATCTTCGGAACTTTGCTGGACAAAGGCTTCCCCTGGCACCACATTGCCTCTTTGCAGGGCTTTATGGCGGGAGTGATTGCTGTGAGCGCCACTGCTGCGAATACGGAAGGCTGGGACGCCTTTTGCATTGGCTGGTTCACTGCTATTTTCGTCACTATTGTTCTGAGACTCGAACATGCGTTCCACGTGGACGACCCAGCCAACAACATCGCTTGGCAGTTCATTCCAGGCTTCGCTGGCACCATTTTGTGCGGCTTCTTCGACCAGACGAAGGGCGTTTTCCACCACGGCGATGGGAAATTCCTAGGAGTTCAGACTGTCGGCGCTGCCGTTATCATGGGCTGGGGGCTGTTCTTCAGTCTGCCTATCTTCCTCATCCCCAGAGTGGCCGGCATTCTCCGCATTTCCAAGGAAGTCCAGGAAGAAGGCATCATCCACGCGGCAGTGAGCTGGTGCGGCTACTCCAAGCACGTCAAGAAGCCGGAGGAGCAGGCCGCTTAGTCCTAACCTCTCTCCCAGTCTGGCTAGGAAATGGGGAAACTCCTGGCAGCCACGGTGCTGCTAGCACTAGTGGTCTGCACTGCCTGGCGACTAGCCTCTTTCCGAGAAGACATCAAGCGTCCAAAGACTCCAAACCCACATTTAGCCGACTTCACCCGCTATCGAGATGTGGACCAAAGCCAATACACCTGCCCCACATGCTCCTGGAGTCTCTACACAGCCAACTCCGCCTTCACAGCCTTCGACTCTCTGGCACTTACCAACGACGAACACATCCCGAAGGACTTTCCTCCGCTCCTGTGCCTCCCAGACACCTTCGGCTACTCGGAAACAGCAGCTATGCAGCTCTTCCCCTATACTGGCTTCAACGCCTGCGACTCCTTTGTAGTCGATAAAAGACCCTTTTTGCACCTGGATATGGACCGAAACCTGCTTTGGATGAACTGCTCGAGTCAGCAAATCGACGGAAAAGAGGGGTTTTTGGGCAAATTCTCACTGGATGCAGGGGCGGGCAGGGAACAACTAGGCAGCAGACCCTATAGCCAGTCCTTGCAGCAGTACCGGGGAGTCGTGGAGCTGCTCAATGACGAGGAATTCGCCTTCGGGACGTGCAAAGAAGGCAAAACGGAGGAGTTGGAGTACGCAGTGTACAGAAACAGGCGAAATAACACAGTGTTTCGAAGGGCCAAAAGACTGAAAAACGAGGATTTACCCCCTCTGATAGTGCTTATTTTGACCCTGGATAGTGTCAGCAGACGCAACTTCTATAGGAAAATGCCCCTTACAGCCGATTTTCTGCGGAATCTGAGCAGTTCGTTCCGTGTGTTCGACTTCAAACTGTCGAATGTAATGGGGGAGTACTCTGCAGACAACATTCTGCCAATGCTGTACGGCGAAGTGCCTGTGAAAATGCTCAAATCGATACCTGATACTGACGTTTTCTACGACCGCAGCATCTATAAGCTGGCCAAAGAGCACGGCTTTGTCACAGCTTTCCTAGAGGATAACTGTGGGGACGACTTGGCGCGCTACATGGGTAGACGCATAGATACAGACCACCTTGGGTCGTACTTCTGGTGCGGTGCTGCTCAGTACCACCACTATGTCAACAACTCGCCCAAACAGCGCTGCATTGGCCAAGTCCACTCCCACACACACGCCTACCGCTACCTCTCAGACCTGCGCTCCAACTACCCCGGCACTAACCAGTTCGCATTTATGCATATTAACACTGCACACGAGCCCACTGGCCTGCTGATCGAGACCTTAGACAGCGACACAAGGACTTTCCTAGCCGACTTCCTATCAGATGCTCGAAATGACTACGCCATCGTGCTGAACGGAGACCACGGCATGAGGTACGGAGACTGGTTCAAGAAGCTGGACGGGTCGAAGGAACATCGACTGCCATTGCTGCATTGGGTGCTGTCGGATAGGCTGCTGCGCAGGTTTCCCTTCAGCTACGACGTGATGACGCATAATAGCAATCGACTGGTGTCCAAACTAGACTTGTATACGACCCTGCAGCACCTCATTAGAGAGACCCAGGCGCCCATCGACGACCAAACTTACACAGGTAATACGCAAATCGGCCCTGAAAAGACACACCAGTGAGCACTTCCCTTCCCTCAGTCTCCTTCGTGAGAAGGTCAACAACAACCGAACCTGCGAAGAAGCCGGCATCCCGCCCTTCTGGTGCTCTTGCTTGCCCTTCTATGAGGCCACTGGACATAGTGCTCAACTCGATTCCTTCCTTTTTCGCCTAGCAGCAGAGACCGTAGAGCAGCTCAACGAAGACATCTACACCGCCAAAGTCCCAGGCCACACCCACTTGTGCGAGAAACTGACCCTGTCCCGAGTCGTGAAGTCCTGGGTGCTGAGCACCACTGAAGACTACTACAAGTTCCAATTCACAGTGCAGGAAAGCGACTCAGTGCTGTTTGAGGCTGTAGTACTGGTCACCACCCTTAAGTACCGACAGCGCAAAAGCACTGACTCCTTCTCCATTCTGCCCATTCACTATCACTCGAAAGCCACACAGCGTATTATGTATGTCCGTCGAATCGACGCTTACGCCGGCCTGTGCGAGCAAATCGCCAAACTAAAGGGAGTCCGGCCCGACTTCTGCCTGTGCAAGTCCGCCACAGCACTAGCTAGATAATGATGGCCGGAGACTTAGGCCTGCACAGTGCCACTCTCTCCCCCTTGCAAAGTCCCAGACCCCTGCGTATTTCCCTCCAACAGATCTACAGAGGCAGGGCCAGGGAGCAGGTGGTGAGTCGCTCTATCAACTCCAGGTCTCCATTTGGCAAAAAGGTCACTTCGCCTGTGCCGAGACAGCCCAGACCTGTGGAAGTCGGGCTAATCATCAGCAGCTTTAGCTCGGCTGTGGAGCGGGGAGACGTGAGGAAAAGCCTGCAGGAAGCCTTGCAGCCCATACGGATATTACCGATGCTGAGAGGACCTATGAGACAGCCCAGCTGCTCGGAAAGCTTTGCAGTGGTAGGGAAGCAGACCCAGCCCAATGCAGAGTCTCCGATGAGGACTAGAGGGGTGAAGGGACTCAAACTGGCTGCTACTCTGCGGCCTATTAGAGGGCAGAGAAATAAGGCAGTTCGCAAGGTTTCCACCCGCAGAGCCGCTTTCCACCCGGAAGCCTCGGAACTGCCCTGCAAACTCCGCTTTCTGTCCACTGACGCAGTCCGAACGTTCGACGGACTTACAGGCTGGGACGACAACTAGAGATTTTAGCCTTGTTAACCTATTAAAGCGCCCTGCAGAACTCTGATTTTGAGGTCTGGGGAGTGGGCTGGAGTGGGCCATTTATTAGCTTCGCTCATAGTGAGGCCCAGTTCTGTGTTGCTTTCCTCTAGTGGGGAACAGAACTGCCAGGCTCGCTTGCTCATCACCTTTTCCTCAGTAACGACTATTACAGGCACTACTTGCGTCTTCAGTCTCTTACTGTAGCGCGAAATAAGGACTGAAACTGGCATTAGAAACAGGCAAACTGCAGCTTTGCTCAATAGGGCAAAGGCGCCCCAGGCCAGTACTTCCCTCGCATTTCCTCCACTAACAGTCGCAATTACCATCAAAAGATAGGCCAAAAGCGTGTCCAAATCAGCGACTATCTGCAGCCAGCGCAGCACTACCCGGCCATAAGGCTGCACAGTGATAGAATACAGAAACGCACCCATAGCTAACAGCGTAAAGCCTAGGGCTTGAGCCAAAGCATTGCCTTGAAATAGCACTAGAAGGCAGGCGAATAGCAGTTTCTGCACTAGTCCGAGGCAGTACATATAAACCACTGCCACTTTGTCCTGCCTTAAGTGCCGAACTACAGCGGAATAACTGAATAACTGGGTTGCGAAGACTAAATACTGCCTGTTTCGATGTGTCAGTATAGCGATAGACAGGGTAAATAGGCCGAGAATTAGCAGACAGACGGCTGCGGTAATTGTAGTGGCCCATAGAGTGAAGGAAGTGACGTAGACTGAGCCGTGAATTAGGGCTGAAAGACTTGCTGAGGCCAGGTCCAGACTGAAAACACTGCAGAAATGTATGTAAATCGTCCATTCGAATAGGCGTAAAGAGCGACTTAGCACGGAATTGGAGGGTTTGAAGAGGACTAATAGGCGGATTGAGCAGTGGAATAAGAGAAAGGTGAGGAAGAGAAGTAGGGGAAAAGCAGTGTAACTGAAATAAGAGCTGTTTTCAGTCATCAATTCCGCACTCAGCCTCCTTTTCCTGTCTTCTTCCTGATTCAATCGATGCATAAAGCCACTCAAATTCATCGCCTGCATCCAACTGCTTGCCGCTACAGGCGTCCCAATAGTGCCAATATAGGAAGTATAGGCAAAATGAGCCAACAACGGCACTGCCAGGCCTCCAGCCCCTGCAGCCATTGCCAGCACTAGAACCAGTACTGAAGTCACTGAGCAGGTAGCGAGCATGCCTAGACTGGTGCTTAGTTCCGTATTGGTGGAAATGGGGGGAGGGGATGCAGGCGCAGGCGGAGGGATAGTGACAATAGTGGACAGAAAGGGTGGGGACAGGTACACTTCCGAGACTGACAAAGAGTTCCCAAAGCTGTCTTTTACCTCATTCACATGAGTAAACACCAGAAGAAACCGCGTCTCATTCGACCAAGGTCCGCCTTTAATGTGCAGCAGCAGTTCCGACCCAAGCACCACTGTCCAGTTTACAGCACTGGCAGGGTCTGTTTCCACTGCGAAGTCGGTTTCGTTAAAAGGCTTCAGAACTGCGCGATTGAACTCGACTTTGTACTGGTGGTCGTAGGGACTGGTGACGGTGGGGAAGAGTGGCTCTCCGCAGTTGGCGCATTGTTGGCATTGGCTGGAGATGTTGAGGTAGAGGTCGGGAGGACAGGACAAGCAGGAGGTTGGGTTTAGGCAGAGACGACAAGAAGAATCACACTGCAAGCAGGTCCCAACGGAACTCAGATAATACCCATCCCAGCAGTCCACACATTTGAGTGAAGTGCAGCTTTTACACTGACTCGGACACAACTTGCAGTGGGCAGCGTCTGGACTTGGATAAGTCCCGTCCAGACAGCGACAGAGGGCAGGACTGCCTCCTGTTAAGCTCGCATTGTGCTTGCAGCCGGTGCATGACAGAAGGCCTGAACCCATACAACTAGCACAGGTGGGGTCACAGGAGGTACATGAATCAGGACTACCGTAAAACCCTACTAAGCAAGAACAGCGAGCCGGTCCATTGCCTTGAAGCACTGCATGTCCCTTGCAGCTTAAACAGCCGTCTTGGTACGGAGTTGCACAAGTAGCACAATTTATATGACAGAAGTTCAGAATAGCGCAGTTAGCTGTTGAAGGAAGAGGCAGAAATCCAGACTTGCAGAAACATGGCCCGGGCGGGGTAGCGCGTAACTCAGCGTTCGGATAGCAGGATAAGCAATTGCTAGCATCGACAGATGTGCATGTTAGGCAGGTGGGATAGCAAGGAGAACATTGCTGGGGGTCTGGATCAGGGAAGTAGCCACTATCGCATAGGCAGGAATTAGGAGATGCACCCTGCAAGGACGCATGCAGGTTACATGTCAAGCAGTTAGTAGGCAGTACATTTACGCAGTTCCCACAAAGTGGACTGCAGGGTAAGCAATTGTTGACGTTGGAACTGGGGAAATAGCCACTGTTACATTGGCAGACATCTGGCGCTATAGCGCCTATCAACCCTGCATTGGGGAAGCAAGTTTCGCATAGGGATGTAGTGGATCCGGAGCAGGAAAGACAGGTTGAACTGCAGGGCTGGCAGTCCATATTCGGAGGACTCATAAAGAAGCCTTGGCTACAAGCGCATTTATTGGGCGGGACGCCGCTCAAGGTAGCGAGGGACTTGCAGGAGGAACAGCCTGAGGGCCCGGCTTGGGAACACGTCGAACAGCTCAAATCACAACTCGAGCAAAACCGTGCATCCGGCGAAGGCACAGATGGCGCCACGCACTGACAAGTGCCAGTTCCAGTCAATCCCGCATTAGCCATACACCCTGTACACTGAGTGTCCAGCACACCACTACAAGTCGCACAGGTCGCATGACAGCCTGCGCAAACTCGAGAGGTGGGCGCGGCGAAAGTCATAGGGTCGCAGACACAAGCGCCTCCCACTACACTTGCATTTACGAAGCAAGTGCTGCACTCGGCCGGACCGACTCCTGTGCACGTTTGGCATGTAGAGTCGCACACTGGTGAGCAATGGCCTGCATCCGGCATAGCTATGTATCCCGTTGTGCAGCTGCACGTATGAGTCACAGTATTTAGTGTAGCTCCAGAAGCACATCCTGTGCATTGATTAGCTGCAGATCCACTACAGATCCGACATGTCACATTACAGGAAGCACAAATCGAGGCATTTGGATTGGGATAGTAAGTCTGCGAACAGGCGCAAATGTTCGAAGGAGTGGTTAAAGCTGCATGTGCAAAGCAGGTAAGGCATTCACCAGCCGCCGGGCCAGAACAAGTCAGGCAGGAGACATCACACGGAGCACATATCGACGCATTGAGATTAGCGTAATAAGTGGGCACACAGAGACAAGGTCCAGGTGGAGTAGTCACAGCAGCGTAAGCAAAGCAGGTCATGCAGTCGTTGGCTGTTAGTCCTGAGCAGGTGAGGCAGGAAACCTCGCAAGAAAGCGCAGTTTTCGCCAGCATTAGTACCAGCAACAACATTATTTCCCTCTACAATGGCCGAATTACTAGGCAATTCAGGCCCTACACAGTGGATATAGACTCCTTGCGCCAGCCTACGCATTAAAAAATGCCTATGGACTGTAGTCCAGTGGGACTGTGAAGGCAAAGAGACTAGTAGTAACACTAGTGCTGCGTAAGGACCGGCGACTCCAAGTGATCCACAAAGAGAAGCTTCTGCCTTTGTACTTTGATCTCTAGTCGGCCTGCACTAGCGTAGGCATTCCCAGCACTAGGGGAAACAGCCTCTTCCAGCGGCTCCGGAGCGCTGCTTTCCTCCTCAACAACACTAAGCAAACGCTGCTTTGGAGGCTGACTCGGAAGACTGCTGGGCTTCTCCCACGCAGAGCTTAGGACGCATCTGGTCCTGTGGACCTCTAAGTAGCCAGCCACAATGAAGCCTTTGCTGTATGGGAAGTACCAGTCCTCACAGTACACAAAGCTCAGGGAGTGGATGTCTGCCATTGGAGTGAGTATAGGGGACATTAATTTGGGCGCGGAAATGGTCTGTTTTCCTTGGTTCAAAGCAGTTCTAATAGGCGCTTCCATCTCTTTCCCAGTTTCCCCCAGTTCTCAAGATCTGCAGCAGACATTGGTCTTTCTCTCCAGTATTCCCTCCTTTCCCCTTCTCCAGCCCTGCTCAGGGCCACCCGCAGTCTCCCAGCGCTTCCTCTGCCGACATACTAGAACCAATGGCTATTCCTTCACCTCCCTATAATAAATGACCTCAGAGACACACATGGGTCTGCCCGAGCTCTTCGCCGGCTTCCACCAAGAGTTCTCCGAGGCAGTTTCTCAGCACACCCAGCGACTGCGGTCCGACCTGCAAGCCCTGCAAGGCACTCTCGACCAGCAGCTCGACCAAAAGCTCAGTGCTGTGGAGAAGGCTTTGAGCGGGCCGCTGAGCCACTCTTTGCCCTGGGACTGGATTGCGGACGGGGCTGTCTATGAGGATTTGGACTCGTTCATGGACAACCGGAGACTGAGGTATCGGGGGGACCCGTGCTATATCGTGCCCGCGAGAGAGTACTATGCGAAATATTGTGGCGCGCAGGTGGATATATTGAAGGAACTGCAGACTCAGGGCCACTTCTACACCCCGCCCAACACTCGCCTCTTCGTCAAGTTCGGGCGGGAAGTCGTGGAGGGCAAGAAGCGGATCCTGCACGAACGAGAGGTCCGCAGAAGTGGAGTTCCGCAGGAGCAAGTCGACCTCGCTTGGACCGCTGAAAGCTCCATATCCAGTTCAGACATACAGGTCTACTTCCCACAAGGGTCGCCCATCACTCGTCCTGAGAAGGAGTACTTCCTAGACGTCATTCACACTCTCAGAGGCCTCAAGTACGTCCCGATCCTACCCATATCCGAGGAAGAACAGATGCAGGTGGACACTTTGAGAGGGGAACTGAACGACTGTATGGCATTTCTGCAGGACTGCTACCAGGACCGCAGTCAGTTGACAGCCTGCACCCACACCCTGACTAGTCTTGGGGCTGTCAGTAGAGCTGAGTGGACTGGGACTTCCTTGGAACAGCGCCATGCAGAGGCCAGTGAGCAGCTGGAAGCACTGGAAAGCCAGGTCAAAGCCATGCAAAGCGAAGTGGAGGCGAAGCGGCAACTCGAGGAGTCGCAGCGGAAACAGGAGTCCGACCATATAGGCGAACTGACCCGCATGATGGACACTGACTACAACGAGGCAGTCTTCGAGGACATCGCAGCTGATAGCCACTAGCTTACAATGGTCAAAGAAGTCTTCTTCGTGCGACATGGCCAGTCCGAGTTTAATGCTTGGAGAGCCAGACAGCTGTTTTCGCCTTCACAGTGGCTTGTCAAGGACCCGATGATAAGGGACGCTGTGTTGACGAGGAAAGGCCAGGAACAAGCAGTGGAGCAGCGAGTGGCTGCTGCAGGCATCGGACCTGTGCAGTTGCTGGTGTCCTCCCCACTCACCAGAGCCGTGCAAACTATGCGACTAATGTTCCCCGAAGTCACTTGTCCCGTCCTGTTGACTCCTCTTTGTCGAGAAAAGCTCAATTACGCCTGCGATATCGGCTTGCCTACTTCCAAACTCAAAGTCATGTACCCGGACTACACTTTCCTCCACTTCGAGGAAGAACACTGGTGGAAGCACAGGCCAAACGCTCCTTTTGATGTATGCAAAGAGACAACAGACGAGGTGAAACAGCGAATTGCGGCCTTTCGAGACTTCCTGCAGGCCCGGGAAGAGACCAAGATTGTGGTGGTGGCGCACGGCTATTTCATCCAAATGGCTCTGGACCACTTGCTGATGCCGGGGAACTGCCAAATCCGCAGAGTGGAGTTGCCTTAGATAGTTATATATGAGGTACGTCACGCTCTTCTTTACGCTGCATGTCGTGCTCGTGTCCTACCTGTACACCCACTTCTGGTTCCCTATCGCCACTACACCTCCGCACCTGTTGGAATCCCTGCGTCTTTCCAGCTGTACGTCTGTGCTTTCCCTGGAAACTGGTGGCTCCAAGTGCGACTCCTTCTCTCCTCCCTCTGCTCAAAACTGCCGTCTGGCCTTCGCCTACTCCGCTGTGAGTGACCTAGTGGTGGACTCCAAGGAAATGCTGCGGCACTACCAGCCGGACTACCGAGCAGAGCCAATGGTGGAACTGAGGACGCTGGAGGACGTGATGGGCAACCTAGGCTACCACTTCAGCAAGGGAATTGCAGGCGAATACAGGGTGGAGGACCAAAGCGTCTTCCAGCGAATTGTCGACAGTGGGCGGAACGGCACCTCGCTAATAGGCGGAAACGGGGCAATTATGGCCCTGAGAGCAGCTCAATTGGGCTGCAAAGTGGGCCTAGCCGCTCCCTTGTCCCTCGCCCAAACTGCCCTGATTCCCCGCTCTGTACACATGCTCACTCCCCCAGTCCCCAACCCTGACATCCACCTAGTCCTTGAGTACCAAGAAAGCCAGCGCTGGGGAGGCCTAGTGGCCCCCCACAGCAACCGCTTTTACCTCAACCACGACAAACATATGCTTTCGCTGGACTTCAAGGACGCCTTGCATAGCCAGAATTTACCTGAATACGACCTATTCGCTATTGGAGGCCTTCACTTAATGCAGAATTACGAGAAAAGCGGGGAGATATTGGCCGACATAGGGAAATTCATCGCGAAATTGAAAGGAGAAGGGAAGGCAGTCCACTTCGAATTGGCAGATATAAAGAATGAAGTGTTTTACGCAGACCTGTTAGCCCAAGTAGTGAGTCAGGCGGACTCCCTAGGCTTCAATGAGCAGGAGTTGAAGACTTACGGGACCTTTCTGGCCTCGGGAACGCTCAGGTTCGACTGGCAGTCCAGGCCTTCCGTCTCTGACATCATCGCAGAGACTATCAGTGCGATGAGATTAGGCCAGGAAAAGGGGTTTAAAGTGACTAGAGTGCACGCCCACTCTCCACTGGCACATGTGCTTTGTTCTCACACTGCTCACTGGGAACTGCCTGAAGTCGCTGTGGCTAGTGGCGCCCTCCTCGCAGGCCAACTCGCCTGCAACAGCACCGACATCGACCCGAGCCTAGTGCAGCTGTCTGACGAGGAAGTGGTGCTGACAAGACTGTCAGGAGAAAAGCAACAAACAAAGCGAGGGGAAGGCGCAGTGCAGTGCTGGGCAGCTGCTGAGGACTACCACTGCTGTGTGGCCTTGGTGCCGTACTGCCAAGTGCCCAGACAAACCAGAGCCTTGGGAGACAATATCTCGGGGACTGGACTGGCGCTGCATAGACGCAAGAGCAGGACCTAGGAGGACTATTTTAGCTAGTGAAGTCGAGATTTTGACTCGTTTCTGGGCAAATTCGCTGTTTTACCCAAAGTTTCTATCTCTAATTGGCTCTCTAATAGCTGCGAATGAACTCCTTGCAGTGGTCAAATCTCTAGCATTGAAAAAACAGTCCTTTAATCAGAAACCTGAAAGGAGAAAAGCGCAAGAAGTGTCCCAATGGCAAGCAAGCCCCACAAAAGCTGCCTTTCGAGGAGACCTAGCTGCTGTTAGTGCTGGGCAAACCCGTGTCCTCACCTATCAGTGGGTAGAATTGACCTATAGAAAGGACAGGGCCGTAGAACAATGGCTGTCTCCTTCTAATAAATACCCTATGGGCTGTGCCTCGGGCAAGAAAATGACCTCAAGCTGCAGGCCTTTGCCCTGCTCTAGTGGCAGTCCAGTCCTGCAACTCCAAGCGACCCACAGTCCTAGTGTGGAGGCCATAGCCCCTGTTTCGCTGCTTTTAATGACAGGAAAGGAAGCCAGACCGAAGGTTGAAAGGCAGGGACTACCCCCCAAGAAGTCACTGACTGGCAGCAGGGAAGACTTGCTCCTTGCACCCAAGTCCCCAGTCCTGGGAAAGGCTCGAAACTGCGTAGTTCCGGCCTCCCCGCCCCTTGCAGTTTCTCCCAGCGCCCCAGAACTCTCTCTTTCCAGCGCTCGGAACATCGTTGGCTCCAAAGAGGCCTTCGACAAGAGCAAATACCAAGAGGTTAATATGACTTCCGCAGCAGAGACAGGACTTGGGCCTGTTTTCAAGCCGCCCAGTTCACTCAGTCTCATTCGTCCGCAGGCCCCACTTTTCACTGGGTCGGGTAAGCCTGTGTTGGTCCGGCCTGTGAAGGCACTGGAAGGGACTGCTGGGTCGACTCTGGTCAGTGACTTCCGCTAGCTCTGGTACACTAATAGCACGTTTATCTAGGTTGGGATTGGCTAGTTTGGCGGGATAGTGGGAATGCTATTCGCCATGTAGTTAATTCCCAAGCCAAAGTCTGTATAGTCCCTAGGAGTAACTGCCATAGAGTCTGTCCCGGCCTCGCAGGAGTGGATAAAAGCAGCATGTCTACTCTGCGTCCCAGTCCCCGCTCCCCTCTCTTCCCCTCCAAGTCCAGCTCTCACGCCCCCCTCACTCCCAAGGCAGGCAAACAGCCCTCAGGACAGGAAAGCAGGGGCAAGTGGAGTGCCAGTGGCCAGGTAGAGATCCACTCCACCCCCGTCACGCCCAAAGGCACTGAGCGCATCTCAGACCTGAAGAAGGGACTGGTGGATATGCGGCTTGCGCTTGAAAAGCAGACGGAAGCGCTCAAACTGGCCAATAAGCAGATAAAAGAAAAGGACCAAGCCCTAAACGACCTCCAAAGTGCCAATTCCACCCTTGAATCGGAGCTGATTAGACTCCGACTTCAGCTTGCCTCAGCTTTCAAGCCGAATAGCAAGGAAACTGCAGAGGATAATGAGGAAATATGGGTGAAGGAGCAGAAAATCCAGCAGTTAAAGGCGGAGTTAGAGGATATCAAGGGGAAAGTTATGGCCAAAACTGATTTTCTCTGTTCAATGGTTCAATCTACGCAGAAAATCGGCTCATTGGACTCGGGTGCCCTATCAGCAGCCTTCAACGACCTCTACGAAAGTGCGTCCTTAGCTCGGTTTGAGCTCGAAGGACTGCAGTACCTACTGAGTCACATGAGACAGGGACAGGAGTTCTGCCTGGAAGTGCTGGAAAGCAGGCGTCTGCTGCAGACGCATTGTCCGGGAGTAGATGAGCTGAGGAGGGAAATGAGGACAGTCGGGGAACTGGTGGCTGAGGTTAAGGAGGACCTAACCAAGGTGTACTTCGAGAACTGCCGGATCCACTGGCACAGCAGCGAGGAACCCAGGAGCAGAGAGCTTAGCAAGGTCTAGTCTTACTAGTTGGTCGCCGTAGCGCAGTCCTTGCAGTACCAATCTCCATCCGGCGCCTTCTTCAGTCCCACACACTCAAAGTGGTACCACTTCACTTTGCACTAGGTAAGCCTCACCTCTGGGTTCTCGCAGCAGACCATTTCGCCTTCGAAGACTCGACCGCAGGTGCAGTACACCTCTTTGTCGCCGCCACCGATATCGCCCAGGTCGCCCTCCATGCCGAAGTATTCGGACTCGCCGTAGGAAATGGGCAGTTCGGCTCTTCTGCGTCTGCTCCTATCCATCGGTTCATACAAATCATGTCCTCTGGACTCCTTCTCCATCAGTTCCCTTCTCAGCTTATCCACCACCTCACCCAGTCTCCCCAAGTTCGCATTCACCAGGGTTTCGGCCTGTTTCGCAGCTGCTATCTTTTCAGTGGAAAACTGCTTGATGAGTTGTTCTTCGTGGTGCAACTGGGCTTGGAGCCGCTGCAGTTTGTCTGTGTGGGAGTCGGGGTTTTGAGAAACTTCGAGATATTCTTTGCGGTGTTTGGACCAGTCGTTTTGAGCGTCTTGCAGACGTTCGTCCATCAGACGGACATGCTCGAGGTACCGAAGCACGTCCTCCGGCATATAGGAAATCGAGTTGAGGTAGTTCTCTAAGTACGACATAACAATGTGGCTTCGCAGAGCTATGGGCCGGCGTGCCCAGCTCCGCGAGGTCTACCTGTCCAAGGCCAAACTAGAGGGCTACCGCTCCACTGCCGCCTACTCCCTCCTGGACCTGAACCAGCGCTATTCCTTCCTCAAACCTGGCCTCAAAGTCATTGATTTGGGAGCTGCGCCGGGGTCGTGGACACAGGTGGCAGTGTCGCTGGTCAATAGTCAGGCGGAAAAGCCTACGGTCTTGGCAGTGGATTGCCAGCAGATAGCGCCTATACCTGGAGCCAAAATAGTGGAACTCGACTTGGGCAAAACCGACTCCATCCACCGTCTCTTCGAGCTCTGGACCGACCCAGTGGACGTGATCCTCAGCGACATGTCAGGCGACCTCCTCGGAGACCGAGACATGGACTGCGGCATAGTCGCCGGCCTGAACCTAGACGCTATGCGAATCGCCAAAAGGCTGCTAAAGCCCGGAGGAGTGCTGTTGATGAAGATGCTGGCGGGGTTTAGTGAGCCGGACCACTATGTAGGGGATAGGTAGACCTTTGTGAAGACGTATTTTGCGGAGTTGCAGAGAGTGCGGCCTGCGATTGCGGTGCCTAGCTCTGCGGAGGTCTTTTACCTAGGCAGGGGTTGGATTCAGGAGGCGAAGACGGACCCGAGAGCTGATACTTCGCAGAAAACGCTCAGAAGCGCGGCAATTATAGCCAAAGCCTCGGGAATAAACTGTAATGCGCACGCAGTAGATGCAGACGTAAGGCAAATGCTGGAAGAGTCTCTCGGAGAGTCCGTAGACCCTTCCAAAGGCAACTTTAGCTTCCTGAAGGACGAAGACATGACCTTGTCGGAAGTGGAGAAGGAAATGGCAGCCCAGCTCAGTTTCAACTATGCGGTGCCCAAAAGCGTCGAGGATATGAAGCAAATGTATGAGAAGCTGAAGAAGGACGGGCCTGAAAAGCCTGAAGACCTGCCGGAAGGCTTTTCTTCTGCTGAGGAAGAGGCTGAGGACTCCACAGCAGACTCACCCATATCCCCGCAAGCCCGCCAATCCGCCCAATCCGAAGCCGAACGCCTCATCGACCGTCTCATATCAAACCCCGAAGACCCTATCTTCAACGAAGGCCCTCCTCTCCACAACCTCGAAGACGCCCTTTCCGAAATCGACCGACAGTCTGGCAACCCTCCTGAAGCCACTGAAGATATTGCCAGGAAGACCAAGCAGAAGGCGCAGTATGACGACTGGAGCCAGGCGCTGAAGAATAAGGACATATGGGGGAAGGGGGATTAGTCGGTTTGGTAGAGAGTAGGGTCCACTTTGCCGCACTCTTCTTGGCAGGCTTGGAGCCAGGGCCAGCCCACCACTACGGCATTGGAACAGCGTTTGACTCTCTCCATTTCCTCCTGAGATAAGGAGTGGTCGACCACTACCACCTGCACCATTTCGTCCAATTCGCTCATAAACAGCCCTCCCATCGCCTCCACCATTGCGGGTATGGACTCCACTAGGTCAGGGTCCTCAGCTAGCGCAGAGACCACTGTGCCGTCCAAGGCGTGGTCGTAAGGACTGGTGATGGGCTGCTTGTCGAGGGGGAGATGGTAGGAAATGGAAGGGGGAGAGGCGGAAATCTGTGCTCTCGGGTCGACTTTCACTGCTTTTGCAGGCTTTATGGGCTCCCGGGAAGGCGCGGGTCTCTTTAGATCTGTCTTCCTTTCCTCTTCCCTTTTGCCTGCACTGCCCTGATTATAGAAACTCGCCCCGGGTCCAAACTTGTTCTGCACGCTGTCTCCACCCGCCTCCCCCTCCCTCTGCTCAGTCTGAAGCAGTACAAACACTATGCGTATCGGCGTTTCCTCCACTGTCTGATCTATATGCACCTTCGCCTTATTACTCACTGACTTGGTGTTATCCGGCACTAGTGTAACTGATACATTCTCCTGGTCGCAATTAACGATCTTGTTCATCCTGGCGACGTGAGTAGTAGAGTTGTAGAGGTCCACTTTGAGGCGAAGGGAGACTTTGACGCAGAGGACGAGTTTGGAAATGGGACAAGGAGGGTAGTTGAGTTCGAAGTCCAAAGACTGGGCGAATACCTCACAGAAGGTGGTGCGGTCCGTAGTCTGGATGGAGTTGATGTGGTGGCGGACCAGTCCTGTGTCTGAGCAGGTGGAGATAGAGTAGTTAACAGTGGTCATCTTATTAGTCTCTCCCCCTCTTCCTCGCACGCTGTCTGCCAGGACAGCTCCGTCTCTTCTTCTTTGACGGCCTGTCCTGTGAACTCGTAGCCCTTCCTGTCCACCTGGTAGACCAGCTGCAGTCCCTCTGCCTGGCCTTTCTGCTCCCTGCCTCGCTCAGGAAAGCCCATTTCCTCGATGTAGCTCCGGACTGCCTCCCTGCCTGCGTCGAATTCCCACTCGAACTGCCGCTTCTCTGCGTCCCAAGCACTCGTAGCAGCCCTGATTTCCTCCCTCTGCTCTGCAATTCTGACTCCTGCCCACAGTTTGCGTGCGAGACTGGGCCGCTGGGGACGCATGTGGCGGAATGCGACGTAGAGCCTGGGCTTGAGAGAGACTAACTTCCACTGGAGAAAGAAGGCCTTCTTCACTTCGAGTATCTCTTTGTCGTTTTCAGTGCGCATAGCGCCGTGACGAGCAAGGAAGTGCTCGGTGTCCATTTAGATAATTAGCGACTGAGGCTTAGAATAGAGAGCAGCACTTCTGAGTTGAGTTTCTATCATGCTTGGGCGGCTTTCGATAACTAAGTTGATTTGGATTAGCTTCAGCTTGTTCAGAAATAAATTGAGGTATAATAGCTTCGGTATTTGCTGGTAAGGAAGCTTGTTTTTCTTGTTCAGCTGCTATTTGGCGGTTAGCAGCAGGAATGGAAGCCTGTTCTGGTGCATCTGGGACAGGGGTGTTAAGAGACACAGTTTTAGGTGGACCTGCCCTCTGGTTTGTTGGGACACTGACAGGGTTTGCAACTGGAAGGGTCTTTGGTGGCTGGAAGACTGGTACTTTCCCATTAGCCCCGGGGGGAACAGCTGCGTTAGCCTGGGTAGGGGGCTGGGGGGAGGCGAGTTGCAGGATTTGCTGAGCTAGTGCAGTAGCAGCCGCGCCTTCCTCTCGATGCAGTGCTTCAAAGGCTGCGAAGTCGACTCTGCCACAGGAAGTGCAGCGGTACCGCGTGTCCGAAACCGCAACTCCACACACTTCACACGTCCACTGTCCCCCCTCCCGTCCCTGCCACTCCCTCACAGGCCACTGACTCACATCCACCAACGCATCCACTTCCTCCTCCTTCTTTCGCTCGCCCATGTACTCCCTCAGGTACTGCTCGCACTCCCTCCACTTCCCGTCCTCTCGGGCCACTCCGTCTAGTTCCTGCTTCGCTTGTTCCAGCCACTCGGCCAGGCTTTCGTCTACGCTGAGATTGGAGTAGTAAAACTGCTCACTGCATGTTTCACACGTGTAGCTGTCTGCAGTGTATATGCAGTTACGGCAGAGAATGAAATGGCGGCAGGGCAGAATGACGGGTCGGAGGATCGATTCGAAGGAGGCTCCGCAGAGAGGGCAGGAGAAAATGTCCATTTCTATAAATGGGACAGAGGGGAGTGTGCAAAGAAAACTGTTGGAAGGACCTAAACTCGGTCCAATTAGTATAAATCCTATTAAGAGTTCCCCTCCGCTGCATCAACATTGACTTGGTAGATATCAAAAATCAGCAGCAGTACTACCAATATGACCCCCAGCAGTCGCCAAGGCACCTTCGACTCCGGCTGCTCCTCCTCCCAGGGCGGCCTGCCTAGCGCAAGCAGCGGCTTGTGGACAGCCGGGGCTTCGGAGGCAGCGGGCTTGCTGTTCTCCAAAGGGTCTGGGTCGTCTGTGAAGGACTGGTAGTCTGCGTGTTGCTTGGCGTCTTCAGGGACTATTTTTATTTCGGATCCCTCATCAAGTCCTTCCTCCTGCTCCTTTCCAGCCTGCTCTTCCCCCTGCTCCTCTTCCCCTGAGTTTCCCTCTTCCCCCTCTATCAGTCCTGCTGCAGTGATGCTAATCGCTTTCAGCTGCTTCGGGTGGTATGCAGTGTATGTCACGAAGTCCACAAAGCCGCAAGAGCAGCGAAATTGTTCTTCTGGAAGGGGTAATCCGCACCACTCGCACTGGAAGTTGCCTTCATCAGGCAAGAAGCTCGCAGGCAACTTGGCCAAATCCTTAGTTCTGGGGGTTTCTTCGACTGCAGAAGCAGGCTCTGTGTCGCTTTTTCTGGACTCCGAGGGGTTTAAATAGCTTTCATACACTAACCGGACTTCCAGCATAACTTCCTTGAGTCTGTCTTCCCTCTTTTCACTCTCCCTTTCCCACTCATACAACTGCCTGATTTCCTCCCCCACCGCCTCCAACTTCCCTTCTCTTTCCAGCTCTGCGAACTCCAGTCCACACAGGTTGCACGTCACCACTCCGTCCATCACTCGCAGAGTCGCGAGGTAGCAGGTCTGGCAGTACAGGAAGTGGGCGCAGGGCAGTAGAATGGCACTGCTCAACTGGTGAAGTAGCTGGTTGCAGCCACAGCAGCGAGGCAGCATGGAGAGCAGGGAAGTCTCGGACTCGGACAGCAAGTCGGCCATAGATTAAAGGATGGAGGAGTTGGGACCGTGGGAGCAGCTGCCCAGACTGATAGGCTGCAAGCGAGTCGAAATCAAGGTCAAACCCATTAGAAGCAGAGTGGAGACTGCCCTGCAGACTCAGTCCAGACCGATCATTCGCAGCAAGGCGGAAAAAGGACTGAAAAGTCCCTTTCCTGCGAAGTCTATATCCATGCTTGACTGCTTTAACCAGTCTTTTGACCACCCGCCTCGCAAACCTCCGCTGCTAAAGAGGATTCGCCCTCATTTCCGCCTGTCGCCCAGTCGAAAGCCGCTGTGCAAAGCTACTCCACTGCAGCAGTACTTGGGCAGAACCGTGGGAGGACCTGTAGGGCCTGTGTCGCTGGCGCTGGGAGGCTCGGTGTGGATGAGGGGAGAGTCAGGGAAGGTGCTGGCAGGGCGCTGGGAGCAGCAGGGAGAGAAAATGAACACGCTGATGGATGCTTTGGAAGGCAAGTTGGCGCTGGCGCTCAGTGGACATTGCAGAAATGAGTCGTTCGCCTAGTGAACGCATACGTGCTAGAGTAAAAGAACTAGAAGACTGCAGACTTGTTGAGTTTGCGGATGTCTCTCGCATCTACGAGAGTTATGAGTTCCCGCTGCTTGAGAATCGCCTTGTTCCACTGCTTTATCCGGGGCAGCCGCTCATCTTCCGAGTCTCTCCTCACATGTGGCTTCCTATGCAGGGACTTGGCCTTGGCGAGTGGTCGTTTGAGGAGCGGTTCTAAGGGCAGGCCCATATGTTTGGTGAGGCGGAAGGACCGGAAAGACACTAGGTAGCTGCATAGACAGTACCAAAACCCCTTTTCGTCCTGGATGAAGTCTGCTTCCAGACTGCACAGCTTCAAGTCTTGGGCCTGGAAGCACTGGTGTTCGAGTAGGGAGATGAGGTATTGGACCTTGCTGTCAATAGAGTGCGAAGCCTGCATTTCAGCACTCATCACTCCTTCACTCTTGGTGAGCACGAGAAAGGTGGCTCGCGCTTGCTCCAATGACTTGGCTTTGGACTTTTCCTTCAGCAGTCTCGGACCCAACATAGACGTCCTCAACGGGATGTTATTCTTGAAAAGCACTTTCTTGATCCTGCTCGAAGCCGCTTCCCACGTGGCTCTCACCATCGCAGCGTGCTTGGACAGGCCTGTGACGTACCTCTGCAGCACTTGCGGCCTGCTCTGCGCCACACACTGGTTCCAGAGCGTCGTGGCTTCTTGGGGAGTGAACACCGGTCTGCAAGTGTCGTGGTAATAGGAAGTGGAGGCGGTCTTGTGAACTGCGATGGGGACGTGTCCTTTGGTCCGGTTTAGCTCTTCGAAGAAGGCGCAGGACTCGTATATCCCCACCTTCGTCACGTTTTCCCGCACGAAGAGGTCGCCGGTTTCGTAGTTCGTGCAGATCAGAGTAGGCTGAGAAAATCCAAATCCCGATATGAAGGTTTCAGGCACTGTTAGTTGCACCTTGGTCTTCTGAGTGAATTGCGCCAGCACCTCGAAGAAGCCAAGCTCCTGCACGAAGTGGAGGCGGGCTTTGCTGTCCAGGTCGTCTAAATTGATGTGGTCGAGGGACAGACTTGTTTCCATTATAGTGGGCGGCGAGGGAGTGAAGGGAATAGAAGCAGTTCTGAATGCAGGGAGAGGGAGATAGTCGGGAATGAGACTTAAGAGAGGACTTTTGGAAGGGATATATGGAGATTACTATAGGAAAGCGCCTTATCCATTGTCCAGATCCTCTGAAATTAGGTTGCTATTGGCCTAAAACTAGCCTAAACTGTAGATAGAAAAAATCATGCGCCGATTTTCGAGAGCATAATTCTCTATGCGGACTTATAGTAGTATTTCTCAGCGAAAATAGCAAGCTGGAGCTAAACCCTGCGACACAGCGGAAACATTATCACAATGAGAGATTTTGAGGCAACCAGACTCTAGGGAAGGCAGCTGGTTCTGATGGCTGCCGACAGTCATATGGAATGTAACAATTTGGCTTGATTCGCTTGTGAGAGGACTTAGCGAGGAAAACTGTGGCTGAAAGTTGCCCCACCATTGCTTCCTAGTAATATCAATTCCAATGTTACCCCGTCTTCGTCTCCTCACCCGGCGCTACCACAAGAACATCCTCGACCACTTCGAGTCTCCACGCAACGTGGGATCCCTGCCTAAGAACGACCCTACAGTAGGCACAGGACTGGTAGGCGCGCCTGCCTGCGGAGACGTGATGAAGCTGCAAATCCAAGTGAAGGAAGGCAAAATCACGCAAGCGATGTTCAAGACGTTTGGCTGCGGGTCCGCCATAGCGAGCAGTTCCTATGTGACGGAGTTGCTGAAGGGCATGGAGGTGGAGGAGGCGTTGAGCATTAAGAATGCGGACATTGCTGCCTACTTGAAGCTGCCACCGGTCAAGCTGCACTGCAGTATGCTGGCGGAGGAGGCTGTCAAGGCAGCAGTGAAGGACTTCAAGCAGAAGAACAAGGACGAAGCTAAAGTGAATGCTAAGGAATAAAGCGCTCCACAGGCTAGAGTAGAAGCTAAGGCCTTTCATATGAGTTCATTTCCACTGAGAAAGTCGACGAAACGAGGCGTTTTTGCATATTTCGCTCGACCTCACCCGCATGCTATGGACATTTTCAGTCTCCCTCTCAACTTACATGGCCGGCTGTCCTACAGTCTGCATCAATGCATATGCTTATGTGGGGGAAGAAGCATGCCAGGGAAGCAAAATACAGCTTCAAAACAACCTTTGCTGCTTGAGTATACAGCGAAATCGAAGTTGTCTTCAATGCTGCGGGGCAGGTCTTGGCTTGGAGTCTGTCTCTACCCGGCCTCACTCTTTTCACCTATACTTCCACAGAACTCGAACTCCTGACCCTAACACCCTGTACAACGTTGTGACTAACGCAGGGATGCTGTGCGAAACTGCAGACCTCACCTATATAAATGGGACTGAGAGAGTAAGAAACTGGTCTCTCAGCAGTGCAGCGGGGAGCGGTACTTGCAGGTGGTTGGGAGACTTCCTACAAATACATTAACCTACACTCAGGCAATATCGTGAGTTCAAGCCTTTTATCTTGGGAACCGATATCAAATCTAGGGTAATTCTTCACAGTTCTGTATGAAGTCGACCATAGGGCCCCTAGTTCTAACTAGAAATCACACATCCAATGTCTTTCTCAGGACAGCTGCAGTTCAAATTGCCTAACAGAGTCTTCGTCTTTATACCAAATGTGCAGCCTTTGAGACAAGGCAGACACCTGCAGGCTTGCTTTCAAGTCCTTTAAAGCAAAGTTATGACTGTTTCTAGGAAGGACATCTATGAGTTGTTTAGAGCTAAGATTGCAGTCAACTCGTTGAAATGTCCTCCCGCAGTGGTTCTCAGCTCGCTACCTTATACTTATTTGCTCTGGTGAAATTGTAGCATATGCGCTAGATCAATGTCTGCGTCAAAGGGAAAGACAAGTACTAGTAGGTAGCTGAATGCCTGGAGACGAAGAATTACAGGAGTACAGCATCAAGTTACTGAGCGATGTTATTCTCTATACGAAAAGAGGAATTGCTCTGGTATTGAAGAATTTGGACTATATTTACAGTTCCCTTACGATCTCTTTAGCCAGAACTTCTCAGAAGCAGCAGGGCGGGAATATTGCCGGGTGGCTTTGGGAGCTCAGTTCAACCATCGTTGCTTCTTACACAATGAATTCCATGCTATCGGGTTTCTACCTGAAAATAGACTCAAGGAGATTGATGCTCCCTTCCTCA
>Ga0247837_1002482_pt1 | contig 34779 bp, 22 predicted proteins | sample LaCtaG_2_FD_187115 | JGI IMG/M metagenome (GOLD analysis project Ga0247837, IMG submission 187115) | Freshwater microbial communities from meromictic Lake La Cruz, Castile-La Mancha, Spain - LaCruzMarch2015_14.5m | ecosystem: Environmental > Aquatic > Freshwater > Lake | place: Spain: Castile-La...
AAACTACTTGGAAAGCAGTTTGCACCGCAATCCTGGAGAGTTGGACGGGGTTCATCCGAGTCGCTGTCGCCCTTCGATCATTTATTTGATTATCCTTAGCGTAGTGCATGGGAGGAAGGTGGGTCCAGCGAGTGAGGGGGGGGGGACACTGGACTTTTTACATACTGTTAAGGCGCCTATACCGAACCCTCCAAATGCGAATACAGTGTTTCCCATTTGAGCGACTCCAATACAGTCCCTGGGAGTGAGGAGAGCCGCCAAAGGAGTGATTTGGAGAATGAGTAGATCCAGTGTAAATATCTGCTTCCCAACTATCAACACAGTCGTCTTACCCACCTGTATCTACCCACTCAGTCTCTCTATCAGTAGTGAATGTAGCGTAGTGTTCTGAGTTTCGAAGTTATATAGCTCCATTCTCTTTCCAGCCATAGCAGCAAACAGATGAAAGTGTCGGGTTCTGGAAAGTGCAGTTGGGGGCGGAGAGTCACCAGGGCTTGAGGGGAAGTATTGAGACTATATGAAAAGAGCTGTAGGGGCTGAAAGTGCTCGGTCAATGCTCGAAACACACTCCCAAGGCGGGAGGTGAGTTGGGGCTGGTCCTCTATCAGAATTCTTTTCATTTCCTCGAGGGCTGTGTCTGTTTCCCTGCTCAGTTCTGCTTTCAGTTCCTGCAGTTCCCTTACTGTCTGGTTCAGGTACTGGGTAAGTTCGCTTATGGCCTTCTCTATCTCCTCAGTGAACTTCTGAACAGCGATGTCGACTAAGGAAACTTGTTGGAGGGCTTGAGTACGCACTTGAGGGAATTGCTCCAGGCGAGTTTGTGTCCTTTGTGCATAGCCTGGAATCTGGTAGTAGGGCAGCTGGGCTAAGGGCCAGGCAATATGTGCTCTCCCTGCTTTTTTCTCATAGTGTGGGCCCACACAGTGAACAGAGAGCGAATTCTCAGGGAAGGCGCAAGCGCAAAACAGCTCTGCTAGGCGGATACCACACATGGAGCAAAGTTAATTTCCCGCCTGCATATTATCACATCCTTTGTGACTATGGCTGGACTGAGCTTTGTCACAGTGTACTAAGTCCCAGCATTACACATTCGTTCAGGGAAAGAGTTAGACTAACTATGACAGCTCTGCTAGTCTCTACGGATTACAGAGAAATCTGAGATTTACTCTATAGTACAAACTACGCGTCTTCATACTGAGCCTGGAAAAGCGTCTGCCCAGCCTTGAACACCATATTATTGAATATTTCGAACAGTTCATCCACAAACAGCCACGTTCCATTCGTCGAGCACTTTTTCCCATCTCCATCAACCGCAAACCAGCCCTTGTCCTCCACAAACAGCAACGAACACTGATACCGACTCAAACTATTGTCATCGAACTTGATATTGCAGTCCGCCATCCGACCGATCCTCACAGGCCTGTCCCCAGGACTGTACTGGAAGCTTTGGTCTGCCTTCGATCCGTCGAGGAACTTCACTGTGAGACTTGGCTTTGTGGAGTCGCCGGAAAGGTGAACGACCATGTGGCTTTCTCCGAAGGAAATGATGTAGCCGTGCTTGAGGAGCACTGGAATGTCGATTCGGGCGAAAGTGCCGCTGCCGTCGCCTAGGTCTTTGAGGTAGTACTTGCTGGTTGAGGGGTTGTACTTGATCATCAAGTGCTTGGCGCCTAGACTAGGATCCAAGGGAATCGCGAAGTCGTTTTGTCCACTTGCAGCATCCGACCCAATGAAAGTCACATTGTCCTTCTCCGCTCTCAGAGAGCCTTCCAGTCCATAGGCATTGAGGTGCAGCATTTTGCCCGCCTGCAGCGCAGGGCTGTCAATTGACACTAGGCGGAGCTTGGGAGCCGAGGACAGATCTGCGGCTGCAGAGCTCAGGGCTGATTCGTCTCGCTGCACTCCGCTCCGGCCTTGGTGTGGAGACGTGGAGGAGGGGTTTTCACCAGAGAAGGAGAGCTCGGGGTTGCCCAGGTCCTCGCTATCATGTCTGTTTCCACAGCACCACAACAGCCACACTCTGAGCTGTACCATTTAAATAGCACTCCTAACTACGATTCTTTCTATCTACTCGTTCCGTTCCAGAAAGAGGCGTCTCGCCAGTTCAAAGCGCAGCGCAGCCTTGCCTGTATGCATGCCTGTCAGCTCAGTCGGCAAGTCTCGCAAGGTCCACGCGAGCTCCTTCTTCAAGTCTTCAAAGGTGGAAATAGGGGATATGTGCATAGCGTGCAACAGTTGCAGGAAACGCGGGAAGTCCAAATAGCCAGTTGTATCCATCAGCTTCCAAAGGTTGTAGACGCAAATCTGCTTGGCGGGGAGCTGCTGGCCTTTCTGCCGCTCAAAGGAGGCCAAGGACTCGAGCTGCAGGAAGTGTAGGAACTGCTGCCATTGCAGACTGCAGGGCAGCCGTGTGAGGTGGCCGCGCACTGGGTGCAGCATGCCCAAAATCGAAGTCTGGTCAAAGGGGAACTCGCCAGTGTAGTGCTTGTTGTACTCCACAAAGAACTCCAGGAAGTTTGCAGCCGGGATAGTGCTTTGTCGGCCTGAGATTCGCTTCCAGGTCCTGTCCAGCCGGTGCTCGAACTCCTCACTGATTTTGTACTCTTTCGGCAGTTCCTTCAGCCGCGCAGACACGAATTTGTCCCACAGCTGGAGTTCAATCCCAGCGGTTCTTTTCTTTGCGTCGAGATTTTTGTGGTCCTTGAAGATGAGGTTGGAAACTGCGAGCTTGCGCTGGAGGGTGCCGTAGGTAGGGCAGTAGAAGTGATCGGTGGAGTTGTAGTACTCAGCGATCTGGGTCGGACTCCAGGTTTCCACCACTTGCGGACGCACGTAGCGCTGAAGGGCCTTCATCTTTACCACAGACAGACTGCAGTCTAAAGAAGCAGCTGGTTGGACTACGCAGTTCTGAAATATACAAGGATATGAAGTCCTATCCACTTTCTCGATAGTGACTACTTCGAAACTTGCCAAGGAAGCAAAGATTCAAATCCAAGTTTAGGAAATGTAAATTGTAACACTGCGAAATATCACAAGCCGGAAAATCGCACTAATTGATGATATCCAAATTAAAGGGAAAACTCAAATCTCTACATCGGGATTTTATCAATGCACTTCTACAGCTTGATCCGATTAATTGCTCGAAAAGATTTCTAGTCTCAGATCTTTTACTAAGGACAAAACACTGCAGGTAAATAAGGAAATGGGCTGCGGCGTGTGCAAATCTCAGTCCTGTCCAGAGCAAGTATGGGAGCCCGAAGCCGGCTCAACCCCTCGAGGAGCTGCAGGACCTGGAAAGCCCGAAACCGAGAATTGGCCCTGTATCAGGCCCAAGCTTTTCATCGTGAGTGAAGAGCCGTCCAGCCTTGAAGAGTCAGTGAATGTCGTCGGCCGGTTCGAGTCCAAGGCGAAACTTCACAAGTCTCTCAGCAATGTGTCCTTGAAGCAACTTAACTCCTAATGCTAAAGCGCAGCCATAGCTACCACTTCCACCCCCGCTTGCACGGCTAATTCCCTTCCTCCAAGACAGGGCTGCTCCCGTAGGTATACGATGCGTTTGATCCTGACCTGCACTATGCATTTCATGCACTGCAAACAAGGCATGTCCGTGCAATAGAGTGTCGCGCCTCGCACAGGTCGACTGGTCAGGTTGAGAATCGCTCCCAACTCCGCATGCAAACAAAGGCACTCCGCTGAGCCTTCTTGGTTCCTATGACAGGCTGCGCAGCCATTTGGCTCATAGCAGTTCGGCACATCAAAGGGCGTGCCTGTGTACCCCGTGCCTGCGACTATGTGTTCCATTTCCACGATGCTGCCTGATTTCCGCAGCAAGCAGTTGGACCGACTGGACGCCTCCAGAGCCAGCGCCATGAAGTACTCGTCCCAGCTTGGTCGCGTACGCTGCAAGCTGCTAAGGTCGAGAAGTTCCAGCTGTCTGTGCAGGTCTTCTAGGGAGCCGGAGTTGAGTAGGGTGGAGCTGGCTTCACTCACGCAGTCCTGCAGTGCTTCTTCGTACTTACTGCGGTCATCCATCGCTACAAAGTCCTCCAGCGTCAATGTTCCATGCTTCGCGCAATGCAGTTCAAAGCGCCGTTGCAGCGGCGCATCCACCGCCAACAGTGCAAAGAAGGTCCGTCTCTTAAAGATACGCACCTGCTCTGGGTGCAGGAAGCCTGTAACCACCCAGTCCTGTCTCCAGTCCTGCATGAGCAGAGCCAGAGTTTGCCTGGCTTCTTGTCCTGTGGCTGGGCCGGGCGGGGACAAATGGGCTGGTTTGAAGCCTCGCTGTTGAGAGAGGAAGTCTGCGACTGTCTGCTTTCCGGCGGAGAGACTGCCTGTGATGCCGAGCAAGACCATGTTACATTAGGAAGGGAAGGCAGAGAGTAGGTGGATTTACTGATATACGCAGTAACTCTCAGACTGTTTGCAGGTACTATAGACTTGCGATAAGTCTCCCCAACACCCTAACACCTCCTAAGGAAAAGTCATACTAATACCTTCTGATGGACTTCGCCGCAAAGGCCGCCTTTCTGCGAGTCAGCCACGAGGAGGATTCCGAAGAAGAAGTCGCCGAGGACGAATTATTCAAAGGACTGGGCGAGCCAGCTGAAGAGGAAAAAGCCCCGGCTCTGCCCTTTGGTCGGGGAGGCAAAGGTCAGACCATTGCTGTCCAACTCAAGACGAAAAAGCGTCTGCCAGTGCTGGTTGGCTCTGTGGAGGGCAGGGAAGAGGCGAAGGAAAGGGTGAAGTACGCATCCCAGAAGGTGCCTAGAATGCCTGCGGCTTCATCTCAGGCTTTGAAGGCTGTGGCGTACCCGCCTGCTCGAGTAGGAAAGCCTATGCCCGCAGTCCCTGCGAAAGCAGGCAAGAAGTGGAAACAGGAAGTCGACACCAATGTGGTGGAAATCCCGCTGACTGCGATTTCCTCGGACACAGTCATTTCCACTGGAGATCCCGTGTTCTGTGAGGACTGCAGGGCGCTGCTAAACGCTTGCAGTGTGCTGCAGCAGGCAGTTGAGCCCGGGCACTTTGTATGGCCTTGTGAGTTCTGTGGGGCTGTGAACCAGGTAGTCCTGGAAACTGAGGAAATCCCACACGACAAAAAGCTCAAATACATAGTGGAGGCCGCGGGCACGGGCGCCCAGTCTGCCAGCGACTCCGCCTCCATCCTGCTCTGCATCGACATTTCCGGCTCAATGTGCGTAACTCAGCCTGCAATCACCAAAGTGAAGCTCAAAACCCAAAAAGTGGACGCGGAAATGCTACGGCTTCAACGTGAATTCGGCGAAGGCTTCGTCCCACCAGCCAAAGGACGTACCTACGTCTCTCGACTAGAATGCGTGCAAGCCGCTATTGAAGCCCAACTGCAGGACCTAGTGCGCCAGCAGCCAGACAGACATGTGGGTCTGGTGACTTTCAACGAGGAAGTGACGGTGTATGGAGACTGCAGCAGTGAGGTGATAATTGCAGGAGATCGACTCAATAGTGAAGAAGGCTGTGTGGGCGCTGTGAGAAACCGCCACGGGCAGTTGATAGGCCGGACTGTCCGCGAAACCTCCAATATTATCATTGAGAAACTCTACGGCTTGAGCACTAGTGGACAGACTGCACTCGGCCCTGCATTGCTGGCTTCAGTCGAACTGGCGAAGCAAGGAACTGCAGGGTCCAAAGTGATTATCTGCACAGACGGCATAGCGAACATAGGCCTCGGGAGCATGGAAAGCGAGGCGGTGAAGGCTGCAGCTCAGCAGTTCTACGAAGGAGTGGGCCGCAGGGCGCAAGCCAGCCAGGTGGCAGTGTCCGTGGTGTCGATAGAGGGGGAGGAGTGTCAGCTCAGTGGACTTCTGCCCATTGTGGAGCTGACCGGGGGCACTGTGTCCAAGGTCGACCCTCAGCACTTGGCGGAGGACTTTTCCAACATTTTGGCTGCGCGGATGATTGGAAGCGGGGTGAATGTCACAGTGCTGCTCCACAAAGCGCTCAAATTCAGAAACGCAGACCCTGCCTGGCTGCAACAGCGCGGCTCCCGCATGGTCCGATCCCTCGGCAACGTCACCGAAGCCGACCTCCTAATCTTCGAATACACCTTCAAATCCGCAGAAGAGCGTCAAGCCGAGTCCATCGACATCACCCACCTCTCCTCCGTCCCCTTCCAAGTCCGCATCGAGTACACCAGTCCTGAAGGCGCCAAGTGCGTGTTCGCGCATACAGAGGTGCAGCCAGTCACTACTAACAAGCAAGAAGCTATGCAGCAGGCGAATTTCGACATACTTGCGAAAAACGGACAAGTGCGCTCCGCAGCCTTAGCGCAAGAAGGCGACTACGAGCAAGCCATGGTGAATGCGCATATATGGAAAAAGGCACTGGTGAAGAACTCTGTGAGCAAAGAACAGGTGGGTTCGGTGCAGCGGTATGTGCGGGAAAGCGAGCCGCTGTATTCTGCGCTGCAGAGTGAGAAGATGGAGGAGTTGGGGGAGGCGGAGGAGGATGCGGAGGTCGACGGGGAGGCGAAGAAGATGAAGCGGAGGGCGAAAACGAAGGATGTAGTCACTGTGACTTCCCACAAGATGAAGAAAAAGTCCTAAGCAGCCTTCACTCTACGGGTCTGTTTTAGCACCAGCAGCGTCTCTACCTTCTGTCGCTTGTGGGAAGTGCGCAGTTCTTCAGGATTTATGGCTAAATACAGCAGAGTCCCCACTATAGAAGCGGTTAGGGGCCCTGCTATGAAGATCCAAAAGTTCGGTTCGCGGAAATAGCCGTAATTTACTGCGTCAACTATATTGACGGTAATTCCGACTGCAGGGTTCATGCAAGCGCTGGAAATGGGCGTGAAAATGGTGAGATTGAGGAAAATTACAGCGCAAACAGCCAAAGTATATAGAAATATACTGTCTTGGAGCATGCCACCCACAGTGGCTACTAGGATAAGCAGGGAAGTCGCAGTTACTTCGCCGAAATAGGCGCGCAGCAGTGAGGAGTCTTCCGGGATAATTTGTGCATACGTCGTTCCCTTCATACTCCAACTCAGATAAGCGCCCAACAACCCCCCCACCAAATGTATTGGGTAATACATCATATGCTCCCAAAAGTCATGCACAGACATACGTCTCCGCACCAGTCCAATGAGCACTATAGCAGTGGTCATTGCAGGGTTGTACTGAGCGCCTGAGATAAAGCCGGTGCAGATAATTGCGGCCCACAGCACTGCGGGGACTACATTGCTCGCCCCGTTGCAGAGACACACGCCCAGGATTAGCACTGTGGTGCCCAGCAGCTCGGCATACACCCTTCGCAGCCGCATTTATTGGGAAAGCCAGCAGTTGGAGGGAGCAAGCACTGGACTAGACTGGAAACAGCTGCAAAAGGCTAAAGACAGACCATTGCTCCTCAAAGCACCCAGACACCAAGACAAAACTAGCTGATCCACCTCCCAACTATCACAACCTTTCCACAAGGTCTAGGAGTTAGTACTCTGCCCTACCCAGAATGCCTCTCTGTCTGGACTATATGGAGAGCCAGACTCTAAGTCTCGGTAATAAAATGACATCGGACGGACAGGTGTCGACCTTACAAGAGATGCTGGCGCAGCTGAGCCCTGGTGAGCAGGAGTCGCTGGGAGCACTGGGACCTGTGTCGGGACTTTCAGTCCTAGCGCTGCTGAAGAGAGTCAGGGAACTTTTCGGTCAACAGAAACTAGAGGACCTGCTAACCCGCTGCAACCCTGATTTGAGCTGCAGTTGGAGCATCACCACAGCAATGGGTAAGTCCTAGTCAGCTGGAGGCCGCAACTTCGCTCGATGGGGCTGCTCCGGAGTCCTCGTGGACGGTAGCATCTACATCTTCGGGGGCCGAGGCTCCGACAACCGCAGTCGCGGGTCCATGCACGTCCTCGACTGCTCCTCCATGTCCCTCTACCAACTCAAAACCCTCAACGCTCCAGACGCTCGAGATGGCCATTCCTGTGTTTACCACGATGGGAAGTTGATGGTGTTCGGAGGGTGTGAAGGCGGGGAAAGTGATATGACGCTGTTCAACAGAGTGCACGTGCTGGACTTGTTGACGAAAGAGTGGTTGGAGTATAGGACGAATGGAGTGGCGCCGTGTGGCAGAGACGGACACGCAGCGGCTCTAATAGACGGCGTGATGGTCATATACGGAGGGGGCATTGGCACATATGTCTCAGGAGATGTATATGGACTTAACCTCCTCAGTGGCATGTGGATCGAATACAGAGTCGAAGGCGACCCTCCAGGCCCCCGGGAAAGCATGAGTTGCGCCACTCTAGGCAACTCCATGTACATCTTCGGCGGCAACATCAACCCCGACCAATCCGGCTCCGACATCTACTCCAGCGACCTATACAGACTGGACATACGGCAAAGGACTGTGGAGTCGGTCCGTTTGAGGCCCTTTACAGGCTCTCCACCAGCCCGGCTCAGCTGCTCTATGAGTGCTGTCAGTCCTTCTATGCTTGTTATCTTTGGGGGAGAATGCTCATCTGGTATGCTGCAAGACATCTGGGTGCACCATTTGAACCTGAACGTATGGAGAGAACTAAGGCCGAGGAGCAATATTGAGGGGCGAATTGCGCATATTGGAGCGGCTTATAATGGGAAATTGGTGATTTTTGGAGGGTTGGACAAGAATAGCACAGCTCGGAATGAAATTGCGGTGCTTGTCTTTACAACTGAGGCGAGAGTGCATAGAGAGCCTGGCTTTGAACCTGTTCGAACTGTGAAATTGCCTAAAAACACGCTCTGTCGCCGCTGTTTACACTATTCCGAAGCCTGCAAAAACGAAAGATTGAGCGAATTCGTCTACCCTCAATTCCACAACTTCTCCCGCTTATTCTGGCAAACCGACATAATGGAAGAGCTGGAAGATCTGGAGGGCGATTGGACCATCAACTTCCTTCACTTTCTGCACGTTTTGCTCAGCACCGGCGCTTCTTCCATCCACATTAGTGCTGTTTTGCCTGCAGACGACCCCAGCAAACGGTCCAAGCCAATGAGTCAAGACTCGATTTCGCAGTTAATCATAGTGTGCAACAAAGCCTTCGACCCGAAGCCTCTTTCTGACCTGCTTTTCAGCCATACGAATACGGAGAAACTGCTGAGAGTCTTGTCGACGCCTGCTGTGCTGCTTTCGAAGACGGAGAACTTCACGACTTGCTGTTTGCTGCTTGAGGATCAGGCGGCTGGACTGTATCGGTGTGCGGCGGTGTTTGACAAGCAAGGCGCCTTAATCACCCCTGACGCCGACTCACCCGCCGCCACTCGCCTGCGAGAAGAAGTGAGTCCCACCGACTTGCAAGTCTGCAGCGGCAACCTGCGAGTGCTGCTGCGGCCGAAAGGCCTTCGACTCCGCAGTTTCGACATACTAGTGCCGTCTGCGACCGGCCCTATCAGTCTATGCGAAGTACTGAAAAGTCTCTTTTTCAAGCCGTCGGAAGTGAAGGTGTATTTGAATGAAAATGCAGTTACGCCGGATTATGCGAAATTCACGAAATATCAGAAGAAGGACAAAACTGCGAAGTACATAGCGAGGTCAGTGGACATGGGAGAAGGCTGGCCGTGGGACCTGCGTCTCTACCACAGCAACAGTCTGGTCTACTACAAGCGGAAAGATGACGACCGCAAGCGTCGTAGGGGCGCAATGAAGCCACTGGACGTGCAGGTCCTGAGTGAGGATATCGTGGACTGCAGGACGAAGGTAACAGCCACTCAGAGTTTGGTCAGGTCTTGCGAACTGCTGGATCTGTTCCCTGCGGAATGGGAGGAAGAAGACACTCCGCGCAGACAGCGCCGGCCCCCTGCTTTCCTCAAAGACTATTAACTGCGGCCTTCACTTCATTGCGCCACTCTGCTTCAGACCCGAGGATGTCCAGTAGTTGTGTTAGAGCCGCGCCCATTGTGTGTTTCTCAAATGGGTCGGAAGTGGTTTTCACAGCTCTCCATAGCCGCTCAGCCTCCAGCTCCACTGTCCTCTCAGAAAGCAGCTCCGTTGTAGCGCTCAGGTCAGGACTCGCCTTCGCCTTCGTCTCCTCCAGTAGCTGAGTCCACCGCTTCAAATGTCCTTTCTTCAGACGCACTCGTTCTTCAAGCTCGAAAAGGCCTTTAGTGGGAGCAGAGCGCAGGGCTCTTTCCACTCTTCTATTCAGTTCATCTAAGTTGGTGGTCAGTCTCAGTGTCAAGTACTCTGCGATTAGGGGACTGGCGGAAATGAAGGTTTCCACTAGGTGCTCCATGGGCTTTTCAGCGGTCAGGAGCTGTTCTAGTGCAGTGATTTCCTCGGTATTTGGCTTGAAAGTGGGCGTTTCGGGAGTGATATCGGAGGAAAACAGCTCAGGACTTTGCGAGCCGCAGGGAGGCTGGAGCTGACTAGGTGGGGTAGAAAGCAGGGCAGAGCCAGTGAAGAAAGAATGGGCCTGCAGTTGCTCCAAGTCTGGGCGGTCTTCAGGCCTGTAGGCCAGCATGCGTTTCACCAGGTCTCTGCCCTGTTCTGACAAGGCGCAATCTGCAGGGAAAGCCACTCCTTCTCTTTGGGCCTGCTTCAGTTCTTCGATGCTCTTGCATAGGAAAGGTCCCCGGCCGACCAGCAACTCATATGCGAGTACTCCCAAACTCCAAATGTCCACACTAAAGGTATACGCCTCCTTATTGAATATTTCCGGTGCCATAAACAGAGGCGTACCCAGCATAGTCTTAGCCTTCGACACCTCATTTAGTATCTTAGCGAAGCCGAAATCCGCCAGCTTGATATCCGCCCTTTCCGGGTCCTCATGGCTAAGCAGGATATTCGCCAGTTTCAGGTCTCGGTGCAGGATCTTCAAAGTCCGTAGACATTGGAAGGCTTGCAGGGCCTGACCGAGCCATTTCCTCGCTAAATGCTCAGGTGTAGCTCCTTGCTTTTTTATATAGTGATCCAAATCGCCTCCAGGACAGTACTCCATGACCATGTACACATTCCGACTAGTCTTCATGACATCATACAGCTTCACTATGTAGGGGGAATCCAGTCTCTTCATAGCTGCGATTTCGCTTTCTAGCTGCTCGAGAAAGCGCGATTTGAGGTTTTCCAGACTGATGGCTTTGGCGGCTATGGGCTGGTTTGTCTGTGAGTCGTGGCCGAAGTAGACGGTGCCGTAGCTGCCCTCTCCGAGCTTGCTTTCCAGACTGTACAGACCGACCTTCTTGACCATATTAGAGAGGCGTTAGCGAGGTAGGAGTGCTTGCTAAGTAGATTAGGAAAAGGACAAACTCGAATTTTATCTATTGGAAAGGACGCATAAAACCACATTGCCGCTAATTGATGCATCTAAAAAACGAGATTTCTACTTATCTATATACAACATCAGCCCATTAAATTATTGATATACAGTAGTTATTGCCCAGAGCAGTACACAGTGTATTCTTATAATGGCTCATATTCCAGAGTTGATGACTATCAAAAGTGTGCGCGACTTAGTGGCCCAGCGCACTCACATCGACTTGGACCTGCTTTTTCAGCCCTCCACTAGGCACTTCAAGTCCTTGCCTAGTTCCCCTCTGCGTGCTCCTCGCCCTCCTGTCAAAGCCCCACTTCCTTATTTCAGTACTGAGAGACGCCGCTCCCTGCCCCGCGCCCACCGACCCAGAATCACACTCGACAGTCGAAACCTAAAGACCTTCCTACCGCCTATAGAGCCACAGGCCTCATACCGAGACCAGCTAATCAAGAACTCCCTGAAGCTCCTGGAAATGAAGCGCCAGGTCAGTTCCTACCTCCTCAAAGACCCTCCAAACACCCGCTTTCGAAGGCCTGTCTAGAGCCCTAGGGGATCTATATCAGGCCGGCTGTTATACTAGGACCTAGAGAAGCTGTCCATTTGCTCTTCCTCGGACTCCCCGGAAGACCCACTCATGCGGTACAGCTGTGCAGACATGGAGACCTGGGCTGCGGGGTCGAGACTCAGTTCTCTGGGAGCCAGGGTCTTCAGTCTAGTAGGCTCTGCGAAGATTTTCTCGTGTTCGTTGCGGTAGAATGCTTTCAGTTCTTCAGAGGGATGATAGGTCGAAATCGAACTTGCACTTGAGGTTTCGTACTTCCGTGCAGCATCCACAGGCTCGGAAGCACCACTCGACGACTTGAGAGGACTGCGCTTTACCACGTCTGAAAAGTCCCCCATCCACTGAGCTTGTCTTTTCACGGTCTGCCGCTCTGCGTCTGGCTGTGACCACTTTGGTCGCTGTTCTCTAGTGCTGGAGGACAGGGGGGAGGCGGATTGGGGCCGGAGACCTGCCTGCTCTTCTGGAAATTCTTCGGTAATTTCAGGCTGATTCGCTCGGAAAGCTACGGATTTGAGCGGCTTGCTGGTCTGTCTGGGCATGTAGTTCATGCGGAATGGAGGCTGCACGAGTGCAGTGGAAGTTCCAGTAGTCTTCATAGCAGGTTTCAGCTGAGGGGCAGGGGCGGGGACGTCAGGCTTGGTATTGGGTCTGGTTTTCGGTGGTTTGGCCTTGGGTTTGGGCTTGGGAGCAGGAGCAACAGAGGTGTCCTTAGGCCACCAGTCAGGGTACACAGGGCCGAGAGGCTGCTTTGTCTTAGGCACGGAGCAACTCCTGGTGGGCGGGGCCTGCTGCTGGGCCTGGAAGCCTGGCGCTTCTCCAAGGAACTTGTCGATTTCCTCTATTTGCGTCTTCATGTCCTGCAGCTTTCCCTTGATATTCGCCACTCCCGGCCTTGCGGGTTCCTCCCTCTGCCCCAGTTCCAACACATCCACAGGCAGTCCAGCGGCCTTCAGCGCCTTCAGTGAGGAAATGCCATACAGCAAGGTAGCTTTCAGGACAGTCAGCCACTGAGCCTGCGGATATCCCTGCAGAAAGGCACCGACCTCTGGATGACTTATCAACTGGTCCATATTTGAAAGTCCACAATGGACCAAGTCGCCGTTCAAGTGACTCTTTTGGACCTGGTGCAGGCGATTTTGCTGGTGCCCGCTATGATATTGGCCTATATTGCCGTGGGACTGACGAAATTTCTGAGCTGCAAGGAGAGTTCAGACGTGTTGTTCTCAGTGGGCGTGCTGGGACTGGCTTATGCAGTGCTGGGGAATGTGTGGGCAGGACTGGGAGTGGCGTTTGTCGCCTATGTGGAGATGGTGATGATAGCGATTGTCTGTATGTCCGGCCAGGCCTTGGTGGATGCTAGCTTGTTGGGAGTGCAGTCGAAGGACTTGGCCAGACTGCTGCATCTCTAGTAGGCTAATTAGTCGCCTTTCGGGCTAGATAAGGAACTATTTGCTTCGATGTGGTTGGCGCTGCTGGGCTAGAAGGGAAATTTTGCATCTATCCCAAATATGGAGGCACAAATTCTCGACTAAACTGGATTCCTTTATGTCTTCAAGCCGATTTACTACGGATTATAAGCCAATTAATAAGACAGTCACCTCTCTGGTGCGTGCTTCTGCCTGAGTCTCTACACCCTCTGTTACTGCCTAGTTGGGACTTTCCCTGCTTCTAGTTGCCCTTGCTCCCCGCTCTAGCCTACATTGATGCTGCACCAGCCAAATAATAGCTAAATGGACCAAGTGATGCTCAGCTCCTCGCTCCTAGACCTACTCCAGTCTCTATTGCTGCTACCCCTGACGTTACTTGCGTATGTGGGCTGGGTCCTGGAGAAGACTCTCTCCTGCGATGCCTCTGTGAAGATATTGGCAGCCGCGGCACTGCTAGGCATTCCGCTGGGACTGTTCTATGATGCCTTGACAGGGCTGATTATAGTCCTGGGCGCCACTGTGGAGATGTATATAGTGGCGCTTTTTTGCGTGCTTCCAGACCTTACCCCGAATCTATTGGAGATATCAATGCTAACCGTCAGCCCAGAAGTCCTCCGCACTTCCCTACGTTCTCTCTAGTAGCCGATAGCGTAAATCACTGCAGGCAGTCCCTAAGCCTTCCACCGAATACACACTATTTGCTATGTAGGAAGGGTCTTGGATGCAAATAAGAGAAATGTTGCACTATTCACAAATGCAGTCCACAAGAAGACACAAACATTCCTCTGCCCTGGCCGAGTCTTGCATTCACTGTAACTGCATAGTTGGTGGCTTCAACCTCTTTCCTGCAGGAGTTCTTCCTGTATCCTGCTTCGAATCACCCTGCTGGGCAACAGCTGGTAAAGGCAATTGCACTGCTCTCAGGCTAGAATTTCTGGCTTTATTATATATTGATACAGGAACTAATCTGTCTGTACCAGCTTAATAATAGCTAAATGGACCAAGTGATGCTCAGCTCCTCGCTCCTAGACCTGCTTCAGTCCTTATTGATGCTGCCCCTGACGCTTATGGCGTATGTGGGCTGGGTCCTGGAGAAGACTCTGTCGTGCAATACCTCTACGGACCTATTGACAGTCCTAGCACTACTAGGTCTTCCACTGGGTGTGTTCTATGACGGCTGGATGAGACTGGGCGTAGTGGTGGGCGCCACTACGGAGATGGTGATTGTAACTCTGCTCTGTGCACTTCCAAACCAAGCTCTCTTGGAGTTATCCATGCTGGCCGTCAGTCCTGAAGTCCTCCTGGCTTCTATACGTCCTCTCTACTAATAGATAGCGTAACATGCTGCTGTGCAGTCCCTAGACTCCTTTCCTCAAACAGCAAAATCGGTACTCCTCCAAGCTGTCCATTTCTTCACTCACCTCTCCCATTTGGTCTCCTAATCACACATAATGGACCCAGCAGCCTTCGACCCTGACAACTTCCTACCCCGGCCCAGACGCCACACTGACCAGCCCCGCCCCTTCAAACCCACCCCCCTCCCTGTGCTTACTCCCTTGCCTGCGACTAGACCCAGGACTCGGTCCTTTAACCACGTGTCGGCATCCTTGGAAACATCGGAACTGTCGCTGGTGGGGAATGGGCATAATCGGGTGCAGATCAAGGCTGACAGGTCGATGGAGGTCGGGGAAGTGGGCAGACCGAGACGGAACAGTGGCGGGGAAGTGACCAAGCGGATATTAGCCCTGGCACTCCCTCAAAAGCGAGGAGTGTACACCAAAGACCTGGATCTTGTGGACACGAAGGTCAAACTGGCTCATCTACACGTGCAGTGGCCAGTGTCAGTGCCAGGACAGCGGAAAAGCAAGTCCGCCTCGAGGAACAGACTTGGCAGTCCAGAGGACCACGTTCTGCCCAGAGGAGTAGTGAAGTCTCGCAAGAGCGAGAGACCTGGGAAGGCACAGAAAGTCGCAACTGTGCCTAGTCAGAGATGTGCATCTGAGGAGAAAAGACGTATGGAAGAGTCTGACATGCGGAAAGCCTCCGCCTTCAAAGGCCCTAGCGCCTGTAACCTCCACACAGTCGATTTACTCCTAGTCCGGCAATACAACGAAGACCAGCAACACCTCCTAGCAACCATCCGAGACCTGACCAGCGGGAAACTAGAGCCCCACAGTATCCTCCGCTGTCGTATGCAGGAGTACGCGCCCTGGACGGCCTGCGCCCTCACCCCGGACGAGCGGGTCGACAAGGCAGTTCGCTTTGTCTAGTGCTTAGAAGTAAAGGTGTATATGTGGTTACAGGAGGCGGTTGACTTCTCCGAGGATGCTTCTCAGGCCGAAGTGCACTGAGGAGGAGGTGAGTCGGTTGGACTCGAGGAGAGATGTGGCTTTCTCGATGATTGACTCACTTATGTCCAGACGAGTTTTTTTTCCGGATTCAAAAGACATCGAATCCGACTTCTTCCCTGTTTTCCCTTCACTCCAAGTCAAAACTGCAGAATTTCTCCTTTTCCCTTCCAACGTAAACGACCCTCTTCTAGCACTTCTCAGCATAGACAGTTTTCGCTTCGGACAAGGCTCATATAGCCTTTCAAAGTCCTTATCAAAGCGCACCTGTCCCGCCCGCAGCTTGAGAGACCTCATCCTCACAGAGTTGCGCATGTATGGTAAACAGGCGGAACGACGCTTGCTGTATCCTGCGAACATGTCAGGATGCAGTAGACAGGGTGCGGGTTTCAGAGAAGTCCCGGAAGACCGGACTGCTGGACGCATTTTTCCTAACGGTCAGTATTAGTGCTAAAGCCTTTGAGACGTACAACAAGCGAGCCTTGCTCATCATCCTGAAAGAGCAACACCAAGTCCCACTCTCTGCGCAGAAACGCAAGGAACTGAGTAAAAATTACCCGAAGAACCAACAGCGTGCCAAGTCCAGTCACCAGCGCCAACACCGCCACATTGAACCCCGCCACTTCCAGAGTCATAGCTCTGTACTGAGTGCGTTGTTCGTCTTTCTGCTGTTGGTTAACACTCGTCATAGTGGACAGCAGTGCAGGCTCGAGGGCTGTGTACAGACTCAGTGTGCTTGCTTCGGCAGTAAGTAGGCTACTGGGAGGCGCTCTGCTGAGGGCTTGCTGGGACAGGGCGAGTTCGATTAGTGCAGAGTGGAGGCCGAGTTGGGCTGGAGGTGGGCCGGAAAGAGAGTTGAAATTGGAGTCGAAGACAGAGGCAGAATGGAGTCCGATTGTCTCACAAAAGTGGCTTTCTTGCTCAATTTGCTGGGTTAAAAGTCGCTGCCAGGCTGCGGTTGCATTGGCAGTAGTTAGCGAAGCAGCGAAAATGTGTGGAAGGAATAGATCCGGAAATAAGCTTTCTCGCATGTAAATAAGGCTATAGAGCAGTGTAGTGACCCGACTGACACTCATTCTCGGCTCCTGCGTGATAACTGTCTCCGACTCCCTCAGCTCCGAGCTAAAGCTCACAGCCGCAGCCACTGAGCATCCAATCGTCACGAGCACTACCAGACTAAAGAGGGAGTACAGCGCCCACTCATACCTACTGCGTTGGTAGCGATAGCCAATACCTTCTCCGTGCTGGTCGATGGACTGAGTGTCCTGTCCGAACTCCATGGACAGGCGGTTGGCCACTACAGCTTTGCTTAGAGACAGTAGGACAGGCGGCATTGTGAGGATGAAGGACCAGATGCGTCTGCGGAAGCGCTCCAAGGCTGCCACTAGCGCGGCTAGCAGCGCCACTTCCAGCACCAGCAGGAACGTAGACACACCAATCAGCACCATCGCAGCCGGCATATTGCCTTTCAATTCACTGTACGCCTCATTGAGCAGCTGCTGGAACAGTCTTTGTACATACTCCATAGTCTCAGCATGAGCATTGCGATACAGGGTCAGTGCTGCCTGGCTGGTCGGACTTTGGGAGGGGTCGCTGAGGGTCAGGAGGCAGCCAGCCAGGAGGTCTAATGTGTCCACTAGGTTTTTGTAGTGAGGGAGAAAGGCCTTTTGCTCGTATTGCCACCAGAGGTTGGTGGGTAGAGCCGCTGGGGCCCAGATTGAGCTTTGGGAGGAGAGTTTGCCTCGAACTTCCTCGGAAAGAGCCTTTAAAATGCTCCCAGTTTCGCTCAAACTGACTCGTATAGCCTGCGAATCCCTCAAAAACAGCTCTCTGGCAGTCAACCCCGCCTTCAATGTCCACACCTGCGCAGTCTGAAAAGTCTCCACCAGGTCGAACGCCTGCTCCATGATTCCCACCTCCTTTTCACAGTACACGACAAAGACCACTGCCAGTACAGTCTGCACCACCACAGCACCCACAGCCCCGGCCTTCATAGTCCAGGTCAGACTCTGCAAGTGGTCGAGTTGCTTTCTATGTGTGGACTTGGAACTGGAGTGGGAGATGGAGGAGACGGAGACCTTCGATGTGCAGTCGGTTTTGAGGACTTGACTCGTAGTGGTCATTAGATCGCGAGAGGACATGCGCCAATTGATCCGCTTAGGCTGGAGGAAATGGGCTCCTGGGTTCGAAGGAGAGTTGCTGGTTATAGTGGAATGCTTATGGTCCGAACCTGCTATTAGCCTTAGCAGCAACTGCTTCCTCAGGCCGAAAATCATGTATGTATCCGCAGTGATATAGAAACTCGTCCCTGTATCCTACTTATCACTCACATTTTTCCGGACGTATAGAGTAGTGGAGCCGTTCCAAGTCTCTACACTGGCTAGGCCCAGGGCACTGTTGACGTCCGTTAGGCCTGCCACTTGCAGGAACAGGTGAAATCCTCGGGTCTGCATGCACCTTACCATTGCGGATAAAGTCATAGTCTGCTCGTCTACAAAGGCGATGTCTTCATACAACTCATGCGGCCTCACAGCTGCTAACACCCCCAGTTCCCCGCTGCCTGGCTGGTTGATGAGACACACTTTCCAGTCTGCAGGGATCAAATACCTGGCTCTATCCATGAAGTATAGCGTATGCAAAGACTCATAGACCGGATGTTTGTGTCGAAACCGAGTAATCCGCTTGAGCATATTATCGTGATTTTCACAGTGCGGAGGCGGGATAAGGACTGAATGATGTGCGCCTACTACCTGTTCATCCACATACCCCAGTAGTTGAGACCCTGTCGCAGTCAAGATAAACCCGTAATTGCGACTTGCAAGCGACATCGTCACTATCATGATTTGCGAGTCGAAGAGACTCACCTTCGCATCCCGCCGCTTTATCTGCGCCTTTATCATCTCTGCACTTCGGTAGCGCAGGTTCGTGCCTTTCTTTTCCCGCTGCAGCATTTCCATGAAGCCGGCATAGGAGTCTAGGAAGTCCTTGCTTTGCCGGGTTTTGACGGACACGGCGTAGTACTGTTTGCAGGCATTTAGCATGCTTTCGATCTTGTGGAAACTAGTCACCAGTGCAGCGAACTTAGTGCCTCTCTGCCCAATGCTGCAGAACGCCTCATAGAGACGCTCGCAGACTTCCTGGTCTTTTTGCCGCACGTATAGGTATCTTTTGCGCATGTTTAGGTACTCGATGACTTCCCGCTCATTTGCGAAGCTGCGTAGCCAGTTTTCCACGTAAAAGACTGCATAGAAGGCTTCCACTGCAGACAGTGCGCTTTTACGCATGCCCACCAACTTCGCTAGCATCACTTTCACGAAAATCGCGTCCTCCAGCTCCATATAGTAGTACAAAGTCCAGATCGTGAGGGAAACTGACAGGGGAAAGGTGCGCAGGGAGCCACCTATCACTCTGTCCAAATTAGCCTGGTCCTGAGGACTGCCAGTCCGCAGCACTGCTCTGATCATGTGTTCGACTTCGAAGGACTGTTCTGTCCTTCGCACTACGCCTAAAGCATGCGCCCGGGTGCTGTACAGGCCCCAGGCCATGGGTAGGACTAGCGCAATGGTGAGCCAGTACAAGGCTGTGGGGCCGAAGGCTGCCTGGCTGTAGCCGCCCATGAACTCAGATATGAGACAGATCAGTCCACTCCACAGGAAAAACAGCCCTCTGGCGACCCGCATGTTATTCATGATCATTTGATGAAACGGCAGTTTCTGGTACAGATAGTTGAGGTATACAGCTCCAACCCCCACCAGCAGGAGTCCATACACAGTAGGATGACTGCGGAAAGGCACCACAGCTGTAATCCCCACCAGTGCAGTTTCCAGCATAACCAGTACTCCGCAGTACAGAGGGCTGGACATGCTTTCCAAGTCCCCGGATGTCCACCTAATGTTGCCTATGAAGGCTATGTCTGTCAGTTTCAGGGAAACTAGGAAGAACAGAGCCGTGGCTTCCAGTCTCACTATTAGGGGAGTGGCACTTACCCAGTTCAGACAAGTGTAGGGAAGCAGACAAGTGATATCCGCTGAAAAGGTGTAAATCAGTGGGAAGAACAAGACTTTCAGCAGTATAAACTTGCCTATTTCGTGCAATGTGAATAGCCAAGGGTGCAAAATTCCCATCTGAGCAGCACTGAGTTCCGATACAAAGTTGTAATGCGGCAGATGCACGCAAATATACATGAGTCCCGCCATCACCAGCACTTGCTCGGCCAGCATTCCCAGCACAGCCCCCACTAACACGTAGTCACTCACTGCTAGCCAGCGTAAGAGGGCGGGGGGATTCACACTCACGTCCAAACTCAGCCACAAAGGCTGCAAAGCCTCATAGTTCCAAGGCAAGCCCTGCGCACTGCTTTGCGGGAACACAAACCCCACTAACTGCAAAGTCTGCACAGTGCTCAGCACCAGCAAAGTCTTGTACGGCACACTATGCAGGCGCACCCGCAAAAACACATAGTACCGCTGCAGTGCCAGCAGCACTGAGGCCGTCCACTGCACTGACTCGCTTTCCTCCCACTCCATTATCTTGAACTCCCAGCAATATTGCATGAATAACAAGCCGCTATTGCTCAACGAGCTGCGGTACATAGCGAAGACTGGCAGAGACCTGCTGGAGCCGCTGCTCTTTTACTTCGAGGACAGGGCTGGCAGTCCTGAGGAGCTGAGTCAGGACTTGGCAGGGCGAGGGAAAGACCAGCTGTCCTTGAGGCAGGACCAAGACGCAGAATACGGGGAAATGGGGGTGAAGGAAGGAGTGATAAACACGAGAATAGAGCCTGGGAATGAGGCGAAACAAGGGGAAATAGCAGTGCTGAATGTAGATCGAAGCTGTACACTGGAGATCGAGGAAGGCCGAGTGCAGTTCCTAGTGGACAGAGCAGCACTGGAGTGGTCTGCTGCCGAGGACTGGGAGCCTACAGTGGCGGCCAGCAGTCCTGTCCCACAGGGAAACCCTCCGCCAACAGAGAAGCCCTCCACCCTGCAGTTGCCTGCACAGCCTCTGAGGGAAGTGGAGCCAATCACTCGGAAGGAATCTATAAGGGCGGAAATACCCATCGAACAGGGTGTGACAGACCCTACATCTGAGGGAAATCCGTTTTCCTTGGGACTTGCCGCTCCAGATGCATTGGGGAAGGATGCGGAAGCACCCTCTACCCCCAAAGCCCTCTTTCCCCCTCACGACCCTGCGGACTTTGTCCCTTTCTCAGGTCCAGTGACTGCCCCTGCTCCTTTTTCTCCTCCTTCCTCCCAGTCCCAACTCAGCGAAGGGGAAAGTATGGACTTCCAAGGCAATCAGGACGAAGACTCGCTAAAGTCCGCAGAATCCCCCCTAGTCAAAGCAGAGTTCGCCCTGCCTCGCAGTCCTTCCCAGTCCAGTGCAATGCCTGCAGTTCTCCCAAAGGAAGGGGAAGCAGTTCCCCTCGAGCCAGGCAAGGAGGCGTTTTTACAGGCAACCAAGCCTGAAATCAGCACTCCAAAGGACCTATTTGCGCATAGAGAGGACCCTGACAGCTCCCTTGTCATACTAGACATGTCGACTCTCCATATATCAGTTCCCTTGTCCATGCACCAGTCCTTCACTACAGACCCTGAGCCGAATCAGCCTCTATTCGAAGCAGAGCCACACCCTGTTATAACACCCATTGACACGGGCACTATAGTTCAAGAGCCCAGGCCTGACCCAGTAGTACTGGAATTACCTGCTATACAGCCGATAGATCAAGCAGAAGATTTGAATACTCCTCCAGCGGGTGATTTCTCTGAGCCTGTGGCTCAAAGGCAAGAATACCGCCCGGAGAAAGCAATAGAAAAGGAGGATGAGGCAGGAGAGTCGCTGAATTCAGAGGGAAACAGCTCCGCAATAGCAGCTTTTGAGGGGTTTAAAGACTGTGAAAACAGTTCAGTGGCAGTATCTGGCGGTTACTGGTATGCGGATATATGTGAAGAGGACAAATATGTGATTTCGGACGCTAATCCACTGTGGCCGAATAGGCTGGGAATGCTAGAACTGTCTTTCTGTCCATCCCCTGAGCCAGTTCAGACCGCCAGTCCTCCCCAGCAAGCCGGAAACACTGCAATTCACCTTGAGCAGCCCCAGACTGAGCTATTTGAGGGTAGTCAAGCTGTGCTGGGACTAGCAAGTGAGGAAAGTGCTTCAGATGCACCGGAAAAGCTAGGAAAAAGCGAGTCTAGAGGCAGTTTACATAGTGAGAAAGGCGAAATCCAGGCCTCTGACCAGACTTTTAGGGATGATTTGCCGCTAAAGAGTGGAAATCAGGCTGAATTAAGTCCTAAAACTGCAGAACAGCCGGCGGAAGCAGCTCCACAGTTCTCTTCCAGTTCCTCCCTGCACTCTCCCAGAGCTACGAGTTCTTTACGCTCAGACACTCCCTCAGACCAGCCCAGTGCTAACTTCGAGCAGTTCCCTGTGGCAGACACCCTGCCTGCCTTTCAGCCCTCTTGTCTGCAGCCCCAGGTCTCTGTCCAGTCTGTGGGAGAAGCGAGGCTGCCTAGGGCGATTGAAGACACTGCCACTCCCCAACGGCCTCCAGAACTACCCAACCCTGACCATAGTTCTCCTCTGCTCTCACAGGAACTCCCTCACCTGACTCCCCAGTCTACTGAGTTTCACCCACAATCACAGCATAGCAGCCCTCACCCACAATCACAGCATAGCAGCCCTCGGGCAAGCTTGTCTGCTGCTTTAGAACAGCTGGAAGCCAGTGAGGTCCAGTCCCGGACTGGCCTGCCTGTACTGGAAGACAGCGCTAATTGGGACAAACAGAAGTCTGAAGCAAGGAAAGAGCCTGGGAAATTGATGCAACCGGGAGAAAGCGAAGCGGAATCCAGCCAATTATCCAGCGATAAGGCCCAAACCCCACTACCATCTCGAGATAAAAGGGCCTCTTCCCCACCTCCAACAGACCCAGTCCTACACAGCAACCCCAACGCTTCAAGTGCACCTGAAATCCACACCACTGCAACAGTCAAGCCAAGCACACCTCCCTTTTCCCCAGAAAGGCCTTTGTTTCCTCTACAAAACGCCACTTTACAGAGGGATTCAGTGCTGGAAGAAGAGAAACTGCCTCTTCACTCTCTGTTCCCCAGTCCCTCAGAACCGCCACCGCTGCAGTCTGGGCAGAGATCCCTGTCTCCAGAGTCAGTCGACAGTCGGCCTGCTTCTCCCGACTCTGCAATTCAAGCTGACATGCAGACATCTGAGGCTAAATCCGGGCAAATTACACCTGCAGATATACAGAACTCAGTCCTCCTAGAAGGCGCTGCTGCTTTGACTGGGAAATCCTCGTCCCGCAGTTCTCGTCCTGCCTGGAAAGCCTCCACCCCTGCAAGCAAATCCTCCCATAGTTCCAATACTCCTCCAAACACCGCAATTCGCCCGCCTAGCTTTATCCTAGCCCCCCAGTCCGTCCACTTCCCAGCCTTCACTCATACACTTCCCTTCCTTTCCCCGGACTCTGAGGACTGCAGTCCGAGGGACTCTGCTAGAGCTGCTTGGACTGCTGCCCATCCAACGACCACTACTAGGCGAGTTAAGGCTTTGGACCTGCTAGTGCCAGGGACAGCGCCTTCAGACACCATTGAGAGACTACCCATAAAAGCGGCTTCCTCTTCGCTGAAGCCGGGAAAGAGGCGTGCTGTGCACAGCAAGAAAAGGCCAGCTATGCAGCTGTCTGCGGGGTATATGGGTCTTTCTGGGTCCAAAGTAGTGCATAGCTTGAAGTCGGGAGTGGCATGGGGCGGCTGGGATGCTTCTGGCCTGCCTGATTTCCCTCATCTCCGCACCACTCCTCCCCACAAGCCCCGCACCAAGCCCCACAGAAACCCCTACGAAGCCGGCTGGAGCAAGCGCATAATGAAGAACTTCTTCCACCTCAAAATGGTGGTGCCGCCCTTCACCAGCCTCCCTGTGCTGACTGTGACGAAGCTGGAAGGCAGGACTGTGCGGCCTAGTGAGCTACGCACAGTCCGAAGTCAGGGCGAACTGAGGGAAATGCAGTTCGTGCAAAGCTTGAAGAAGCCGCTAAATGGCATTTAGTCGGGACTGCTAAAGTAGACTCTTCGTAGTCGTTTGAGAGTCTTTTGCTGCTGGTTGGGTCCTGTGAAGGTAGCAAGGAACTGCAGTTTGCTTACATTCGCCTTCTTGTGCGTGGGCTTTCTCCTGACCACGACTCCGTGTCTGACTACGCTAGGCTCCACACTGTCTAGCAGGTCCCTTTCCGTCTCCCAAATTACCTTCCTGGTGAGCACATAGACTGCCACGAAGAGCTCTTGGTACAGGACCAAGAGTACCTGGCCGCCTTCCCAGTCCTCTGTCAGTACCTGGTAACAAAACGTCAAATAGCGGTATTTCTTTGCATTTAGATCACTCATGAACTGAGCCACTTCCGCATCGTTCTCATTGTAGGCTCTAATGTGATGCCCCAGACCATAGGTGACTCGAGGCGGACGCACCCTTTGGGCACCCTGCTTACCATCAAACCTATGCGTTGTGTTTTTTATTCCTTCCGCAGTTTTACTGGTGAAATCAAACACGCCAGCCACTGGACGGACTACAAGGCCGGAAACTCCCCTCAACCCGCCCTTTAGCAGCCCTGCAAAGCCCTCACTTTTCGCCCCTTTGTAAGGCTCGGCCACTACTCCTATGATTCCCCGTCCAAACCCCAAAGCCAAGGATCTGACTCCGTAGGCCAGCCCCTCCACTACGTCCTTCGGGTTGTGGGCGGTTCGGTCTCTTTGTCTCTGCAGCATAGTGTCTTTATCCTGAGTCAAGGCGGTGATGCCGGTAGCTACACTGCCTGTCAGTTTCGACACAGTGCCGAAGGTAGCGGAAACGCTGTTTTTCAGGAAGGAACCCGCTCCTTTGACGAGGCCCTTTCCAGCCTCGAGTGGACCCTGCGCCATGCCCTGCACCGGCTCGTAAAGCAGGTCAATGAAGCCTGTCCCCAGGTTGTTAAACAGGCCGATTGGGTTCCCTAGAATGTCTGTGTAGCCTATTAGCTTGAAAAGCTCACTTTTGAACTGGCTCTTGTAGTGCAGAGCCACAGCCTGCACTATTTGCTTCTGTCCAGCATTCACATTCTCCACCTCAAAGGAGTAAAAGCGCAGTGGCACCGAGTCCACATTCATGACCAGCATCCCTCGGGCTGACAGTATAGCCAGCAGCTCTTCCCTCAGCTCTTCCTGCTCCTCATTGAGAGTCGCATAGGACAGCACTAACTTCACAGCCTTCAAGTCCACCTTTTCAATGTAGTACTTGTAGTGAGAGCGGGAAAGTTCCTGAGTCAGCCAAATCGGAGACTTCAGCTTGTCGGAGGTGAAGGGCTGGAATATTAGGGGAACACTGGGGGACGTAGCACTGGCCAGCTCGCGTCCAGCCCGGAGGTAGAGCGAGACTAGGCGCTGCACCATGATGCTTTCAATGTTCAGACTCAGCGACTGAAGCGCCACTTTCACCTCTTTAAAGCTCTTCACTGACGGGTTCTCATCGATATATTGCTGAATCGACGCATGGAAAAGCTCAAATTTGGGTCCTCTTTCACTCGTTTGGAACATCAAAACCGGGTACAGCGGCGTCTGGTTGTACTGGTTGTCCACCTGCACAGATTGCACATTGACTACATAGCCACACAGCTTCTCTGTGCGGACATAGAAGAAGTCCGTGCCGCTCACATGTGCGTAAATAAGCTCTTTTACGCTGGGCCACTTCGCTTCTATGATGGAAAAACCCATGTGAGGAATGTTCACATTGAGTACGGTTAGGGGCTGGTCTTCAGCAGCGTCCAGAGACTCGAGGGGGGAGTCGCTGATTTCTAGGACTAGTGTTGAGCCTACGCTGTGGAGGAGGATGTAGAGCAACTGTCCCATTTCTGCACTTTCTTTCAGCTTCACGTAGTGGGTTTTGTTCACTTGGTCGAAGTTGAAGACGTATTTGATATGGAACACAGGGCAACTGGCCAGTGCTCCCCTCAGAAACTCCACAGCCACCTGTCTAGGCAGCAAAGGATTGGTCCAGCCAAAGGAAGTCGACGACAGTACGTCAACATACCGTCTGTCCTCCTCACACCCCACCTGAAACAGGCCCAAAGACACTGCCTGTGAGCGGTTTTCCACCCTGTAAGAGCTGTATTTCTCCTCTTCCTCTTCAAATATGGCTAAAGCGCTGAATTCCACCAGACGCACCTCTGCTTTCACCAGTAAGTACTGACTGGATGTGGTTAAGTCCTTGCACTGGACAATTGTAGTGCCCATATTGGTGATTTCGATAGGGCCGGACCAGCCCCACTGCATTTCAAACTCCTTACTGATGTTTTTATAGTGAATAGACGTGGAAACAGGCCGAATTTGCACCAATTCCTTCTGCTTTCCAGTCGCCCAATAGAAGGGAGAGCGGTCTCCCGGCTGTAGTATGAGCGGATCTCTGTGCAAACCGCTCTGAATGACCACTAAGTAGCACTTGAGCTGGTTTACTATGATAAGGCGGGGGGATATGCTCACTACACGGGTGTATAGGAGCTCGTCTGCCCGCGGCCAAGCCACTTCCACGTCATATACGAACTGATATAGAGGGAAGTCACCGTTGAGGTCTGCATTTCCTCGGATGGTCACAATGTTGTGGGCGCCCACAGCGCCGATTTTGAATGCAGCAGAGCGCAGGCCGTTGAGTTCAGTAGCCATTTTGTTGCAGGGAGGACAGAGAATGGCTTCGCCAGGGTCTTGCAAGGGAATTCTCCTTGTGGCTCCTCGCTTTCTGTAGTAGAAGTTGAGCGGCAGGCCTGTGTAGTTGAGCACTGTCACTGCCACATGCACACTAATTTCTCGCGACCCTGCGGAATCATCGTAACTCACAGCTATCACAAGCTCATTTCCCTCGATATCCCGCACTACTGCAGCTTCTGCCCGGTCTTTAGTTCGTCTGGCTGCCACTAGAACAGCCTCGCTTTCACTCAAATCCTTCAATCTGAGTGTCAAATTAACTTCTTGTCCTGTGCGGAATTGGTGGATATCGTATATTTCCCCTTTCGCGACTTTGGCTTTGATGGTCTGCACCCAGGCTTGGGGAGACGACAGGCCGACGACCACTGCACAGGGTAAAAGGTTGCGGAAGCGAAAAGGAGGTAAAATGCATATAGTGACCTTGTCTCTGTTCTGCTTGTCCCGCTGCACATATAGGATGTAGCTGCAACTGTCCACGATTAGTTCGATGTAGTGGCCGCTGGCAGCGGTCATTAGTACTTTCAGGTCCACTGGAACAGGGTCAGTCGCCTCTGCTCCTGATAGACCAATGAGTTCCTCGCAGTACTGAAAAGGCACAGGACAGGTCTTCCCTGGCAGACAGTGGCTCAGAAGTGTGCGCGGCCTGTAGGGAAAGTAGAGGGCAATTGGTACTTGGGTGTCGTTGGAAAACAGCAGTGGCGACCTGACTGTCAGCACTTTCCTGGTTTCCACTAATGCAATGTCCAGGATGAGCTTATAGGACTGGAATTGATGGGAAAAGGAACGAGTCAGACACTGCACTTTCTTCAAACCAATACCTGAAAGAGTGTCGATTTCCCCTGCTTCCTGCATCAACCGCAAGGAAATCGCCTCTTCCGGCATCGTAAAGTCTCTGCCGCCCACCAACTCCACCTCATAAGGTAAGGTCTGCCCTGCCTCAAGGACCTGCTTCCTAGGGGCCCTCCCTCCTGTTTCTATCACTACTTGACTGCCGAAGTCGTTGCGGATAGAGAAAGGCGACACCAGCTCCACCAACTCCTTGCCAGGGTCGTTATGGATGGACTGCCACAGGTTCACTACCTTGTAGAGGTGCACAAGCATGGCTTCTGATAGGTTTATATTCAGGGGCACGTCCTCGGAGACGGAAATTACGAATTGACGGTGGGGAGTGACGTCTCTGTTGTATCGATAGAGGAAAGTGGTTTTGAGACTTTCAATGAGTGGCTCCCAGCAGTCTGCCAAGGGGTTGTAGTACTTCACCTGGGAGTCACTTTCGATGCGCACTTCTTCGGACTTTTCGGTTTTGGAGCTGAAAGCCCGCGAAAGCGTGACTTTGGCGTTTAAAAGCGGACTATAAGCCCCCGCGCAGTCATTAATCATCATCACTCTCAGCTCTGGTAAGTTATAATAGACGTCAAAAGGGACGAAATCCTCCTCTTTGGCCGGAATTTCCTCGAAAACTCCTTCTGATTGGCTCACATTTAGCGACTTTTCCACGACTCCCGAAGTCCTCATCCTTTGCAATTGCAGACTTTGCCTGACTACCTCGCTTCTAGCATAGACAGACCCCTTATCCACCCACTTCAGACTCTGTATCGTCTCCAAAACCTTAATAATTGCCCACCTTTCCTCCAGTGCAGAGCTTTGGTACAGGTAAGACTGCTGGAAGTGGGTCAAGTCATTGAAGGAAAGTATCAAGTTTAGCTGACTAGTGGCATGGGTAAGTGTGTATTTGACTGCTTTTCTGCCCATGTTTTCCAGGATAGACATGTATTCGTAGGTGAAGGGACTCACGATTTTGCGTTTTTCGACGCTGGAAAGGTCTGTTATGAAGGTGATGTCGCGAGAGCGGATGGTGAAGAGTTCCAAGTGGGTCCAGCGGAAGACCTTGCGGATGGAGGGCAGGAACTCGTCACTGCGGCTGATTAGTTCCTTTTCGTGCTCGCGGAAGTAGGAGAAGCTGAGGTCGCCCTGGGACACGAGGACTCTGCTTCCCGGCGCCGTGGGAAACACAATAATGGGCTGTTTCACCAACAGACTAAACTCTATTTTGGGCGCAAACCACTGATTCTCCGCTTCCCCCTCAATATCCTCCGGATTCGGCCTGTATTTGACCAAATAGTCCAGCGGAGTTTCCTTTTCCTTCCTGTACTCTGGAATTCCATAGTAGAAGAAGTTCTGCACTTCCAGCAGCACTGCAAGGTTCATATAAAGGCCGATTTGCCTTAGCTTTACTTGCACGTCTTTGTTGCTGTCTCGGCACTTGTCCAGGTGGACTTCGAACACGGGGACTGAGGAGTGGCTCAGGGAAAGGCCGATTATGGTGGGAAGACGGCCGGGAGATAGGGAGTGAGTGGGAAATACGTCCGAATTGTCACTATTCACAGCGGAATACAGCTGCAATTCGCATGAAGAGAGGTCGAACTGCACAAAATCATCCGCAAATTTGACCATTTTGACCCGATTTTCACATATAATGAGCTCCGCAATGGGGTTATCTTCCTCTTTTATCAGAAAAGACAGTTTTTCAAGCTCCAAGTCCAAACTAATGAACGGAATTCCGCTTTCCCCCGCAGTAAAAACAGTCATATCCGAGGCAATGAACCTTTCCATATGGTCGTCATACAGTAAATTCAGATCCACGAGTTTGAGTAAGAGCATATACTCAAACTGCGTCATTTCTATGTATATCCCAGCGCACTGCGCCCGAATCCCATAGCCACAGTCCCAGTCCCGAGGCACAAACTGAGGAATGTAGGCAGTGATGAGTCGGTCGATAGCCAGGTGTAAGTCGAAATACTGCGCAATTTGTCTGTTTTGCGTGGTAATGCTCATTTCCTGGCAGGACACTTCGTATATATCCAGCCAGGCCTGCACCCCTGTCTTGTTCCTGCAGCCTGTGAGTTCCTGTCTGCTGGCCACTGTAATGATGCCCAGGTCGATGGTGATGCAGTGGGGGTAGTTGGGGCGGGGAGTGAGGAGAATCAGGGGGTTGTCGACCTTGACGAGGAGGAGAGTGAAGAAAGGCTTGGAGGCAGGGGTCAGGGTGGCGGCGTGGAGGGCGGTTTCGATGAAATGGGAGTAGTCGGGGGCATATACGCTAACTCGCCAGTTCTTCATCCGAGTCCTACATGGTTTTCACTGTTTATCGAACAGCCCCAGCATTTTGTTAATAAAATAGTCCACTATGCGCAGGATGGGCTGGTGCAAGTAGGCAAGTTGCACAGAACTCAGGTGGAAGTCCAGGACTAAGTCGCAGTCCTTGGTGATTTCTTGGCAGAAAGGGGAGTAGGACTTGACTGAGAAGCGGAGGAGTTGGTGCAGTCCTTCTCGCAGGGAAAACAGGCAGAAAGGAGCGGGGTTTTCCATGTACTTCTTCAGGGCAGTTCTAGGGTAGTCTGTCAAGTCATACACACACATATTCCCCAGCTGTCCCTCAATCTCCGCCTTGCACACATAGCTTTTGAGCGTCATATCGAACTCCTGCACCGAGGCCTTGGCTATAGTGACCTCACTCTGCACATTGTTCAGCAGCAAGTCCACCTTGTCGAAATGCGTTTTCAGCAGAAACAGCACAGTCCCGCTGCCCACACACTTACCCTCTGTGCCTGGCTCTGGCCCGCCCTTGCTCGGCTGGAACTGCAGGAAGTTCAGTAAATCCACCATAGTTTCCTGGTTCCAACAAAGACTCATGTGGTGAAATCGGACTTCGCAGGTGCTATTGACCCCGGAATAGTCGGGATGCAGGGGAGAAAGAGAGGTGAAGGACAGGTCAATTAGGCCCTGCTCCTCATCCATACTCTTCGCAAGTGTATAAAACCGCTCCGAACTCCTCACCCTCCGGTCCACCATTTCCAGTTTCCTCAGCTTTACCTCGTAATTCGCCCTGTAAAACCCTCTGTTAGCAGTGATTTTCACTTCTGCGATTTCCATAACGAACCAGGACTCCAGGGCGTCGTCGGTCAAGTGGCCGGCGATTTGCTGGATTTCCAGTTCGATGGCCATTTTCGCCTTTTGGCTGAGGATTTTTCGCGTTTCGAGCGATTTGGTGGACTGCTGGTCGCTGGAGTGGGATAAAAAGGGCTCGGAAATGCAGGCCATTAGGAGGGTTTGCCACTTGAGCAGCAGGTCTGAAGACGAAAAAGCCAGCGAGCAGTGGCCAAATTTGCCCTTCAGCCTGAGAACAAAGGGATTTCCAGCCACCATTGCGTCCGTTTCCAGCCTGCAGTCCTGAATATGGTAGTAAGCAGACGCAGTAGTGTCGTTCGGGGAGTTAAAGAAGTACAGACAGTCCTGCGACAGCACGCAAAAGAAGGAAATCCAGCCTTTCCCGCCCTCTTTGGTCACTAAATCGAAGCCAGAAGCAGCCTTCATGAGCGTTTTCTTGTCCATAGAAAGGGCGGACAGGGCTTCCTCGTGGGTTTTGACGCGGGCCAAAGTCTCTATTAGCAGGCGGTAGATGGAGTAGGTGCAGTTCACTCTGAGGGCTTCGAGGCGGCCAGAGAGGCGGATGTCTGGCATTTTGTCCACTTCAGTAGCTTGCGCAGCTTTCTTGCTTTTCCTATGACTCCCATTGAGGAACTCCGCCCTGAGCGTGAAGGCCACTGGCTCCAGCAGTGGATACGCCCTGTCCCCCGCCTCATACCTCACCTTCACATCAGTCACCGTAACTGTCATTTCCTCATACATTTCCCTGTGCTTCCCGCCATTCCTGTTGCTTATTTGGAAGCGACCCAGGGACAGTTTGAATGCTTCCGTAGGAGTGCTGGAAGAAGGGACAATTAGGACAGGCGCAGACAGGTCCAATTCAATGATTCTCCGTTCAGAACTGCGCAGGACTCGAGAGATTTGCTGGTTCGTGGAGTTGCCAAGGGAGTGGAGTTTGTCCCAAGCAGCGGTTTTGACTGCTTGTTCAGCGTGCACTCGTAGGAAGAAGGAAGCAGCCTTTTCCAGTACTTGTTGAGAGTAGATGACTTCCACGGGCTGGGTGCGGATGGTGGTTTGGCTCTGGCAGGAGAAGTGGCTGGGGTTGCTTTGGTGGCAGATCTGCAGGATTTTGCCCTTGGCGAGTTGGGCGCGGCGGTAAAAGGGCACACTGGAGGTGCGGGAATTGCTGCGTTCCCAGGCCTCTCCACAGGTGTCATTGAGGGAAATATCCACTGCATACGACTCTCGCTCCATCTGGAAGTTTATCACTGCGGAGTCCACTTTAATGCTGAGTCCTTCACAGTCCTCGGCCGACTTCCGCCTGAGCAGAGTAAGTGACGAAAGAGGCAGTTCAAAGGCCACTTGCAGCCAAGTGTAGTTCTCAGGGGGCAGCAAAGGGTCCCCGTCCTCGCTGTAGTCTAAGTCCTGCAGGAGAGATTCGTAGTCTACACTGGGGGAAGCGGCGGAGTGACCCCATAAGGAGCTGAAGAAGCCGGGCTTTTTTGCTTCTTCGGCCTTGGTTTCCTTCTCGCAGATCGCCAAAACGTGAGTGGTCCACTCACATATCGTCTGGAAGTCAAGAGTGTATATAATGCTGTCATACAGGGCCTGGTCCGCAGGGGAAACAGGCTGAGTGTGGCGCAGTTTCCAATGGAACAGCTTGAAGGCAGTTTCCCACTCCTTGAGTCTGCGCCACGGTATAGTTAGCAGGCTGGAAGTAGGGCTTTTCCGCTGCTTTATCACCGCAATTACACACGAAATCGCGAATTTCCACCTCGATTTGGGCGTCTTTTCCCCCGGCAAATAGAGCCGAAACCGCTTTCTTTCCTCACTAGCTGGCTCTTACTGCTGTCCGAGAAAGTGCTTGTAGGCTGTGAAGAAGCCCAGGACTTCCACAGTGCTTTGCAGCTGTCCCTGCTGGTAGGCGATTTCCAGCCTTTGCAAAGCCACGTGGACACTGTATTGGGGTCTGGAGAAGTCTGCGAAGTCTGCATTGTGCACTACTCTGGCTTCAATGTCGACTGAGTGGTGCTTACTGGGCTGCAATAAGTAGTGCAAGGAGTCTTGATTCGCGATTTGTCGGTGTAAATAGTCGCAAATAGCTGCAGAATCAAGGTCGGTATAGGGAGATTGGCTGGTAAAGGCCTGGAAATAGACGCAAAAGCCTTTTAATTGGAGGAGTTTGCAGGTGGTTTTGCTGGGCTGTGGGGTGCTTTGGCGGTCTAGGAACGCCATGGTCCAGTCTGGGTTGGTGGTGCAGCACTGCAGAGACTTCAGGATCAGGCCGCAAGGAGCGGGGCGGTGGCTGGAGGTCAGTTCGAAGCAGATGTGCACGTCGTTGATAGTGACCAGCAGGTTGTCGATGACTTTGGCAGAAAGTCGCTCTGTGAATGACTTCCCTTTCAGTGCTTCCTCAGGGGAAAGCTGGCGTTCCGCTTGCTGCGCAGCTCTCGCGGCTTCGAAGGATTCCAAGCGGTCTTTGAGTGCAGAAACAGCGTCAGCTTCATTGTAGGTCCAATTGGCCTGGTCCAAGTCTCTGAGAAGCACATACACTCCCGAGACTTGGATTTCCACGGAGGCGCTGCCTAGTCGAGTCCAAGGCACCTTGATCACTAGTTGTTGAATTTTCCCCATGACTAGGACTAAAGGGAGTTGCAGCAGGCCTAAGGCTTCCGGCTTTATATCCGCATTCTCAAGCACAATATCCCCCCGCCACAACCCCACTGAGAAGTTCTTCTTATCCAAGCCGGTCAAATAGCGGCCCAGTCCTGCAGTCAGCAGGCGCTCTAGTACTCCTTCCAGCATATGTATATATATGGCCGAGCGCCTGGCAGTCTCTGTCATTTCCGTCTTCGACAAAAACCCCAGCAGTACCCTCCACCCAGTCCTATTCCAAGCAGCCAGACCCCTCTCTCGCCCCACACAGTACTTCCAAGACTTCATTCTGCCTGCCCTCAAAGCCACTGCTGTAAGGACCATATAGGCGCAAAACGGCCTCGTGTCCCTCTCCGCGACTCAGGTGGGCAGTTTGTGGCCTGCAGCGGTAATCTGCAAGAAACTGAAGGACGGACAGTGGACAGGGTATAAGGAGTCCGAGGAGGATTATAAAGTGGTAATTTCGCCTGTTATTGAGTCTCAAGAGGGTCCGTTTGAGGACAGTTGGGAGGAGTGTCCAAGTTTGCCGGGGATACACGGACTAGTTCGCAGGCCGAATCGCGTGTCTGCAGCCTATTACACAGAGGACAATAAGGAAGCGGAAGAGACGGTGGCAGGCTTTGAAGCCCGGGTGTTACTGCACGAAATGGATCATATGCACGGGTTGACTCTACTTCATGCCTTTACTAGTAGGTGGCGAGTGAGGTGGGAGAATGGGGGAAATGTGCGGTTTGAGGCTTTGGCGGAGGAGTATAGGGAAGTGATAGCTGCGGCTGCCAAGCTGCATATAGTGATGTCGGGGAGGAAGGGAGAGATAGGTGAAGAAGAGCTGGACAGGGCAATTAGAGCCACACACGTACCTGCCAGACAAAGCAAAATGGTGGCTTCCATACTGACTACACTGCATCCTTCTCTCGCTTTAACTAGTTAGGTTCACCAGATGTCTGCTATTCATTCGTTGGCTCTAAACTCATGCAGTTTTCTCTGCATACCTTTGAAAGGAAAAACCGCCACCGTTATTATTGCAGCGATATTGAATTTCTGTAATTCAGTGGTTTTCTCCCTGCACAGATACTTATAGACTGCGAATTGCAGTTCTCTATTTCAGACGTTTCTGCCTATTGACTTCTCAGGTTTCCGAGTCATAAAAATGCCCACATGGTCTGTTTTCCTTTACAGATTTATCCTTCCTTTGTGCCTCGGCTTGAGAGTGGATGTAGCTACCAGCTCCGCAACTCCTTTCAACCTCACCCAAGTCAGTCAATTGCTCATTCATGAAGACGCAGTCAAAGACTTTGAGAGTTCAACTCGGGCTAGCACAGCTTGGGCTCCGGTTGTGCTGGATTATACCTATTCAGTGGCTTTAAGCTTACTGCTACTGGAAACCGCTTCCGACTCGCTGGTGATAGGGATGTACGACGGTTGTCCGAAACAAGAACTAGCAAGTCGACTGTCGCCTGAAGATTTGAGCTTAAGTTTGGAAAAAGTGCTTACGACTTTGCCCTTTTCCAACGTATTTTTGCTGAGTAATACGAGGAACTACCTGCAACTGCTGGTGACTGAGTTGAAAGCCAGAGTTCGAACGGTTATCACAAATTCGGTTATTCTGCACCCGGCTTCTGACTACCAGTCCGCTGTAAATATAGTGGGGAGAGTAGTGAAGCCAGCAGGAACGAACTTGGGCTTATTGTTGCTTGATGAAGTAACTGGGGGCAATGTGATTATGGCACTGCAGGAGTATGAACTGCTGGGAGAGGGATTCGCCTATGTGTCTCTACAGGAAAGTGTTTGGGGAGTAATGAGTAATGGGACGGCTGATGGACTAATGTATATAGGAGACGGAGAATTAGCAACA
>Ga0247837_1002492_pt1 | contig 34653 bp, 24 predicted proteins | sample LaCtaG_2_FD_187115 | JGI IMG/M metagenome (GOLD analysis project Ga0247837, IMG submission 187115) | Freshwater microbial communities from meromictic Lake La Cruz, Castile-La Mancha, Spain - LaCruzMarch2015_14.5m | ecosystem: Environmental > Aquatic > Freshwater > Lake | place: Spain: Castile-La...
ATACATTCCCTCCAAGTCCGAAAGAGGCAAATACTCCCCGAGTATTGTCCCTAAAGACAGAGTTGGAAATCGATATTTTCCCTGCAGCGTGTATTGGAAGCGATGTAAATCCGGCCATTTCGCAGGAATCCATAGTAACTTCCCCGGCCACGTCAATTACCCACTCCGCAGTTAGGTATGAGAGAAACTGCAGGTTGGTTAGAGTCAGAGCTCCAGACACGGAAATAACTCCAGTGATTTCCACACTATGTGCTTCTCCTATGAGCGTAATTGAGTTAGTTACAGTCCAGGGAGGGAACTGGGCTGAGGACCGCAGGGCGATAGTGACTACGGGCAAGTCCGACCCTGCCAAAAGGGCGGCTTGCAGGGAAGCAAAAGAAGTGCAGTTTCCCACAGTTCCGGCTGTGTCCACAAGAAAGGGACTCTCGGGGCTGCCGCTTGGGACTGGGCAGGCCTGCGCAAGTGCGTGAAGAAGCAGAAATAGACAGAGGCTCGCCATATATTACAAGGCAGGGTGTAGGTAGTCTGTATTCACTAGCACAATTGTTGGAAGTGGGTCTTTGTATGGCAGAAGGGGGAATTCGCATGTACTCGAACGAGCTTATTGTGTATAGTGTACCATTGACCTATAAGGAAAAGCCCAATTCTATGAGGATATTTGGCTGGAAGAAATTACGCTAACAGCACAGAATAGAGATATTTACTGTAAAGGCAGACTGAAAACAGTGCAAAAAATACGATTTTTGTCCGATTTTATGGGTAATGTGGCTATTTCCTTCCACTTTGAGCCTATTAAGGCAAATGAAGTTACAGAGTTGTACATCCGCATGCAATTTACTGCATTAATATTTGTGCAAACTAGCCAAAATTGCCCTAAATAGAATGATTATTAGTGCGAAATAAGGCGACGAATGGCGGAATCGCAGATATATGCATCCCCCGGACTGCCCAAATTGCCTTCTGTATATATCTTCCTTGCGGCTTCATACTTCTGCACTGCTGCACCCTTCCGTCCCTTCTTCTCACAAAGCACTCCCAGGTCATACAGACAATCCGCATGTCCTCTGGACCGGGGGAAATTGGCAGAGTACACATCCACTGCCTTCTGATACGCTTCTTCCCCCTCATTAGTCCTGCTCATATCCATGTAGACGGAGCCTAAGGCTGCGAGACACATAGCGTAATCCAGGGACTTGGGGAAACGGCTGGAGTGGATGGAGCGGGCTTGGAGGTAGGACTGGAGAGCGCTTTCGTGCTGCTTGTTAGTACTGTAGAGGAGGCCGAGGCTGGTCAGGCACTTTGCGTGGCTTTGGGTAGGGGGGAAATGGGAGTATAGCTTGATGGCGTGCATGTACTCTTCTTCGGCAGATTGAGGTTTCTTTATTGACTGATACAGATTCCCCATACTGAGTAGACACCCGGCATAACCTTGGGAGTGCGGGAAATGGACGGAAAACAGTTGAGAAGCCTCTAAATATGCTTTCTCCGCCTCCTGTAAATTACCCAGAGACCTTTGAACCTCTGCAAAATAGCCTTTGCAGCAAATCACGATATAGGTCGCAGACTCCTCCAGCTGCAGTGCCTGTTCATATAACTGCTTCGCATCTTCTGATTTGCCTTGAAGCCTCAATTTATTCGCTTTAATGCATAGAAGCAAGCTTTTGCAGGGAGGGTTTTCCTCTGTGATTTTCCCTTCCCATTTATTCACTAATGCGAATCCTTGGTTGTCGTGGTTCAGCCAATAGTGCGAATTACTGAGGAAATAAAGAAACCTCAGGAACTCGAAATCATAAGGAATATTGTTCCAAGAGTTGACTATTTCCTCACATAGAGCCACAGTGTCTGCCCAGCGTCCTGCTTGGTAGTATGTTTCAGCCAGACTGCTACGCGCCCGCAAATGCAGTTTCGAGTCCTTCATATCTCCAAGCAAATCGATACATCTTTGCAGTTTCTCGATCGATTGGTCGAAGTTACCGACTTGACTAGCCACTTGCCCGGCTTTCAAATAGCCTTCAGCTTGGTAATGCTTGTTTGAGAGCAATACGGAAAGTTGCTTAGTCAGATTTTCGCTGCATTGGACTGCTGCCTCCATATAATCAGGCCCTTCGACGCCTAGTCGCTTGGCGTACTCAGCCGCCTCTGATGCACACTTCCAGTGTTTCTTATTAGCTTGATTTTGCGCAAGTGTCAGCAACAATCCGCCCCATTCCCGCTGACTTTTCACCCCTACCTCCCAAGTTAGTACATGGAAGTTTGCGAACAACGCTTCTACTACATCTAAACGAGAGTCCTCAAGCATTAGACAAAGCACAGGTCCGGTGGCCACAGACTCACACATCTCCAGGTCAACAGGACTCAACTGGAAGCCTTTGTCCTGCGTCAGTCTTTCGAAGCGACTGCGCAGTTTCCCCAGGACCTGCTTCACTTCATCATAGTGCTGTTGGCTTCTTTGCTGGATTTCCTGCATGCTTTTCCTCACAGCCTCTTGTAAAGTTTCACTCGTCTCTGATATGCACCTTTGCCCTTTTTGCCAGTCGTCCTCACACCTGCTCTCCAAGGCAGCCAAACTGCCGAGTCCCTTTTGCTGCAGTTCTCTTCTGTCTTCGTAGAAAGGTCCGTCTTTTGGAGTTTGGATGAAGGCGAAGGAGGCAATGTCATATACAGTCACTCCCTTCCGGACTAGCGGCATGGAGTGTGTATCGCAGGTTCGCCACTTTACTCCCTTCACAAAGCCGAAGGCTTGAGCAGGCTGACCGCAGTTCGGCTCATCGCAAAACAGATTCTCAGCCATATATTGCAAGGCAGCCTTAGGCGGCTATGGGAACTATGTAGAATTCTTCAGTCCCGGGAGACTAGTTAAAGTCCCTAAAAGCTGAAGTAATTAGGTGGTAATTCCCCTCAAGTAGATATCACTCGAAAGTCTACATTTTGTGAACTTAGTCCTTGTTGTGCAGGAAGTCTCTAAGCAATGGAGATATGGCTTGTGTGGCATCGGGCAAGTTTGCCTACAAGAGAAAATCACAACTTGGCATAATATCCATTGTGCAGAACCTTTATTCCCACTGCCTTATGGACTGGTAGTGCGTATATCACACAGTGACGTTGACAGAGTTGTCAGTAAAATAGCATTTAGCTTTCCTCGTAAACCTGTAGATTTACAGTTAGTTTCCCACTCACTCGTAAATTTGGCGCTTTTTGCCGTTAGCATTCCGACCTCTTTTAATTGGCCTGGTAAGGCAGTTTATCTGGTCTTCGTCAATTACTAAGGCATAATAAGCGCAGTCTGTGATAATTCGCTCGACAGCGGATACCCTGGTTCCAACACCATCGTTCGATTTAACCATCAAATTGCTGAAATCAGACGAAAACGCTAAATTCCCTCTTTTCCGGCTTTAACATTAAATCCTGCGATACTCCTTTTGTATTGAAAGCGGACTTCCCTCAGGACAAGCCCTGGCATATGAGCAAGAATCCTGCAGCCTCGCCCTAGCGTTCCGCCCTATAATATGGAGGAGGTGCGACCCATTCAAGACATGTGGGAAGTGCCCTACCTGTGTCAGTTCGTCAAGCTGTTCCACGCCTCCCTCAACCTTGAGCCTTTCACCCCCGAAGAACTCGAACAAGCGCTCCAATCCCCCAAAGAGTCCGCTCTATGCTCAGAACTCATCACGAAGTTGCTACTGAAAAAGAGCGCTCTGAGGCGGGAACTGGCCATCGGCGAGGGGTACAGCTTCGACAGATGGCACGAATTGCTAAGCAAGCAAATCAGCGGGTGGATAAAAGTGGTCCAGAAGTACCAAAAAGGACAGTCCTACCAGAAGTTCTCAGCTGCTCATCGGATCATTTTGAGGTGTTTTCAGGACCTGGGGGAAAGTCCGTTCAAACTGGACAAGATGCCTTCGCCTGTGAAACTGCCGGAAACGCCCCCTCCTACTGACCTTCAAGAGATGCAACTGGACCCTTGCCGGAGAGCCACTCGCTCCCGCACAAATACACTAAAGAACAAAAGGCCGAGGTATACTGATTACTACTTGGAGCATTCTTCGGACCCGGAGAAGGACGAGCAGATAAAAAGTCTCGCAGACCTCCAAGAATGGCAGCGAGTCCTCGTAGTCTACGCCCTCGCAGTCCACAAGCTCGAAACCGACGACGAACTGCTTCACGAGTTGAACTACGTCCCTCTTTCCTCCAAACGCGTAGACCCTATGGGCACAGACCGACGCGGCAATCGCTACTACTTCTTCGACAACCTAGACTGCCGGATATACAGCAGCGACCCACAGGACCGATTTCGCCTACTAGCGAAGACTTTGGAGCAAGTGGATGAATTGACGCTCCGCCTGGAAGCTGCAGGAGACACACACCTCGCAGACACGATCAAGGAAATGAGAGGGAAACTGGAGGTAAATGAGCAAGAAAGGTCCAAGCGACTACTGGCCCAGATAAGAAAGACGCACACAGCCCCTGGACGGAGACGCCTTCTTACGGACTATGAGTACGAGGATAGTGACTTTTCCCCACAGGAAGACGACGTCCCTAGGAAAAGAGGCCCGGGCCGTCCTCGCAAAATCCCCTTGCCGGAGCGCAAGCCGAAAATCATGCCTACGACTTCTGGGGACGATTTAGTGCTGTCGGGGACGATTAAGAAAATAAGCGCGAGTGAGGAAATACTGCACAGCTTTAGAGGGGATTGGCAGCTGGTGGATAAGCAGCCCAAGGACTTCAAGTTCCTGAAGTCGGATGGAGCGGAGATTTCAGGCTTGTACTTAGGGTTTTGGCAGTATTACGCGAAGCCCGTGGAGGAAACCCTGCATCTGGAGTTTCGCCCGGAAGGCGAACTAATCGGCACCGGGGAAAACCTATTCGGCATATTCACCATAACCGGCCAATGGAGCGGCGACCCCGAAGACACTGTCAGCGTCACGCTACGAAGATCCTACGTAAAGTTCGAAATCACCGACGAAAGCAGCTGTTCCGAAGCAGACCAAGACTCCTTCGACGCAGTGAAGCCGCCCTATCAGCTGGACTTCGAGGAAAGGGTCTACTCCGAGCACATGCACATGCCTGTGAAAAGTTTCAGAGAACTGAAGTCGCAACTGAGACAGCAGGACAAGCGGGAGATGCAGCGGCAGCCTTTTTACAAGTCGGAGTATTTAGCTTAGTAATATGCTCAGTCCGGTATTCACGTACAACCTCAACCATGCTATTCTGCACGGCCTAGCGACTGTAGCGAAATGTACTCCCCACTCAGTTGACGGCACGAACCCTGCCCTAGTGTGCGCCACCACAGGCGGCAAGCTGTTCGTGCACTCGCCCCACTCCAAAAACCTGGAGCAGGAGTAACTCCTCCGCAGCACTCTCCACTTCCTCAACATCAACCGCTCCATCACTTGTCTAGGCGCCGCTCAGATGGATCAAGGCAGAGACGTGCTGCTAGTCGGCAGTCCCACAAATCTCCTGGCCTATGGTAAGTCCTACCCAGACGCTGAAAGAAACGCAGACCTATTCGACGTAGAAGTCCGAGATGGCGTTTTCTGCCTGGCCATGGGGACCATGAAAATCAACGAAACGCAGACCGCAATCGCCCTAGTGGGCGGCAACTGCTCAGTCGTGGGTCTAAACAAGAAGGGAGAAGACGTGTTTTGGACAGTGGCAGGGGACAACGTCAGTGCTTTGGCCTTTGCACGTATAGAGAATGAAGACAATTGGGAAATCCTGATGGGGTCGGAAGACTACGCCATTCGCATATTCAAAGGGGAAGAACTGATATACGATATTAATGAATCTGCGAAGGTGACCGGCCTAATGGCCACCAAACTAGGCCGCTACGCCTACGCCCTGGACAACGGCACTCTCGGACTCTACAACAAAACCCACAGAGTGTGGAGGGCGAAGACCAAGAATAAGGTGATCACCCTGACTGCGGGGGATGTGAATGGAGATGGGCAGCCGGAAATTGTGGTGGGGTGGTCGAATGGCAGGTTTGAGGTCAGAAGTGAGTCGAAGGGCGAGCCGCTGTACAAGAAAATGGTCAAAGAGCCGATTTCGAAGGTGATTTTGGACGATTTGAGGCTGGATGGCACTCAGCAGACCATCATTTGCACTGAATCGGGGAAAGTGATCGGCCTGGCGCAGACCCAAGAGTCCGCTCCGCAGGAAATCGAGGCCAATCCAGACCGAGAACAAGAACTCATCGAAGAACTCTCCCTCAAAAAACAGACTTTACTGAACGAACTGAACTCCCTCGTCCAGCAGCCCAAGCGGTCCAAAGCCACTCCCTCAGTCCTGCCCTCCAATACCCAAGTCACGATTTCAGTGGAGCTCAGCAGTGATACAAAGGAACCAGAAGTGCGGGCGATATGCTCCTCGAAGGCAATAATCAGAGGCTTGGTCCTGTACTCTGACTCCCTATTTGAAACTGGAAGTGTGTTCGTCCACCCTGACCGTCCCTCACAAGAACTCCGCTACCCGATAAAAAACCCGAAATTCATCGAAGCGGATATTGAAGCGACGGCTTTGGTAGGGGCATCGGAGGCCTCTTCGCAGTACTTAGTGGTCGAGCGGAAGCTAGTTCTGCCCAAATTCTGCATGTTCAAGCAGGCTCAGAGTGGTGCGTTTCCTGGACCAAGTGTGCAGTTTGAGCTGAGAGAGCATCCATCAAAGCTGATAAACTGGGCGGAAAGGCGCTTTTTAGTGGAGCAAAACAGCCTGAGAGCGAGACAAGATGGGAATTTGGAACTGCTGTTTGAGGGCGCTGGTATGAGCATTGGGATCCGCTGGGCGCTGAATCTGTGCGCGATTCATGTAAATTCGATGGAAGTTGCGGGGGAGTTGGTGCAAGACTTGGCTACGTTTTTCTCGGTGCATGATATAGAGTCGAGAGCGGATTTCCCTGAAGACATCCGTAGCTTCTTAAAGCTGCTGAAAGAGGTGGAAGACTTCTCCTCCGCCCGCACTCAGCTGACAGTCAACATGGCCGAAGCCGTTCAAAACGTCAAAGCCCTAATCGTCCGCGCTGAAGACTCCAGGATCCAGCGCAACTTTTCCCAGTTTAAAAAGACTTACTCGCAACTTCAGTTGGTCAATTCTGAGCTTATTGGGGAGTTTCAGAAGCGGCAGAGTAACCATAATGAACTGCTGAGTATACTGAAGAAGGTGAATCAGTGCATCCAGAGAGCTGGGAATTTACGCTTCGGACAGGCGAAAACTAGAGTGATCGCGGCTTTACGCGATGCTGTTAAAGGGAAAAACACAGCTTTATTGACGTCTGTAAGTCCTACTTAGATCGTGCAAACCGGCTTGAAGTCCTAGTTAGTAAGCCCACATGGTGAAGAAATATAATGCAAAGAGGGAAGCAGTTGCTAGCGCCGCTGGAGTTGGTGCCGCTTCCCTACGTGGCTAGCATCAAAGGCACAGCAGTGTTGCTCGCAGTGCTCACTGCCTTGGAGGTCTTATGGGCGGTGTTGGCGCATATCGCCTTGCACACAGTTGGACTGCTCATAGTCCTTGCAGCTCTCAGTCTTTCCATCTCCGGCCTGAGTCTTTCCCTCTCCCAAGGCAAGCCCGAAGCCAAGACCCAGTCTCTCCGGACTCTCTGCGTCTTCAACATGTCTCTGCGAGTCTCCGGCTTCCTAGTGCTGCTCTACCTGGCTCTCACCAGCGACTGGGGCAGTCAAGCCACCTGCATAGTGGAGCCCGAAACCAGGGAATGGGCGCACCATGTCAACCTGGGCGTGGTGGGACTCAGCCAAGCAGTGCAAATGGCCGTGCTACTGAGTGTCTATATAAAGTGCATCAAGTTGCAGAGGGAAATCAAGTACCGGTCCTTAGCTCACTACTTGGCTCTTTACTAACTGTAGCTGCTACTTGGGGGAGAGGATTTGGAAGAAGTACTGGCACTCGAGGACGCCGTCTTCTGCGAGGTCGGTGCAGTGCACAGCGTTGTGCACGCGGTCGGCGCCGTACTTGGCTCTGAGAGTTGTAGGACGGAGTGCACGGGCGATTTCTGGGTCTGAGGGACCCACTACTTGCCGGAAGCTTTGAACCGCGTTCTCTTGTCTAACTTCCATGGCCACACAAGGTCCAGAGGTCAACTCATCCACCATTTGGCTGTACTCCGGCACCACTCCTTTGTAGACCTCTAAGAACTCTTCAGCTGTAGGCTTGTCCAGGTTAAAGAGCTGCAGAGCTGATATTTCAAATCCTTCCTCCAACACTCCGTCCACTATTTCTCCCAACTTGTTAATAGCATGCGGCTTCACCACACAGCAAGTACAGTTGCTCAGGACCGCTGGATTACTGGGCAAGCCGAAGAAAAGCTCCAATTCCCTCACCGCGCTCGCAGGCGAGTCTGAGCCATGGACTGCATTTTTCGAGCCATCCGTGCCGAATTTAGCCCGCAGACTGGTGGGTTGGGAGGACCTGGCAGTATTGGAGTTAGTGGGTCCGATGAATTCGCGCCAAGCAGTAACTGCGTTTTCACCCACAAGTTCCATGCCAATGACTACGTCGCTGGTAATGAAGGCCACCAAATCGTTGAAGAAGCCCTTGCCTTGGTGTTCCCCATAGAAGCTGCGTGCTTCTGCCTGGGTGAACCTGTGCATTTTGAGTCGGGTGATTTTGAACCCTCCAGCCTGCACTGCAGTGAGGATCTTCCCCAGGTGGTGGTAGGCGTCGGGCTTGATCATGCCGAAGGTGCGCGCTTTCTTGCTTTCGAAGCGGGTGCGAGTGAATACGTCGGCGTACTCCACGACTTTCAACTGCCTTGCGTAGACAGTGATGGTGTTGCCCAGGAAGATATCCGCAAGTGGCAAACTCGGCACTTGCATGCGCTTCAGAAAGACTCTGCGGTTCTTCAAGTCGTACATCTCCACAGAGCGGTCGATACAGTAGTAAGTAAGCTGGTACTTGCGGACCAGGTCTGCAGGCTGGTCATACCACTCCACTACGAAGACATAGCGGTCCTCGTTGGTCTCCATAATAACTGCCAAAGCGGCGGAGATGCTGTTAGTGCTACACCTGAAAGCCAATATCGCACCAAGTACACAGTACACATATCCACATTTAAAGGCTTGCTGGGCTCGAAATAGATAAAAAAGGACACTAGGGAGCTATTCAGTAGTTCTCATATATCCAAGTATGACTGCTATTGAAGTCGTATATAACTATTGCATGTTCAAAGTGAATGCCTAAATTTAGCTGCTTTATTATAATTTCTGCGGACTTTCACTACTGCAATCCTATTTTCCATATTCGACCGTTAAGAAGTCCTCTAAAGACCTATCGATTTCCAAACTATACAGTTCTAACCGCCTAGTAGCCTCCTCTCCAGGTCCAAAGTCCATCAACCCACAAGACCACTAGAGAAGTGGGTTAGACTAGTGCTGTTTTGGGGCCGTAGGAGGCAGAACCCGAGTCTTGTCCGGCCAGAAATTGCCCACAATGTCTTCCGGCTTGAAGCAATTCGCCTTGTGGGCGTTTTTCCCCACTGTCTTGATAGTCTCCATCGTGCTTTGGTCGTTGAGGAGCATTTCAGCGCATTGGATTAGACTCTTGGTGATGTCTTCCGCCAACTTGAGGCAGCCGTTCAGGACTTCAGGCGCTTTCGTCAACTTGGCGACGTTATCTACGACTGCCTTCACGGCGCTAACCTTTTCGAAGGGATTCAAGTTAGACCCCACAGCGCCGTCCTTGATCTGGCCTGGAAAATCTACATAGACTCTTACCAGCACAGCGCTCCGCTGCGTCTTTGATCTGTCCTGCCAGGGGTGCCAGCTTCTCCGGTACTTTCGCCAGTTTCTCAAGGAAGTACTCAAACGCATTCGGGATTTTCTGGAACTCAGGCCGCAGCGAGGACTTTTTGACGTTGAAGTAAGGGGCGTGCTTGGTGGTGTGGAAGTCGAGCTCTGAGAGGTTGCCGTTGGTAGAGGCTGAGTAGCAGAACAGCATGCCCATCACAGTGTCTGTGAAGGTCCCGTCTTTCAGCCGCTTGCGGGTACCAGTGGCCTCTTCCAGCTCTCTTTTCCCCTTCATCATAGTATTCCTCGTATCCAACAAAGTGGCAAGTGGCTCCGCAACACCCTCAAACACAGAGTCGAACTCATGCACTCTCGTCCGCTCCATATCGAAGTCGATCTTCTTCTTCTTATGTCCACCTGAGGACGAACTAGACCCGCAGCCCATATTATTACGTAACCGTTCAGTAGACTTGGATAGGAACTATGGCTGTGAGGGAAGGAAAGAGCGGGCTTAGGGGGATTTCGAGAAGGACAAGGGGAAGGGAGGGGATTAGGCGAGGGAAATGGGTGCATTGGAGAGAGTGGAAAGGGGAAAATAGGATTTATATTGGGGAAAAAAACTGATGCATAGGTCGGAAAAGCACTTTTTCGAATGCGATTTCCGCATAGTAGTCTCTTCCAGTCCCCTCTATCCCTTTCCCAGGCCTCTAGTGCTGACTTAGCCTAGTTAACTGCTATGGCGTAGATATGTCGCCAATACTTCCCGGTCACCAGAATGCGAGAGCCGTCGTAGGCGATGCCGTTTAGCACTTCTCCGGAGTTCCAGCGGTAGGTTTCATCAGAAGCACCGAGACCACTAAGGTCCACAAAGTACTTGACACTTCCAGTTGCAGGGTCAATAACCACGATTCTCCTACTGAAGTATATGTTCGCCCACAGTTCCCCATTGATATACTCCAACTCGTTCAGATTCATCACCCGTCTCCCGTCACTATCCACAATCGGCACAGTCCTCGTGACTCTGAAGGTCCCCGGGTCAATGAAGTAGACATTGTTGGAGCCGTCAGTGACATATATAGTGGTATTGTCGGTGGTCATGCCCCAGCCTTCCCGGACTTCTCGCGGCATTGTGAGTTCTTCAAGTAGGGCGAAAGTGGCTTTTTGGTACTTGCGGACTACTCGCTCGCGGTAGGTCATTTGGTAGATGATGTCGTTCACGCACACTGCACCTTCGCCGAAGTAGGCCTTGGGCAGTTCGACTTCGGTTAGGACTCTTCCGGTTGAGAGTTCGTACCGCCGCAACTTGCTTTCCCCGTACATCCCAGTGCTCTCCACCACCACATCCGGTCCTTCCATGAAGAGCCCCTCTCTGCTATGTACACATACGTATAGTCCCCTGTGCTGTGCGGGTAAGTCGCCAGTAGAGTAAACGTCTTGTCACTGCCCCGTCCCAGACCCAGTCCTAGAAGCATCCCCAGTCCCAGTAGCCACTTCATTATATCTCCACTATTTCCATCTAGTGGGAACTAGGCTGCACAGCCTGCAGACAAGGAAACTGCTGCAGTCTGCACTCGAATGTATGTGGGAAACGTATAAAAGTGGAAGTTTCAATTTGCAATGTAGGCTGATTAGTGTTTAAATAGAAGTTGAACTCGCAGGAAGGTCCTTTGAGGACTGGAATTGCAAACTTTTAGAGCCAATTAGCACCAATTCAGGTAACTATTGGACTTGGTGGCTGGACTATGGACCAATCTCATATTGCTATAGGGTCTTTACAGCTGTGCGATGGGATATAAAGCCGGGTTAATGCAAAAGCAAGTGTTCAGGGTGGTAACGAAGGAAGCAGACGGCCCAGTGACCCGGGAGTACCCTATGAAGGAAGCGCAGTCGGTGGCTACTCAGTTGGGAATGGACATGGAGGCGGATAGTGAGTTCATTTGGTTCCTCAAACAGGCGCTGGTGGCTTTGCTGCCGCAGGGGTGGAAGAAGGAATCTGACCCCAAGGGCAGGATAAAGTACCACAACACCCAAACCAACGCCACCACCGCCACCCACCCTCTGCTCCACCAGTACCGAATCGCCTTCTTCCGCCTCCTCCTGTACCCTCTAAGCAGCCGCAGCGGGCCCGACGCCTCCAAAGCCCGAGAAAAAGCCCTGCCCCGGTCCATCGACGAAGACGAAGTCCTGTTCCACAGTCTAGTAGTCGAGCACCGGTCCTCAAACCCCCTGCGAGATGCAGTTTTAAAGGACGCAGATGTGTTTTACGGGTCAATTGTAGGGCCGACAGCTACCCATCCGCCGCATTACATAGAGGAAACTGCGGAATTCCAGCAAGTCAGTCCCACGGAAATGCTGGAAATGGCGCATAAACTGGGAATTGGCAACGATTTCCGCTACTTCTGGATTGCGAGAATGGCGCTAGTCCTGCCCCTGCCGCCCTGCTTTGAAACTACCATCGATGCCATTGGCCATACGAAGTACTTGAATACGGAGCATAATGTGTTGTTGGAGCAGCACCCTTCCATTCACTACCTACAGAAACTGGTCAGCAGACTCCGCTTCAACCCCGCAGCCATCAACTCCGAAATGATGTTCTTCTACGACAAACAAATGATGCCCTACGTCGTAGACCTCCATAGCCTAACCACCGGCCACAGCGGCATTCTCCTGCCTTCTGACCAGTCCCAGTCCACCGGACTCACCAAAACTCGCAGGAATTTGTACCATGAGGACAGGTCGATGAAGGCAGTCATACAGGATATGATGTTATTGGAATTGACGCAGAAGGCGGGGATTGACTTTGCGGCTGATGTGCACTTGGTGGGGACTGTGTATGAGTTCATGGGGAAACTCAGGGAGGAGAAGTTGCTGGAGAGCTGGAGCTTTAGGTACACGGTGGAGGGGGAGCACTATTGGTACCATACGCCTGAAGAAAGGGCATACCGGCGGTTTCCCTACACCAAAAACCTCAAACGCTACGTAAAGAAGCGGCAAAAGAAGCTTTCCAGCCTTCTCCCCTCCTATCTAAAGCCTCCCACCTCCCGCCACCCCCTATTTCTCATACATGGCGACTACCTTTTCGACGCCTCTAGGTCCGAAGCAGTGGACATGATGACTTCCCTGCTGAAGCACATGCTGGAAACCAATAGGTTTGAAATGCCGAAAGGGGACTTTGATGTGGAGGAGGTGTTTAGGGGCGTGGAGGGCGTGGGGAGGGAGACGGTCATGGACGCACTGTTTGCGAATCCGTTTGAAATGGGAGGGAAATATGTGAGAAAGAGGGAGGACAAAGGCAGCCTCAACGTCTCCACCGACTCCGAAATCTTCACCGAAGCAGGCTTCAAACTCGAAGGCGACAAAATCATATTCGTCCTGGACGACAAGCAGAAAGCCGAAAAGCGGGAGCAGACCAATAAGTCCAAAACGCAGCAAAAAGCCCGAATTGTACAGAGAAGAAAGGGCAAAGTGAACACTGTGAAGCTGGGGCCGGAGTCGATGCTGCCGTTTCAGGTGCAGGTGGGACGCATATTGGCGAGGATGAACACTGCGAAGCCTGTTTCGGAGGTGCCCAGTGAGTCCAGCGACTCTAGCTCTTTTTCCAGTCTGAGTGCTGAGGAAGAAGACAAAGTCCCTTCCCTGCCTGTAGGCCCGTTGCCTTCTGCAGACCCTAACACCCTGGAAAACTTGCTGAACTCCCTCTCTCCCAGCCACACCACAGTCCGCAAGGACTCCAACTCCCTCCCTCGCAGCATTTCCACTGTCAGTCTCAGCCCAGTCAAACCTGCTGAGGCCGGGGAAACTATGAAAAGTCCCAGTCACAATAGGGAAAAAACAGCTGAAATTGCTCACACTCCTCTATACAAGCAAGAAAGACTTAGCGCAATAGCCCAGGACCAGACTTTAGACAGTACTGCCCGGTCCTTGGAAATCGTAGGTCTGTCCGGCAGCGGTGTCAAGCGGAGCAGCAAATCTGACGATTCCACTATAAACCGCCTGGTTCTGACCAGGGCGAAGCACTCAGAAGTCCCTGAAAGCCCCCCACTGCCGCCCGAAGACCTGTCCTCGTCCCATCTAGTCGTTAGAACGAAGACCCGGGAACTCGCGACTGAGCCCACTATGGAGACTCTGCTGTCTGAGGAGAAAAGAGAGTGGATCAGTAGGCGAGAGGGGAGTGAAGACCTGGGCGCTTGGGAGGACAGGGCAGAGGCAGGCGGGAAGTCGGGAAGCTTGGAGGAGGAAAGCAGCAGGGAGGAGGTGGGACAGCCTTTGGAGAGGAAGAAGGAGTCGGTGGAGGAAACTGCCAAGTACGAAGATGCGCACACGCGAGAAAGGACTGCATTCCAGCAAATGATGGGTAGAGTCACTGACGAAGTGGCCGAGTCCTACCTCGACGCTCTCGGCTTTTCCCTCAACACCTCCCACTCACCCACCCACTTCGACCCTTCCCGTCACGATGCAATTATTGACCCAATAAAGCGCCTATTAGAACCAGTTCCTAGTCGAAACCGCGGCTTGAGGCGGCAACCCGGCCTTTTGGCAGCGTCTCTCCCTATGACTTCCCTGCCAAGAAGCAGGTTTCCGGCTTTAAACAGCGGTCCTGACTCCAAAACCGCTCGACATCGGGACTTAAAGCCGGGCTCGAGCCAAGAATCCGGGCCTCGGGGGGGATTCGACCACACTGACACCTACAAAGTGACGGAAACTGCTGCAATTCGAGCCAATCAGCGGCTCATGGGTAAGAAAAGGCGTCCAATGACGCTGTCAAACCTGACCTCGACCGAGGGTTTCCCTGAAGATTTCGTGTTTTCGCCTGGCTTCCAGTCCTCGGGGGCTTTTTCCCCACAGCCTGAGCTCTGCAGAGGGCTGTCCAAGGTGGAAATGCGGCTTCAGGTCTTTCTTTACTATGTTACAAACATCGGCTTCCCTATGGCGCAGCAAGGAGACCTCTGCAGCTTCGAACCTATGGGCGAAATCCTCCCCCAACACGTCGTAAAGATGGGCAAACGGCTCAACCTCAAAGTCTCCTCAGTGAAATTCGCCTCCGCAGAGAGCGATTTGCTCTGGATCGCCCTGCTCCAGCTCTCCTGCCCTATCCCCAAGTCCTGGGGAGTGGGCGACGTCCAGAGCCGGATCCTTGTGCCCTTTGGCCAGCTCCCAGGAGACGAGTATTTCATGCTAATGACTGCGTTTAATCGGAGAATTAGAGGGCTGGAACTGGTGAGTATGCCGAAGGAGGAGAGGGTGGCGAGTCTGGTGAAGGACTCTTGGCTGTGTCTGAGTAATATCAGGAACCAGAAGTACTTTTACAACTTCCTTACAGGGGATAAAACGCACTTCTTGCAGTTGCCGGTGAGGGAAGGGCCTGACTTGTCGAAGGATAAACGAGTGCAAGCGCTTAAGGCCTACCTGGTTACCAAGCTGGCCCCGCAGCATACTGTCCAGCCTCGACTTGCACCCTCTTCCCGTCCCTCTGGCGCCCTGAACCTCGCCCAACTCCTCCACTAGTCTCCCAGTCTCAGTCCCCACCTCAGCATTTCCCTTAACTCCCTTGGCTCTATAGGCTCTGAATTCGTAGCTACGGCCTGCAGTCTCCCTCGCAGCCACTTTAATGTCCTTTTCAACTCCATGTACTCATCCACCAGCCTACTAACCCAGTCCCAGACCTGGGGAGGAGTGGGGGGCGTGGGAAAGGCAGAGGGTGGGGAAAGCTGCTGGACCAGTGAGGCCAATTGGGCTAAAATTTGGCTTTGGCTGTCTCTTTGGGCCAAAAGATGCTGAATTGAGGCCAAAAGTCCTCCTTTTTGTGTGTTTAGTAGCTCAGATAAGTCCTCAATTAGGCGCGAATTCGAGGCTTTGGGTGTGTCTTTGATGCGGGATTTCGATCTTTTCGGAGTATTTGGGGCGGAAAGACGCAAACTAAGCGCTTTTATGTCCTTTTCCAGGTCTTTTATAATCTGCAAATGCGTTTCTCTGCTCCGGGGAGACCTGCTACTGCTCGCCACCCTGTACTTCTCCAGTTCCCTCGCATATTCCAGTCTTTCCTTCTGCCAATTTTCCCTCTTTCTCTCCACTTCTCTACGGTTTTCCCTCAATTCCTGCTTCAGAGTCTCTAATTCTTCTAGCAATACCAACTTTTCCGAGTGAATAGTCTCCAGCTGCTGGTTTTGGGTGTCGATTTGAGTCTTTAAGGATGCGATTTGAAGCTCGAAGTAGGACCTTTGGCTGGACAGGAGTTGGTCGAAGTTGGTAGTGGGCTCGGGCAGGTCTTCTATGCTGAAGCTTTCGGAAGGCGGATAGTCCAATTCCTCAGTCATAGACAGAGAGTGCTGCTGAATGCGATACGCAGGCAAATGCGAAGACTGGGAAAGGGAAAGGATAGAACTGTGGTCTGCACTCGTGGATTGCGAAGGACTGGCGGCCATTACTATGTACTGCAGGCCAATATACCTTCCACAGTACTCTATACAGTAGAAAAAGACTTATAATGCACAGGTCTGTTGCTAGGTCTAGAAGCCTGGGTTCAGCCTTCGTTTCCGCATGGACGTTGAGTCTTTGACGCACATTTAGCTGGGCAGAGGAAATGGGAGCGATAAGATAGTTTTGGGAAGGACGAATAAGCTTAAGGCTTGGAAACCGAGAGATAATATGGATGTGGACGACCTGTCGCAAGACTCCGACCCAGAAGAGAGCTCCGCCCCTTACCACATCGGCAGCGGCGTGTGGATGGTCCCCTGCACTCTAGACCCCAAGACCCACAGCTTTGCCCCCACCCTGCCGCCCTCCGCCTCCTCCCTAGAGCACCGGCAGGAACGGCAGGCCTGGCAGCCCTGGGAGGACGAACTGCTCAGGACCATTGTGACAGCTGAGGGGACGAAGCATTGGACGACGGTGGCGAAGGGTATGAATGAAAGGGCGCATAGTGGGATGGAGGTGAGGCATGGGAAGCAGTGCAGGGAGCGGTGGTATAACCACTTGGACCCTACGCTCCGGAAAGGCAACTGGACCCGCGAGGAAGACCTTTTCCTGCTGGAAAAGCAGCTCGAACTGGGCAACCGCTGGAGTGAAATAGCCAGGCTGCTCCTAGGCCGCAATGAGAACAGTGTGAAGAACAGGTTTAAAAGTCTGCTTCGTAGGGCGCAGAAGGAACTGCCGCCTGGGATGGACCCGATTCGCTGGCTGCTGGCGGAAAAGCGCGATCAGGAGGTGGAAATGACAGAGGGAAACAGCATTCACCTCATCAGTCCTATGCTCACCTCCGCCTGCTTCGAGCAGAAATCGCCCCCACAAGGCGGCTCTCTGGACCTGAACGAGTGGCTCAACGCAGTACCCACTGCCATAGACTCAGTCAAGCGCGGCCTGCGCGGAATGGAGCAGCGGCAGGACCAGAACAGGCAGCAAAGCAGCTGTAGAGACGTGCAGGACAGCTCTTTTTCGCCTTCCTCGTTCCTAGCCTAGCCTTCTGCTACAATTCCGTTCACTTTAAGAGGGAAATTTGACCCATTTCTTCGATATAGTCAGAAATTTCCAATCTATTTTTCTCCTTTTCACGTATTTTCAACCTGCAAATACCAAACTTTCCTCTTTTTTGCCGGTTTTCATCACTAATCAGCTTAAATTTTCCTTTTTCCGCGAGTTTTCTTATATATGGAAGAACTGATAGCTGTGAACACGTCTCCTCGCAGTACTGCGGCTTTCATCACTGAAGAGGAGAAGGAGGAACGGGCGAAATTGGTCAAAGGAGAGGAGGTGGATAGCAGGCTAGGGAAATATATACCTGTGAAGCCAAATTTCCAGTACCAGCCTCACCGCAAGCACATCGAAACCTGGCGCCGCGCTCTCTTCAAGATAAAGGCTCAAAAAGCCCTGAAGAAAGTGAGTGAAGACCTCCTAGTCTACGGCACCAACAACGAACTGACAGATATGAACATGCAGTACAAGGCCAATATTGACCAGTTGATAGAGATGAAGAGTAGGAAGAGTGAGGGCTTCCGCAAGCTCACCTTCGACCAATACATCCCTTCCTCCACCATCTCCACCCACCTGATCTCCCCCAACAGCCAGTTCAAAAAGGCCTGGGACTGCCTCCTCGCCCTGATCCTAGTGTACACCGCCCTCGTCATGCCTTTCCGCTTGGCTTTCTTCGACACAGTCTTTTGGGACGCCTGGACTGTGATGGACTTTGTGATAGATGCACTGTTCTTGGTGGATGTGGGGGTGAACTTCTTTAGTGTGGGGGTGAATGCAGATGGGTCGCTGGAGACGAGACATGGGAGGATTGTGATGGGGTATTTGAAGGGCTGGTTTTGGCTGGATATCTCCGCCTGTCTGCCCTTCTCCCTCATCGACCTCTTCCAGCCCTCCTCCGACTCCTCCACCAACGTCCGCTACAACAGTCTCCTGCGCCTCGCCCGGCTCCCCCGGCTCTACAAGCTTTTCCGCATCACCCGGATCATCAAAGCCTTCCGCCACTCCCGAGCCTCCAACTTCGTTGAAAAGGTGCAGGATTTCCTGCAGATTAACTCGAGATTGTACAAGTTGGTGAAGTTTTTGGTGTCGGTGTTTGTGTGTGTGCACTTGGTGGGGTGCTTTTGGTACTTTACTGCGAAGGTGGATGACTTGGGGCCGGAGACGTGGGTGGTTAGGACTGGCCACCAAGACGACGACATCTGGACCCTCTACCTCTTCTCCGTCTACTGGGCCATCACCACCTGCGTAACCGTCGGGTACGGCGACATAACCGCCCGCACAGAGCTGGAAATGGTCATGGCAATGGTCTGGATGCTGGCCGGAGTGGGCTTTTACTCCTTCACCGTCGGCTCTCTGAGCTCTTTTCTGACCTCAATCGACACCCGGGAAAGCATACTCGCAGCGAAAATGGGCGCAATTCAGGAATTCGCTCGGGAAGCGGGGATATCTAATGAGTGCAAACTGAAAATTAGGAGTGCAATTAAGTACAACACCTACAAGTCTGGGAACGTCTGGCAGGACAAACACTCCCTTTTCAACGAACTGCCCAAAAGTCTGCGCTACGAAGTGGCAGTGACTATGTATAGTGGAATAGCCGGGACTGTGCCCTTACTCGCAGGGAAAGACCCTGCCTTTATCATATTCGTGCTCCCCTTGTTCCGTCCACTGAAGCTAGGTGACGGGGAATACGCATACAGAGAAGGCGACCACGCAGACGAAGTGTACCTAATCACGCAAGGCCGCATCAACCTAATCCTCAAGTCCAGCGGTATTGTCTACAAGTCTTTCCTGCGAGGGTCGCTCATAGGGGATGTGGAGGTGCTCAAGCAGACTCGTAGGATGTGCAATGCAATTTGCCACGGGACGTGTGAGTTCCTGGTGCTGATGGACAAGGACGTGGGGGAGGTGATGAGGGAGTTCCCGGTGGAGGGCAGGGAAATGGTCAAAGTCGCTAAGGAAAAGGGGAGACGGATTAGGCAGGCGAAGCTGGAAACTGTGGAGATCCTCAAGATGAAGAAGGCCCTGGGCAGTGTGGAGAGCTTGGCAGGGCAGGATAGAGTGCTGGAGATTGGGGAGGAGGAGGGGGAGGAGGATGAGGGCGAGTTGGGGACGAAGCTGGTCAAAAGGCTGGATAAAGTCGAAATCGAGCTAAAAGCCTCCAATTCTCGCATTTCAGACCTGACCCAGGCAGTGCACACTATGCAGCGCAACATACAAAGCCTTCTCCGCCTGCTTTCCCAGCCAAAGCCCGCCCCCGCCACCCTGCTAGGCCGGATCCTTCAGCGGCAGCACCGAAAAGCCTAGTTTACCTGCCTATTAGGCTAAAAATACTCGTTTATTGCTGAGTTTTTGCCCAAATCTCAGTTTTGAGTACGACAAAAGCAGGGAAATTGGACTTTTGGAGCGGATTTTGGGATTAATATCGGAGAAAAGCGATAAACCTTCTTTTTCCTTCCTTTTAACGAAACTTTGGGATGTTAAAGTCTGCACGTAGTTAGCGGTTTCCCACTAAATTCCCATGTTACAGCAATCTATTTTAAGCAAAAGGCATGGAAACGCTAACATTCACCTATTACACTAAATATGCTTCCTGACCGCACTCTCCGCCGCTTCTCCTCTTCACCCACGCTTTCCCTACCCTTTTCCCCTAAGTCTCCTACCCAAGTCCGCCACCTGCCTGAGATCAGGACTGACCGCCGGACATCGACCATCGTCAGAAATACAATCAAGCTGCCGTGGTCATTAGCCTCAGGTCTGAAGGCACTGGAAGCATTTGGAATTGCTCCCAATGCGGCTTCCACCAACCTCGGTAACCCACCCCTGGTCCATTCTAACAAGCGCTCCTCAGGCTTTCACGTCTCCGACCTGTGGTCACACCGACAGCAAAAAGAACTACTGAAGCGACTGGAAATTGAGCAGTCACAAGTAGCACAGCGCCAACGCCGCCAAGTGCTCAACTACTCCGGCACCTCCAGAGCCAGCGCTATGCACATTTTCGCCAGTCAACTGGTGCGCGCCTCTATTCTAGTCACCGCTAATAGTGGCGAAGGCAATGTGGAAAGGAGAAGGTCGCTACGAGACTTGGAAACTGTGAAAGCGCTGGTGTCTCCCAGGACCAGGGGAGGCCTAACCCCTAGGAAAAGACTGACGACGCTGGATAAGTTCATACAGCATTTGGAAGAGGTGATTCATTCCCCCAGGCAGATGCAGGAGCTACCGCGGAGACGGAGTCTGTATCAGTCTCTACGGATCCCTGACACTAATTCTCGGTCTCCGAAGTCTGTTGTCACCCCTTTCCACCTTCTAACCCACGACTCTTAGTCGGTAAACTAAATTCCCTCTCCCTCATTTCACTCAATATCTGACCTACTCCCATTACTCCATCTCTGTGTCTAGCCTAGGCTGCAGCGGCTGCAGCAGGCTGCCCTTTTCACTGCCCATGCGGACGCGGTCTAGCTCTTGTAGGGCGGCTACGAGGGTGGAGCGTTGGTTTTCGTCCTGCCGTTTGAAGCTGTAGCCTACAAAGTTGACGTCTTTGCGGACTCGTCGGGCGGGACGAGGCAGAGGGTTGTGGGGGTAAAAAGGCTCGGAGTCGTCGAATTTATCGAAATGCCGGGTGTCGGTTGGATTTGAAACCTGCATAAATCTCACCTCAGGCACCCATGGCGCCCTAGTTTCCCTCAGTCTCCCCCAGTCCACTCCCCTAAAGAACGCATGATTCTGTATTTCCGCCACTCCATTTCTGCCCAGTCGGTCCGCAGGGTCCGCGATAAGCCTTCGAATCAGGTCGGTGGCGCTAGCACTTAGCCGGGGTTCTCGAGGCAGAGAGAAGGTTTTGCGCCAGTGGAGGATCTTTTGGCAGGTTTGGGAGGGGTCGTCTGAGAAGAAGGGTGGATAGCCGACCAGCATTTCGAACAAAATAACTCCCACAGACCACCAATCCACCGTCTCCGTATATCCCCCCTTCCCAAACACTTCAGGGGCTATGTAATCCGGAGTCCCCACTGTGGAGTAGGCCAGCTGCCTACGAGTGGAGTCACTGCGGGGGGAGAGGAAGTTGCGCAGGTCTGGATTGAAGGTGTGAATGGGGTCTGGTTGGACCGCAGGTTGGTCAGAGTGCTTGCACAAGCCGAAATCCGACAGCTTCAAATGTCCCCTCTGGTCCAGCAGCACATTATCCGGCTTCAAATCTCTATGAATATAGTGCATTTTGTGCACACTTTCCACTGCCTGCACTAGCTCTGCGGCATAGAACCTCGCTTCCTCCTCGGCCAAAATGTCCTTTTTGATGAGTAAAGTCATGAAGTCGCCCCCTGGCAGGTACTCCATTGCGAGGTAGAGGTACTTTTCGTCTTGGAAGGAACTGCGGAGCTGCACGATCCAAGGGTTGGAGGCTTGGGCGAGGACATCTCTCTCAGCGCGGATGTGGCGGACCTGGTTCTTCAGTAGCATATCCGCCTTGCTCAGCTTCTTCAGAGCCAGGATTTCCCCTGTAGCCTTGGCTCGCACTATGCGCACCTCGCCAAAGGCGCCCCGGCCGATAATCGCCAACGGCTCAAAATCGAAAATCGTTACCTTTTTTCGGCCTTCTCGCAGGCTTTCCGCCTCTTTATGCTGGATTTCTCGCTTCAGCACCTCTTGTTCGGACGGGTTGAGCCTCATTGCCTCCATCTTGCCTTGCAGCAGGTCCCACACTTCCTTCCTTTCGCTCTCATCTCGCTTCATTTTGGAGTATTTCTGCTGGATGAAGGCCTTGGCGACCTCTGCTTTGGCGAGGGTTTGGGCGGAGACTGTGCCTTCTTTGCGTCTAGTGAGGCCGGAGGCGCGGGGACTGGTGAGGGGACTGACCTTAGGACTGGCCATTTAACTTATTTGGCTGTTAGTGCTGCCATGGCTGTTAGACCTAGCCAATCTGCTGAGTGTACAGTGGAATAGTAGAGAAGGCGGAAGTAACGATTTCCTTACTGTGCATCAGCGAAGTTGAGTAGTTTAAACAAAAACTCTTAGCAATTGGCTGAGGAGGTAATAGAGACCTTCTGCTTTTCGTCAATGGTACACATACTGGACTATCTTGTTACTACTGCCTTATTGATAAGCAAGTGCTACCTTATCCACTCTAAAGAGTCTTTGTGAGGTTCATTTAGCTTCTGCAAGATCCCATTAGCATGCCGGTGACAGGTTTCCAGATCATCACATATATAGTTCTATGAGGACATTTCTATTAGCGAGGCAGCAAACGGTCAACGAATTGACTAATCTAGGCTTAGAATCTACTTTCTAGAGCCAGCTTTCTGACCTGGCTTAACGGCTACAGCTTTTTGACCGGGATGAACGGCTTCAGCTTTCTGACCTGCCTTAACGGCTCCACCTTTCTTGGTTTGAGCGAACAGCCTTCATCAAGTAGCATCTCTACTCGCATGCGTATTTTTTTAGTATTTTCGATCAAGTCGCTGATCTCATTCTGAATGACCGCTTCAGCTCTCATCTTCCCATTGTACTGGGTTTTGTTTGATTCGCACGTTTCTGATCCTGGTTGTGTTTCGTTAAATTGCCTGTTTGATGCCAAGATTTGCCGCTTCAAGAGCATACCTGGTAAGTTCATTCTTCAGGTTTGCCACTTTCTGTTCTTTTTCTTGTATTTCACGTTGGAAACTTTCAATGACAGTCATCAAACAGTGCAATCGTTGGACTTTTGCATGTTCTCTTGGGCTAGGCTGCTCTGAAGACAGCTCATCCGACCCTAGTCTCAGTCCATGCATTGCGAGACTAACTTCTCTAGCTTCGCTTTGGCTTGAACTCGACTTTAAAGCATAGAGATCCTGGCACTCTTCACACATTTTTTGTCCCTCTGTGCACATCGCGATGTCACTCTTGCAAACGACACAGACGAAATTGTCGGTCATTATTATAATAACAAGGCAGTTTACTTCTCAGAGAGAAGAAAGCCGAGCGTCAATTACTGCCTTGATCACAAGTGTAGAAGCGGAGGCTGAATGTTTACATTTCTGCTAAGTTAGCCACTTTGTCTACATCGCCTACAGATTTTCGAAATTTGTAGAATTTATAACAATGGAGGACTAGAACTGTACTGGAATCAATGACAGCTGTGGGTAGAGTAACTATATTTAATCCTGCAACATTCTTCATTTAGATATTTCCGCTTTGCCAAGAAGTAATCCCATACATTATTGCCAATATAACATACTGAAGCGAAATTCGTGAAAGAGACCAAATGATCAGAATGAATTCGTAGCTCTGGCGAGCTTCACGCCACAATTTAAGTATTCATGTATATATCGTACCCAACGAGAAAGGAATGCGAGGTTTCTATGAATGATGCTGTGTCATGCGCCTTATGCAACATTCGTGCAAGAAGACTAACAACGCTACATAATGCATTTGTTATGGTCGAAATTGTTTTAGCATTGATACACTGCTCAAGTGTTTGTCGCTGGTTAGATCTTCAGAGGAATGAAGTGGTAAAAGGGCGAGGAAATTCCATGGGTGTATGACTGCCATTTTGGTTTGAAGGTCTTGCATGCTCATTGATAGGAGACTCTGCTCGCGCTTGATTCAGAGGGTTCTTGGGAGGCAATAGTAAATACTTCCTGCAGCAAATTATCGCTATTTTCTAGATATAATTTAAATGTTCGTTGTTTATTAACTAGCAGTGCTTAGTACAGTCAACAACTCGGAGAATGATTGATTCGTGTCATTATCATGTAAATAAGTAGCAATCACGGCGAGTAACAATCGAAATGGTCTGTCATTTTGCCACCGCGCAATGCCAACTATGCTTGAAACTGGCTCAATATCGATATAAAAGCTGCTTATTCTAGGGGTTAGGAGCTGCTTTGCGACCTTCCAGGTCCTCAGTCAGTCTTTTCCTGAGTTCCATAGTGCCCACCAGTTCTTCCAGCTTCCTCTTCAGTCGTTCATCCTGCTGGCCAATGCGAGCTATAGCAGTTTCCACCTCTGCCGTATCCCCTGCCGCCTCCCACTTCTACCTACTCCCTACCCTCAACTCCGCACTGCTCACCTCCACTTCCCCTCGAAAGTCCCTCACTTCCCGCAGTCCTCTGTCATAGTCCTGCTGCACTGTCCTCAATCTACCCTCCAGTTCTTCACATACTCCACAGCGTAAGTCCCTTTCCATGGCTTCCTCTAGGGCTCGTTTTTCCTTCATTGCCTGAAGCAGTTCCTCCAATTTCAGCTTTGAAATTTCGTCTTCTAGGGCGATAACTGAAAGGCTGATTTGGGCCTGGGAAGGGTCTTTTAGGGCGGATAACTCTTCACTTAGGTTCGCTTGTCCTCTGATTTCCTTAATTTCCGCTAAAAGTACGCTGATTTCGGTCTGCTTCGCACTAATTTGCATGCGGATTTCCTCGTTCTGGACCTGAACTCCACACCTACCACACCTTGCGACCATCTTTCCCAGTCCTTCTAGCTATGTCGAGGCGCTTATATGGGACTATACCCCGCAGGCACGCTGAAATCGCGGGTGCTGGGCTTCGCCCGAAAGAGCTCAATTTCCGCCTGCAGCTGTCTTTTGCCCTTCATGGCCTTGACTAGGTCTTCGAGCATCATTTTGAGCACTATGTCTTCGAGGGCGATTACTTCCAGGGCGCCCTGGGCCTCTTCCTCCTCGTGCTGAGCCTCCAACTCCCTCAACACCTCCTGCTCCAGCGCAATTCCCCCTCTAAAGTCCTTAATATCCCCCAACAACTTGTCTATCTCCCTGTGCTTCTCCTGCAGCAACCCGTCCAAATCCACTCCCTGCGAAAACCGATGTCCACCCGAGCTCCTCCCACTGCTATCCTCCATACCTCCCTATTAGGCTAGAAATGGACTAGTTCCTGAGTGCTGAGAGGCCGATTGTGCCATAGGACCTGAGCGAAGTAGAGGTGGTCAGTGGAGAGAGAGAGAGGGAAAGACGGGGATATGGTGGAGGAGGCTGGGAGAGGGGTGGAAATGGGCAGGAATTGAGGGGGAGAGTTGGTAGTACGCAGGGAAAGCTGCAGGTCTAGGGGGAGAGGGTACAGCTTGAGGTTCGTTAGGGTCGAAGTCAGCTGGCCATTCTCATACTTCACCTCACTTAACTTGACCTTCGCCTTAATCACCTTTTCCTCATACTCCCTAATCTCCTCCACTCTCTTTTCCGTCTCTATCTCCAGCATTTCCACCTGTCTCTCCAGTTCCTCCGCACTTATCTCCGTTTCAAGTACAGACTTCATTTGGTCTACACCTGACCTTTGTCGCTCAGCCTCGTCCCTCAGTCCCCGAAGCAATTGCTCCAATCTTCCTTCGATTTCCTCACTTCCAACCCTTAGTTGGCCGGCTCCCTGCTTAATGGTCTCCTCCAGGTTCTTGTATTCTTGGTTCAGTTCTTCCTGGAGAGGTGTGATTAGCTGGTGAATTGCGGAAATCAGGCTTTGGGTGAGTGGCTGGAGATTGAATGCGGGCTGGGTGTGGGCTGATAGGTCAGCTAAGGAGGCTTGTAGCTGTGGCTTTAAGGCAGACATCTATATTTTCGGAATTGGAAGTGCTATTTCCTAGGCAAAGAAGGAGTTATTGGAAGCCGGGAGGCAGGGGGGGCTGGCTGTGCAGGCGAGAGACTGGACGTTTGCGGGCTTCTATCTCTTCCTGCAGCCCGCGCTTCGCTTTCATCACCTTGACAAGGTCTTCCAGCATCATTTTCAGCACTAAATCTTCCAAAGCGATCACTTCCAGGGCGCCTTTGGCCTCGGCTTCGTCGTGCTGAGCTTCGAGTTCCCTCAGGACTGCCTGTTCCAGCGCAATTCCTCCTCTAAAGTCCCTAATGTCCTCCAGCAGCTTGTCACTCTCCTCCTGCTTCGCTTTGAGCATCTGCTCCAACTCGCGCTGGGAGTAGCTGCCGTCCATCACTTGCTCTTTATGCAGAGAAGACAAAGGGAGAAATAATGCCGGGAAAGTCTTCAAATCTATCCCAAAGCAGCTGAATTCCTTGTCTAAATGCCAATTGAAGGGCTAATTAGCGCATTTAGTTCTTCTTTCCTCCTTAGTTTTTATTAAGGACTCATTTTCCTGGGTCTGTTCACCAAACTGCGCGAAATTTAGCCAGAAACACATATAGAAACTGGGAAATTGCTGATTCGAAGGCAGTTTTGGGGTATTTTCCAATAAAGTTGCCTCATTAAACCCAAATTAGCGCTTTATTTGCATTCGTCTTTTCAGCCACTGCGAAAACAGCAATTTACTAACTATTTTTTGCTAAAACAGAGGATGAGGGAGGCGTAAATACGACTGCGCGTGTAGGAGAGGCTAAATTGCCCGCTGCTTCAGGCTTGTAGACGCCAATCAGCTGGTCTGAACGTTCATACAGGGAAACATGCAGAGAGACGACCAGAAATTGCGCTTCCAGCGCTTTCCTTCGAATCAATTCCGCGACTTTTTGCACATTGACAAAGTCCAGTGCAGCGTCAATCTCATCCAGCAGGTAAATAGCATTTGGCCTGTACTCATGGAAGGCCAAAATGAGCGATAAAGAGACTAAAGTGCGCTCTCCGCCACTTAGTACCTTCATTAGCTTCCAAGATTTGGAGGGAGGCCGGGCGGATATGCGCAGACCGGAAGAGAAGGGGTCTGCGATGTCGACGAATTCGATGTCTGCATCTGCCATTTCGCCTAATAGCAGCTTGTAGAAGCGCTTAAACTCCTGCAGGATCTTGCAAAAGCCCTCTCCAAACCTGTTCCTGCGCTCTACCCGCAGCCTCTCATACTCACTCCTGCGCTGGCCTAGGCTGGCATACAGGTCAGACAGACGGGCTTTGGCGCCCAGAAGCGCCTCTACTGAGCTGTTGTAGAGCTCTAGAGGAGTGAGGGGGACTGGACTGGAGAGGCCGGTTTGGAGACTGGAGTGCAGGGATTCGAGGTCGTGGATTACTTGGGAGTAGGAATGCTCAGGTGTGATAAATTCCGAAATTGGGACATTATCGACCATTTCCATCAAATACTGCGGAAATCCCCTTTCCCTTGCTCTTTGCCGTATCTCAGCTTTCTGCAACTTCGCTTCGTCCAGATTTTTGCAAATTTCCTCGAATATTTTCACCTTTTCTGCGTATTTTCCCTTCATTTCCTCCATTTTCGACTCCGTTTTCGATACAATTAGCTGCTGCTTTCCCTTTTCTTTGCGAGATTCTCGGATTTTCGGCGCTAATTTTGCCTTTTTGCCAGCAGTTTGTTCGATTAAGTCGTTCGTTTCTCTGTCCAAATCCTCAATTTCCTCGATTTTCTCAGTAAATTCCCGAATTTTCCCTTCTAATTCGCTCAATTTCCTCTCCTTTTCCTCCTTTTCCTGTTCCCATTTCCTCAATTTCGCCGTCATTTCGCATATTTTCTTCTCCACAGCGCTAATTTCCGCCAAAAGTCTATAGACGGAGTTATTCCCAGCCTCAATTTTTGCCTTTGCACTGGAAAGCTGTTGAAAAGAGCCATTATACTCCGCTTCCGACCTCTCCAGCTGTACTTTGGCCCTACACAAGTGGTCGGAAAGGCGCTTGGAGGCAGGGCTGCGCAGGGATTCGAGTTGGATTTGCAGTGCTTCGCAGGCTTCAGTGGAGCTTTCCACCATGCTTTTAGCCCTTTCCAGGTCTATTTTGAGGTTTTCCAGGTCACTATTGAGGGCTAATATGCGGTTTTGGTAGAGAGCTGAGGACTCCACTGGCTTCCTCAATTCCGCCTCCAGAAGGGAAATTTCGGTCCGGATTTGGGAAATGTGCGCCTTTGAGTCTGTTTCCTGTGCGGAAACGGCACTGATTTGAACGGAACAGGCTTGAAGCTGGGCTTCCAAGTCTCTAAGTAGCTGATTCTGCGCCTGTAGACGGTACTTCAGGTCACTGACTGAGGTATCCGGCAGACTAGGGACGCAATTCGGGTTTCCCTCCGTAGAAATGCGAATGAGGCCTTGGAGAGGGGCAGCGTGTCCCTGCATTTCCCCACTGGACCTGACAATATCCCCAGCCTTTGTGACGACTGTAGGCCTGGGAGAGTAGTGGAAAGCCAGGTTCGTGGCCTCTGCCAGGGTACTGACCACCATCGTATCCCTCATCACCTGGTAAAACACCTTCTTCAAGTCCGGCTTGAAGGGGTCGATTTGGAGCTGGTCGAATAGTCGGACCGCTGTTACTTCCGGAGGGGTAAATCGCCGGTTCCAGCCGTTTTCCCCTATAGCCTCCACTACATACACTGTCACTTTCCCGAGACGCATGTCGCTGCAGTACTTCAAAAGCTGCGTGGCTGCGTCGACTCTGAGTGCTACGTAGGAATTGAGTGGGCCTGCGTACAGCGTGGAAAGCACTATATCGAACTCTCTTGGGACTGAGGCTAAGTCTCCCATTCGGCCTAATATGTCGGGGAATCGGCCGGAGTCGAGCACTGGACGCAGGGCTTGGTGCAGCTGGTGTGCTTTTTCAGTCCGGCTTTTGCTTCTTTCGATGTGCTTATGCATTTGTTCGCTGCGAGTTATGTCTTCTTGCAGTGTGGCAACCAGCTTGGCAGTCACGCCCCGCTGCAGACGGGTAGCAGTGAGGGAAGAGTGGAGGACTGTGAGGCGACTTCTGCCCTCTTCAAGCAGCGTTTCAGTGCTTTTCAGCGTCTTTTCCAGTCTTTCTTTCCCGGCAAAAAGCGATTTTCGGTCAGTTTCGCTCGCTTTTCTCTGCTTTTCCGCATTGTTTTTGACTTCCAAGTGAGATTCGTACTCCTTCCTTGCGATTTCCAAGGTCTGCTCACTTTCTCGTCTTTCCCTATTGGCCGTCTCCAGTCTGAGTCTGATTTCCCGCAGGCTGCCGTTCTTCGAGTCCATTTCCAGCAAAGCTGTCTGCATTTCCCTTATATCAGAGGTGAGGGCTGAAATGGAGATTTCAGAGTGGGAGAGGGCTGGGGTCAAAGTCACGACTTGGGCTTCCAGGTCAGTTTTCGCCTGAATAGTCTGCGTCAAAAGTTCCTTCTTCGCCGCCAATTTCTCCTCCGCAGTCCTAAGCTTCTCCTCGAGAGACGGTAAATAGCACTCCTGCATCTCTCCCAGTACAGTCAAGCGGGCTATTTGCCCACTCTCTAGTTCAGCCCCAGCTGCATGAAGCCGGGCTAGATTGAGACTGTGGGTGGAGCGAAGACTGTGGAGTTGCGCTTCTAGCTGGGAAAGTTGGGTGGAAAGGTCGGATTCAGCCTGGATGGCTGCGGCTAAGGTGGCACTTTGCGCTTGGAATTGAAGCTGCAGGGTCACATTTCCGACCTTATACCAGTCCAATTCCCGCTTTAAACGCAGTCCACACTCCTTTGCGGCCTCCTTCAGTTCCTTCTTCCTTGCCTTCGTGTCTCTAACCCCCTCCAGAGCCGCAGGCAGCGCTTCCAGCATGCTTTCCAGCTCATTCTGGACGGCTACTAGCAGGTAGTGGTAACTGCGAGTGCCAATCAGGCCTTCAAAGTACTCTAAAAGTCCTTCTGGGGCGTGTTTGGAAGGGTCGTCTGGGTAGCCCGAGCGTTCCTTCATAGTACTTAGCAGTTCCACCTGTCCCTGTAGTACTGCAAAGTGTTCATGGTCGAGGTCGATTCCAATGCTTTTCAAGCGACTTCGGACCTCTCGCAGACTCATTTCAGTGCCGTTGACTCGGTAGATGGAGGAGTTGTTCCATAGGACTTTGCGCTCGAGGGTGATGACTTCGGAGTCCCGCAGGAACTCTACTTGGACGAGGGCGTGGTTTGCCCGAGGCCCGGCTCCGCGGTAGATTAGGTCGGAACTGGAGTTTAGACGCAGGTGGTGCACTTTGCGGCCTAGTACGAAGAGCAGCGCTTCCAGCAAATTCGACTTCCCACTTCCATTCGGCCCCACAATCGACACAAACCCCGGGCTGATGTCCTGCAGACGAATACATCCAGCATAGGACTTGAAGTTCTCGAGCGTTATTGCGTGGATGTGGAAACGAGACATTATAGGGAAGTGATGGTTGGGACAAGGGCGGCTGTTCTCTGCTCGGCGCACATATTTAATGAATCCTTCACCCTCGGCTAGTCCCCGGGCTTCCAGCATCTTCTCGGGAAGGGCCAGTCCGACCCCGCAGCGGCCTACTATTGGAGAGCCGGAAATGACGGCAGAGATGCAGGAGCGCTTGCAGCGTCTCCGTGTCGAATTCGATGAAATCGATGCTAATCATGACCAGCAGCTGACCTTCCAAGAAGTCCAAGCCTTCCTTTCCCGGAAAGGAGGCGAGACCTTCGACCAAGTGCTCTGCCAGGAGCTATTCGCCCGCATGGACAAGGACAATGACGCACTTGTCACAGTGGAAGAATTCATACTGAGCTACGTGCAGGTGGAGGAAATGCTCCAACGCCGGATTGAGCAGCTGGGCAGGCAGATGACGGAAAACCGCCATTTCATGGAAGAAGCCCAGCGGAAGCAGCAAGACTCAAGTAGGTCGGAACGGCTCAATGCGGAAGGGGTGATGGTGGGCAGTGTGCTCACTTGCCATGTGCGGGAGGCCAAGGGGCTGAAGACCACAGGTGTGCGAGGCTCGTACGACCCTTATGCCGTTTTGACCACTGAAAAGCAGAGAATTGAAACGAAGTATGTCCCTGGGGAGGTGAATCCAGTATGGGACGAGGTGTTCACCTTCCAAATCGAGCACAAAACCTCCGATCTCAAAATAGGCATATTCAGCCGGTCCACCCTAGGAGAAGGCGTCTTCCTCGGACTGGTCCAAGTCCCTCTCAGCTCCATCGAGGACCAACTCAAGCACGACAGTTACTTTGACCTGAAGGGAAAGAGTGGAGAGCCCGTCTTTGGGAAGATTAGACTGGGATTGCAGTGGATTTGGAGCAAAACGAAGTATTTCGATACTATTGTTAAGCAGTGGGAGGCGAATTTGGAGACGGATAGACAGGAGTGGGAGCATTTGAAGGAACAGCTGAGGAAACTGGACCAGCCCTTTGGGTTTCTACTGGAAGGTAACAGCAACCAAGCCATTTCCATTGCTCCTAGTCGTGTAGCTCAGCTGTCAGCCCTGGAACTCAACTTCGAAGTGAAGATCGAAGAAGTCCTAACTGGATCCCTAGGCAAGGCCATAGACTGGGACTGGGCCAGTCTCCTTTCCCTGCTGATTTTCCTGTCCATCAGCGTCTTCACGATGTTCGCTCGTCCCGGCTTCCCAGACGTAGTGTCCACCCAGGTCCTTCTCAGCTGCTGGCTGTTCTACCTCTGGTCCTCTCAGTCTAAAAGTGCAGCTGCCTACAAGGCAATCGCAGGCGGAATTGTCCTTTCAGAGGTAATTGACATTATCTGGTTCTTATCACTAGGCGGAGTAATGACAATGTAGACGTGGGCTGGGAGGGCGGAAGCCGGGACATTGCTGCGGGAACTGAGTGTTTTGAGCAGTGGAGTGGCCTTTATGGTGAAAATACCAGTGGCGCTGGTGGTGTGGAAGGTGTCTATGAGTGTGGGCAGAGGAGAGGCAGGGCAGTAGGCTAATATTAATGGAAACTGGGAGAAGGAGGTTTACGCCTTATAGGGCGAGAGGGGCTGGCGTCTTTCGAGAGCCGGGGAATCGCTCTATGCCAGTCGCTGACATCCTGCCCGATACCCAGTCCGTCAGTCTCCGCGTCCTAGCGATCTCCTCTCCCCGTCTCCTGCAAGACGCCCCTCAGCCTAGGCTTTGGGAGGTAGTGGTGGGGGATAATACAGGGGTGGTCAATCTTCACATCGACGAGCGCTCCGCCAATATCGCTCTAGCGCTAAAGGCTGGGATCTCTATCTGGGTGCGGAACTGCGAAGTGAAGATGTTCAACGACAAGTTCGTGCACGTAGTGCAGGGCCGCTGGGGCAAGATCGACGTGAGTCCAATGCGCCACTTCATCACTCCCAAGCTGGAAACCAACATTTCCGCCTACGAGTACAAGTACGTCCCAAGCGACTAGGCCTTATTTAGTTCGTATATATGTCCAAATTGCCGAGACTACCGCTGGTCGACCCTAAGCAGTGGCTTATGAGTGCTTACTGCCTATCAGTCCTACCGAAGGCCAGGTCCTCAGCAAGCCTTTATATCTCTCAGGAAGGGAAAAGGCAGTCTGAGGGGGAGGGCTGTTTGGGGAGGGAGTTGCGACTTGCGTTTCCTCCGATTTCCAGAAGGCCGAGATATGACAATAACAGTCGAAGTCAGTCGCTGGTTGGGAGAGTCAGGATGGGAGGGAAGAAGAAACCAGGAGAATTGTATGTATACAATAAGCGAGGCTAGAATAGACTGGACTGGGTTTGAGGCTGTGATAGCGTAGGAGAAATATGTGAGTATTGATGGAAGCTATCAATATTGGCGAGGAAATAAAAGGCATTCAAGCAACGAGGTGAAAGAGAAGAACTTTTCTGCACGCAATGAGGAGAAATAAGGCTCACTACTTCCTAGAGCCCTCCGGTCTCATAAAGCTATCCGGATTTCGAAATAAATGCACCCTCTCAACAGGACGATCGTACCTTCTTATCAAATCTTTCAATAATTCATTTTTATCCAATTTCTCTTTCAGCACCGCAGCCTCTGTCGTACGTTCCATTTTCGCATATACAAGGATCAACTGCACCAGTAATAGACATTCAAATGGAGAGTTAGGGTAGTGGCAAGAAATCAGCTCAATTGCGACAAGGATTTGTTTTTCTGCTTCCTCTAGTCTGCCCTCCTGCACATAGATAAGTACTAAACGACTTATGTACGTGATTGTGATAAAGGAAATGGATTGATCGAACTGCAGCGCTTTTTCAATTAACTCACTCGTAGCCTCCTTTTTGAAAATCTGATATAAAAAGCTGTCAGAAAGTAACTCTTCCAGCAATTTATCATTTTCTGGACTCGAATCAAACGGAGGTTCAAATTTCAGATTGGGTATAAAAGCGGACATCATAGTGGAGAACATCATCCATGCAAAGTAGCATGAAACAGTTCGTTCAATCTCAATGCGGTTGGTTTTGACCGTCCAATTGTTCATTAGGTGTTTGCACATACTCGTAGAGTCCTCATAGCGTCTTGCCAGGAAGTAGTTTTCAGCCAAAACATTGCTCAACTGCAGGTACAGCTTCGAATTGACCGCACCACGCACCAATTTCCTCCCTCGCTTCAACTCTTCCACCGCCTTATCGTAGTGGCCTGCCTTGCTTGCTGCCTCCCCAGCTTTTAGACACTCCTCAGCTTCGGGTCTCGCTGTACTTGGAAAGAAAAACTGGAGTCTTTTGGCCATATCTTTCCTCTGTTTAGCATCCTTTGCGCTGAAATCGAGACGGTCAGCGCCCAGTTGACTTGCGGACTCGGCTGCTTCCATAGCCACATCAGTCCTTCCCTTCTCTGCTTCACTACTCGCGAATTCCTGCAGTTTGACTGCCCAGTCCTTTTGGCTTTCTCTCTTGATGTCCCACGATAGCACGTTGAGATTGGTGAATAGTGCCTCCACAGTTGCCAGTCTACAGTCCCCCAATAGAACCCGAAACACAGGGCCTGTCTGCACTGAGTCGCAAATCGCTAATTCCTCAGGACTCAGCTGGAAGTCTTTATCCAGCACTAGTCGTTCTAAGCGACTGTGCAACTCCCCCAAGTCCTTCTTGACTTCTTGATACTGATCATTCCCTCTATGCCACATTTCCGTGAAGCTCCTCTGCACTATCTCGTACATAGCCTCACAAGTCTCTTGCACCCGTCTTTGCCCGTCTTCCCAGTCCTTCTCACACGCAGTCAACAGTGAGGTCACATTCCCTAGTCCTTTCTGCATTAGTGTTCTTCTTTCCTCGTAGAAAGGTCCGTCCTTGGGGGACTCGATGAAGGTGAATGCGGAGATGTCGTAGACAGTGGATCGCTTGTTAACGAGAGATAGCATGTGGGCCTCGCAGCATTTCCACTTCCTGCCGCTCACAAAGCCGAAGACACGAGCGAACTGGCCGCAGCCAGCCTCTTCGCAGCACAAGTTCTCAGCCATATATATTACAAGCGCTCCTAAGCGCAGGTCTGTAAGGAAGCTGGCAGGTAGGTGAAAGCCTTATATTCCCTGCAGTATTTGCCTTCCTAAACCTCACTCTGGGCAAATCTAAGTTTTGTAGAATTCCACAGTGAATGGAAGAGTGGAGGATTAGCAGTGCAGACTGCAAGTCCGCTGCTGTGGGTGTTAGGGAGCGAAGGAACCGTAGGAACTAGGAAGATAATTGCCTATTAAAAGGCTAATTAGTCGATAGACAGCGAGGAGCGGCAGTCTAAATCCGCTCTATGTTGCAGGAAAACTATGAAATGCGACAGCGGACAAGGGAAAGGACAGCCTTCGAGGTTCAGTTTCTGATCATTGTAGCTTATATCAACGTAAAACCCCCTCTTTGTATATATATCTTAAATATAAAGTGGAAGCGAAGGGAGGTAGGGCTCAATTGAAGGCTTAAAAGGCCTGCTAAAAGTTCTGA
>Ga0247837_1002497_pt1 | contig 34585 bp, 33 predicted proteins | sample LaCtaG_2_FD_187115 | JGI IMG/M metagenome (GOLD analysis project Ga0247837, IMG submission 187115) | Freshwater microbial communities from meromictic Lake La Cruz, Castile-La Mancha, Spain - LaCruzMarch2015_14.5m | ecosystem: Environmental > Aquatic > Freshwater > Lake | place: Spain: Castile-La...
GTCGCCACTCCTCCCTCAACTACCTTTCACCAACAGCCTTCGAGGCTCAATTAGCACTCGAAGCTTAACTAAATTTTGGTCCAGAAATAGCTAGCACCTCACCTTCGTCAGAACGAGAACGCCACACCGCATTCTGGCGAATGCTCCTACCACTCCAGTGGTCTGCCTAGCGGTGAGTTCACACCATCCCGAGCAACTTCCCCAAGCTCCCAATTGTCCCCGCGATGTTGCCGGTGAAGTCCTTCACATACTTCGACGCCTCCAGCAGCCCCTCGGACGACACCGAATACCACTTCCGGTTCGGCTTCGCGCTCGTCACTGCTTTCGTCAGCAATTCCAAGTTTCCCGCCGTCTCCTCCCGCTTTTCCTCCGGCAGTTTTGGCAGCAGCGCCTTCACCTCCTGCTCCAGCTTCTCCAGCAGGGACTTCAGCTCCCCCGCGTTCTGATTCTGGATCATCTGCGTGCAGTTCTCCATCGTCCGCGCCACCTGCCCGTTGTTATCTCCGCCAATGTTGATGCTCTGGTCGATGTTCATAGGTTCTTGGTGTTCGTGATAGGTTCCGCCCGCTTCAACGACGATCGTCTTGCCATCGCCTCGCCTTTTCGCCTGCGCCTTGCGCTTTTCCTTCGGCTCGATGCCGTCCAGCAGCGTCGCAATCAGAATGTCCTGCGGCTTGCCGTCCACCACCACCGTCCAGTGCTTGCGCCCCGCGCACTCAAAGGCCAGCAGGTCATCATAGGACAGCGGCTCCACCTCCAGGCCCGGTACCGGCACCATCTCCTTCACGCCCAGCTTCGTGATGCTCGCATGAATCTTCGCAAACTCGTGCCGCGCCACGCTCAGCAGATCACGCCGCGTCGGCTCCGGCCCGCTCACCGCGATGTGGACCTGCCGCGCCACGGAGTCCCCGCGCACCAGCGCCACGTTCTTCCCCTGCCGCAGCATCACCCCCGTGCGCCAGCGCTCACCCGCCTGGCTCAGATGATGTGTGGCCACGATGAAGCGCGGAAGCAGCCCCTCCGGCAGGAACTCATAGTGCAGCTCAAAGCGCAGGCACTTTGCCAGCTCAGGGAAGTGCTCCTTCCACCCCGCCTCCTGTTCCGTCATCAGCTCCGGCATCACCAGCGCCGTGCTGTTGCGATTTCGTGGGAAGCACAGCTCAAACTTCTCCATCATCTCCAGCAGCACTCGCAGATCATCATCGCTGTAGTCCGCCACGGGTAGCAGCGCCCGCACCTGCTTCCGTGTGACCAGGCCGTCACCGCCCTTCAGCGTCGGCTCATTCAGCACCGTGTAGATGCCGTCCACCACCCATTGCGGGTCCAGCACCCCATCATTCGCCAGCCGCGGATCGTCATGGAAGCACACCACCACACCTAGATCATGCAGGAAACCCAGCAGCCACACCTGCCACTTCAGTTCCTCCTCCTTCTGTTTCCGGCAGAGCGTCAGGTAATCCTCCACCGCCAGCCGTCGCGTGCCCTTCTGCCGCAGGTCCGTCACCTCATCCTTGATCGCCATCCACTTGGCATCGAATTCCGTCCGCAGCTCCGGCAGTTTGTCCACCTCCGCCAGGATCATCCGCTCCAGCTCCGCCAGCCCCAGCTTCGTCACACAGTCCGTCTGCACAAAACCCCGGATGAAGGGATACTTCTCCATCAGCGACTGCCGGTTCAGGTCAAAGGGGCACTGGACCTGTTTATTCAGCACCACCAGCACGGGCGACTCCCCGCCAAAGCTGGCGATCAACCGCAGCCAATACTCCGCCTCCTGCGCGCCCTGCACCTTTTCCCGCCCCGCCAGCACCAGCACGTATAGGCTGCGCCGTGTCAGGAAGAATTGATGCGTGGCATGCATGATCTCCTGCCCGCCGAAGTCCCAGACATGCAGCTTTACTTGGTCCTTCCCCACTTTCACAGACCAGGGAGTGATGTCGATCTTGTGCGTCTGCTTCTGCCGCAGATCAAAGCTGCCCTCCGTGAGCCGCCGCCGCAGAGAAGTCTTCCCCACTGCGCCCCAGCCCACCAGTATCACCTTGGCTTCCAGAATGGGTCGTTTGACCTTGGCGGCAAGATTCCGAAAGTCATACTCCAGGATCGCTTTCGGCGAGGCTGGGGTTGCTTTTTTATTCAAAACATCCTCCCACATCGGTCCCAGAACCTCTGGCGGCAGGCCCAACCCAGGGTTCCCATGCAGGTAAAGCTCCGTCAGCTCCTTGAGCTGGCCGATCTCCGGCGGCAGGCTGGTGAGCTGGTTGTTGTAGAGGTAAAGCTCCGTCAGAGCCTTGAGCTGGCCGATCTCTGGCGGCAGGCCAGTGAGCTGGTTGTTCAAGAGGGAAAGCCACTTCAGCTTCGAGAGCTGGCCGATCTCCGGTGGCAGGCTGGTGAGCTGGTTGATGGCGAGGGAAAGCGTCGTCAGCGCAGTGAGCTGGAATAGCTCCGGCGGCAGGCTGGTGAGCTGGTTGTCGTGGAGGTAAAGCGCTTCCAGCGCCGAGAGCTGGAAGAGCTCCGGCGGCAGGCTGGTGAGCTGGTTGTTGTTGAGTAAAAGCCGCGTCAGCGTCGTGAGCTGGCCGATCTCCGGCGGCACTTGAGTAAGACCAAGGCTTCTCAGATCCAGCATCGTCCCCGCCTCACCCTTCTGTCCGCATTTCTCAATCTCCCACAGTGCCCTGGCATAGGCTCGCTTCTGCTCTGGGCTCATCTCCTGGTTCTCCATGCCGGGATTCTTCTTCTGGGCGGACGTTTTGGCAATGGGGATGTGGGACGGGGCTGGGGTGGGGCGGTGGGGCTGCTAGTCTCAAGAAGACGGCTCTGAATCTCATCAGGAGGGCTTTTTGTCTCAATAAGGGGGCTTCAGTCTCAGGCTGGATCATGCCGAGTGGCCGGGCAGGCGTGCAGGAAAGTGATGCGGGCATCCTGCCTGCATGGTTTACGACGCACAGGCAGGATGCCTGGATCACGTTGGGCTGGGCAGTGTTGCGGGCACTCTTGCCTGTGCTCTCCCGGCATCGTGGGCACTGAGCCACGCAGGGAGTTGCTTCAAAGGCACGCAGGCACCGAGCCACGCAGGCAGGAATGCCTACGCTACTTTAAACTGTACTGGCAAGAGTGCCCGAAGAAGGAAGGGGGGCGCAGGGACGGATTCCCGCGAGGACGCAGGAATCGGCGGCTTAGTCTTGGGGCGCGGCTGCTGGCTGCCGGTGCTGTTGGATGAACTGCTCCACGGCATCGGTGCCGAGGCTTTCGATCAACATGCCGAGGACGTGGAGACGCTCAGTGTCTGACCAGAAGAGTTTGCCGTGGATCATCTCCATCTTCTCGGGCATGTCCGGGTGGTAAAGCCGCTCGCGGAACTGGGCGATGGGGAGGTCGGCGGGCTGCGGGGTGAAGTGCCAGGGGATCAAAGGCTGTGTGTCCATGTTGAGGTAGGGTTGGCGGGCTGGCATTTATCTTAACGAGGAACCTCTAAAATGGCATGGAGGCGATGAGCTGGTCGAGCAGGGGCAGCTCCTCGTAGCATTCCACCTTCACGCCCAGGGCCAGCGCGGGTTGGTGCAGCAGATGCTCTGTGGCCACGCTGGCGCAGTCCAGGGAAAGAGGGCGGATGCGAGCCTTGTCGAACAGGGACAGGAAGAAATTGGGGACGGAGGCGATGAGTTCCTCAAAGGTCTGCTTTTCGACCGTGAGAAGCTCGAAGCCGAGGATCATGTGCGTGTCGGCATCCACTGCCAAGAGGATGTAGGGATAGACGCCGCGTCCGCCTTTCGGTCGGATGGGACTGGGAAGCAGGGTGAATAGGCACTCGATGTTTGCCGCCCTCGGGTGCGCTTTTACCTTGGCCGCCAGCGCTGCATCACAGGGCGGGCTAGGAAAGGCGTAGTTCGCCATGTGATGCGGCTCCCACGCATCTGTCCAGTCTCCCGCTGCGCTCTGCTGTCGGCAGAGGATTAACACACCGAGATCGTTGGTGCGGAAGGTTTGATCTGGGTCAGACCGCAGAAGTGGTGCTAAAGCGAGCAATTGCTCCACTGCTAAAGTCAGCCACAGGGCCTCCGCCTCGTTGATCGGCTCTGCCTCGATACCGGGATGAAAGCTGCGCATCTGCGGCCAGCACTCGCCGCGGTATTTCCGTCCCAGCGCCTTGATCTCCGCCAGATCGGCTTTGGAGAGCATGGCCCGTTCATTGAAGCTGACTTGCAACTGACGACTCTCCAAAATCAGACGAATGCTATCCTGCTGGGTGCCGGGATCGTCAGAGTGGACGCGGTTGTAGCGCTCGATGGCCTCCTGCCCCAGATAGACCGCCAGCGCCCGATGGCTGCCCGCTATGCCCATGACGCTGAGATAACCGATCTCCCCCGTCTGCGGATGCCGCAGTGCGATGAGCTGCGTCTCATCCATCCAGTCCCAGGGCGCGAGGCGGTAGAGTTCATCGGCGAGGTCGTAGAGGCGGGTGGTGGCTGGAGATGGTGTGGGCATTGGGTAAAAGGTGGAGCGGTGAGAGTTTGGTCGAAGCTTTGCTGGAGGGCTGTGGCGATGAGGAGGCAGAGAAGAACCGCCTGAAGGCTAGAACGCCACCTCGTGATACTCCAGCGCCCACTCTTTCATGTAGCGGACGCGGTTTGGCACGAACCGGTAGATGATGAGTTCGGGGTTGTCGATATCGCGCAGGTAGGTGCGGAGGAGGGGATTGGTGGCCCAGATTTCCTCCAGCAGGGGGCGGTCGGTGAGGATCTCGGCGGTGGCGGTGATGCGGACTTGGTTGTGGGCGTCGTCGGTGTAGCAGAGTTCGTGAAAGGGGTCATGAAAGGGGTCAGGTGATTCAAATTGGGTCATGAAAGGGGTCAGGTGATGGTCATGAAAGGGGTCAGGTGATTCAAATTGCAAGATTCCAGTTTTTTAGAGTCTGCCGCCCTCGAACTTCGTCTTGGCATTTCGATCAGCGTCTGACATCCTTGCCCGTGTTGATGGGGGTTCGTCGTAGCAGCCTAAGCGTCTGGGTTTGTGTCGAGGCGCAGGGGGGTGGCACGGCATCTCTTGCCGGATGAAGTGTGATGCTGGCAGATACTGTGCGTAGGCAGGCGGCGACCACTGGAGGTCGGGCGGTCCCGAACATGGTGGCTCAACCCACGAGAGGTATCCACGTGGCCCCTGACCGGCTGAAGCCGGGACTACAAAACGGGAGAACGGAGCTTTATGCAACTGATTGACTAATCTGATGCAATCGCTGCTTAACTTCTGTCAGCCGGTTGCATACTGAACCTGTTCTTTACGCTGTGTTTGAGTTGTTGGTTGCGCAGGGCGAGGTCTATCAACCACGGGTTTGAGAGGGGGTATGCCCATCCAACCTCCCATGCCTCAAGAGAGGCCCACTATTTAGCCAAATGGGTGCAGACCTGATTGAACACCATTCCAGCCCAGTGCATGAGAGCGCCCTGAGGCTGCTACCGTGAACCGAGAACCACATTTGACAAAGCGGTGCCTCTGGGTAATCTCCGCGCCCCTGTTCTCAGGGCTGGCCTGCGTTTTTCCGTCAAGACCGGTCTGCCCCAGGTGCCGAACTAGCCTTTCATCTCCCCACACGCTTATGCCCAAAAGAACCTACCAAGCCTCCAAGCGCACCCGCAAGCGCCAGTTCGGCTTCCGCACCCGCATGAAGACCGAGAATGGCCGCGACATCCTGCGCCGCCGCCGCCTCAAGGGCCGCAAGCGCCTCATGCCCGTGGGTGTCGAGATCCACTACAAGCGCCACGTCCAGCAGCACTCCTAGTGCGCTTGGACTTGGCGCGCCGTGCCCATGCGTCTGCCCTCACGCCTTCACCTGAAGGACTCGCGCGACTTCGCGCAGATGCGGGCGCAGGGGCGCAGCCAGTCCGGTAGATGCTATGTGCTCGCCGTCCTGCGTGACGAATCCTTGGCCGAGTTCGCCTTTGGCCTCATCACCGGAAAAAAGCTTGGCAATGCCGTCACCCGCAACCGCCTCCGCCGCCAGATGCGCGAGATCATCCGCGCCCACCGTGCGGAGATCGCCCCAGGGTGGAGGTTTGTCATCATCGCCCGCTGGCGTGCCCCGCAGACGCCGTTCGCAGAGTTGGAGCAGGACTGGCTGCGCTTGGCAAAGCGGCAGGGACTTCTCTTGAAACCCGCGCCATCCGCTCCATGAAATGGTTCGTCCGCATTCTCATTCGTGGTTATCAGCGCTTCATCTCCCCGGTCATACACTTCATCGGCGGCCCCGGCTCGGGCTGCCGCTTCACGCCGACCTGCTCGGAGTACTTCCTCCAAGCCGTGGAAATACACGGCTTCCTGCGCGGTCTTCCGCTCGGCATCTGGCGCATCCTGCGCTGCAATCCCTGGGGCGGTCACGGGCACGATCCCGTGCCGGAACGCACCTCCCCGTCTGAAATCTAAAATTTGAAATCTCTATTCCTAATGGACCGCAAAGCCTGGATCGTCGTCACCCTCTGTGCCATTGGCATCGTGCTCAATGGTTGGTACATGAACAAGAACCAGGCTGCCCTCCTGGAGCAGCAAAAGCTGGCCGAGGAGGCCAGGAAAGCCGCAGCCGCACAAACACCCACCACCCCCGCAGGCACCACGCCCGCGCCCGCTGCCGCACTGAGCGCCTCACCAGCCGCTGCCACGCCCACGCAGCCGAGCAATGTCACAGAAATCCCAGAGGAAACCCACACCCTCACCAGCGGCAGCGTTACCTGGCATTTTAGTAGCAAAGGCGGCGGCATCTCCCGCGCCATCCTTGCTGCTGGCGATCAGGTCACGCTGAACAAAGACGGGCGCGAACCCATCGGCTCCCTGCGGCGCGAGGCCACCGGACTCGACATCATCCCCTACAAGATCACTGAGAAGACCGACCGGAAAATCACCTTCGAGGGAACCAGCGCCGACGGCATCATCGTGCGCAAAACCTACACCTTGGCAGAGGGCGAAAAGGCCGACGAGCACCTCCTCACCCTCAGCATCACCTTGACTAACAGCAGTGCCGTCCCGCATAAATCGGAGGAATACTACCTCTACACCGGAGCCGCCACCTCCCTCAGCCCGGATGAGCCGATCCGCCCCAGCGCCTTCTGGAACGACGCTGGGGATGCCGGACAAAAGGACGCGAACTGGTTTAACAAAGGCTTTTTCTCCTCCGAAAAGACCGAGTACCGCTCCAGTCACGCGCGCCTCCGCTTCGCTGGCGTCATGAGCCGCTTTTACGCCATCATCATCAGCCGTTCCGGCAAAGAGGACAAGCCTGGCAAAGTCTGGGCTTCCCGCCAGATCGTCAGCCATCTCAACGATGAATTCAAAAACCTAGACTCCGCCAAAAACGACTACGCTATGCAGGCTGCCCTGGGGCTGCCACCTGTGGACCTCGCCCCCGGCGGCATCCAGAGCTGGGACTATGAGATTTATGCCGGACCCAAAGAATACCACCGCCTCGACAAACTCGAAGGTCAGCGCGACTTCATCATGTTTTACGGCATGTTCGGCTGGATCAGCAAGCCGCTGAACAACGTCATGCGCTGGATGCATGACGTCAGTGGTAACTGGGGCATCGCCATCATCCTACTGACCATCGTCATCCGCACCGTCCTCTGGCCGCTCCAGTCAAAGGCCCAGTCCTCCATGAAGCGCATGGGTCTCCTGGCACCGAAGATGAAAGAGCTGCAAGAGAAGTTCAAAGACGATCCCCAGAAGCAGCAGGCCGAGGTCATGAAGCTCTACAAGGACTACGGCGTCAACCCCATCGGTGGCTGTCTGCCCATGATGCTGCAGATCCCCATCTTCTTCGGCTTTTACAGCGTCCTGCAAAACGCTGCCGAACTGCGCGGCCAGCCCTGGCTGTGGGTAAAGGATCTCTCGCTCGCCGACACGATCTACACCATCAACTTCCCCTTTTCCCTGCCGCTCATGGGCACGGACTTCGACATCAATCCGCTGCCGATCATCATGGGCATCACCATGATCCTACAGATGAAGCTCACGCCGCAGCCCACCACGGTGGACAAGAGCCAGAAGATCATGTTCGCCGTCATGCCCTTCTTCTTCCTCTTCATCTGTTATAACTTCGCTGCCGCCCTCTCCCTCTACTGGTCCACCCAGAACATTTACGCCATCTTTCAGAGTAGGATCATGAAGCTCTATATGAAAGACCCCGTGCTGGAGAAAGTGGACCGCACCCAGCCTAAAGCCGCCCCACAGAATTCCATCTTCACTACCCAGAACCCCAACCAAAAGGAGAAAAAGCCAAAGCCACGCACGCCAAAGCTCGGCGGTTAGGATCACGCCCAGTATTTTTCCACCGCCGTCACGAGTCCGGGGATGGTGTTCTCCTTGGCGAGAGCGTCCACACTCATGCCGTGTTTCCTGACTGCTGCGGAGGTGATGGGGCCGATGCTGGCGATTTTGCAGCCTTCTGGCAGCGGCACTTTCAGGGCCATGAAGCAGTCCACCGTGCTGGCGCTGGTGAAAATAATCATGTCCGCGCCTTCTTCCTTTAGCCGCGCTAGGGCTTCGAGATTGTCTTCTCTTTCCTGCACCGTGCGGTAGGCGATGACCTCGCGCGTCTCCTCGCCCCGCACCCAGAGGACGCTGACGTTTTCCATGTTCTGGTGGTCCTTGAATGCCTTCACCAGTCCTTCCGCCACGAAGTTCTTCTCTGGCATGAGGTCCACGGCGAGGTGGCGTTCCTTCACCTTCTCCGCCGTGCCGGGGCCGACGCAGGCGATGCGCACGCCGCCGATGCTGCGGGCGTCGTTGTAGAGCTTGTCAAACATCGCAAAGAAGGCGTCCACGCCGTTCGGGCTGGTGAAGACGATCCATTCATAGGTGTGGCAGTCCTGCACCAGCTCGCCAAAGAGCATCGGGTTCTGCGGCTCCTCAATGCGGATGGTGGGCAGCTCGATGACATCCGCGCCCAGGTCGCGCAGCTTCTTGCTGAGCACGCCGACCTGCTGGCGCGTGCGGGTGACGACGATGCGTTTGCCGAAAAGCGGGCGGTCCTCGAACCAGTTGAGGTGCTTCCGTTCAGTCACCACATCGCCGACTACAGCGACAGCGGGCGCTTTGAAACCGGCCTCTTTGACCTTGGCGGACATGGTTTCCAAAGTGCCCACGAGGGTCTGCTGGCGGCCATGCGTGGCCCAGCGGACGAGCGCCATCGGCGTCTGCGGATCAGCGCCATGCTTCAAAAACTGCCCGGTGATCTCCTCCATGCGCTCCACGCCCATGAGGAAGACCTTGGTGCCGTCCGCCTTCGCGATCTTCGCGTAGTCGAGGCTCGTCTCCGGCTTCGTCGGGTCTTCGTGGCCGGTGAAGATGGTGAGCTGGGAGGCGTGGTCGCGGTGCGTGACTGGGATGCCCGCATAGGCCGGGCCGGCGATGGCGCTGGTGATGCCGGGGACGATCTCAAAGCGCACGCCTGCCTCCGCCAACTCCGCCGCTTCCTCCGCGCCGCGGCCAAAGAGCACCGGGTCGCCGCCTTTCAGCCGCGTGACCACCTTCCCCTCGCGGGTCAGCTTGACGATCAGGGCGTTGATCTCCTCCTGGGGCAGCGTGTGCGCCTTCGCCTTCTTGCCTACATAGATGCGCTCCGTGCCGGGCTTTGCGTGGCGCAGCAGCTCGGGATTGCACAGGTAGTCATACACCAGCACGTCCGCCGCCTCAATGCACTCTTTGCCCTTGAGAGTGAGCAGGCCGGGATCACCCGGGCCGGTGCCGACGAGGTAGCAGATGCCAAGGGGGGATTTGGAGGGAGATTTGGCCATGAGGGATAAATGAAACGCCCTGCATCCTGTCGAGGGCGCAGGGCGCTGCAAACGCTTGGTGGCTGAGGTTGTTGTTACTCGACTTTCTTTCCCTTCTTCGCAGGCGCGGGCAATTCCTTGCCCTTGGGCAGGGTGGCCTTCACCTCCTCCCATTTCGGGTTCAGGGTAGCCTCGGAGATTTTCAGGTTGCGGAATTCCACGGACTGCCCGGCGACGGTGAAGCCGAGGTTCATCTTTTTCGTGGCCATCAGGTCATGGCTGCCATGACCGACCAGATCACCGCATTTGCCCAGCATCTGGCCGCCGATGATCTCCATGCGCACACTGTGCCACTCGCCCGGCCTCAGGTCGGCGGCCTGGCGGCTGAAGACGATGGCTTTGTCCGGCCCGTCGTGGTCGCTATCGTCTTTCTGCACGGTGAAAGACTTGGATGTCATCATCAGGCGGCAGACGTGATCCTTCACGCCATTGATGGAGATAGTGGTGCCCTTCACCCCATCCAGGAGGCGGAACTGGTACTCGATGACCACATTGTCCCCCACCGGCCCCATCATGCGCAGGACGGCCCCGTGCTTGTCCTCTGGCAGCTCGGCACCACGCAGGACGCCCTCCGCGGCCTCCCATTTGCCTTTGGCGGCGCGCCAGGGGGCGGCGGGCGCTGCGGCAAGGGTGCTCTCATAAACGACCCTGCCGGGCACGGCCAGGAGCGGGGCTTCGGCATGGAGAGGGGCGGCGGCGCAAAGGGCCGCCGCGATGGTGAGGAGGTGGGTGCGGGACATGGCGCGCTGAAACGACAGCGGGCCATGTGTTTCTTCCAGCAATCGTGCGCGGAGGAAAAAGTGCCAGGGAACCGCAGCATGGACAGGCATGCTGCCGTTGCTTCCGTCAGGACCTGGCGGGATTCACAAGCTGGACATCCGCGGCCCCTGACGCCCCCAGACTGGATGCGGCGGCAGACCAGCGCAAGCTGCAATCTCGGCTGCGAAGCCCGCAATCGGGTCAAGAAATTCACATTGATGAAAAATGGTGTTGTCGGGAAAGCGCAGATTCGTTACAACAGGGCGTTAATTCGGATTTCTCAAAACACATCATGGTCTGGAAAATACTCTCCTTCCTCTCAGCAGCCTGTCTCGGCACGGCCTGCTTCTTTGCCTGGTCAAACCAGAAAGCCCTCGTGCAGGAGCGCGATCGGCTGTCCACTTCACAAGCTAATCTCAAGGTTGCCGTGGAGCGTAAGGCTGAGGGGGATGCGGCGCTGACGGCCAAGCAGACACAGGTGGTGGCACTCCAGAAAGACCTGACAACGGCCAAGGATGAAGTGGTGAAGCTAGCTGCTGACGCGCAGGAAAAGGAGGCCGCTCTAGCTGTAATTAAAGGCAATCTAGAGCAAGTCACTCAGCAGGTGAAGCTTGTGCAGGATCAGATTGACCAGGCTGGCGACATCAAGGGACTCATTGCCACGGTAGAGAAACTGGAAAAAGACCAGACCGAGGCCGAGGGCGCGGTCGCCAACCAAACGCAACGCGCAGCCTCCGCTAAAGCAGAATATGAGTCCCTCACCGCCCAGGTAAATAAACTGCGAGAGACCGAGGCGCGTGGTCGCCGCGGCATTGTCGAGCCTGAATTCTCCGCGCGCGTCTCGCAGTATTTTAACGAGTGGGACTTCGCCATTCTCAGCAAGGGGAACTCCGGCGGTGTCTTTGCCAATTCCGATCTCGACGTGAAACGCGGCAAAAAAGTGATCGCCAAGCTCAAGGTGCGCAACGTGGAGCAGTTCAGTTCCGTGGCTGACCTCATCCCCGGCTCCCTGGCGGCAGGGGAATACGTCCGCGCAGGTGATACCGTAGTGGCTGCTGCCACTCAAAGCGCCGCTTCAGATAAGCCCAAGCTACCCACAGATGGCAAAACAGGGACAACACCTACAGACGCCGCACCTGCTCCAGGAATGACCGCACCCGCTCCTCCACCAGCACCGGTAATGGGGGCTGATCCCTTCGCCGCACCGGGTGCAACTCCCACTCCGGTCCCTGCACCAGCGATGGGGGCTGATCCCTTTGGCGCTGCACCCGCGCCAGCCCCAGCAGGTGGCGCGCCTGCACCTAGCATGACTGATCCTTTTGGCCCCGCTCCCACGCCAAAGCCCTGACCTGCACACATCCCCATCTTTCCATTTCACAGCCAACTGTTAACTTTCTACACATGATCAAAGTCCTTTTCATCCTCAGTGCCGTGGTGATGGCCGTCGCTACCTTCTTTGCCAACGAGAACAAGACTGAATTTGTCAAAGTCCGCAACGAGGTCACGGTCGCCAACTCCCAGGTGCAGGCAGCCCTCAACACCGTCAACGCCGTGGTGGCAGAGGTCGTCAAGGTCAACGGCGAGATCAGCCGCGTGCAGCAGGAATTGGACACTGAGGCTGAGAGGATCAAGGCGCAGAAGCTCAAGATCGCCCAGGCAGACAATGATACTAAGCTGGCCCAAGATGAGTTGGACGTGAAGAACAAGAAGGTGGCAGAGTTGCGTATCGAACTCGACAAACTGCCCAAGGGCATGAAGCCAGAAACACTCGTCGAGGACATCAACGGCATGAAAAAAGCTATTGCTGAGTCCCTGTCCCAGGTGGAGCTGAAGAAGAAAGAAGTCGAGGCTGAGGAGGCCAAGGTGGTTGAAGTGCGCAGCACCCTCAGTGACATCGTCCGCAAGATTGAAGACCGGAAGAAGTCGTTCGACCGCAACAGCCTCGTCGCCAGCATCATTGCTGTGAACAATGACTGGGGATTTGTGGTGGTGAACGCAGGCCAGAGCCGCGGCATCACCGAGGCCACGAAATTACTCGTCACGCGCGGCACCCAGACCGTCGGTAAGCTGAGCATCGTCTCCGTGCAGGGGAATCGTACCGTGGCGAATATCCTCCCGGAAACACTCGCCGAGGGCATGACCATCGCCCCTGGGGATCGTGTGATTCTGGAAAATCTCTTTCAGTAAGTCCGACCTGGACGTAGAGATAAGCTCATGAAAGTGAAAAGAGTTCTGCTGCAATGCCTTCTGGCGGCCCTCGCCGCCACATCCCTTATCTCGTGTGCCTCGGACGAGACTAGGCGTCGTGAACGCGTGGCTCCCACCGTCACTGACAGTTCGCTGCCCTGGAACCGCCCGCAAAAATGGGAAGGCAATGCGCGCTACGGTTCCATGATACCGGGCAGCCGCTGACAGGATTTGAGATCACATCAGCGGGATGAACAGCCGCGCGAAACCGTCGCGCAGGCGGTGAAAAAGAGGGGCGGCTTCGAGGGATGACACGGTGACCTCGGCGGCCTCGGCCAATTTCTGATTGAAGATGGCCTGCAAGCGGGCAGCCAGCGCGACGTCATAGCAGGCTAAATTGAACTCAAAGTTCAGTCTTAGGCTGCGCGGATCCCAGTTGGTTGAGCCGACGCAGGACCAGGCGTCATCTATGAGTAGGATTTTCGAGTGGTCGAAGGGCGGCGGGGACTCATAGATGCGGCAGCCAGCGTGCAGCAATTCCGGGTAAAGCGTGCGTGCGGCCCAGGACACGAGCGGAATGTTGTTTTTTGCAGGGGTAATGATAGTGACTGCGACGCCACGCGTGGCGCAGAGCTTTAGCGCGGCCATCAATATGGGCGGCGGCAAGAAATAGGGCGTGCAAATGCTGACTTGCCTACGCGCTGCATTGAGCGCGGCAAAGAGAGCTACGGGCATGACCTCCAGATCTTCGTCCGGCCCGTCCACAATGCCCAGGGCGTGGGTGCTGCCCGTCGGCGGTAATTCAGGGAACCACAGGGTACCCTCCAGCGGCTCCCCCGCGCAGAAGGCCCAGTCCTCCACAAAGACTCGCTGCATCTGTGCCACAACAGGACCTGTGACCCTGAAATGCAGGTCGCGTACCGGGTGTGGCGGGTTCCGGGAAATCATGTTCCCCTCGCGGATATTCATGCCGCCGGTGAAAGCGGTGCTGCCGTCAATCACCAGGATTTTTTTGTGGTTGCGCAGGTTCATGGTCAGCAGACGCAGGACGAAATGGTTCGGCATGAAGCGCCGCACCGGCACGCCGCAGCGGCGCAGCTCCCGCGTGACCGGCGGCCAGGAGTAGCGCGTGCCCGCGTCATCCACGATCACCCGCACCTGCACTCCGCGCTCCTTTGCCGCTACCAGCTCGGCAATGAACTCCGCGCCGATCTGATGTGCCTCAAAGATATAACTGGCGAGCGTGATGCTGCTCCTGGCGGCGCGGATGGCCTCTAGCATGGCGGGCATGGCCTCCTCGCCATTGACCAGCGGAACGACCGCGTTCCCGGAGCTGAAATGGAAACGCGAGATGCGGTCCAGCGTCACTGCCAGTCCACAATCCCTCTCTGAAATGACTGGTTCATTGTGGATGAATAGCGGGCAGGCAGGCGGTGGGTCACGGTACGCCGGGCCGATCCCGCCGCGATAATGGCGGCCCCGGCGGCGCACGAAATTGATCCCCATCAGACCGTAAAGCACTGCGCCGGCTAGCGGGGAGAGTACCACCAGCGCCACCCAGAATGCGGCAGAGCGGTGGTCGCGGTGGTGGGTGAGCAGGTGAAAGAGGGCCGCCATGCTGAGCAGGATCGTCAGCACGGACAGAGCATTCATTTCCCAACTGAGTGCGAGAGGCAGGGCAGTGGACATCTGCGCCAGCATAGGTCCGTAGGCGCAGGCGGCGAGGTGAAAAAGAGACGTTTCACCGGAGAGGTCAGTTTTAGCGGGGCACAGGGCGGTTTAATTCTCTGGGATCGTTGATTATCAATGAACCCACGAGCCAACCAATGGCATTGGCTGTGCCAACCAACTTGAAATAATGAAATCAGGACAGCGTCTCGGTCCTGAACCCTCCTTTGTTGAAGCAGCGCTGCAAAATCCTCACGGCCAGTGTTTTCACCCTTGCGGCCGGGTTTCTTTCACAGCACCCACTTCGCTTTTGACGGAGCTAAATGGACCTACATCTAACTGAACACCAACGCCTTGCCCGCCTCGGAGCGCTTGTCCCGGATCACTCTTCGAAGACACCAGCAAACGCAGGGATGGCTGGCTTTGGAAACAACTTTCGGTAGGCATGCGGCTGTCCTGACGATGTCGAGTAGCACCTGCCACGAGACTTCTGAGCTGGCAAAATGAAGAACATCTGCTTGCATGATTTTATCCTTGAGCCGCTCACACGCTACCGCCTCGCAGGCTGGGTTTATGGTGCGACCTAGACCAAGAGAGGCCGGCTGTATAGCACAAAGTGCCCCATCCCAGTTTACCATCCTCCCAACGCGAAGCGTGAAAACGCCCTGTAGTGGGGCAAAGGCCGCAAAGAACAGTCTTGCGTCCACGTTTGCCTCCGCCCTATCCTGCATATCTGCATGAAACACGCCCTGCTCCCGCTCCTCACTCTCGGAATCGTCACCTGGGCCGCCCTGGCCGCCGACCCTGCCCAGCCGCCGCCGCTGAAGGTGCTGATGGTGACAGGCGGCTGCTGCCACGACTACGCGAACCAAAAGATGATCCTGGCGGAGGGGTTGAGCGCCCGCGCCAATGTCGAATTCACCATTGTCCATGAGGAGGGTAAGGAGAAAGGAGATCGCACCCACATGGTCAGCATTTATCAAAAGGAGGACTGGGCAAAGGGCTACGACGTGGTGCTGCACAACGAATGCTTTGGCGCTGTCACGGATGTGGCCTTTGTCGAGCGCATCGCCAAAGCGCACCATGATGGTGTGCCCGCCGTGATGCTGCACTGCTCCACCCACAGTTACCGCACCGCGCAGACGGACGAATGGCGCAAGTGCGTGGGCCAAACCTCTATGAGCCACGAAAAGAACCGTGACTTACTGGTGAAGAACATCAAACCAGAGCATCCGGTGATGAAAGGATTCCCCAAAGAGTGGTTGGACCCGAAGGACGAGCTGTACAAAAACGAGAAGCTCTGGGAAAACTTCATCCCCCTTGCCCAGGCGTATGGAGAGGACACCAAGAAGGACCACGCGCTCGTCTGGGTGAACACTTACGGCCAGGCGCGCGTCTTCGGCACCACAATGGGCCACAATAACGAGACCATGAGCCACGAGGTATTCCTCGACCTCGTCGCCCGCGGCCTACTCTGGGCCTGCGGAAAGCTGGGCGATGACGGAAAGCCTGCCGCCGGGTATCAGGCAAGGCAGAAGTGATGGGGTGAGTGTCGAGAGCGGGGGGGGCTGGTGATTTCGAGACCGGCGCTTTGCTCGCCTGTCTCGACGTTCACGGCCCATATCTTGGCTCCGCGTTTGTCGTCGGGGGCTTGGTTTGGGCTTCTCCCATGATAGATGTTTGCTTGCGGCGAATCCGGCTGGATGTTCCGCTCATGTCACAGGCTGCATTCAAACTTCTTGAGAATTCCCTTCATCCGATGGCTGAATGTCTGACTCCGCAATCGGCTGCTCGCATCGCGAGCCATGCGGGCCAGCGAGGACGTTCAAAGCCGCATTGATGAACTCGCTGACAAATGCAACGAAGGCCAACTCACTGCTGATGAACGCGCGCAGTATGAGATGTTCGTTTGGATATGCCAGTACGAAGTTCTGGCTTGGCGGCTGGAAAGACTCGCGGCTTGAGTTCACGCATGTCAGGATGGTTGCGCATCCATTCGCATTTGCTGCCTTTGAGTGTGTCATCCCTCTGGGCTATGAGCTTGAGGTGCTCTGCCTTGCGCACTTTGTCCACGGCTTCATTGAGGTGCTTGGACACATGGAACTTGTCATGCACGATCTTGGCGTTGGGCAGCGCTTCACCGGCACTGTTCTCAAAGGCGGGCCACAAGTCCATGGCGATGGCTTGCACCCCCTCGCACTGCTCTTGGGTCAGGCTATCCCACACGCCGTCAGCATCCACCTGCTTGCGCCCCTCGACGACTTCCAACACACGTGAACCGCTCAGGTCGTTGAGCACGGTGGCATACTTGTGTCTGCGGGCGATGCTCTTTTGCTTCGCTACGCTCACCCTGCGGCTGGCTATCTCCGCTGCGCTCCGGTTCATCAATGCCCAGATACTCGATCTCGCTGGCCTCCCGCCTCTGCAGACCTCGCTCGACCGCCCGCTTCATGATGCGGTTGACCTGCTCCCAACCCATGCCCAACAACGTCGCTTCTTCTTGTACGCTGCTGGCGGCTTCCAGCACCCGGATGACAAAGGCCTGCATGAGCTTGCTCACCCGGCTGTAGCGCTCCGCCCAGGGCACGGCGACTTCCTCGACTCGACCGTCAGCATACTTCACACTGGGCACCTCAGCTTCCAGGACGGTTTCAAACTGGCAGGTGTCGAGGTGCCGCCACTGCCGCTTGGTCCACCCTTGGATGTGGGCGCGGCTGCCGTCTGCTGGATCACCCCAACGCACCCCGCGATCACATTCGATGATGACGGTCACCCGCTTCGCTGCGAGTTCCAGCTTCACTTCACGAACTTGCCATGGCTTGTCCAAGCCCAGCACTTGTTGATAGAGGTCGGTGTCTTTCACGCCGCTTCTCTACACCGCTACTTCCCCCTTTCCATTCCCAGCTTTTTGCCCGAAGAACCAGAAATTTCGATGTAGGGTAGATGCGTGCCGTCCCAGCTTTCCACCGCCACCACGCCGAACTTCACAGACTTGTGGATGTCTTCCCGCTGCGCGGCCACTGCTGCTGCTTCCTTTGTTAGTCCTTGCACTTGAAGGGAGTCATTCGCGCGCAGTGCCACCGTCAGCTTTCCATCTGTGCAACCCAGATGGACGACGATGCCACCTTTGACGCCGGACTGGGTGAGGATGTCCGTGGCGTCATCGGCATGGAGCCAAGAGCAGGACGTGAGAGTCAGGGCGGCGAGGAGGAGACGTTATATGGCGGGGAAATGCCGCGCTGAAACGTGGACACGAAAGGGGTCTTTCGCCTGATCGTTGGCTTTGCCCAGCCCACTAGCTTGGGGATATGCGCACAAAAAAGGGCGGCTCCCGCGATGGGGAGCCGCCAGATGGGGCATGAGGTTGACCGGCTGAAGCCGGAACTACAGTGCGGGGGCTTTGGTGTTACTTCTTTTCAGGCACGGCCGGGTTTGCATCTGGGCTGGGGGCGGGCTTGATCTCCGTCTTTGGCAGCGGGGGCACGGCTACGGGAGGCGTGGTGACGCTGATGGGCGGAGTGGTGGTGGTCGCAGGGGCGGGCGTGGCTGGCATTGGCATGGGTGGCGTCGCCGTGGCTGTGGGGGCGGGCGTTGCTGGTACCGGCGGCGTGGCTGGGGCGGCAGATGGCGCAGGTTGGGCGGGCACTGGCGTTGGTGCAGGCGCGCTGGGAGTCGGGGCTTCGGCTTTGGCGACGACTTTGACGATCTCGCTGCGCTTTTTGAAAAGGTTGTTCACGGTGTATTCGGAGACCTCGTAGACCCAGCCAGCGAACTTCTGCTCCTTCGCGAGCTTGTCCTCCTTGGTCTTCTTTGTGGTGGCGAACTCCTCGTCCTTTTTCTTCTTGTCCTCCTCCTTCTCGTCCTTCACTGGGGTGCGGGTCTTTGGGATGTCGGCGCTGACGGTGACGCTGAGGTAGTACTTGTCGCTGCTGTCCTTGGACTGCTTGGCCACCTGCACATCGTAGGTGAAGCCATCGAAGGTGGTGATCTTCGCCTTGGTGGCGTCTTTCAGTGCGTCGCCCGCTTTGTCCTTGGCCAGCACGTCGTTGAAGGTGGGGGCGGAAAGCAGGCTGCCGATGGGCAGCTTCGCGCTATCGAGTGCTTCGCCGGTTTTGGCGTCGAGCAGGGTGAAGTCGGTGGTGTTTTCATCGGCACGGCCAACCTTCCAGCCTTCATCAGCCTTGGGTGCGGTGACGGTGACTTCCTTGAGCTTCTGCACATCAATGAAGGCCTTGTCGAGCCAGGATTCAGGCTTCGGTTCCAGGTCGAAGAAGGTGTTGCTGACCACCCAGATGGTGTCGCCATCCTCTGGGATGCGGATCATGCGCTGGCTGCCGCCGCTGAACTGGGTGCTGCTCTGGCCGCCGGCGGTGTCGGGCTGCTTGCCGAGAATGAGAGTGTGCAGCGGCTTGTCGCCGCTGCCGATGAGTTCGACCTGGGTGCCCACGCCCTCTGTGCTTTCGCCGGGGGGCTGGACCTCGATCTCGGCCCAGGCACCTTTGAGCACCTGGAGCTTGCTGGCGATTTTCTGCTCGCGCAGGTCGCTGAGGGCTGTGCTGATGCGGTCGAGGCTGGCGGGGTAGCCGCCACGCTCGGCCACTTTTGCGCCTTTGCGGTCTTCATCAATGGTGATGTTCACTTCGGATTTGGCGTCTTTGAGCCGGAGCTTTTGCACGGCGGTCATGTCAAGGCCGGGGATGAGTTGCTCGCGAGACTTGACGCCTTGTTTGGTGGCGGTGTTCAGGCTGGCGTTCTGCTGGTTTTGATAGATCACTGCGGTGCCGATGAGGGCAGCGAGGATCACCAGGAGGAGAATGATTTTCATGGCTTGGTATGGAATGAAAGGGTTCGAGTTTTCAGGATCAAACGGCGGCGGTGGAGACCTTGCGGCGGATGGCGAGGAGGACGCCGATGGCGATGACGAGCAATGGCACGCCGAAGACGTTTAGCAGCGTGATGATGGCTTCGGTGAAATCAATGTCCTTGTTTTGCACCTTTTTGATCTCGCGGATCTCGCGGTTGATGTCGGTCTGCTTCTTCATCAGCTCTTCCAGTTTTTTGATCTGGTTCGGGTCGGCAAGCTGACCATTCTTCACGCGCAACGGCCCCATCTCCTGGGCGAGGGAGTCGAGGTCGGCCTGGAGACCCTTGAGTTTGGGCCGGAAGTCCTTTTCCACCTGCTCGCGCAGTTCGTCCATCTTTGTGAACGGGCGCTGGGTGCTGGCACGGCTGCGGACCTGGAGGAGGTCGCCACCGCCGCTGAGCATTTCTACCGCGTTCAGCATGAGCGGCAGGTTCGAGTTTGTGGCGACGAGGCCGCCGGTCATCGGATCCTGCTGCACACAGAAGGCGTCATACATCATGTCCGCGTCGGCAAAGAGCACGACTGCGCCTTCGCTGTTCACGGATTCCTTGATGGTGCCGTCGTCCTTCGGTGCTTCTGGCTTTGGAGCTTCAGCCTTCGGAGCCGCTGGTGCTGGCACTGTGGTGGGCGTTGCAGGTGCGGGGACGACGGCAGGTGCTGCGGCCGCCGTAGGGGCAGGTGCTGCGGGCGCGGAGACGGGTGGTGTCGTTACGCTCACGGGTGGCGTTGTGGCTTCCACTGCGGCCTTGGGTGCGCCTGCATCGTCCTGGGCACCACCTTGTTCAGGGCTTGGGGCCGGGCCTTTGGGTTTGCCGCCGGGGAAGGCGGTCTTGAACTTGCCGGTCAAACGCACCGCTAGGATCTGCTTGCGTCCGCTGGGGTTGAAGGTGGTCAGGTTCTCACGGCGCAGTTTTTCGGCAGCAGTGGTGTCAATCAGCTCACTGGCCTCGGAGGATTGCACGAGGGGAATGGACTCGATGCCGTCCTTTTTCTCAATGTCGAAAGAGCCTGCGGACATCATCAGCAGGGACTGGAGGGCGGCGGTGACGCGGTCGTCCTTGTTGAGTGCCTCGCTGGGCAGACGTAGCGCGGTGGGGTTCTGGCGGCCCTGCATCATGGTGCGGTAGTTCACATCGGCGACGACGTTGCTTTTGTTGAAGCCGACGCCCCATGCCTTGAAGAGGTTGTTGAGATCAGAGGCGGGATTGATGACGCCGCCAGGCTGGCCGGTCATGGGGTTCTGCTGGCCGCTGTAAGCCTGGGCGATCCAGCTCTGCGGGTCCACCAGGGCGATGACCTTGCCGCCTTTTAGCAAGTATTGGTCAATGGCGTACTCTGCGCCCTCTGTGATGTCTGCGGGATGCACGAGGACGAGCACGCTGACATCGGAGTCAATGGTGGTGGAGCCGATGGCGATGTCGCGCACCTCATAGTCGAGGCGCAGGCGCTGGACCATGACCCACGGCTCCTGGCCGCGCTGGCGCTGGTAGGGATACATAGGGGAACCCATGATTGGCATGGCGCTCATGACGCCGATGACGGTCTTGGTGTTCTTTGACACCTTCTGGATGGCGCGGGCGACGTTGTACTCGAGCGCTGTCTCCTCGTTCGGGTTTAGGAAGGCCAGCACTTCTTTCTGCGCGGCGGCTTGGATGGCCATGCCGAGGTACACGTTGTCGCCTTCCTGGTTCACCTGCATTCCTTGCAGGTCGTCTTCACGCGCCTTGTCCTCGTCCTCGGTGTTCGGGTTCGGGTTCAGCTTTTCGAGTATGACCTTGCCCTTCGCAGCTTTTTGGAACTCCAGCAGCATGTCCTGCACGGTGCGGGAGTGGGCTTTGAGGATGGGTGGCATCACGCGGTCCTCGGTAGTGACGTAGTAGCGGATGGTGACAGGTTTGTCCGGGTTCAGGCGGTCGAGGATGTTCTTCGTGCCGCCGGAGAGCGTGTAGAGTTTGTCCTCGGTGAGGTCGAGGCGGAGATTCAGGAAGCCGAGGCCGCCGACCAGGAAGTTCACGGCCACGACGATGGCGATGATCAGCAGGGCCGTGATGCCTGCGGTGCCTTCTTTGCTGTTCAGATTCATAAAGGTATTCTCAGGGTGTTTGCGGTTCCGGGGGGAGATCAGGCGCGCTTCGAGCGCAGGCCCAGATTTGTCACCACCAGGGCGACGATGACGACGGAGAGGAAGTAGAGCACGTCACGCAGGACGAAGATGCCCTTCGACATTTCATAGAAGTGGTCCATGAAGCTCAGGTAGCTGACGAATCTCACGCTGGACTCCAGCCAACCTGGTACGGTGCGCACCACGGTGTCCACGATGCCTGGGTAGCCGATGAGCGTGAGCAGGATGCACAGCGCCACAGAAACGATGAAGCACACCACCTGGCTGCGTGTGTAGGCGCTCGCCGCGCTGGTGACGGCGAGGCAGCCCAGGGCATACAGGTAGCTGGCGGCATAGCCCGTCATGATCGGGCCGGGATCAGGATCGCCTAACCAGCAGACGGTGATGACAATGGAGAAAGTCAGCGCCAGGCCGATGGCCCACACGAGCGCCGCGGCGACGAATTTGCCGATGATCGCCTGCCACGGGGACAGGGGCATGGTCATTAGCAGCTCGAAGGTGCCGAGGCGGTGCTCCTCCGACCACATGCGCATGCCCACTGCCGGGGCCAGCACGATGTAGATCCACGGATGCCAGAAGAAGAATGTCTGGGTCAGGGAGGCATTGTCCGAGTCCAGGAACCGGCCAAAGAAGAAGGCAAAACCCATCGCGGCCAGCAGGTAGATGACGACGATGACGTAGAGCACGGGCGAGTTGAAGTAGGAGAGGAACTCCCGCTTGAAGATCGCCAGGGTGTTTTCCAGATCTCTGCTTTTCATGTGTGAGTCAGGGGTTGGGATGGAAGGAAGGTTGTTGGGGTGCTGCGGTTACTTCACTGTGTCAGGCCGCGTGATGCTGCGGAAGACTTCGTCCAGCGTGTTCACGCCTGGGACCAGTTTCTTGAGCTGATCGGGAGTGCCGTCGGCCACGACCTTGCCGCGATCAATGATGATGGCGCGGGAGCAAGCGGCCTCGACCTCCTCCAGGATGTGGGTGGAGAAGATGATGGCCTTGCTCTGCCCCATGCGCTTGATCAGACCGCGCACCTCGTGCTTCTGGTTTGGGTCCAGGCCGTCGGTCGGCTCGTCCAGGATGAGCACATCGGGATCGTGGATGATGCTCTGTGCGAAGCAAGTGCGGTGGCGGTAGCCCTTGGAAAGCGTGTCCACGCTCTGGTTGCGCACACTTTCCAGGAAGCAAAGCTCCAGCACGCGGTCAATCGCCTTTCCCCGCGCCGCGCCGCTCAGGCCGCGCATCTCTGCGCAGAAGCCAAGGAAGCTGGCCACGGTCATGTCGGAGTAGAGTGGCGCGTTTTCTGGCAGGTAGCCGATGGAGCGCTTCGCCAGTTCGGGTTCTTCCAGCATGTTCACGCCGCCGACGCTGATGCTGCCGGAGGTGGGCCGGAAATAGCCCGTGATCATGCGCATGGAGGTGGACTTGCCGGCACCGTTGGGTCCGAGGAAACCGAGCACCTGCCCTTTTTCCACGGAGAAGGAGACGTTATCCACCGCCACCTTGGCATCGAATTCTTTTCGGAGGTTTTGCACTTGGATCATAGTGTCACTGTCATGGTTGTTTGGGTTGATAGGGAAAGGAGCGCGCTGGGACACAGCGGCACCTTGAGGTGTTCAAAAAACACGCGGCCCGTCTTATGTTTGAGACCGCCGCCTTTGCAAATGGAATTTCTGGGTATGTCTGAGCACCGCTACACCTCCCCGCAACCGGTTATATGCCGCAGCAGGCTATGACTGCCCGCGCGGCGCGGGCGTAGGCACCACCTTCGCCGAGCATGGTCACGACTGCGGCCAGGTCTTCCTGGAGGTGGTGGCGGCGCACGGGGTTGGTCAGCAGGTCCACCATCTCGGCAGCTAGAGTGTCGCTGGTCAGGCCGCCCTGGACGAGTTCCTTCACGACATTTCGCTTCGCCAAGACGTTGATGATGCCGATGTTTTTGATCCGCACGACCAGCTTCGCCACGATGTAGGTGAAGGTGTTCACACGATACACCAGCGCATAGGGCAGGCCAAAGCAGGCCGCTTCCAGCGTGGCGGTGCCGCTGGCGACTGCGCCCACCTGTGCGCGCTGCATGAGGTCATAGACGGTGCCCGTCTCGATCCAGGTCTTCGCCTCTGGCATCCCGGCTTCATCGGCCATCAGGCGCAGATGACCGGCCAGCGTTTCATTCGCCGCACTGACCGCGAAGCGCGCCTGCGGGTGCTGCATACGGATCGCCAGCGCGGCCTGAAGCATGACGGGAAATAGCCGCTTCACCTCGTTCAGTCGGCTGCCGGGGAACCAACCCACGAGGCCGCGCTCGCGCTCCCAGTTGCGGCGCAGCGTGACCACGCGGTCCACCATCGGGTGCCCGCTGAACTCGGTGCGCAGACCGCTCTTTTCATAAAAGTCCTTTTCAAAGGGGAAGATGCAGATCATCAGGTCCAGCACCTTTGCCATCGTTTTCACGCGGCCCTTTTTCCAGGCCCAGACCTGCGGGCTGATGTAGTAGAGCAGCTTGCCTGTGTAGCCGCCCTCACGCAGCGCCTTTGCCACGCGGAGGTTAAAACCGGGGTAATCCACGAGCACCACTGCGGCGGGCTTGTTTGCCAGCACCTCGGCCACCACGGCGTTGAAACGCTTCTTGAAGTAGCCGTACATTTTAAGCACCTCCCATAGCCCGACGACTCCTGCCGTTTCCACCCAGTCTTCGATCCCTGCGCCCGCTAAATCCCTCATGCGGGGGCCGCCGAGGCCGGTGAATTTCATTCCCGGCTCCAGCACCAGCAACTCCCGCATGAGACCCGCCCCATGCGTGTCTCCGCTGACTTCACCGGCGATGATGTGGAGGTGCATGAGTGGGGGAGTTGACGGTGGTTGACGATTTTTTACAGTTGTTTCATAATCATCGTAGCTCTGCCTTCATCCCGCCAAGGCGGCGTTCTTTTCGATCTGGTCGGTGATTTCCAATGCGATGCGCACGGCCTCTGCGCCTTCCTGGCCGCTGACGATGGGGCGCTTGCCCTGGCGGGCGCATTCGACAAAGGCGGCGATCTCTAGCTTTAGCGGTTCGTCTTTCTCTACCTCCACCTCCTCGCGGACGATCTGCATGCCGTCCTTGCGGTAAATCCAGCCGCTCTGCTCTTGGTAGTCCAGGCTGAGGTACGAGTCCTGCTGGAAGACGCGGATTTTGCGCAGCTTCTCCGGGCTGATGCGGCTGGCGGTGATGTTGGCAATGCAGCCGTTGGCGAATTTCAGGCGTGCGTTGGCGATGTCCTCTCGCTTGGTCAGCACGGGGATGCCGACGGCGTCTATCTGGATGAGGGGGGACTTCACGAGATGCAGCACGATCTCGATGTCGTGGATCATCACATCCAGCACGACGCCGATGTCCATGCTGCGGTTGGGGAAGGGGGAGAGGCGGTGCGCCTCAATGAAGCGCGGCTGGTTCATGCGCTCCTCAAGCTGGCGCAGCACGGGATTGAAGCGCTCGATGTGCCCGACCTGGAGGATGACGTTTTTTTCCTGTGCCAGGGCGATCATGGCCTGCGCCTCGCTGTAGCTCTCGCTGATCGGTTTCTCCACCAGCACATGCACGCCTTGCTGCATCAATGGTTCGGCGACAGGGCGGTGATAAATCGTTGGCACGGCGACGGTGGCGGCATCCACGCGCGTGGCGAAGTCGGCGAGGTCGCTGGCGGCCTGCGTGTGGTATTGCGTGGCGAAGTCGGCGGCGCGGGCGGCGTCGGCATCATAGACGGCGGCGAAGGTGACGCCCCCGTCACTCTTCGCGGCGATCTCGGCCAGGATACGGGCGTGATTTTTGCCAATGGCACCGACACCGGCGACGCCGATGCGGAAAGGTTGCTTGCTGGGTTCCATGCTGGCCCAGCCATAAAGATAGCGGGCGCAGGGGCAAGGCTTTTCAGCCCTGAGTAAGGCGGCGCAGAAACTGCTCCATGGCATAGCGGCTCAACTGCGCGCCGGGACCGTGGAACGGAAAATCCAGCCCGTGGGTAGCCCAGGGCAGGTCGAGAAAGTAGTGCGGCACGCGCTGTTGCTGTAGCGCCTCGGCCAGGCGGTGACTTTGGAGATGCCAGACGAGGATGTCACGCTGCCCGTGGATGATGAGTGTGGGGGGCGAATGCGGATGGGCAAGCAGGGTGCCGGAGGCACTGAGGTAGTTCGCACCTGCCTGCGCAGGATCATCGCCCAGGTATTGGCGGAGCAGCTTGGTAGAGTCCAGCACGTCATCTGGTGCGGCAAAGCGGCGCGCGAAGATCATGTCACCTGGTGAGTAGATGCTGATGCAGCCGAGGATGGCTGGGTCGTTCAGCGAATAAGCGGCTGCCGTAGCGATCTGCCCGCCCGCGCTGCGGCCCATGAGGATGAGCTTTTGTGCATCAATGCCGTGCTCCGCTGCGTGGGTTTTCAGAAAGGCCAGTGAGTCGCGCACATCCTCCAGCGGTGCGGGCCACTGCCACTGCGGGGCCAGGCGGTACTCGATGGAGGCCACCGCATAACCCTGCGTGGTCCAATGTGTGCTCCATTCCGCAAACTCCAGCGCTGAGCCACTGTGCCAGCCGCCGCCGTGCAGGTAAATGATGCACGGGGCTGGGCTGGCGGAGTCGGCCCGGTGGAAATGGATGCGTCGTGTGACCGCAGCAGGTTCCGACCCTGGCACCGTCAGTAATAAAGGTGCCTGCTGCGCCGGTGCGCGTCCCAAGAACATGTCAGGCCATGACAGGACGGTCGAGGGCATTTTGCCGCCGAAGGCGCGCTCAAGCTCCGCTGGCAGAGTGCGCGCCATAAATGCAGCGGTGATGAGTGGGGAGAGCAGCACCAGTGCGGTCACGGTATTGAACAGCACGCCAGTCCACGCGCGCCTGCGCCAGCTCCATGCGGCTAACAATAAGGGTGCGAGGGCGATGCGGTGACCATACTCTGTGGCACCCAGCGTGACTTTCCACATCAGCATGGAGTCGAAAGTGAGGAGGATAGGCAGCGCGAGAAGCGCGCATGAGACGGACAGGAGGAGGCGCATGATTTGGCTCAAGCTGTGTGGGGCAGGGGAGCCTGCGCCAGAAGACTGGACAAGGCACTGCCCCCCCGACGCCAGAGCAGGGAACTAGGGGCCGATGAGGATGATGGGGCCTTCGTTCTTTGGGACGCCGCCTTCCTTCTCCACACTGAGGGCAAATTTCGCGGCTTCGCTGACGAACTCCACCGGTTTGAAGTCCACCTTGGCAAAGCCCTGCGCGTCAACTCGCACTACGCCAGCATTCACTGGTGAGGGGTTCTTTGGATCCACGACCCAGAGCTGGTAGTCTTTGCCTGCCTCCACGGGTGGCATTCTCTCCAGCTTCAGCACGCCCTGGTGCTTCTCGCTGTCCCAGACGACGACGGCCACGCCCTGCTTGTAGGCGGCCACGGTGCTTTGCAGGGTGGCGATTTGCATCTGGGCGCGTGCATCGCGCTGGCGTAGCGTCTGTAGCTCGCTGGTAAGGGTGGCGAGCTGGGTCTGCGCGCCAGCGTCGCGTTTCTTCAGCGCCTCTACCTCACCCATCAGGCGGGCGAGCTGCTGTAGGGTGTCCGTGCTCTTTATCTCCAGTTCTTTGCTTTTCTGCTCCAGCAAAGCACTCCGTTTCTCCTGGATGTCACGTTCATCGCGCACGGCGATCATTTGGCTGCGCGCCTCTGCCTCCACCTGGGTCAGGGCAGCGACCTGCAGGGTGAGTTGGGTGCGCTCTTGCCATAGCCAGAAGCCGCCTGCGGCCAGCGCTGCGGCAATGCCCCAGGCGATGGGGGACTGCCGTGAATGCAACACCGGTGTGGTGACGGGCTTGGCGGCGCGGGCACGCTCACGCACCCGTTCCATGATGGCGTCCTTTAAATGTGCGGGCGGCGCCACTGCGGGGACGGCGTGGCCCAGCTCGGCAGCCGTGCGTTCTAGTTCTGTGGTGAGCTTTTCCAGCTCTCCATTACGGGCGGCTTCGATCTCGAAGACGCTGCTCGCATCATTGTCCAGCAGGCGCAGGGCGTGCAGGGCGGCGAGGTCTTGTTGTTGTTCCTCCATTAAGATAGCCCTCCTTTCAGTACATCGCGCAGGCGCAGCAGACCGCGCCGAATGTTGGTCTTCACCGTGCCTAATGGCAGTCCTAGAGACTCAGCAATTGCCTGGTGGGTGATGCCTTTAATGAAGGCGAACTCGATGAGCCTGCGCTGCTCTTGCGGCAGTGTGCCCAGTGCAGAGCGCACTTGAATGCTGCGGTCTTTTGACTCCAACTCCACATCCGCCGCATCGTGTGTATGCTCCAGGGTGGCGCTTTCTACTGCTGCTGCCTCTAGCGCGCGTGATTGGCGGCCCAGGGCGCGGAGGCGATCAATGGCCTTGTTGCGGAAGATCATCACGGCCCAGGTAAATGCTTTGCTGCGTGTCATGTCATAGTTGGCGGCGTGGTCCCAGAGATAGAGGAAGCCTTCCTGAAGAACGTCCTCAGCTTCCCGTTCATCATTGAACATCTGGCGCAGCAGGCCGAATAGACGCGGCGAAAGCCGATCATAGAGCTGCTCGAAGGCGCGTGTATCACCGCCGCCAGCACGCTGGAGCAGAGTCTCATCGCTAAGTTCAGAACTGGTCATGGGGCGGTAAATGGCGGCATGAAAACAAAAGCGTGTCGGGGCACGAAATCTCCATCTATCATCCAAAAGGATAATCAATGGATTCCATGCCAGAGTTTCTGCGATCATACAAGTTTTTGCGTCAGCGGGCTGCTTTTGGATTCAAGTTAACCATTGCCACGGCAAAGGCAGCATGGTAGCAGGACCGCCCTGCTTCCCCAACCAACGGCCCCATGAACGCCCAGCAACTCCTCCAGGCCATCGGCCCTGAACTGCGCCAGCAGATCCTCTCTTACATCCAGACAGACGAGCGCCCTGCCTACCGCACTGTGATCCAGACCCTGGCCGGACAGCGGAAGCTGCGCCCGCAGTTCATCCTGGAAAAGTCACGCGCGCAGCAGGCGGAGTGGCTGCTGAACCAGCTCATGGTGAAGACCAACGAACCAATGGCGGAGCAAATCCTGCAAATCTGGCTGCTCAAGTCCCAGGGCGCGATGCTCGTCACCTTCCTTGATGCCGTGGGCATCCCGCATGATGGCAAAGGCCAGGTGGAAGACCTGCCCGAAGAGATCACTGAGGATAAGGCCAAAGCGGGCATTGAGGCGCTGCTCGCCACCTATCCGCCGAAGCAGGTCGCGCTTTACCTTCACATGTTCCAGCTCCAGAAGCCCGAAGGCTGGCCCGGCCTAACGAAAGCCATCGCCGAGTGCGAGGCGGCCCAGTTGTAGGCCGTCGCGTAGAACGAGCGTACGCGTTCGTTCACCGCCCCTCATTAATCATCTTCGCGAACTCGGCAAAGAAGTACTTCGCGTCATTCGGCCCCGGTGCGGCTTCTGGGTGATACTGCACGCTCATCACAGGTGCCTCGCGGTGCCGCATCCCCTCCACGGTGCCGTCGTTGAGGTTGATGTGCGTGACCTCGACGTTCGAGGGCAGGCTGGCAGGATCAATGGCGAAGCCGTGGTTCTGGCTGGTGATGCTGACCCTGCCGCTGCGCAGGTCTTTGACCGGCTGGTTGCCGCCACGGTGGCCGAACTTCAGCTTAAAGGTCCGCCCGCCATACGCATGGCCGAGGATTTGATGGCCGAGGCAGATGGCAAAGATGGGCTTCGTGCCGATCAGCGCTTTGATTTCTTCATGGATGTAGCCCAGCGCGGCGGGGTCTCCGGGGCCGTTGGAGAGGAAGATACCGTCGGGGTTCATCGCCAGCACTTGCTGCGCCGTCGTCGCAGCGGGCACTACTTCCACATGGAAGCCGTGCTGCCGTAGGTTGCGCAGGATGTTGCGCTTGATGCCAAAGTCGTAGGCCACGATGCGGTGCCGAGTCTCTGGCAGCTCGTGAAAGGCACCCTGTGGACCGCCTTCGCGGTTTTGGCTGGGGCTGGGGATGTCCCACTCGCGGCTGGCCTGGCCTTCGGGATCCCAGGTGTAGGCGGTCTGGGTGGAGACCTCCTGCACATAATCACTGCCGCTCATCGGCGGGCTGTCCGTAGCGGCCTTCACTGCCGCGTCCACGCCAGCGTCCGCGCTAGTGATGACTGCGCGCATAGCTCCACGGTTGCGCAGGTGCTTCGTCAGCGCCCGCGTATCCACGCCCTGGATGCCGGGGATGCCGTGCTCCTTGAGATAGGCGTCCAGCGTCTGCGTGCTGCGCCAGTTGCTCGGCACCTCGCACAGCTCCTCGATCACAAAGCCGCGCACATGCGGCTCATGGCTTTCAGTGTCCAGCGCGTTGACTCCGTAGTTGCCGATCATTGGGTAGGTCATCGCCACGATCTGGCCGCGATACGAAGGGTCGGTTAGCACCTCCTGGTAGCCAGACATGGAGGTGTTGAAGCAAATCTCCCCTGTACGCATGCCGGTCGCGCCAAAGGATTCGCCTTCAAAATACCGTCCGTCTTCGAGTGCTAGGAGTGCTTTCATCAAGTGCGCCTGTGTTTAGCGGGAAGCGCGCCGAATGCAAGAGGCGGGCCGGAGTCCCGGCATCAATAGGTAAACAAATCGCTCACCTGCCACTCCTGCTCTAGCGTCTTCCCCTGCGCCGCCGCAGCCTTGTTCAGCGCCGTGGTGATCCGCCGCTGCATGTGCGCCGTGAGCCGCCGCCCTGTGCGGGCACGTTGGACGGCCTTGTGCGTCAAGGGTTCCTCACTGGCTGCCACCAGGTCGTGATTGCCCAGGCAGTGCTCCAGCATCACCGCCTCCAGCGGCTGTGGGCCGAGGTTGCGTTCTGGGGCGGTGGGGGCAGGGGCGTCTGGACTCATGCGTGCCTCCCTCATGAACAGGAACGCGCCCGCTGGCAATCAGGAATGTTGCATTCCCCCCTTGGAATGCGCCGCCGCAGCCGCGAGGATGGCGGGATGACACTCAAGGACATCGGCTGGAATGCGGGCTTCGAGGCCGCCTTTGCGCCCTACCACGCACTGGGCTGGAAACCCGCGCGTCTGTTGCGTGACAACAAGATTTCCTACGGTGCCCTGCTCCATGATGGCGAGGAGCTCGAAGTCATCCTCAGCGGCAAAGTTTATCACGATGCCGAAACCGATGCTGACCTGCCCGCTGTCGGTGACTGGGTGGCCCTGGACGTGGGCGCTGTCGGCGGCGAGTCCGTCATCCGCGCCCGCCTCCCCCGCCAGAGCCGCTTTTCCCGCAAAGCCCCCGGCGACAGCGCCGAGGAGCAGGTCATTGCCGCCAACGTGGATGCCATCGCCGTCGTCACCGAGGCTGGGCCGGACTTCAGCCTGCGCCGCATGGAGCGTTACTTCACCCTCATCAGCCGCTGTGGTGCGCGCGCCATCGTCCTTGTGAATAAGAGCGACCTGTTTCCCCAGGAGAGCGAGGCCGCTGCCGCTGCTATCCGCGCCCTCAACCCCGCCGCTGAGGTCCATGTCACCAGCGTAGAAAAACGGAAGGGTCTTAAAGCCGTCCGCGCCTGCCTGAAACGCGGCGTCACCATCGCCTTCATCGGCTCCAGCGGCGTCGGTAAGTCCGCCATGATTAATGCCCTCCTCGGCGACGAATACCAGTGGACTGACGAGGTCAACGCCGTCACCGGCAAAGGCCGCCACACCACCACTGCGCGGGAGCTGATGATCCTGCCCAAGGGCGGCATCGTCATTGATAATCCCGGCATCAAGGAGGTGCAGATGTGGACCGACGAGACCATGCTCCGCGAGAGCTTTGCCGATGTCGAGGCCATGGCGCAGCAGTGCCGCTACCACGACTGCAAGCACGGCACCGATGCAGGTTGCGCGATTCGCACCGCTGTGGAGACCGGTACGTTAGATGCCGCCCGCTATGAAGGGTACCTTAAGCTAGAAGAAGAAATCACAAGGCTGCGCAAACGCCGCAAGAAACGTCAGATGACCGTCGAGCGCTGGGACAAACGCGACCGCAAAGTGAAGGCCAGAAACCGCGAGGACCGTGCTGACATTGAGCGCGAGCCAGGAGCGCGGCACCGGTAGGTGAATTTCAAGCTGCGCTGCACCTAATGGGCATCCCTGCTGGCCTTCCTTGCATCAATACCTCAAGAGCTGGCGCAGGGCGGCGCTGATGCTGGCGGTGGTGGGGCGGTGGGACTTCCAGAGATTCGGGTGGTAAGGAATGGGCGTGTCCTTGCTGTTCAGGCGCATGGGGGGCGCATCAAGCATGTGGAAGGCCTCGCTACTGACGCGGGCGATGACCTCAGCGGTGACGCCGCCCCAGGGGAAGGCCTCGCCGACGGCAAGGAGGCGGCCGGTGCGGGCGACGGAGGCGAGGATGGTGTCGGTGTCCATCGGCTTAACGCTGCGGAGGTCCACGACTTCGACTTGATAGCCATCGAGTTGGAGTTCCTCTGCCGACTTTAACGCCTCATGCAGCATGGCGCTGTAGGCGACGACGGTGACATCGCGCCCAGGGCGGGCGATGCGGGCTTTGCCGATGGGTATGGACTCTCCGAAGCCCTCAGCTTTGAGGTGATAGTAGAGGAACTTGTGCTCGCAGAAGATGACGGGGTCGTCGAGTTTCACGCTGTCTAGCAGCATCCAGTAGGCATCTTCAACGGTGGCGGGGGTGAGGATGACGATGCCGGGGTAGTGGGCGTAGATGCTCTCCATGCTCTGGCTGTGAAAGGGGCCGCTGCCGGGGGTGCCGCCGGAGGGGAGGCGGATGGTGATAGGGCAGGGGGTCAGGGTGCGCCAGTAGAGCGTGGCGGCTTGGTTGACGATCTGGTTGAAGCCGACGGAGGAGAAGTCCGCGAACTGCATTTCGATGATCGGGCGCGCACCCTCTACGGCGGCACCAACGGCCATGCCGATCATGGCGTCCTCGCTGATGGGGGAGTCAAAGACGCGTCCGGGGAATTCGCGGCTGAGGTTTTTGGTGGCCTTGAAGGCACCGCCGAAGGTGCTGATGTCCTGTCCGTAAAGGAAGACGCTGGGGTCTGTGCGCAGCGCTTCGTACTGCGCCTCGCGGATGGCTTCGAGGTAGGTGATGCTCATCCGTGCTGTCCCTCCACGAGCGCGCTGGTGGAAAGCGCGTGCCAGGTTTCCCGGTAGGGGTCGGGGGTGGGTTCCTTGCTGGCCTGGGCCTGGGCGGTTTCGACCTCGCTACGGGCTTCTTTTTCCCACTGGCGGATCTGTGCTGCGGTGGCCCAGCCGAGGGTTTGTGCCTGCTGCTGTGCTACCTGTAGGCAGTCCCGCCCCTCGTGCCCGTGGCGGGCGGTGTCGGGAATGTAGGCGGCGTCATCGTGCTCGCCATGCCCACCTAGACGCAGCAGCGCACCGACGATCATCTGTGGTCCATGACCGGAGCGCGCGCGCTGGAAGGCGGTGCGGAAAGTTTTCATGCAGGCTAGCAAGTCGGTGCCGTCCACACTGTAGCCTTCAACGCCGTAGCCAGAGGCGCGGTCCACGAGGTGGGTGCAGGCATACTGGCGCGCGGTGGGGGTGGAGTAGGCGAACTGGTTGTTCGCCACGCTGACGATCAGCGGCAGTTTTTCCACTGCGGCCATGTTTAACCCTTCGTGAAAGGCACCCGTGGAGGTGCCGCCATCGCCGATGCTGGTAGCGCCCACGCCCTCTCCCAATGTCCCGTGCAGCCGTCGCGCAAACAGCGCACCTGCCACGACAGAGACGAGGCTGCCGAGGTGGGAGATCATCGCCATATACCCCTGCTGTGGGCGACCGCGGTGGATATTCCCATCCCGCCCACGCATGGGACCGGTGACGGTGCCCAGGTAGGTGCGCAGGGTGTCGAGCACTGGCTCACCGTAGGCGATGCGCCCGGCCTGGTCGCGAATCAGGGGGCCATAGATGTCCTGCCCCACGCGTAAATGCACGCCTGCGGAGACACTGAATGCCTCCTGCCCCCGGCCTAGATACACGCCGCCGACAATGCGCCCGCCAGCGCGGTAGAGGCTGCCGAGTTTTTCCTCCAATGTGCGGGAGAGGATCATGTGGCGGAGGGCGCGCAGGTAGTCTTCTCGGAGGTCTGCCGTTATGTCGGCGTGTGTCTGGAGGATGGTTTCGGCGGGAGGCACAATTGGGGAGTTGTGTGCCGATGTTTTCACAGGGGTGGAAAATTGTCCAGAGGTGAAAGTGGTGGCGACATGTTCATCCCCACGGCTTTTACCCCCAGTGCCATGAGTGCTGAGGTGCGCGCGGCTCAAAGGCCCATCCCCGGTGGCAGGCCCATGCCGCCGGTCAGTTTGCCCATCTCCGCAGCTTGGGTATCCTTTACTTTTTGCTGCACCTGCTGCACGGCGGAAAGCAGGAGGTCTTGGAGCATTTCTACATCTTCTGGGTCCACGACCTCTTTGGCGATTTTGATGCTCTGAATATCGCCCTGGCCATTGGCGGTGACGGCGATCTTGCCGCCTGCCACACTGGATTCAAAGGTCCGGCTTGCCAACTCTGCCTGGGTCTTCTGCATCTGGCCCTGCATCTGCTGCACTTGCTTCATCATTTTCTGGATGTTCATGAACGTGGGGATTTTGGGGATGATTGGGTGCTGGGATCAGTTGGGCAGCTTTAGCTTAAATTTGGCGATGGCGCTGTTGATAAGCGGGTCGTTGCGAAAGGCTTCGTTTGCTGCGGCTGTGGGATCGTCGTTGCTCACGGAAGGGGCGGGGGGAGCCTCGCTAATGGAGCTGGCTGGCTCTACTTTGTTGTGGGCAGTAGGGCTTGGCGTGGGGACGGGTGGCGAGGTGGGTGTGATGTCGCCGAGGTCGAAGTGCAGTTCGGTTACGGGCGGGGGCTTTAGCGCGGGGTCTAGCACCATGTCGAATTTCATAGGCTGGCCGAGTAGCTCTGTGGCCAGATCTTCGAGGAACTTGCGCTGGTTCTCCCGCATCAGGCTGTCTCTGGCGTGGACTTCAGTGGTAGGGAAGCCCAGCTTGACGATGCCGCGTGTGAGGGAATGCACGTTGCCATGCTCCAGCCAGGTGGCTGCCAGCGGGCGGCGCTCCCGCATGAGTTGGAGCAGTGCGGGCCAGAACTCCCCTGGCGTCATCTCCTTAGAGAGGGGGGCTGGTTCGCTGGGAGGGGGGGGTGGCTGGGACTTCGGAAGGCTTGTGCCTTCCGCTACAATAGAAGATGCCTG
>Ga0247837_1002498_pt1 | contig 34567 bp, 22 predicted proteins | sample LaCtaG_2_FD_187115 | JGI IMG/M metagenome (GOLD analysis project Ga0247837, IMG submission 187115) | Freshwater microbial communities from meromictic Lake La Cruz, Castile-La Mancha, Spain - LaCruzMarch2015_14.5m | ecosystem: Environmental > Aquatic > Freshwater > Lake | place: Spain: Castile-La...
TTGAAACGCAGGAGGCATATTCCCGGATATATGAGGGGGAGTACCTGCTTGAAACGCAGGAGGCATATTCCCGGATATATGAGGGGGAGTACCTGCTTGAAACGCAGGAGGCATATTCCCGGATATATGAGGGGGAGTACCTGCTTGAAACGCAGGAGGCATATTCCCGGATATATGAGGGGGAGTACCTGCTTGAAACGCAGGAGGCATATTCCCGGATATATGAGGGGGAGTACCTGCTTGAAACGCAGGAGGCATATTCCCGGATATATGAGGGGGAGTACCTGCTTGAAACGCAGGAGGCATATTCCCGGATATAGGAGGGGGAGAGATTGCCTGGGCGCCTGTTTGGAACGCAGGAGGCTTATTCCCGGATATAGGAGGGGGAGAGATTGCCTGGGCGCCTGTTTGGAACGCAGGAGGCTTATTCCCGGATATAGGAGGGGGAATACCTGCTTGAAACGCAGGAGGGCCCGCAGGCCCGAAGAAGGCAGGCAGCCCTGGCTGCACTTCCCACTTCCCCGTCGGTCCCAGAGTGACAGAGACTCCCGGGGCCAACTTCTCCGGATTCGAAAAATCCGCTCGCCTCAAAGTCTCTAGGTTCTGCCCCTCTTTCATCTTTACAGTTTCTCCCTCTAGTTTGAAGACTGTTCTCGTCTTCTCAGCGGAGGACTTAGTTAGAAATGCGCCAGCAAGGTTCAAGGCAGGTTTTCTGAATTCTATAACTCCTGGTTTTGGAGGGTTGATGACACTCTTCTGCTCCTCTGGGACTAACTTGGACGCCATTCCCACTTTAGCAACAGGAGTGTAGGGCTTCACAAGGACAGCGGACGGACTTTGGGTCTGGTTGGGAGGGAACAGGGGAGCTTTGCTAAAAGGAGACTGAGAAAGTTGCGGCTGAATAGTGGCAACGCTACCCTCGTTTCCCTCGTTGCCGGGCATCAATTCCCACATTTCGCCCTTTCTTCTCATTTCCATGCCCATGCGTAGGTCGGAGGGCTGCACATGACGGTCTCTTAGGGTGATTTCGTCTATGTGGACCTGTCGCTTGCCCTCTGAACCTCTGATTGCCACACTGGTTTCCTCTATTTCGACGATTTTGAAGGGAGCAGACGAAGCAGTGGATGGCCAGGCAGCCATATCTATATTTACAGTGCAAGTAGATGAGATTTCTATGGGGAATTAGTGCTTTGCTAGGCTTGGAAAGGGCTTCTAGGCCCCTCCCTGGTCCTTCTCAGCTCAATTCCCGACTAACAAAACCTATTCCCCTGCTATCCTTCTAGGAAGCCCAGCTATAACTCCATTAAACCCCTCTCCCTGTGTATCAGCCTCCTACAGTACTCCAGGTTTCCCCCACATTAATCAAATGCGGCTCAGTCAGGAACACATGAAAGCCGCCTGGCTTCAAACCCTCCGCAGTCTCACCATCAAGTCCTGCGAAACCCTGCTCTTCCCCAGAGTGGCAGCGCAGGTAGGCCGCACAGAGACGCTGCTGCAGGTCAAAAGCCTTGTTTTGCCGGAAGTGCGGCAGGCAATAGCGGGGATTTGGCCTGAAAAGGAGGGGTTTGAAGTGGTAGTGGAGGTGGGTTTGGCTGGAGGGAGCGGAATTGTGACAGTGGAAAGGTGGCAATTCTCATACTGGCCGAGGCCGGACCCGGGGCCGGAGGTAGGGGAAACGCTGTTTTACAAGCCTGCGGCCATGGCTTTGAGGGCAATTATCGCCTGCGCAGTGCTACTGCCCGCTGTTCTAGTCTTCCCCAAGCGACTAATCTACCGAATCTCTCTGCGAAGCGGGGATGGCCAGCCCTGGTCGCCGACCCTCCCGATCAAGACTATAAGAGCGCGGCCGGTCCTGACTAGTCCTTTTGGGGAGTTCCGGGTGAAGGTGGACTTTCGCGACCCTTTGCCTTGCCCAGGGGAGTTGTTTCCTGTTTCCACTATGAGTATGACGGGGGCTGGAGAGTCTCCGCGAGCTCGGCCTCGCCTGCAGAGCAGTGGCAATATAGTCGCGCTGACTGCCAAGTGCACAGCTGCAGGAGAGGCAGGGTACATCCCTCTGTCTACGTCTTTCACAGAGGACCAGGACATGTACCTGTCCGGGAGTGAGTCCGAGGGGGAAATGGAGTTGGTGGTGGAGGGCGAGGGAGAGGTCACGTCTGCAGTCTTCCGCCGCACATGCAAAGACGTACAGGCCTTGAAGTTGTTTTCAGGCCGAGAACTGCCGTCTATGCGAGTGTTTCTAGAGGAGATGAAGAGGACTTTTGCGAGTGTGCAGAAGACGAAGGAAGCTTTGGTCAAGGCAATTGACAGTCCTAAGGTTGTTTAGCGCTTAGAAAGGCGGTAGTAATGGAGGCGCAGGCGGAGGTGCTGAGGCGAGTGGAGGCGCGGGCAGGGGAGCTGAGTGCAGTGGTGTGGTTCGCCCTGGGCTGTTGCTGTGGGAAAAGGAGACTAGGCCTGGAGGAGGCGCTGCCTGTGGCTAGGGAGTACCAGGCTGCTATGGATAGACAGGCCCTCTCTCCCGCTCAAATCGAACTTGTGCAGTATAGCTTCCTGCAAGGGGACCTGCCGCAGGCCAAAGCCCGGCTCGACCGCTTCATTTCCGGGGACGATGTCCCCTCCTCTTTACGCAAATCCCAGGGCAGCTTCCAAGAACCTGTGGAAGTCAACGGGTCAGTTTTCCTGCGTAACGCAAGCACTGGGGAAATCACTTCCCGCTCCAGCGCAGTCGCAATCGAGCAATCTCAGCGCAAGAACTTGCTCCAAGAAATGCAGAAAATCGAGGCAGAACAAGCACGCCTCCGCAGAGAAAGAGAAGAAGAGCGGCTCCAATCCGAAGCCGCGGCCAGAGCCCTACAAGCCCAATTCGACCAGGAAAGAAAGCCACAGGCCCCAGTGCAGCTCGACTGCCAAATCTGCTACGACCGGATCAAGGAAGAGGACTACCTGCCTCTAGAGGCCTGCGGACACATGTTCCACCCCGCCTGCATCAGTGAGTACCTGGAAGAGGAAATCACGCAGAGACGATTTCCCCTCCTATGTCCCTTCGGTACATGTAAAACGGAGGTCCGGGAACTGGACTTGCAGGAGCGATTGAGTGCGGAAATGTATGAAAAGTATGAGGAATTCTGCTTCAAATCCTATGTGGAGCGCAATAACCAGGAAATGTCCTGCTGTCCCACTCCCGACTGTCCCTACGTCTTCATATGGACCCAGGAAGACCCGCACTTCGAGTGCCTGGCCTGCAAAAGACACTACTGCCTGCGCTGCAAAGGCGACTGGCACCAGAACCTCACCTGCGCACAGAACCTCAAGCTCAAAAACCCTGACGAAATGGACAAACTGTTCGAGAAAATGATGAAAAAGACCAATTTCAAGCAGTGTCCGAAGTGCCAGTTCTGGGTGGAAAGGGCCTACGGCTGCGACTTTATTAAGTGCAGGTGCGGATTTGCCTTTTGTTATAAGTGTGGGAATGGCTTTAAGGACTGTACTTGTGGGTATGGGTACTGTGAGAAGTGTGGGCATGACAGGGTGCACTGCAATTGTGCCTTTTTGGCGCAGCAGGCGAGGATGGCGAATCGGGTTGCGCCTGCGAAGCGAAGAGCCAAACGTCGTTAGTTCCCTCTTAACTCGCCCCTCTCCCATCTCTAATCCCCTCAACTCGCATATATTTCCCCAATTCCAGCTAAATCGGCCTCAATTCCTCCCCATTAGTCTGTAAAAGGCCAATGGAGAGGAGGGAAATGCTGCGCAGACTGCTGCTCGGCCAACACGAGGACGGTAGGGACTATGCAGATTTCTCCTATAACCCTGTGGCTTTGCAGGATGATATAGAGGACACGTCCTGCAGGTCTCATCAGACGCTGGGTGCGGAGGACCTGGGCGCTGGGGGACTGTTTCGCCTTTCGCAGATGAGGAAACAGAAGGGGAGTGCGCTGAGTCAGCCCTTTCCGGTGCTGCTCAGCTCGGCTTTGCTGCCTAATAAGCTTGTGCAAGTCTACCGGGAGTTCGATAGCAGAGTCTACAACGGCCAATTCACCAGCGACGGGAACTGCTTCTACGGCAGTTCCCAGGACCAAATCCTAGTCTACAACACCTCCGACCCCCTAGCCTGGGTGCGTTCCCGCACCATCGCAGGCCGGTCTATCCGTTGGACCATAACAGACATCGACATCACTCCCTGCAGGAAGTTCCTTGTGTACAGCACTTTGGACAGCCATGTCAACCTGGTGAGTCTCCAGCCTACTGAGGCGGATAATCCGTACCAGACAGTGACTGATGGGAGAGGGTCGGTGGGCAGGACGTTCGAACTGGCGGATCCTAATGGGGAGGGGTTTGGGGTGTTTTCGGTGAAAGTGTCGGGAGACGGCCGGGAAATAGTGGCCGGAACGACCCAACGCACTATCGAAGTCTACGACTTAGTGCGAGGACAGACAGTGTACAGAGTGCCAGACGCTCACCAAGACGACATCAACTCCGTCTGCTTCGCCAACCGCGACTACTCCGACGTAATCTTCACTGGCTCCGACGACTCCACTGTAAAGCTATGGGACCGCAGGACCCTCAGCCAGCGCGGAGTCCCTGAGGGAGTCTTTATTGGACATAGAGAAGGCGTAGCGCATGTAAGCTCGAAGGGGGATGGGTACTACTTGCTGTCGAACAGCAAGGATCAGACGCTAAAGCTGTGGGATGTGAGGAAGATGATGCAGCCGGACGCAGCCAGAGACTTCCAACGCAGTCACCGTTACTTTTCAGGCTTTGACTACCGCTGGCAGCCCTACCCGGGCGCTGGGTACAGCAAGCGACTGGCAGCGGACGTATCGGTGCAGACCTTTAGAGGACATCAGGTCTTGGGCACTCTGATTCGCTGCTATTTCTCCCCTCTGCATAGCACTGCGCAGCGCTTTATTCTGACTGGCTCAGCAGACGGCTCTCCAGTGATTTACGATACAGTGACAGGGAAGCGCGCCGGCACTCTCACCAGCGACCAGACCGGAGCACCTGCAAGAGACGTTTCCTGGCATCCCGAACTCCCAATGGTGACTGCTACCAGCTTCGCAGGCGACATTTCAGTGTTCGCGTATGGAGCGAAGGACTTGGAAAGCGAGGAGAAGTAGGCCTAATGGGTAGGGAATGGGACTATTAGGCTACAGTGCGTTCTTCGGTAAAGCTTTTAGCGCTTTTCCACTGCAATTTGAGTCGTTCATTGCCTAGCTTCTGAGCGGCGTTGATCACGCACTCTCCCACTACAGCCGGGAGAGTCCAGACCTGCTCCTCTCGGTCTGTGGCCAGTATGAGGAATTCTTTCCCTGTCACAGCTATTACCGCCCTGACCTCTTCCAGCGCCAAGCGAGAAAAGCAGTTATAGGCCTCATTTAAGCAGTAAACCGCATGAGTTGTCAGCAAACAAGTCCTTTTCTCCTGCGAATTCTTCAAGTTCAGGGTCGTTTGCTTGAAATAAAGCTTAGATTCACCTATTAAACCGTATTTGCAGGTCACTTCTGTGAGTCTTTGGACTAAATTGACCTGGAATTGCTCTAATAAAGCGTCTGGAAGGCGGTTGTATAGGGCTAAAAAGGCTGAATTGGTGGGACAGATCTGCGCACCGATGCAAAATCCCTCTAAATCGTATATCGCAAGCTCCACAGCCTTCAAAATATCCTCCAATTTCCCCGAACTCAGCATCAAATCGTCAAAATTGTCCTTTTGCTCTTCCCTAATATGCAGAATTGCAGCGGACCTGTCAAAATTAACCGATATAAGTTTGATTTCTCTGATTTTGACCCTTCTATGGACCCTGCCATAGTTCTCATAGTCCACACAGATGAGGGATTGCGACCCAACAATAGCCACTTGTCGGTCCTTTTCTGGGCCAATTAGCACTTCTGCGAAGCCTAAACAGACTTCCGCCTCTCCAGTGCCTTTTAAGGCCTTGTGAATGTGGACTTTCTTGGTGATGTCCAGAGGACCTAAGGGACTCAGGTGGTAGACGAAGTCGTCCTTTTGGAGGGAATCTTGGAAGTGCAGAGAGACGGATTTGAGCCTGACAGAGTCGTGCTGGAGGGGGGAGGAGGGAGTGAGGAAACTGGAAAAGGCTGACTTGTCCGAGACTCGAGTGGACAACCGAGAGCGACGTCGCGTCTTGGCTGGCGTCTTACTGACAGGCAGCTGAGAAGAGGCCTGCGCCTGCCTCCGTCCATTACAGCAACTCGTCCCCATATATCTTCAACCCAGTCCAAACTAGCGAGGCAACCGGTAATAAGAGATATGGCGGCGAGGCCCAGTGACGTCGGCATTCTGGCTATCGAGCTGTACACGCCCTCCACTTACTTGGACCAGACGGAGTTGGAAGTCTTCGACAAGGTCGCTCGAGGGAAATACCTCTACGGCTTAGGACAATTACGCCTGAGTGTCTTCGGTGACCGCGAGGACGTGAATTCGATTTCCCTGACAGTCCTGCACAACCTACTCGTAAAAAACAACATCAACCCCAAGCAAGTGGGCAGACTGGAAGTAGGCACGGAGACTCTCCTCGACAAGTCCAAGTCCACCAAAACTGTGTTGATGAATCTGTTTAAAGCCAGTGGGAACATGGATGTGGAGGGAGTTACTTCGTTGAATGCCTGCTTTGGAGGAGTGCAGGCGCTCTATAATACAGTGGCTTGGATTGAAAGTTCGGCTTGGGATGGTCGTTTGGGAGTGGTCGTGTTGGCGGATATCGCGGTGTACCCGAAAGGCCCGGCCAGAGCTACGAATGGAGGCGGGGCGGTGGCTTTGCTGATAGGTGCGAATGCACCTCTAGTGTTGGAGTCGCAGCGCACTAGCTACGTAGATGACGTCTACGACTTCTACAAGCCCGACCCCAGTTCCGAATACCCGCAACTCTCCGGCTCCTACTCCATCGAATGCTACCTAACAGCACTCAGCGACTGCTACACTCGGCTCGCAGCCCGCAACGGCTCCAAACGCGTGGAAGAGTTCGCAGACTTCTTCTGCTTCCACACGCCTTACTACAAGATGGTGAAGCGGGCGTTCAACCGCTTGGTGCACTTGGATGTGCTGAGACACCCGGAGCTGCACGGGAAGTTGGGGGAAATGGCTAAAGAGCGTGGATTGCTGTTCACGGATAGAAACCATTATAGTGTGCTGGATAGGTATACGGAGCCACTATGGCATTTACGTGGGGAGCCGGCCACCACCCTGGGGAAAACCCTCGGAAACCTCTATTCCGGGGCTCTCCCTGCTTCGCTTCTATCGCTTATTTGCGATACTAGTGTGGACCTGCTGGGAAAGCGAGTGCTCATGTTTTCCTACGGGTCTGGACTCGCTGCCTCTATGTTTGTCCTCTACGTCAAGCCCGACTCTGCGAACTTCATCGCTCAGATGCGTAGAAACAACCCGATTCGAGCAATCCTGCAGGCGAGAATTAAGCTGAATCCTGAGGAGTTCACGCGGAGAATGACGAAAAGAGAGCGGGATTATGGGAGGAAGAACTACCAGCCGGAGGACCCTGTGGCGGAGATACAGCCCGGAGCTTTCTACTTGGCGAAAGTCGATGAAAAGTGGAGACGCTTCTATGAGCAGAAGGCCCCAGGCGCCCCGCGTCTTTAGCCTACTTTTCTAGGGAATACTAATGGGCGCAGCACTATTTACACTAGGCGGGAGTAACGCGCCATCTGCCATAATTGCAATATGGTGAAAGGCAAAGCAATCAGAACAGAGCCAGCCCAGCCCATCACTAAGACACACGTTGACTACGCCACCGATTTCATCAAGCCCTGCAAGCCGCTCTCCGAAGAAGAAATCCTGGACATCAGCACTCCCCGGCAGTTCACATACACCGAGCCCTACGACAACGACGCCGACGACCAATACGCCTACTTCTACGACTTCGTCAAGCGAGGCCGCGTGCCTATCGACACCCCCGAAGAACGCATGTCTGACGAGGAATACAGAAGCTACGCTGCTATGATAGAAACGGTTATAAGGAACTATCAGAGTGAACAGCCGCAAGAGCCGCTGCAGGCGGACGACCAGGTCTACATTGAAGCCTATATCAAGAGTCCGTTTCAGCAAGATCTGTTTGAGTACTTCACCAATACAGCGTGCACGGAAGCACTTACGAAGGCTGCAAAGAGAGAATGCAAACGGAAACTGACCTTTCTGGACCGGCAGTTACTAGGGATCGTCAAAAGGAGGGACAGGCAAAGGATCGTGCAGTTCGATGAAGAAGGCTTGTCGGCCGAGCAAATTGCACATCAATTCAACTTGGCCTATAAGACGGAGGAAATTGCGGGGTTTTTGGAGCTGCACAGGAAATACCGCAAGAAACTTGCGAGTTTGAAAGGAGAAGCAAAGGGACCGAAAATAACGCCGGAAATTGAGGCTTTGGTGATAAAAATCGCTGAAGATCCGGATTTGGCGCAGTTCACTTTGGCGGAAATCGACAGTGTCATCGAGAAAAAAACAGGCGTGAAAATCGGCAGCTTCGCAGTTTCCAACATCCTCAGAGACAATGGATACGCTAAGAAAAAACCCACTTTTTCAGTACCTGAATCCGACTGCACAGCGCACAAAAACGCACGAATAAAAGTGGTAAAAACGCTTGTTGGCTTTTTGCTGGAAAACCGAGACATTGTGAGCATTGACGAAACGCAGTGTCAGGCCGGGTTTACCCGCACTGCCGTGTGGGGCAAAAAGGGCATGCGCTGTGTACTGCCCGCCGGCCGCAAGGGCAAGCCTGTGCATATTCTGGCTGCAGTGTGGAAGCACGGCTTGTTGGGGTACATGGTGAGAGACGAGCGGATTCGGTCTAATGGACATATCTACTTCCTCGACAGACTGTATGAGGAATTGAAGGGAATTGACCCCGACCACTACAAAAGCCGCTTCGTGATATTGATGGATAACGCTGGGGCGCATAAGAAAAAGGACGTGAAGGAGTTTGTGGAGAACACCGGCATACCTGTGGTCTGCAACGGACCGATGACTCCCCACATCCAGCCCATTGAGTACATTTTTTCCATGTTTAAGCGAGAGTTGAAGCGGTCCAATGATAGTGGACGGGACAGACTGCGCTTGTTGGTGGGCATTTATAACGCTTTTCATGCGGTGTATAAGATGAAGGCTGAGGTGTATAACACCTTTCAGCACACTTTCAAGTTCTACAAGCCAATACTTCGCTTCGAGAACATTAGTAGCGGCTCCAGCCAGCAAATGGCCACCAACAAAGTGCTTAAAAGCTACCTCCAACTGATGCAGAAACAGTCCGAAAGCGTAGACCCCGTCGATTTGACAGGCTAGCTAAGTAGCAATGGAGTACTCTGTGCGAGTCATGTCCTATGAGACTTATAAGGGGTATGTGGAGTTTTGCGTCAGGGTCAAGGCGGGGCAGGAGGGGATTTGGCACTTTCGGAGGAGGTACTCGGTGGTGAAGGAGTGGGATGAGACTTTGAGGAAGCGATTTGGGGGGGAAATGCCTTTGTTTCCGCCCAAGACTTGGTGCAGGTCCTTCGACCCTGACTTCCTGCGAGAAAGAGCACAAAGTCTGGAGCGCTACTTGCAGCAATTGGCAGAGATCCAGGAAATAGCGCAGAGTCACCTATTCACGGGCTTCATGCAGCCAAGGGACAGCGTCTTTTTGGTGAATCCGATGTTTAAAATCAGCAGAGGGTCGGAAATGCTGGAAAAGGCGTTCCGGTCGACTGAGGCGGAGTGCAAGAGAGTGATGCAAATGACTCTAGGGAGATATATGAGTGTGGACGGCCTCCCATCTCCAATCGACGACTCCGAACTCGTCCGACGTCATAAGGAACTGGAAGCCCTGCTAGCACCCCTGACTCCTCTCCTCTGGCCTACCTCCCTACCCTCCTCCCCAAGTCCCCCTCTCCCCCCCTGCAACTCCTCAGTCCTGACTTGGATGCAGTCCAGAGCCGCTCAGCTCCAAGACGCCCTGCAGACCGCTGAAATTCCCTGTCCCGAGCTCCTAGTTCTAGTCTAAAGGTACAAAGAGGATAGAGGGAGTTTAGGCTATTGGGACAGGAGGCGGCGGAGATGGCTGGTGAGGACTTGGTTGTGCTGGGTTAGGACTGAGCTTTGGGCTTGGAAGTCTTCAAAGGCGGCTTTCATTGCCTTTATTTTCGCATCTTTCTGGTGGGATTCCTTTTCGCCCTCTTCCAGCCTTTGAAGAAGTGCGGAATTCACTCTTCCCAGCCGTATTATTTCCCCTTTCAGTCGCTTGCTTTCGTCCTCGCCCCCTACAGTTCCTTCGGACTGCATGGAAATCGCTTGCGACTCTTTGACTCCTGTCAAAAGCTGCTTATTGATGCCTCTGAGCCGTCCAATAGTCCTCTGTTGGTCTGCCAAGCGGTCCTCCAGCTCCTTGATTTTCCCATTCTGCTCCTTTTCCTTCTTCCTCATCAGCACTGTGAGGGTGTTTTGGAGCGTGGCGGCTCTTTGGTGGGTGTCGGAGGCCGTCATTTTGCCCTGAAGAGCAGCAAGAAGAGCGTTCTTCCGCTCTAAATCAGCCTCCAAAGCGGCGATTTGCCGGTCCTTTTGCTTGAGTTGTGCTTCTGCGGATTTCAAGCCGGACATGGCGCCTTGAAGTCTCATGGACTTGGACTTGTCTGTGTTGGAAGCAGTGCTGGAGCCGCTGCGTCTGCTGCAGTTGTGACTGAGCAGCTTCGGCCGCTCATTGAACAGGTCCGGAGTATGGGGCAAGGAATAAGTTGTAGTCTGGAAAGGGGAAATCGACTCAATCGGCTCAGACTGGCCACTCAGTTCCAACCCCGAAAGCAACTCCTCGTCCTTCACTATGACTTCCGGCAAAATCGCGTAGGGAACGGGAGGCGCTAAGGGCCGCGGTCCTCTCCCCCTTGCAAACCCCTCCATATATAGGAAAGGAACTAAGCTTGAGGACGCAGCACCACGTGTCGACTCTGAATCCACTTCGGGAAGTGGCGTGCAAACTCGCTTTCGAAGGCCTGGACTACGAGCAAGTCGCTGTGGATGAGGCGGAGCCGCTGCAGCTTGGGCAGCCGCTGGTTGCGCAGGAAGTCAGCTAGCACTTGGAAGTACACTTCCGCCTGCTTTTCCTTCGAGATCTGGCTTTCTGGGACTTCCAGGAGAGAGAGGGCGACCGACTCGTAGCCTTCTTTCCCCACAATTTCCAAGAGTTTCTGGATGGCTGCATATACCTCTTCAGGGCCGGCAGGGTCTGGACATATGACATTAAGTGTAAAGAAGGCGTGCAGACTGCCGGCGCTGGTGACCAGGACATCCCCAGGCTTCGGAGGACTGCTTTCCGCCCACTTCTGGCGTAGGGCTTCGTCCAGTTTCGAGCCTGCGGCTTTGAACATGCTGGAAGACACAGGGCCGAGAGGGTGCAGGTTGGCGTCCAGACTGAGACTTGCAGCTTCCACATCCTCGTAGATGATGTTGCCGTGCACTAGAGACAGCAAGACGTCGTTAAGCGTGATTTGCTTGATGACTTGCGCCTTTTGTTCCGGCGGAGCAGTACGCGAGAGACAGATCCCACCCATACTTGATCTCTTTATTGTGGAGGGAAGGATCCGAAGGGAAATCAAAGAGTGCTGCAGTGGGCAGTCCACTAGAAGCCCTGAATAAGCCAATATCGGCAGCTGTAGGAAGGAGTGGGCGGTTGCAGCTTTCTTGCAGAGTCGGGAACGTTATCACACAGCTGTAGTTCCGATGAACTGATGTAATGGCGATGGTGACTGGCCTGATTTTCGTGTGTGCAGCTGTAAGTGCACAGATCTTTATGAGTGTAGTGGACGAATCGATGCAAATCGGCTGGGAATTCGTGGACTCCACCACACTCAACTTCACCCTAATCGTACTCCTCTAGACAGTGCCGTCTAGACGGCTGGTGTGGCTTCGGCTTCGGCTTGTCCATGACCAACACCGACATGATGGTCGCAATCGTGCAAGACGGGGAAGTGCAGGTATGGGACATGTGGAGTTTGGGTGAGGAGACTCCGGTGCAGGACACGGCTATAGGCTGCAGTATGGACCTTACTAATGTGACAGCCACTTGGAGTGGGGGAGTCGCTACAGCTGTTTTCACAAGGAAGCTGGATACAGGGGACAACTGCGACTTTGTGATCCCCGTGAACACCGCCTTCCCAGTGATCTACGCCCATCTCAACAGCGAGCGATTCCAACAACACAGCGCCTCCGGCCTCGGCATCGCCGTAGTCGGCCAGGCTTCACCCCTGGCCGGCCAGTCCGCCCTCGTAGTGTCCCGCAACACTGACTTCCACAAGAAAGCACACGTCATTTCCCTCCTCCTCGCCTTCCTATGTGCAGCTCCCTTGGCTGTATTCGTAGCCAGGTACGGGAAACGCTACTGGCTGTGGTTCATTTTGCATACCCTTCTGGGCCTGTATGTGCTTATTACCACCTATGTAGCGGGGTTGATAGCGTTTAAGAAGGATAAAGCCACGACTTCTGCCCTGAAGCACTCCAACAGCTACCATTTCCGACTCGGAACCGCTATTTTGTCGCTTATTTTGGCGCAGAGTATATTGGGAGTTATACTCAAATTGTGGGTCATTAGCGACACTCCGAGGGTTGCGCCTTTGCGCAGTTTTCGCAATTTTCACATGATTTTAGGCTGGGGAATCGCGATTTTAGGGCTAATCGCCTCATATTACGGAACAGACCTATACGAAAGTCACGACCGGCCCTATGTATACGCAGTGTACGGCATACTAGGCGGGCTTTTCCTAGTCGCAGAGGTAAACAACCGCTGGACTCACTACTTTTCCCACCTATTAGAGGGCAGAAACACTCGAATTTACCACTTTGACGACTTTCCCTATAGGAGCCAGCGGCCTCCAGTAGTGGTTTTTCTGGACCAGTGGGTGTTGGATATAGGCGACTTTATGAGTAGTCACCCTGGAGGGGAGTCCCTGCTGCGACTTAATGTCACTGAAGATGTGGGGAAGTACTTGACCGGCACTTTGGGGTGGAGTCGGGAAGTCGTGGCCTACACCCACTCCAAATACGCCCGAATCCTAGTCAAACAGCACCGAATCGGCCGTCTGGCCTACCCCGAAAACGTCATTCTAGGCCTAAACGGCGCCCCCACACTCGACTGCATGGACTGGCAGCTGGCAGACCGTAGTGAAGAGGCAGACGGCCTGATAGTCCGCTTTTCCTTCTCTATCCGCAACCATAAAGTCAACAACTCCCCCACTGGAGTGGACTGGATGGGCAAACACTTCCGCCTCACAGCGGTGATTGCAGGGCAGAAAGTCCGCAGGTACTACTCCATGGCGATTTGCCTGAGTGTAGGCGTAAGGAACCGCTGGATTGGCTCTATGCAGAGCCTGGGACATGATGTAGACACTGTAGAGTTTGTAAGGCGGGCGGAAACTGACGAGGACTATATGGAGCTAGTGGTGAAAAGGTATGAAAAGGGCAGATTCAGCTCCTTCATACATGATATGACGGTAGGGGAAAGGGTGGAGGCCCGGGGACCCATAGGCCCAGGCCTGCGCCTAGCCACTACTAGCACAGGGCAACACCTAGCCATAGCCGCGGGCACTGGCGTGCTGCCCTTCCTCGACCTCATCCACCTGCTTTGGTGGCAAGAAGTCAACTCTCCAGATACAGAGGCGAACGTGCTTGACGGCTTCTCCCTGCACCTGATACTGTTCCTGAGACACCTAGGCGAGGCAATTGTATTGGACCTGCTGCAAGCCTTCCACGCACAGTGCGAGTCCTCAGGCAGTCGAAGGTTCTCTTTCACACTGAGTGTCGGTCTGCGCAAGCTGGAAAAGATGGAGATGTTAGCGAAAGTGGAAGTGGGGGAGATCAGAAGAGTGTGGCTGTGTGGACATGCAGGCTTTGGTACCTGGGTGGAGGCGATTTTGGTGGAGTCTGGGATGGACCGCAGTCTAATCTACCCTTTCTAGTTCCTAAGTAGCACTTGATAATGGAGAAAGTTCTGCTATGGGCGCTGTTACTGGGAGCAGCGGCAGGACAAAGCGAACTGCGGGACGGGGAGTCCGTATGGGGAGGAGTGCGGGAGGCAGCCGGAGGACAGGTCTATTTTTCCTACCATCTAAAGCAGAAAGTGAGTGGGATGGAGCTAGTGGTGGCCACGACCGTCTTTTCAGACTGGGCCGCCCCAGACTTGTACATGTCTGTCGGAGTCCGGCCCACCAAAGACTCCTTCCAGTTCGCTTCCCGCTCCTGGGGCGCAGGCGAAATCGACATTGGCGCGAACCAAGTGAGGGACAACTCCACCTACTATATACTAGCGGTATGTGAGACCTTCTGCAGGTACACAGTCACTGTGCACTACAGGGGGCCGACAGAGCTGATGGACGGAGTGCCCCTGCAAGGCTTCCTGCCCCGTGGAAAGTCTCGGCTGTACTACTACAGCCTTCCAGCAGACGCTCAGTCGCTCACTATCGAGGCTGTGCCTGTGGGCATCAGTGACAGCTTCGAAATGTATGTGACGGCGGATAGAACCAACGGGCCAGTGCTGGAAGTCAGCAAAGCCTGGTACCGTGGACAGCGCTGTTACCTCCTCCACCCTTCTTACTCAGTGATTTGGGTGTCTGTGATCGCTTCCTCTGCAATTGAATTCATCATTAAAGTGTCTTCCAGTGCAGCTGCTGTCGAGCTGATGGCGGACTTCCCGACTGCGGACATGGTGGATGCGGGGCAGTGGCGGTTTTACCAGTTCTATGCGGATGCTAATCAGGAAAGCATCTTCATCATGCGGACTCTCTATGCAGGGGATATGGAAATGTACGTCAGAGAAGGCGGCCTGCCCACTAAGACTGTCTACACCCTTCGAGCCGGGCATAATGACACTGTGACGCTGGAAACGAAGGATAGGTCAGGCCCAGGGACCTACTATATCGGTGTGTTCGCCCAGTCTCCATGCAGCTTCCTAATGGCGGTTTCCATGAATCGCCTGGACTTCATGCCTCTATTCCCAGGCCTGTCTCAAGTGGGGATAGTCACTCCCTACGAGCTGTTTTACTTCTACCTAGACGTACCAGTGCAGTCCCACTTCGGCTTATTAGTCAGTTTGCACCCTATCAGTGGCTCTCCAGACCTGTACTTAAAGCTGTGCAAGTCTGCACTGGATAGTGCGGAGTGCAGGTTTCAGTCTGAGGAAATTAGCAGTCCTGAGGCCTATCCCGACATCCAGTACGCTAAGGGAGTGGAGGGAAATGAGCAGTTAGCCTTTGAACATGGGGAAAGTCTATGTAAAGGCACCCTTTGTCGCTATATCATATGTGTGTCGGGCCAGCCTCCGCACAGCTCCACATTCACACTAGTCGCCACCTACTCCAACGCCTTCGACTTGTACCTGAGAGACAGTGTGCCTATTTCTCTATCCATTCCGCAGGCCTCCAGTTACTACTTCGCCTACCAAGCGATAGACCCTAGCGCCTACCGTATAGGCTTCCAACTCACTACAGTGGCTGGGAAAGCAGAACTTTGTGTGTCCAATAAGAAGTACAGGCCTGAGGGAAAGAACTGTCTGAAGGCAGCGAACAGGACTGCGGAGGTAGAGCAGAGAGTGGAGTTTGTGAAGGGACTGGGGGAAGTGTGGGTGAATGGAACTTACTATGTGACAGTTCGGGCCGTTACAGCGACTTCTTTCACCCTGTTGACACATGAGCAGGTCCCTGGCAGGAACACCACTATTGCCTTGTACCCTGGGCAGACCCAAAGAGACAGGATTGTGAGGGAGCCAGGAGGCGGATTTCGCATCTATTCCTTCGAAATTCGCTACACAAATGAGACCAAACGCGCAATTTACATAGGACTGACTCCCTACTCCGGCCGCTTCCACATGTACGTCGCCAACTCCGACCGTACCTACGACCAATCCACCGCTCTATTCGCCTACAACTGGTCTACAGACGTCAGTTCCACGCAGTCCTTCCTGTCCAATACACTTCACATACAGCCCTCCGACCCTGCCTACCTCCTGTCCAGTGTGTACTCTATATTGGTGCTGCCGATAGACTGGAGCAGTGACAACACGACTAGTTACTCTATCATGTATGCATCTGGGGAGGGTGCAATTACGCTGAGTGAAGGTGTGCAGCTGAAAGACAGGGTGGAGGACGGCCAGTATCGCTACTACGTGTTCCCTGTGGCTGGAGTGAATGAGTCTATTACGATCTTGCTGATGGAGACCAGTGGGGATCCAGACCTGTACGTCTCATTAGACCCTGCAGTGTTCCACCCCAGCAGTCAGCAGCACGACTGGGCAGGGGAGCACTACGGGGGCGAGGCCATCACAGTGGACTGGACTGCTAAGCGCAGGGCAGCGTGCAGTGCCTCTAACCACATTTGCGGACTCTACCTCAGTGTCTATGGATACACGGAATCTCTGTTTTCCCTGCTCATCAGGACGAGATCGGATCAGCTGACGCTGGTGGAAAAGGGACCGATTGTGCGTGGGGAACTAGTGAAGTCGCAGTACTCCCTGTACTACAGTCCCATCAATATCAGCAAATCGCTCAAAGTCAGTCTCGACCCAATCCTCGGCAGCTCCCACCTTACTGTGCGCACTAGTGCCGACCCCACCACTAACCCTGACACCTCTTCATTGTCCGCAGAAGCCAACTTCACAGCTGCTATTCTGTACCTGACGCCTGGGATGTACCCTGCTGCCTGCAGAGAAGGCTGCTACGTGGATTTGAAGGTGGAGTGCAGGAGTGTGAAGTGCAGGTTCGAAGTGGTGGTGACACAGGATGAAGAAGTGCAGTTAAATGCAGGGAAGCCTTTGTCAGCCCACTGTGAACAGGACGAAGTGGTCTATTTCACCTATTCCAACAGTGTGGAAAAGACCAATTTAGTGGTCAGTTTGACGGCACTGTCAGGGGGGAACCCGGATCTGTACGTGAGTAAAGGGGAAAGGCCAGGGCCGGAGCATGCGCAGTGGGAGTCTACAGACTGGCACAGTGACTTGGTGCAGATCCAGGGTCTGCCTGATATGCGCGGAGACTACTACATTGGTGTGGCCTGTGACCTGGATTCCAGTTTCTCTATCGCTATCACCAGTGGAGAAACTCCCCTAGTCCGTCTGAGCAACAGCAGAGCGTTTTCCAGCTTCCTACCCGAAAGCTCCAGCAGTTACTTTTACTACATAAACGACCTGAAATCCAACCTCACCCTTACCCTAACTCCTCGCAGCGGCACAGCCTTCCTCTATGTCTCTGCGCACAACGACCAACTCAGTGACATCTTCGAATCCTTGCCTAGTCCTTTGAACTACACCTGGACTGCCAACGACACTGGGAGAGTGGTGATTTCCACGAAGGATCCTCACTTCTGTGAGGACTGTGCGATTCTGGTGGCTGTAGTGACGGAGTCGGTGGCTTGTGAGTATACGTTGATGGTTCATAATGAGGAGCAATTCACGGTCCTGCCCAATGGAATTCCGGTGCGCATTCATCTCCCTTCGCATTTCTCCCGCAGAGTCGCATATGAACTGGTGGATCACTCTGACTTCGAACTGTCGATGACAGTATATGGAGGAGCTCCAGCCCTCTACCTCTCTAATAGTCCTCTGGTCACACACCAGGAATACACCTGGACCACTGAGAAGTCAGGACACGTGGAGCACATCCACATCGGCAAGGAAAGCAAGAACTACCGAGTCGGCTGGTATTACGGCGTCATCAACAGTGGAGAAACCGAGGCTTCCCTGGCTATCACAGCCCACAGCAGAGACAGCTACGTGAGACTAGTGAACGGGTGGCCTCAGACCTACTCCCTGTCCTACAGTGCCTTGGACAGACTGCTGTTTAGATTCGACGTGCGGAATGAGTCTGCAGTGTGTCGACTCAATACATGGACTGCCAACATGCGACCAAAGGTATATGTAGGCTACGGAGACGGGGAGGAGTTTGTAGGACTGGTGCCAGGGCCTGGGAACTCCAATTTCACCTTTGAGGAGTATGATGTGTTCGGAGTTCTGGAAATGAATCTGCCTCGTCTGGGTATCGGCAGGTTCACTCTGTCAGTGTATTCCTCGCCTCGGGACGGATTCCTGCCTTCAGACATTGCGGACTTTCAATTGGCATGCTGCAGTGAATCAGCCGTCACTGTGATCGCGCTTTCCGATAGACAATACGGCGTCCTCGACACAACTACGCAGACCAGGATATATGAACTGAAAGTGGCGGAGACTGGGGAGTTGGTAGTTTGGTTGTTTCCCTGCTGGGGCAGTGTGGAGCTGGATGTAGGCACTAACAGCACTGCGGAGGGAAGAGTAGAGGTAACGTCGAAAAGAGTGGAGGACGGGTCTATCCGAGGTAGTCTACAAGCGAGCACAGGAGTCTATTTCATCACTGTGAGAGGACTGAAAGCGGAAGAACTGGCTGTAGGAGTCAACTACCAACTAACAACGGAACTGCTCACAGCTGCCCAGCCCTCCACCCAGCGTCTCTTCCCAGGCAACTCTGGCCGCATCCGCTGGGAAAAGCTCTCCAGCACTCTGGCTCACCTGTACTGGTCTCCCCCGGAATCCGCCGCAGGAGACCCTATTCCGAAAGCAAATGTACGCTACAGGGTCTATGCCACCCTCAATTCCTCTGTCCCTATGAATACTGCTTGTGCGATGGTGGCCGGAGAAGGCCGTAACTTGACCTGGATGTCTCTACCTGAAGGAGAGGAAACCGGCCATTCACATGCTGTAATAGAACTGGAAGCGGATAAAATCAACATTGTCAATGTGATGGCGATAGCTGGGATTGAGGAAGACTTCTTCCTGGAAAATGTACCGTATGTCCCTATAGAGGTGTTGTTAACAAGCAACCGCTACCTCAGTTTCCTGTACAAGCTCGTATTTGCAGCTGGAGGACTGATCATTGCCTTGCTTCTAGTCGTCTTTTACCTCTTCGTCAAGAGCCGTCGCATCCAAGCAGTGACTCTGCAACTCACTGAAATGGTGCCAGTGTCTGTGCAAATGCAAATCCAGCCCCGACACCGAACTCACAGGTCCAACAACTTGCTTTCGGCCCGAGACACCACAGGCCTTATCCAAAGCATCGGCCCTACCAGCGAAGCAGCTGACATCTAGCCTAGTTCTCAGTATTTGGAACACCTAGGCTCCATTACAATAGACATGTCTGGCTTCCCTGTGCCTGCCTTTCCCCCGCCACCACCTGATGAACAAGTACTGGAGTTCTCATATGAACAACTCCGCAGACTAATTCCAAACCTGCCTTCCCAGCCTCCCCCGCCGCCTACCGAACACATAGAGGACATTCCTGCGGAGGGGGGGAAACTGGTGGATATCGCGCCTGAAGAGCTGGCGCGGTGGATAGCCTCGAGGAAGCGGAATTTCCCGTGCAGGGGCACGCGGACGAGGAAGGCGAGGGAGGACAAGGAAAGGACGGAGCGAGGGGAGCCTGTGGCAGAGCTGAGCAAGTTGGAGTTGAAGCTCAGGAAAAGACTGCAGTTGATGCGAAATGCGTTCCGGAAGGTGGAGGAGCGGAAGGGTGGCAACCCCTTCCTGAAGTACCTGCACCTGCACAAGAAACTGCTGAACAACCAGGTCCTACAAGAACACACAGTACTACTGCAGTGCTTCCGCTACCTCGTCAAGCACCACTTCTTCGACCCACCCCCTAGCTAGGCTTTCAGCTTCTGCCACACCTTCCATATAGAATTAGCAGTGATGGCCCGATACAAGAAAGCTGCGGAGGACTGTTCCCGCACCTATCTCACCCGCTCCCACTGTCCTGTGGGCAAGTCTGAGCCCAGGCCCATGGCCGTCCTGCTCAGCTTGCTGACATCCGTCAGAGAAGCAGGCCTGCAGTGCTCCATTCGCCTCCAGCAGTTTGAGCGACTTGTGGTGCCTGTGCAAACGGAGGCCTCAGCTGGACCGGTGGAGCGGACCCTGGGCTGTCAAATATGTTCGATGGGCTTTGATGCGGAGACGAGATTGCCAATGTCTTTGCCCTGTGGACACACTCTCTGCAGAGACTGTGTGAGGATGATAAGGAAGACAGGACCCCGGGCTCTGTGTCCCTATGACAGGAGAGATTTCAGCCTAGTGGCTGAGTCAATCCAGGTCAACAGTCCAGTATTGGAACTAGCGCAAGCCAGGACGCAGGGGACGAGGACTGTATGTGGGCTGCACCAACGGCCATATGTAGGCTTCTGCCTGCTTACCAAGCAGCTTAAATGCGGAGTTTGTCTGCTGACTGAGAAGGAAGCCTACTGTGTTACATTAGAGACCGAAGAAGTGGAGAGACGGAGGGAGGAAGTATGGACTGATTTAAGCAGGACGATAGAGAGAGGCAAGGAAGCACTAGGCCTGTGGAGCCACGCAGAGGACCTACTTGCCTTGTTCCTAGAAGAGCAGGACAGTGTGTCTCCCAGTCACAAGCCACTCAACTCCCTACTCGACCATGTCTTCAACCTAGCGCAGGACCTGACTGAGTTCACAGTGCTGATCATTGCCTCGCTGTCCCAGCGACTCTATCAGTACCAGACGCTGGCTCAGGCCTGGCCCTCGCTTCCTTTGGTCCAGCAACTCTCTATGCAAGGGGAAGAGGCCTTTGGGAAGGAGGAAGTCGTGGAGCTGCTGAACGTCTGTAGCAGACTATTGCAAGTGCGGGCGGAGGTAGAGTAAAGCGAGACTGTAATATGGAAAGAGAGCACGTGCCTTGGGTCCTGCGCGCACTGGCTCAGTTCGAAGGCAAGGAAAGCGCGAATGCCACTATGATCACTTTGCAAGATCCAGTCTCACCTACCAAGAAAAACCGCAGACTCAAGATCTACTCGAATCCCCACTACCTGCACCTTCGCACTATAACCGGCCTGACCAATGCCCAGGTCCAGTCCTCTCTCAGCCAGCCGCCCACTGTGCACGAAACCTCCGGCACTGGCACGCTCCTGATATACACAGGAGACTTGCGCTTCGTGCTGAAGTCCCTGGGCAAGGAGGAGTTCGACCAGTTGGAAAGGATGGGGCAGGCCTACGGACAGCACATAGAGCAGCACAGAGAGTCTGTGCTGGTGAGAATGCAGGGAGTCTACAGAGTGAAGGTGTATGGGACGTATAGGAAGACGAAGCTGTGGTGCTTGTTGATGGAAAATGTGTTCAGTGCGCCGGCTTGCCTTGAGTCTCGCTTCGACTTGAAAGGGTCGGAGTTCGGTAGGACGTCTGAGAGCTCAGTCCAGGGTCTGGACCTGGACTTCCTGGACTCAGGCCTTCACCTCTGTCTCGGAGGTCTGCGCACTCCCTTCCTTTCCCAGCTCACACTGGACATCTCCTTTCTCCAGTCACAAACCCTCTTTGACTACAGTCTGCTCGTAGGCATTTCGCCTATGCAGCGAGGGGTAAGGAGCGAGGGAAGGAACTACTGCTGGCAAGGAGAGCAGGACAGGGTCTATTTCCTCGCAATCATAGACTTAGCTTCCTGCTATTCCCCGAGTCGACAGTTGGAGACAGCGGCGAAAAGCCTACTTTTCGGCCAGACGATTTCCTGCGTCCCTCCAGATCAATACGCCCAGCGACTCCTCAAGGCAGTATCTGGACTAGTGGTGTAGGTATAATGGAGCAGAGTCTAGTAGGAATGATCCCGCTTCCTTCCACTTTCCTCCCTGAGAAGTCGCCCTCGCTGCTGTCAATTGCAGCCTTTAAAGCCTCACTGCAGCCCTGGACAGACTTCTTCAGTCCCAGTCAACTGGTGAAGCCGGACGCTTTTGCTCTTGCGCGCCTGCGCTACAACCTCCGGCACTTCCAAGGCAACTACCTAGTGCTCACGCTGCTCATCATGTTTGTTTACCTGTAAACGCCACACAGTCTGGCAGAGCCACTGCTCGTCGTGCTGCTGTTGGCTCTGGCGGCCAGTTGGTCGAAAGTGGCAGGCTACGAGTTCAAGCCGGTGCTAGGGAAGGAGGTGACTATGGGGCATAAGAAGGCGCTGATGGGCGCTACAGCGGGCTTATTGGTGCTTTACCTGGGCGGTTCTCTACTGCTTTCGGCTGTAGGCGTGGCCTCTGCTGTTACCTTAGTGCACTCCACACTCAGACAAATACCTGAGAGTGAGTTGCCTATGGCGTACCAGCCGCCCAAGCTAACAGTCTAGGTAGCGCCTTTGGCCTAGGATTGATGTCCACTGCACTGTCCAGTCCTTGGGACTAATATACGAAGCTACCGATTGCCGCCACAAGAGTGCGGTGTGCAGAAAAGAAGGAGAAGCAAAGGGCGCTTCTAGCCCGAATAGGGCTGATGTGAAGCAGATAGGATAGTGCCGGTTCGGGCAAGCTGATTGGCGGAACTGCAAGGTTGCGTCCAGTTAGGCAACTGCGTCTATAATGGTAATTCAAGAGACAATGTCTTACACAGAGACCCTCACCACCCTGTCAGGTGGACTGCAAACCCTCTTGTCAGCGGACTTCGTCCCTACAGAAAGTCGCAAGAGTGCATTCGTGCTGAACTACAAGACTGAGCTGTGTCACAATTGGGAAATGGGCACTTGCGAATTCGGCGATAAATGCGCCTTTGCGCACGGCACTGCAGAACTCAGAAAGCCACAGCAAAAGTCCATGAAGTACAAAACGAAGCGATGCAAGCAGTTCCACTCCCTTGGCTACTGCGTCTACGGCCCTCGCTGTCAATTCATACATGAAGAGCCACAGTCCCTGAAGGACCTGCCCACAGCCGCTAATTCCAGACGCAACAGTGTTGACGACCCTGACTCTCACCGTTTGTCGATCTTTCGGCGGCTCGCGGAAGGCGAAAGTTTGTGCTAAGATTGTTCATTGAGATAAACAAATTTGACCCTTCATAGTCTTTTAGCTGCTTTGCGGGTCGAGTTCAGTGGCTTTTCTGGGTTGTGGACATATGAAGTCTGTGTGGGAAGCTGCGAGTGAATTTCGGTTCTGATTGCACCATATGCGAAATGCTTCACACATCTATATAGGAAAGCAAGCTAAAGCCGAGGAATCCACTATGTGACTATCAAGGCCTACAGCACTACACTAGCCACAGTCTCCTCTCTTCTTCCAGTAGAGTCCGCAATTCCCGAAACGTCTCCATTCTTTCCACTCTCTGTAGACATCGAAGGAATGCGCTTTCCTCGCCGAGCACAGGCAGCACACTTGGCCGGGGAGGCAGACTGGGCAGGGAAGCAAGTCGCTCACAGAGGAGGAAGTCCTCGATACTGAGGTCAGGCCTGTGAGGGAAAGGACTGCAACTGGCCTCAGTGGAAGCTGCGGAGCACTCTGTTTTGCAGGCGCTAGAGGGAGGACGGGGAGTGGAAGCGGAGGGACTTGCGTAGATCTTGAGACAGGTGTCTGCGTGTACCCACTTGCCAGGCCACAGTCCTGCCCACTTCTCCTTGAATCTCGCTTTCAGCGCAGGCTGCAGGTCTGTCTTGGCTCGCTTGATCTTCACTATCAGTCTTTGCACACAGCGCAGTCTCCAAATTCGCCTCGTCTTCCACCCCTGCACCCAGCCCTTCACCCGCTCTCTGGTTCTCAGCACCGCAGCTGCCTGGCTCCGGGCACAGTGGCCTCTCCAGGTCCTCTGTATCTGCACTGCGCAGTTACTTCTGAGGGCGGCTTTTCGTGTCTGCATCAGTTTCTTGTACCAGCGTTGGATCCTAGTGACTGCTTGTTGGGTGGTTATTGGCGGCTCCTTGGCCCGCCCCACTAACTTCCTTCTGTTTGGCAGTCTGCGGATGCTGAGTCCGAAGACCCGGCTGTGTCTGCTGCACAGTGCAAGGCGCGTACTGGTTTCCAAAGCCACAGGCGAGGGGGATTGGTAGCCGGAAAGCAACTGCGTAACAGGTCTCAACACATAGCTAAAGACCTTGGGAGTAGGGTTGAGACTCAGAACAGACAGAGGAGTCTGTGTCTCTAAACTATGCATTATGACTAATCTCCTTGCAGCAGGTCGAACTCGAAGACTTCCTTGAGGTCGAGTCGCGACCCTGTCAGCCTCTCCAGACAGCTTTGAAGAGTATATTGTAGAAAGGACTGGCCTTGCAGGTCTTGGGAGTCAGTGGCTTTGAAGAAGAGTTGGCGCGGAGTAGGTCTGAGACTGAATTTAGGCTGACTATGCACAGATAGATCTGTTTGGTCACAGGGTTCGAGCACTCCACGGTAGGAAGGCAGCAGAGAGGAAGCCGCTATAGGCTGGAAAGCGGAGGATCTGCCTGGGCGGAGGACAATATTGGGAGAAGCATAGACAAATAGCCACTCTGAGGATAGGAACTGCTGGTAGCCCAATGCTATCAGCAGTTCTAAGAGCTTCATTGCAGCGGCTTTCACGTCAATTTCACTTGAATTGAGGGAGTGCGTCAGTCGAGTCATCAGATAAGGTCTGAGCTGTATGTAGAAATGCTCCCACTCTGTATGGGAAAGATGCAAAGCCAAGGCTCTGAGCACTAGAAAAACAGACGGCAAAGTCTCTCCTTCCAATGGCCTAGTAAGTCGCTTCAGCAGCTCTGGCAAAGCCTTCGCATAGCAGTTTTCTTTCCCACTGTATATATAAAAGGCCACTGTTTTGAATGCTTTGAGAGTGCCTTTCAGTACTTCCTCCTTGGTGGTTAGAAGGCCGGCAGGGATTCCGTCCAGCACATCTATCAGCACTTGGTCACTGTCTCTGGAGTCGGACAGGACCAGGCTTTCCACGATTTGCCCCCACTGCCGCAGTGCATTCACATCTCCCAGCAGCGACTTGAAGAACTCCGGTTTGTTCAGCGTGCTTTTAAGCGAGTCCCGCAATACACCAGTGACGAACTCTCCTTCAACTTTGATTAAGGAATGCAGTAAGGCAGTGAGCATATGTATGGGAGTGTTTCTCTCCGCTAGGCCTTTAGTGAGCATAGTGATAGGCGCTCGCAGCTGTTCCTTGAGTTCTCTGCCCTCGTAGGCCAGGATAAGGAGAGGGGAAAGGTGCACACACAGCACACGGAAGGCTGCGGCTTGGGTGCAGAGAGGCTCGGGGCCGAGTTGGAAGAGGGAGGGAGGGAAGGGAGGGCGGACTAGGAGGGTGTCGCAGCAATGGAGGTACACTGTGCTCAGCAGTGCTTTCACCACTTTTTGCAATTTCAGCTTCATCGGCTTTTCGTTAAGGATAGGCGGAAATGGGAAAAGACGGTTGAGGTATACGATAAACTCTATAAGCCAAAATTTCACCTCGTCCTTCGCCCCTAGCTTGGCGTCCAGTTCCTCCACTACTCGCAACAGAGCCTCAGCGAAAACCTGCTTTTCCTCCTGCACTTGCGGGTACGCTTCCGCAGGATAACTCAGCAGCAAAGTCGCAAGAAAGTATATCAACTCCACCTCACTGATTCCCCAGAAGTTGTCAATCCTTGCAGCTAAAAAGCACGCCAGTGAGCCTAACACCTCAGTGGGAGAAAGACCCATCACTGCAAAAAGCCGAATTAAATTGTCCAAGTCAGAGCTGTCAGCCTGCTTCTTGGAGTTTGTCAGCCACAGACTCACACTGGCTGCCAGGAAGTCCGTTTGCCACTTGCAGAAGAGTGGAAACAGCACTGCTCGGATGCTTTCGCCGCATTGGTCCCCCGGCCAGAGAGCAGGATCTTTGTGTGTGAGGAGGAGACCCTTGGGAGAAGCATGGAAGTGCAGTTCTCTGGGGTGCAGACAAGCTTGACAGGCTTGCAGTATTTCCTCGAAGCAACAGATGACAGAGTTGTGGAGAGCATCGAATGGAGTGCCTGCAGGTTTTTGTTGTTTGGAAGAAAACAAGGAGGAAAACAAGCCGCTGGATTCCTTGACTTGATTCTGCGTGTACTCCTTGACGAACTCAAGGTCTTCCTTCCTTTCCGACAGACTTACAACTGCAGTTAGCACTTTGGTGAGTCCTCGGAATGCATCGTCCTTGGCTTCTTCTGTGCGAATCACTTCTGCGAAGGCGTGTATGAGCTGCTTCGTACAGTCGATCACATCGGTTCCAGACATCCAGCGGAGAGCCACAGGGAAGATTTGGCAGACGAACTCAGTCCAGTGAGAGCGGAGATAGGCGCTCTTGCTGGCTACACAGCAGGCTAGGACACGAGGAAGGTCTGGACTGCCGAAGAGTGCTTGGCAGCTGGGCACGCTGTTGGAGTTATGGCAGATTAGGAGTGAGGTGCTTAGTATGCCCAGGAGTTGGAGCTGAAACAGGGAGTTGCCTTCCTGGATGGCCTTGATGGTGGCTCCCAGACAGACTGTTCCAGCTGCAGCTGCGTGTAGCACATTGCCTCTGTCTAGTACTCGCTCCACCACTTCGCAGGCAGCCAATTGCACAGTCTGAGACTCCGTGTGCACAAGCTGCAGAGACACACTCAATATCATAGCTAAATAGCAGCAATCTTCCGAACACAAACTTCTCAATCGCACTGAGAGACTATTCGCTTCAACCCAGGCATACAGCTTATCGCCGCCATGAAGCAGCAACATCCGCAGCTTCTTTAGAAACAGCAGTATGTACTCCTGACCGTAACGATGAACGTAGTAGGACTGATGCTGATTTGTTTGCGTGAAGGAAAACTCAATCAGTGGCTCGATGAATGGGTCGAAAATAGCGGCTGCAGTGTGCAAAGAATCCAACAACCACTCCCTCACAGCATGTCTAATGGGGGGAGAGGCGCTTTCCAGTCCCTCCAACAGCAGGAAGATTTCCTCTCCACTACGGAAGCACTCTAGTGACTCGGGCCGACGCTTCAAACCACTCCACGCAGCACTGAACTGCTGAATGTGACTCGGACTGAGAGACACTAGTTTCTCACAGAGAAAGGAACTGAACCCCGAGTCAGAAAGAGCAAGCCAGGCTGCCAGCAGCTGAACCACTTGATTTGCCACTGGGAAACTCAAGCGACTCCACAGCAAATCGAAAGCCCGTTTCGGTACTTCACCCTCGCGATATGCTTCGAAAGCAGGCTTTGAATGTACATACAACATGCCTTGAATACCCAACAAAACTTGCTTCTCAGCACCACTCTCGAAAAGACCTGTGACCACTGCCAGCCAGTCCCCAGGCTCTTCCAGGGCGATACAGATGTTCATGGCAGTCTGTAATTGGTCGGAACTGTCCACAGCAAGTCTGCGTAGACACTGCTGAAAGCCAGTGTCCTTTGGGGTCACTTCTGCATTCCAGCACAGCACTTGCACGATTTCCAAGGCTTGGGACTGGCAGTCTCTTGGCAGAGCTTCGAACTGCTCTAGTATGAGGCGGCTGATGGTGTATAGCGAGTTGGCACACTCATGACAAGACAAATTGTTCAGTGCGAAGACAATGAGATTGAGCACTTCCGCTAGGCGAGGAGTAGTGAGGGTAATCGACAGTTCATAGCTGAGAGACTCCCAGGCCTGCACCGAAGTCTCTGCTGTCACGAACTCACTGATTAGCGCTTGCAGAGAGTGGAAGCAAGGACTCGCGGAGTTCTTGTAGACATGCATAATTAGGACGAAGGACAGTTGCCCAAGCAGCAAGCATTGTAACTCTGGAGTGTCGTCTAGGATGGTCAAGAGACAACGCAGCGCCGCCTTGGAAGTCCTCACTTCCTCTTCAGTCTGCGAGAACTCCTCAAGCAGCCAGTCAGCGGCCTTGGCGCAATAGCCAGAAAGCTCCACATTGTGCTCAGCTGTGTACTCGCCTGAGACCACCCATTCCTTTATCCTTCGCACAATGGATGCATCGTTCATCCGCCCAGAAGACCTGAGTGCTGCAACTAGCAGCGCCACCTTCTCCTCGTCCAGAAGTTTGTCTTTGCTCAGGATGCTTACTTGCTCTTTGACCAGGTCTAGGGTAGAACGGCGCACGCGCGGATCTTGATCTTCGAGACAGGCCATGAGAGCGTTGAGAACAAGCTGCCTATTGGGAATGAAGAGTTGCTTCTGGCGGTGTAGCCACCCCAGTGCTCCATATCTTCCTTCAGTATCACTCCGCAGGATGGCAGCCCAGAGCGCCGCATGAAAGGTCCCTGGAGGCTTCCCCAGCCTCTCAAACAGACTCACTATCTGTGGGCGTGCTTCACTGTTTCCTGGGTCTTCAAGTCCTTGCAGTACACAGAACACCAGACCTGGCATGAAGAAGCCTACCTCACCTGCATATGCATCCACCAACCGATGGAACGTTCGCAGCACTGAAAGCTTGTTTTCAGGGGCTGCAAATTCGTAGAAAGAAAACAAGGCATTGACGTAGCACGCCAGCTCTGCATCAAAGGTAGGAGTCCCAGGGAAAAGCAGAAGGTCGTAGACCTCCAAAGCCTCAATGTGCAGTCCTTGCGGCAGGGACGGGTGCAAGCACTTCATTAGACTCTCACTCAAAGGGACGGGCTCAGGCACTCGGAGGCTTGGGTTTCCCTGGAGCAAGGATTTGAGCTTGCGGAGGGACTCGACTATGTCGGGCCATTGCATCTGCTGAGGCTGGAAGTTGTTGAGTAAGCGGGCGAGGTCTTTACGGAATTGAGCGTCACTCATATTGGAGAACTAGGCCGCTTTCGATAGATTTCCTTCTGGACAACAAATGCTATCCTGAAGAAAAGCAAAGTGTACCCAGCTGACTCAAATGCCGCAGTGAAGTGCAATTCATTGGCTCGCACTTTTTCCGTGGTACGAGTAGAGCGGAGATAAGGAAGCAGTGTCTGTCTTAATGTAGAAACATCACTGCTCTGGTGAGCTTCAAAAGCGGTCCTCGAATTTTTGAAAGCGATTGAAGGCGCTGGGTGATTTTCGCTTTCACAAGCCAAAGGGGGACACGAGAGAATTGGCAATTTCAGTCCAGTTTTAGCCTCATAAATGATAAAGCAGATCTAGCTTATAGCCAGTTTTCATATTTTCGTTGAAATTGAGACTTAGGAAAAATACATCTTCCCCAGCCTGGGACAAATGCCGATTAGAGGAAAGAAGCACAGCAGTTGGGAGATGAGATATTTGACCGTATCTAAAGCTAATTACTGTGTAGTTGTGTTCTACCGCTTTATCCACTTAGCTATCATATGAAAACACAACTAGGTTGCGTTCATTTTTTCTACAAATTTGTCCAAAATGTAAAAATAATGGGCTGCTTCAATTCGAAACCCGCTACCTCTTATACACCGACAATACAACCCGTTTCCTCCCCCAAATCGACGATACCGCCCGTCTCCTCCTACAAATCGACGATAGACTACTCAGATCTCGAAGACCTCGTGCAGAGGACACCAGGGTCAATTCGTAGGGTGCTGTTACTAGGACCCCCTGCCTCAGGTAAGTCAACGTTCATAAACTGCCTCGCCAACTACTTCCTTGGCGGCAGCTTAACTGATCTGAAGATCGTCATCCCTAATGCATTGCATCCAATTTCCACGGAGCAGGGATTTCCTTCGCACAGTGAATCCCACATTGGCAATCCCTCAATGAATCACACTCAGAAATGTGCGGTATACAAATTCAAGAAGAATGGTGTAATCTATCGCTTTTTCGACACTCCAGGATTGAGCGACTCAATAGACAATTTATGGCTGGACAGAGTAATAGCGACAGCTGTAAAAAACAAGCTAAGCGCCATCATACTGGTAATCAAAAGCTCTGATGTCTACTTGAATACCGCGATGGCAACTACCCTGCAGCGAATTAACACATACTTCCCAGACATCCTACTCAACAACCTGGTAATTGTGTACACTCATTATGTGGGCTCGTCGCTGGTGTTTGAGGAAAGTTCTCTGCCATGTAAACCAATCAAATTCTTCGTTATGAACAACTCTGCCTTCTCAGTGGCGCTCAGTCGCAAAGGAAATGAAGCTCAAGTGGAGTTATTTTGGAAGGCATCAAGCCGAAAATCAGCCGAAGTTGTAACTTGTATTGAGTTGCTAACAGAAGCAACCACAGAAGCAGGCAGAAACATTCAGGAGTATAAGAATGATATCAAAACGCTAGTTATGAGAGCAACGGGTGAAATTGAAAAACCGCAATATTTGCTTGAGATCTTGTATATCCTCCAGACTCAGGAAATAGAGCAGAATCGGCGGAAGTTTGAAGCCAAAGTGAAACCCGAGGAAGCCATGAGTCGTAAATACTCCGCACAGCAAGAAGCCTTAGGCAGACCGCTGACAGAGCTGAAGAAGCGCAAGCAAGCCTTGCAGTCCATGGAAATAGAGACCCTGAGTTGGACTTTCTATGGCACTATGGATACTCCTTATCACAACACTCTTTGTCGGATTTGCCAGTGCACGTGTCATGAAAACTGCAGCCTCCCATTTTCCCCTGAGTTGGGGAATGATATCTTTAAGCAATGCGTAGCTATGAACGACAGAGGGCAGTGCCAGGAATGTAAGCTACACATGCACGACTACACTACACATATCCACGCTAGAAGCGTTTATGTGGAAGTTACGCTGTCAGTATTGCAAAAGAAGGAGGAAATCTTGAATCGTCTCACTACTCAGACTTACCGTGCCGAAGTGGAAAGCGACATTGACGAGGCAAAGACTAAACTCGCAGAGGCAGAGAAAGTGCTGGAAAAGCAAAGCCGAGTGTTGAAGCTGATCTGCACGTGTTATGATTTCAAGGTGGAATTGGAGCTGTCGAAGCAACTGCTAAGCAAAGCTCTGGAGCCTCTGCAGAATGCTAAAGTTCGGAAGCATGCGATCGAGTTTATCGGCAGGCTGACAAGACTGGCGGAACAACCTTAGCTAATCACTTACTAAGAAATGATAATGACTTGGACCAATGCAACTCCAGATATGAAACTTGTAGCTTTAATTGTATCCACCAGGGCATGCAACCTTCACAGATTTACTCACCTCTATCCCGTATAAATATGCTTTCGTACACTTCCCTCCATGCGCAGTTTTGCGGCAAGGAAGGCGCACACTCAAAGGGGTGGGCTCAGAGATCCGATTATATCGGCTCATGGCGTTTGATGAGGCTGGATTGTAGAGAAAACAAGAATACGTATCTGCGCAATTGAGCGTGGTTCATGTTGGAGGATCGATGCGATATTAAAGCGGCCTGTTTAATCAAGCACTAAGTGCGTAGGAAGTTAGCTACAGCTAGTTCCAGTGCCGCGTGGAAGCGCAGGTCGTTGACTTGGTCTTTCTTCTTGGGCACAGGCAAAGGACGATTCTCAGTACAGAGAGGCGGCCTGGGTTCGGGCGTCCTACAGTTGCGGGCAAGTCGAGCAGAGACTGGGTTGATGTGTGGCTGTGCAGGGCAGGCTGCAGCTTGTTCCTGAGCCAGACTTTCCTGCTTGCGAGCTGTGGCCTGGCGTCTTCGTTCCAACCAGACCTGCGACCTGGTAGCGAAGTCAGCAGTGGGGGTGTGGCAGGTCTTGAGGATCTTGGGAGTAAACGTGCACTCCGCCTGTTCTTTGCGAGTTCTCTCAATGAGCAGGGACTGCTTGAGCTGGCGGAGCTTCTCATCCCTCTTCCTCATTTCAGTGTGTGTGCGTTGATGCAGTGGCTCCTGCTGGAGTCGAGCGGAGCGAGGGTTGACGCAGGGTCTGTCCTGCAAGGTGGAAAGCTCCGCTGTCCTGTGTTCCTCTCTGCGGGCTTCAAGACGCTGCAGCTTCCTAGCCTCGAATTCTTGGAAGCGGGCGAAGGCGCCTGGCTGGTTTTCGATCTCCGAAGCCAGGGCTGCTACTGCACGGAAGAGTTCAGCTTCGCACTCTGGCTGGTAGTGGGTGAGGCGGGGCACGGGAGATTTGGCCATTTTTTAACGGTCTGAGGCACCTTCTATAGTGATGAAGCAAATTGAAGCTCACTCACGGAAAGGCGATACAATGCACCCATAGAAGTGCCTCACAGCTCTGAAAGTAATTCCCTTCTAGATAAATACAACCAATCTTTATGTTTCAGAGTTATATAGAACTAACGCTAAATTGAATCGCTTCCGCTTGATCAAATATTTACCTTAGAATTATCAGGAATATATCCTCGAAATTGAGACTTCAGAATGATTCAACTCATTTCAGTTTAGAGACAGATGCTTTATGGGGAGGATGTCTTCTCGACATAGTGTGAATGCTAATTATTGCGTAAGGTAAATTGCGTTCTACTCCCGTTTTCGCTAAATCAGCCAACAGCAGCATTCCTACCTCTACTTCTATATAAACACACTAATTAGTTGGTTTGCCTTTCACGTAGTCAGCCATTTTTTGGTCCATTCCCTAAGTAGCCAGGAGCCATTAAAAATAATGGGCGGTTGTTGTTCGAACTGTTTAGAGTGGTTAGGGTGTTTGAAGCCCAAGGACAAGCCATCCCTCTCCCGCCGACCGACGATGGACTACTCAGACCTCGAAGACCTCGTGCAGAGAGTGCCAGGGTCTATTCGCAGAGTGCTGTTACTAGGGCCCCCAGCCTCTGGAAAGTCCACTTTCGTGAACTGCCTTGCAAACTACTTCCTTGAGGGCAGCTTAAAAGATATGAAGATCGTCATCCCCAATGCACTGCATCCTGTCACAGAGCGGGAGTTTCCTCCGCATAGTGAATCGGACATTGCCAATCCCGCAGTCAATCACACTCAGAAATGCGAGACATACCCATTCGAGAAGAAGGGTGTGATGTACAGCTTTGTCGACACTCTGGGACTGAGCGACTCTGCAGACGACTCCTTTGTGGACAGGATATTAGCCGCAGCCAGTGAGGGAGAAAAGCTGAGTGCTATTATACTGGTAGTCAAAGGCTCTGATGTCCACTTGACTGACAAAACCATAGCTACTCTGCAGCGCATCAAAACCAACTTTCCAGACATCCTACTCAACAACTTGATCATTGTGTACACGCACACGATGGGGTCGTCACTGCTGTTCGATGAAAGCTCTCTGCCTCACAAGCCTGTGAAATCCTACATTATGAATAACTCCGCTTTCTCTTCAGTTGCGCTCAATCGCGAAGGAGAAGACGCTCAAATTGAGGAGCTGTTTTGGAAGGGATCAATGAGGAAATCAGCCGAAATTGTGACCTTCGTCGAGCTGCTAGCGCAACTGACCATAGAAGCAGGCAAAAACATGCAGGAATATAAAAACACGATAAAAACGCAAGTTATGAACGCAACTTGTGAAATTGAAAAGCAGCAGAAGCTTCTCGAAATCTTGGATATTCTGAGGGCTCTGGAAATCGAGAACGAACGGGAAGTGCAGGAATTACTAGGCGATATTAGACTCGAAGAAGCAAAGTCTCGCAGACTTAAAGCCCAGCAAGATAGTGAAAAAGCAAAGAGATTGCAGACAGAGATGGATAAAAAAGACGTAGAGAAGCGCAAACAGGCTTTCCAGTCCATGAAAACCAAAGTTGAGGCCATGAGTTGGACTTTCTACGATTATCAGAGCACTCCTTACCACAATACACTCTGTCGAAGTTGCAAATGCACATGCCATAAAGACTGCAGCCTTACTTTTACTCAAGAATTAGGGAACAACATCTTCAAGCACTGCGCGGCTATGGACAGCAAAGGCCTGTGCGAGGAATGCAAGAAACACAAGGGCTGCGACCACGACTACACTACGCATATCCACGCCAGAAGTGTATTTGTGGAAGTGACGCTGTCTGTAGCGCAAAAGAAGGAGGAAATCTTGACTCGTTACAACAACAATGTCCGTGCAGTGGCTGCAGCCATAGAAAAACTGCGCACTATATGTCAAGATCTGCAGCAAATCATCGACCAGTACAATCAGCAAATAAGGGCTTTGGATGTAAAAAGCGAGCAATATCGTGCTGAAGAAGACAAACTCAATAAGCAAAAAGACGAAGCCGAAAAGCGGAAACAAGCAGCTGAAGAGTCCTTGCAGGATGCCAAGAAGCAGAAACTCACCACCAAGACTCACCGCGAAGAGATAGAAAGTGACATCAGCGAGTCGAAGACCAAACTCGCAGAGGCGGAGAAAGTGCTGGAAAGGCAAAGCAGGCTCTTGAAGTTGATCTGCTCACGGTATGACTTCAAGGCGGAGTTGGACCTGACCAATCTGCTATTGAATCAGGCTCTGGAGCATCTGCAGAATGAGGAAGTGCGGACTCGGGCGATGAAGTTCATTGAAAGAATGACAAGACTGGCTGAAACTCCGTAGCTAATCGCATTCTGAGAAATAGACTTCTGGAAAGTATTGAGTTTCTGCTCGTTTAAACACTAACAGCGTGATTTCCGCGTCCTACCAGATGCGACTATTAGGCTAAGTTCAGAGATTAGGTAATGTGCAAATACGCAGAGCTGGTAGATTCCTCTGGAAGGCGCTGGCTCTGGGGTACTGAAGATTTGGCCATTCCTAAGGGTGTTAGGCACCGTACTTCTTGCAACGACCCAGGCGATATCCCAGCTCTTGAAGGTAGTGCTCGGCCAGCACGACTCCACAGCCTCCCACTTCCTGCTTCGCCGTCTCTAGGGTCTGTAGCCAATCTCTGCGCGTGTAGTTGTGCTCGTACTCCACATAGAAAGCACTCGCCTCTGTGTTAACCTGCTCGCCTATATCCCTGCCGTTAGCAAAGCTGTAGCTCTGCTTCGGCCTGAGAGGGTGCGGCTGCACAGCAGGGAAAGGCAAGGGGGTCAGTACTACTGTAAAGCGAGTAGTTTCGCTGAATGTCTGTATCGTCTCTTCCAAGTCTTGGGATGAGCAGTGTAG
>Ga0247837_1002501_pt1 | contig 34511 bp, 22 predicted proteins | sample LaCtaG_2_FD_187115 | JGI IMG/M metagenome (GOLD analysis project Ga0247837, IMG submission 187115) | Freshwater microbial communities from meromictic Lake La Cruz, Castile-La Mancha, Spain - LaCruzMarch2015_14.5m | ecosystem: Environmental > Aquatic > Freshwater > Lake | place: Spain: Castile-La...
CAATGTTAAGGTCTGGAGTCTTGTAGAAAGGAAGGAAATTGCGAAGCTTGCAGGCCATTCAGAAGCAGTGTCTGCCTTGGAAATCACTCATGATGACCTACGAGGGTGCAATCCTACCTCTATGTTCAGACAACCGCACAGTCCGAGTTTGGAGCACCAGCAATTCCCAAGAAATCGCCAACTTCGAACAAAAGCAGCCAGTCCGACAAATCTGTCTCTCACAAAAAGGGCGAATCGGCATTCCCCTCTCCAGCGAGCGCGAGACGAAACTCTGGAACCGCATAGACAAGTGCAATTCTGCTAATCTGATAGAACACACAGAAATGGTCAATGACCTGGCCGTCCTCAACAACGAGAAATTCTGCCTCACAGGCTCAGACGACGAAACTACCCTGGATTTGGAAACTGAGGAGGAAGTAGTGGTATTCCGAGGACACCAAGAGAAAGTCACTCGTGTGAAGCTGACGGAAGACAACCAGCACTGCATCAGTGGGAGTAGAGACTGCACTATCAAAGCGTGGAGCTCGGCGAAAAGGATGCACAGCAAGGAAATCAAAGGGTTGGGGTATTTGGCGGAACAGCTAGCTGTTACTAGGGAGTACTTGGATATCCCGTAGTGCACGAATATCAAGTTGTGGAGGGTGGAGGAGGTCCAGGAAGTGGGGGAATTGCAGGGACATGAAGGGAATATTAAGGCTATAGCCGTCACTCCAGACCAAAATACACTCATTTCCTCAGACGGAAACAACTCTATCGGAATTTGGTCCCTGGAAAGTGCACTCTTATGCATATGTTCACGAACCTAAAAAGCGACGCATCTTCCCTCGCCACAAAACCCGATGGAAAGGAATTCCTCGCTGTCGCCCTCTGAATCCAGCCTCACCTTGTGGAGTATAGCGGAAAGGCGTGAAATTCGTAGCGTTTCCGCACCCGGGCAGATTCTCACGGTAGTGACAACTCGCCTCAGTGGAGAGTTGGCAGTGACTGGGAGCTGGGAAAGCGGAATCACTAGTTGGAGTCTCCCGCAGTTGAAGGTCATAACAACGCTCACTGCGCATTCAGGGAAAATAACGGGCCTAGCCTTCACTCTTGATGTACAGACACTGGCTTCCTGAGAAGAATTCGGCTATCAATTTATGGCACTTCAACCAAAAAAGGAGATTCGCTACACTCCAGGGACATTCCCAGCCTGTGACTAGTGTCCGAGCCTCGCCGGATGGACGCTACCTGATTTCTTCCAGCCAAGACTGCACTACGAAAGTGTGGAGTTTGGAAGACAGGAGGGAAGTGGCTCGTTATAGTGGGAAGTATGCCTGTTGCTTCAGTATGGACAGTTCATATGCTGTTTTCTCTACTGGATTCGAAGTTACTTTGAGTCCTTTTAGTGTGCTTTGGGCATGTGCAGACACTTCCCCCTTGCAAGCGACTTGCGAGGCAGCGATAATTGCTCCATACAACCTCAACTGTATGCATAGCAGCGCTTTCTACAACCACTCTGAGCGCTGCAGTAAGTACGCGGATGCTGGAGTGCAGTTCCTGAAGGGAGCTTTTGGCTCTCCGCTCACTGTCGCTTTGCAGCGGAAACGATTAAATGTACGGAGGTGTTTCTCAAGCATTTGATTGGCCTTGCGGAAGGACAGGGAATGACCAGAACCGGCAGGCTTTTGCATGCATAGTGGACGATATGCCCGCTTTGTTGGGCTGTGGATCTGCGCTTTTTCAGCCTTTCTTTGAGGTGCTGATGCCTTTTCCTGCTGCTCCTGAACTGCCGTATTTCATCACTCTCAGCTCTGACCTCCCATTGTCGCCTTGTCAGACGTTCGCCTAATCCACGTTCCGGATTTCGATGTGTCCCCGAAGGGAGAAACTGGCTCGGAGCTTATGAAATTCAACATCAGTCTGATACGAAAAAAACCTGACTCCGGGCTCAGTACAGTCTTTGGAACTAGTGGAGGCCTTGCAGGACTGTGAGGACAAAACAGTCCTCAATACTCCCTACGTCTCTACCGTTATTGAGGAAAAGTGGGCTTACTTTTACCCCTTCACATGGACTTTCACACTGTTGTATGCAGCAATGCTCACTTCACTGGTGATGCTGCTCTTTGACGAGTGGGAAACTGTGTTTCTGGCGTCCGCCTTTATAGTGATCGATGTCATCTTTGTTGTCTACGAAATGGCCCAAATGTTGGTAGACAAGTGGGCATATTGGATGGACCCTTGGAATTATGTGGACATATTCCGAGTTTTCCTCAGCCTATTTTGGGGGACACTACTGCTATTAGGTCAGGAACAGTCTTTCCTACTGGAGTATCAGCGAGACATTCGCCTGTGCTTTAGCTATTTTTTTCAGTACCAATCCCTACATCATTTGAGCATCCAAAACTCCTAGCAGGTTTTCGATTCTTTTGAAAAGTCGGTTATTCGCAAACGATGCTCACTAAGGACTCCAATGTCGCAGTAGAACAAGGAGAGCTGTACCAGCAAATATCAAGTATGAAACTTTAATGGCTTGAGACTCTAATACAGCCTGCCTTCTTACAGAACCAGCCTCCTTTCACTGCTAGATGTGGTCTTATATAAGACTTTCTCTTTTCAACTAGCCAGTATTTCACCAAGCACAGAAACCAAAAGCACTTGTCAAATGCGTTTCGATAAACTGAAATTGCTTCCTCTTAAAGCATCTGAAGTAGAAAAAAAACGCAATTGTCACTTCATAGTGAGGATTTAATAATTGAAGTAGGGGAGGTCCAGCGTGTTCGAGAGATATTAAGTGGGAAACAGCAGGCGAGAGCTTATATGCTGCTATTAAGGCAATACCGGGTGCAGACAGTAAGCTGATGAGCGTCTTTCTAGACCTGTATATGAGTAGCTGTGAAGCTGCTTCTAGCGTGTGGTTGTAAATGGCAACTTTGTCTCTAGACTGCGCCTCAGCCTCTGTGGCTGTGAAAGGTGCCAGCCTCAGCGAAGTGCTGGACTCCCTCAGCAGCCTGCAACCCCACACTATAGCTCTCCCCAAGAGCCTCAACACTCTGCAGACCTGTGGAAATGGGGTAGTGGCTGGAATGGAGGATGGGAAGGTGCTACTAGTGTGTGTAGGCCCAACTCCCACTAGTTACTGTCTGGAAAGTGCCACTCCCCACACAAGCAGTGTCGATTGCTTGGCTGTGTGCAGGGATGCAGAGATGTGTGTGAGTGGGGCGAAGGATGGCAGTGTGAAGCTGTGGAGTCTTATAGAAAGGAAGGAAGTGGCTACACTGTCTGGACACTCTGCAGCTATCAATTCCTTGGTGGTTTCGCATGATAGCCGCCTTTGCTTGTCTGCGGATGAGGAAAGTCATATAAAAGTGTGGGACTTGCAGGCGAAGTGTGAGTTGTTTTCCCTGGAAGGCCACTCCACTGGTGTTGCCTGCATAGTGCTGTCTGCGAATAGTCAGTTCCTCTACTCAGGAGACAAGGACGGACTGATAAAGGTGTGGGACTTAGAGGAAAGGAAGGAAATCGCCACACTATCCGGCCATACTGCCAATGTGAGTTGCCTAGCTCTATCCTCGGATGATGAATTACTCTGGTCTTCATCATCAGACGAGACTGTTCGAGTCTGGAACGTAGCAAATAGGACCGAAATCGCAACTTTCACGTCCGCATTACCCACATTTCGCCTCAAATTAATCCGAAAAGGCCAAACCTGCATCGCAATTTCCCTCGCTAGAGAGGTCCAACTGTTCAACCTCACCAACAAAAGCCTCTCCACAAAGCTAGTCGGACACACCAGCAACTTAAACGACCTAGCAGTCTTCAACAACGAGCAGTTCTGCCTCACCACTTCCGCTGATAAGACGATTCGGCTGTGGGACTTGGAGACTTGTGAGACAGTTGCGGTGTTCCGCGGACATGTAGAAGCAGTGTTTTTGGCTCAATTGACAGAGGACAATCGGCACTTTGTCAGTTATAGTTGGGACGACAGTATGAAAATTTGGAGTTTGGCGGAAATACGCAGGAAGGCGGTTATTGAGGGGTTTGAAAGCGATCCCAGGCAGTTAGCCCTTACTAAGGACTGGCTACTTGCGGCTAACGGGCGTAATGTGAAACTGTGGAGCTGGAAGGAGAGTCGGGAAGTGGCGGAACTGCAGGGAGAGACTGCAAACATTGAGGCTTTAGCAGTGACTCCTGACCAAAAGAGACTCATCGTAGGGTACCAGGACTCCGTTGTGAGCATTTGGTCGTTGGAAAGTCGAACTCTCGAGCATTCCTTCACAGTGGAACATCAATCCGCCTTTAATATCGCTGTTACTCCAGACGGAAAACACTTCGTATATACGAATTCTTTCTATGAAACCAGCCTGGTGCTGTGGAGTTTCGAAGGGAAATGTGTTATTAGCAAGGTTTCTCCCCCTGAGAAACTCATCTCAACCTTAGCTATTCGGCCAAGTGGGGAGTGTGTGGTCACTGCAAGTCGGAAAGGAGTGATATCTCTATGGAGTCTGCCGAAACTGCAGTGTTTCACAACGTTCACAGGCCAAAATAGTGCAATAACAGGACTGGCTTTCACTCCTGACGGACAAACACTGGTGTCTTGCGGAGAAGATAGGGCAATAACTCTTTGGGATTTCGACCAAAGGAGAATATTCACGACGTTCCATGGACACACTGAGACCGTTACTAGTGTGAGAGTTTCCCCTAATGGTCGCTACGTGGTTTCCACCAGTCAGGACTGCACGGTGCGAGTGTGGAGTTTGGAGGAAAGGAGGGAACTGGCTTGCTACAGTCACGAAGTAAAGGCTAGTGCTGCTGCTTTCAATGCGGACTGCTCATGTCTCTTTTCCGCCTTCAATGACAAGTCAGTGCACGTAACTCCCTTTCTAGTGCCTTGGGAGTGCACAGACTCCGTTCCTTTCCACCCCACTTCCCAGACAGCTGCCATCGTCGAAGACTTCGCCAAGGGAAAGAAAGCAGGGAAGCTAGCCTCGAACCTGTTGCTTTGGCCCTATCATGTCAACTGTCTGCACATCAGCGCCTTCTACAACCATGCAGACCGCTGTGCTGAGTACTTGGCGGAGGGAGTGCCTTTCCTCAGAGGAGCCTTGGGCTCGCCTCTCACAGTCGCACTACAGCGGAAAACACTTAAATGTGTGGATACTTTCCTCAGCTACCTCCTCAGGCTTGCGAATGCGACGAAGGACGATTTGGAGTGGCCGAGCTTCGCCTGCATTACGGAGGATATTCCGGGACTGCTGGGGTGTGGGTCTACCCTGCTGCAGCCTTTCTTTGAGGTGTTGATGCAGTGCCCTGCTACCCCTGTCCTGCCTTACTTCATCACTCCCAGCTCGGACTTGCCTATTGTCAAACTGGCGGAAAGTCGCCTACTGAATATACTGGATTTCGACACTACGGTGAAGGGAGAAACAGGCTGCAAACTCGCGAACTTCTCTATCAGTCTGATAAAGCAAAACCTCACGCCAGGCTCCGCCAAGTCTTTGGAACTTGTAGAGGCCTTGCAGGACTGTGAGGACAAAACAGTCCTCAATACTTCATACATTTCCACAGTTATCGAGCAAAAGTGGGCCTATTTCTACCCCTTCACACTGGCTTTTACCCTGCTGTATGCAGCAATGCTCACTTCACTAGTGCTGCTACTCTTTAATGTGTGGGACACTACGCTGCTTGCGTCCGCCTTTATAGCGATCAATGCGTTCTTTGTTGTTTACGAAATGGCTCAAATGTTGGTAGACAAGTGGGCCTATTGGATGGACCCTTGGAATTATGTGGACATATTCCGAGTTTTCCTCAGCCTATTTTGGGGGACACTACTGCTATTAGGCCAGGAACAGTCTTTCTTATTGGAGTATCGGCGAGATATACGCCTGATATTAGCACTGCTCTGCTTGCTGAGGGGCTTCACCTACTTCCGCAGTTTCCGCACAACTCGGATATTTGTGTACATGACTCTAGCAGTGATCAAGGAAATGTACTCCTTCCTCTTCATTATGGCTTATTCCGTCTTTGCCTTTGGAGTGTGTACCTCTGTGCTGTTGGAACACACCACCCTGGGAGAAAGCTGGACTTCTGCGTTTAGTTTGATACTGGGGGACTTCGATAGTAGTGCTTTTGGGTTTTTGGAGTGGGTGGTATTTTCGTGTGCGGCAATTATCAATGTGGTAATTATGCTAAATCTCCTCGTATCCATCTTGGGAGACGCCTATGGAATGACCCAAATGTCCGTCCGCGAGAATGACCTATACATGATGCTGGAACTAGTAAACGAATACGAGTCTCTGATGTTTTGGCGGAGATCTGCGGGTACTCCAGTGATTATGTTTACTTGTGACAAAGCTCTTGAAGCTGAGCCTGCAGCAGACTGGGCAGGCCAGGTTTCCAAAATAACCGAGAAGGTGAGGGAGGAAGTCGGGAAATCCACCGAGATCATCCAGGGCCGAGTTGATTCTTTGAAAAGCGCCCACGACAACGCAACAGAAACCTTAGGGAAGAAAATGGAAGTGCAAGGCAAAGCAATGGCAACTATCGAACAACTCATGGAAGCTCAAAAGACCGAGCTAAAGGAAGCGGTGGAAAAGAAAATGCAGGTAATGGAGGAGAAGCTGGAGGCCATCCTAGTCCTTCTCAAGGACCGTAGTTAAGCACTTAGCCTTCTCCTCATTTGCATATTCTATAGAGCCTTTGAGGCCTTTATATTAATAGCCTCCACTTTTCTTGGGTCTAAAGAAGTTAAGGAAGTGACTTATTGGCGTATTTATCTAGGTACTCCTTGAGGATGGACTTGTTTGTGGTGAGAGCGGAAGTTTCCAATGCGTCTTCACTGCTTGCGCCGGCCCTAATCACCTTCAACACCTCCAGCAAGTCCTGTAGGTAGTGAACTTGCTCCAAGAGGCACCTTTTTAACCCCTTTCTGTACGTAAGTGCGAAATAGTGGCGAATTCCCTGTATTTCAGTCTTTTCGTCCTCCTCCAAAGTAGTGGGGAAGTTAGCCACCTGCTCCCTTATCACAGCTATGCAGGCCTCTACAGCACTGATTTCCAGCCCAATGTCCTGCGGAAAAGCAAAGGAAGCAGGAGCGTTGGAAGCCTTGTTCCATAGTAATGTCCTGCCGAAGGCCAGCAGTCCCTCGCATATGTGTCGAATTGCCACCTTGAAGTACACTTTCCGGTTGAGATCTAGCGCCGTTACTCGCTCAATCATGGTCTCAGAGAGAGGGAAACTGAAGGGCGAAACCAGGATATTGACGTAGCCGTATGGTGTATCCTCCAACACAAAGCCATATTCCAGCAGTAGCGTCTGATTAGCATAGGCGCCGTAGTAGAGGGTGAGCTGTGACCCTGCAGGGTACCACTCCGTCTCTCCCGTCAACATCTTCAATTCCATACTTTCCGCCGGCTCTATCTTCTCATAAACCCAGTCTACATACTCCTTACCCTCCTCCTCCTTCGGTACCGCTAATGTCGCTATTAGTTCCTGCAAAGGACTATTCTCCTCTTCATAGTGCAACTTTGCTAGGACGGATAAAGCAGGCGGACGGGGATGTGTGTCCTCATCCGGCTCATAGTCATAGTCGTCCTCGAGTGGGTAGGAGTGCATTCTTTGCTCGGGACTGCCGATCATGTAGCTAGTATAGGCCCTGGGGTCGTGATTCAGCAGATCTGCGAGAGGCACTACATAGTGTCCTGTGGAGTATTTCCCGAAGGACCGAGTTTTCACGATGCAAACGATCCAGAAGTAGACCTCGAAGGTGAGGTTTTCAGGCGTAAACAGACCCGGGTACTTCCCTAACGCCGCATTCCAATGAGCCCATTTGGCCTTTGCATACTTCAACGACGCAATTGCCTAAGGAGTCCTTACTTCATTGCAAAGGGCTGAGTCTTGCAGTTCCTGCATTTCCTCAGTGGTCCAGTGCATCAAGGTCTCGATCCCTGTTTGCAGGAACTGAAAGAATGGGTCCCAGTAGGAGGCCACGCCCTTGCTCAGTTCATATGCGATTAGAGTATATAATTGAGCTGTGTCGGTATCAAATACGTCCGGATAAGCCACATATATGTCATTCAGAGGCGGAACATTGGCCTTATCCCAGCTCAGCCACATTCTTTCCGGCACCCTCAAAACCACCTCATCCGGGCCAATCTCCTCCCTCGCCATAGCCCCAATATACCCCGGCTCGAACCTCACCGGGTATTCCAGCTTGGGAAAGACCGCTCCTTCCCTCCTCGCCCACTCCACCAACCTTCTAGTAGTCTCCGGCACCTCATACTCCATCGTCCCCTGCGAAGCATGCACGTAGGCCATTTATATAATGGACTGGAAGAACAAGCTGCCGGTCATCCAGAACCGCCTCCGCTTCCAACTGTTCTCGAGGAAGTACGACGGGATGGAGAAGGTCTGGGAGCAGTTCAGGGTGAGAGCTACTTAGGCTGCGGATTTGGACAAAAGCCGCTCACTCAACCGTTATGAGTTCCAGCGGTTTTTGAGCAATGTGGGGATGTTCCTGGCGACGCAGGAGGTGTCGGAGCTGTTTCGGAACTTTGATGTCAATGGTGACGAACAGGTCGACATGCAGGAATTCCTAGTCACCCTCCAAGGCGAAATGTCCGAAAAGCGCCTCTCAGCAGTCAAATTGGCCTTTAGGTTTTTGGACACAGCGGAAAGGGGAACGCTGTCTGTAGGCACACTGCTGCAGGCTTATCGCTCAGGACAGCATCCAAGGGTGGCTACTAGGGAGAAGACCCCGGCGCTTGTGGCTGAGGAGTTCAAAGCTGCGATTGAGAGTTATGCGGATGCAGGGGGGAATGTGAGTGAAGATGCCTTTCTGTCCTATTATCTGTCACAGGGAGCCACAGTGCCCTTAGAGCAGGACGACTATTTCGTCAACCTCATAGTGCAGACTTGGGGAATCGACCCTTCAGAACCTCAAGAAAAGCTCACCGCCTTAAAGAATATCATCTTCGAGAAAGTGCGGCAGCGGGTTCACGGCAACGACGACGAAGGCAAAGTAATCATCCGCCACTTCCGCTTCTACGACCTCGACAGCTCCGGCGCCCTGAACCTCTCCGAGTTCTCCAAAGCCCTGAGTCATCTAGGCTGCGCCTTCACCCCTACCGAACTCCACATGCTATTCACCGAATACGACTCCAACAAAAACGGACTTATCGACTATGAAGAATTCGCGAAGTTCTTCTCAGTGAAAGGAGCCGCGGGCACACATCAGTTCTCTATGCAGAGAGAACCCCCTGTGGCGGTGATGGACAAAGTCAGGAAGGAGCTGCTGCGCAGAGGACCACACGGCATGCACGGACTCGCGATAGTGTTCAGACGCTTGGATGCGAACCACGACGGAGCCGTCAACAGGGGGGAGTTTGAGTGGGTGATGAGAGAGAATGGACAGATGCTGTCGCCTATGGAGCTAGACCGCGTTTTCCGCTATTTCGATGCGTCCAAAGACGGGAAATTGGCAGTGCAGGAGTTCATGCAGGCTCTCCGAGGCGACCTGAACGCCCCCCGCAAGGCAGTTGTCCAATCCGCCTTTCAGGTGTTAGACCCCAATCAGACCGGCAAAGTGGCTCTAACCGCCCTGATCCAGGCCTACGACCCTTCCTACCACCCTCAGTTCCGCAGTGGTGCGAAGACCAGTGCTCAGGTGGTGGCGGACTTCAGACTGCAGTGGGACTGCGTGGACAAGGACGGATGCATTAGTGCGCAAGACTTTGAGGAGTACTACAAGGACTTGAGTCCTGTGGTGGAGAGAGATGAGGACTTCGTGGCGGCTGGGCGCATTGCTTGGCGGCTTCCTTAAGAGCTTTCTAACTAGAGGAGCTCCTTGGATCTAGAGTGGATAAGGCCAATCCCACTAGTCTTCAGGGTCGATTTCCCTATAAGTCTGCAGAACTATAGAGGAAAAAGCTGTCTGGGCCTGTAGTTCTATTTGAATGCAGGGAAGCGCTTCCATGTCTTTGGCTCTGTCCCAGCCCCTCTCCTTCCACTCCCACCGCAGTCTCAGCTCCGGCCGCGCCTCAGAAATGCTCTTTCTGCGCGATTCCGGCCTACTGGGTTCTTCCCTCCCCCGCTCCCTCTCCACCAGCTTGCAGACCTCCGAGCCCTTCCCCCACCAAAACCCTGCCACTGAGTCTCAAAAACTGCTTTCCACCTATGTAGCAGCTGTAAGACTCAAGGAAAAGCGACTTTTGGGCAGAGTTGTGAGGGAGTGGAAGCTGGAAGTGCTAATTGGCGGACTGGCGGACCGCCACTATGGGAACAAATTGAAGTTTCGACTCTTTAGAAGGCTGAAAAGTGCCTTTAGACTGCCGGTTGGGACTGCGAAAATCGAGAAATTGTTGAAAAACAGAGGGTGGAGGCGGTATCGAAAAAGGGTGAAATTGGGGAAAGCTGAGGAAATGTGGGGCGGAAAGGTGGGGAAACGGACCTTTGGAGGGTGGAAAAGGTGGCTAAAAGTGAGGAAAAGACTCAAAGAAAGGGAAATAAACGCTCTTAGTCGGCATATGCGGAATTGGAAGATAGGAATTCACATAGAAAAGCTGGAAAAAAAAGTTAAATATCGAGAAAATGTGAACTTTCTGAGAGACTGGCAGCGAAATTGCTGGAAAAGGAGGGAAATTCGAGGCTATTTTAACGCGTTTTGCTCAATTTGCGCATCCGAACGCTCTAATCGTATAGCGAAAAACGTTAAAATAAATACTTTTAAGGCGAAATTGCAGTTTTTATACCACATTCGCGTAAAAACACTCATTTTTAAGCACTTAAAAGAGGTTTATTTGGCAAAATTATCTGCGCAAGTCGAAAGTTTGCTCCGTTTAGAGGCCTACCGGCAAAAAATAGCTCGAAAACTGCTCTCAGAATGGCATTTTTACACGTTTCGAACGCTTTTTCCGGTGTTAATAGGAAGAAAAGTGTTCAAAGCAGCCCGACTGCTGCTAAAGCGGAAAAATAGTGGAAGTTTCATTGCTACTCAGAGGGAGAAAAGGGCAAAAAACGCTCATTTTAGGGAATGGCAGGAACTCGTCCAATCCGGACAATCCCGTCTTATTCAGGCCGCAGAGAAATTCAGTTTTAGTTGGACAGGCTGGAAAGCAATTTCAGGCCTAAAACGCAATTCTGAGCAAGCAAAAGACTCAAAAATACGCTGCGAAGCCCATAAAAAGCGATTTTCCCTACTCAAAACATGGCAAATTTTGTATGAAAATTACAGTTTCAACCGCGGCAGACGGTATTTCCAAGGCTTCTTGCGGTATCGACTATCTAAATATGTGAACTGTTGGCGAAATGAGGCCACCAAATCGGCTCTGTTCCATCGAGAAGTGCTCAAATCAGCCCAAAAGTTGAGGGCTTGCAGAGGTATTGGGAAGTGGCAGCGAATTGCGAGGCTTGTAAGGCTGAAAAATACCAAAAAAGCGGATGTTTGCCTCAGAAAGAGCCGACTTTGTCGCTTGTTTGCATTGCTGAGGTTGGAAATAGAGGGGAAAAAGCTACAATCGCTCCAGCAGTTTAGGGCAAAGCAGGTATTTCAGGCCTGGAAAGAGGTAATTAGGGCTGTAAAGGCCTATAGAAGCCGCGCATTTACACTTTCAGTGCCCACTCGACTCAAAATCAAGCGAAAAGCCTGGCAAATCGAGGAATTAGAGGCTAAAAAGATCAGAGAACAGGCCAAAAAGCGAGGCTTTAAGGCCTTATCAGTCTGGAAAACAACCACAAAGCGTCAAATTGGACTCAGAGAAGTGACCAAAAAGCAGCAATTTCGAGTGAAATCGATAAGTTTCGCTATGCTGTTTCAGCACTATTATAGAGCTTTTCGCTCTCATTTGAGCCAAAATCACTGCAAAAAGCGGCTTTTCGGAGGCTATTTCTATCGCTGGAAATCCGAAATTCGGTTAAAAAAGCGACTTTTGAGCACTATTTCGACTATATTGGGCCGAAAAGCGCAATTGGCAGTGAGAAAACTGCAGCTCCACCTACTGCACTCAGAAGTAGGACAGCGCTATAGCCAACAAGCTGCAAAGCACTGGGCAAATAAGGGGCAATTGCAGGCTTTAAGGCTACTTTTTGTCAAGGCGAAGAAAGGCTTTCAGGTCAAATTCGCGAGGGAAAAGCTGAAAAACGTTAGAAAACCGGAGTTATTGGGGAAGGCTGTTAAAGGACTGAGGGAAAATGTGAAATACGCTCGAATTGGGAAAAATATCAAAAATTCTAATCAAAATAGTATGCTTTTGAAGTGTTTTTCGGCTTTAAACGTCCATAAAAACACGGAAAAGGCTGTCAAATCCCTTCAAAATCAGTGTTTAAAGCGAATTTCCGGGGAAAGTCTCAGAATATGGGGGAAAATAGCTGGAATTCTGAGTGCTTTAAAAGGCGGTAGGCCTGAAGTAGCAGTTTACTTAGTCTGCAATTCGCTTCCTACAGCCCTCAAACTAGTATCTGCGGAGTTTAAATCCTCAAAAGAGAAGGAAAAGGCTCTAAATTGGCTCTGCAACTATGCGAAAAGGAGAAAAGGCAATAGGAAAACACTGGAAAAGCTGCGAAATCGAGAAAAATTAGCGAAAAGAAGGGAAATTCTGCAGGAGTGGAGACTGTATATCAGGCGAAAATCGTATAAACGGCTGAAAAGCAATGAAAAGTGTCTATTTGCCCTGATTAAGCTTCGAAAATGTATGAAAATCCAGCAATTCGTGCGATTTAAGCGATTTCAGTTCCTTACGGGCCTATTTCTCGCCTGGAAAAGCGGAAAAACCCCTCCATCCTTATCCCCTTTTCTCCCTTTCCCAGCCTCAATTTCCCTCTTTCGGCGTCCAGAGAAGCAGCAAGTCCTATTCGCCTGGCACCGCAAATCCTCCAGTCAACTAAATCTGCGAAATTGGCTAAAAAGCAAGGAAAAGCGCCTAATTTCAGCGATTTGGACCATAATGCAGAGAGTAAAGGCGAAGTTCACCCTCGAGCGAGACCGGACTTTCCACCTCCGCAAGGACTTAACATTGGAACTTAAGCGGCTTTTCAAGAACCAGCGACTTGCGAATTTGTTCAGACAGCGGAAATTAGGCCTAAAAGCAGTAAAAACTTGGAGGATTCAGACGCTTTCCGTGAATTCGGAAAGGGAACTTAGGGACACGGAAAGCGTTTATTTGTACTGTCCAAAAGAGCAAGAATCCCTATATAGGCAATTTGTCCCAAGTCCTGAAAGTCTCCTCGACTCCCAGCAAGTGGACCTAGAGGCTGAACTATCCCTGCTAACCGCTCAGTTAAATGGAGGGAGTTCCACGAGGATTATCAGAGAAACGGCCCTTGGGAGTACGGCGAAAAGGCAGGTGAGTCGCAAGGTGGCGGAGGCGGAGACTGAGGCTTTGGGCGTGTTTACGCGGTATAGACATGAGATGAGGAGTCAGCCGGGACAGAGGGGACTGAGGGAGGCGGAGGAAAGGCATAGGCGGGTGGTGAACATTATCCAGACTCAGCAATTGCCCAAAGCAGTTCAAGAAGTATGGGAACTGGGCTCCACAGCCAAGCCCCCGCCCCACCCCTGGCGCTAGCTAGTCATTATATAATGAGTGAAAAGGACTGCCAAGCAATTGGCTACCTGCGGCCCGTCACTGCCTTCGTCACGACCCGCAGAGAAACAGACCCGCCCATCACAGCGCTGATGAAAGGGTTTCGGATGTACCCTGGGGACCAGAAGTCTGCCTATCTTCCTAAGGTCCGCAAGCGGACTCCAAAGGTCCACGACTACCTCGTTCCCACCTACATGTCCGCCTTCGCCCACCGTCCAGCCACCCAGCCCCGTCCCAACCCCCCCGACTCCTACCCCAACCTCCCCGAATCCTCTGTCCGAACCCTGCTACATACCTCCCAAGGCGCTCGTCTGACCCGCACTGGCTCCGCCTCCGCTATCCAGCACAACAAAGAAGTGATTTACAACTTGCAGCCTGCTATAGTAGGGGTCAAGGACGTGGCTTGGCAGAGGGAGATTAGGAGGTCGCCGTATAGCACGCACACTGGGGCTTGGAAAAGGCAGGATGAGGTGTTGATGAAGAAGACGGTGTCGACGGGGAACTTGAGACTGTTTTTGCAGGAAGGGAGTGAGGTGAGGAATGGAAAGGCGCTGGTGAAGGTCTGCTACAACTACTGCCGCTCCTGCACCCGCCGCATGTCCCCCATCCAAGTCCAGCTGGGGTCCTAGTGTGTTAGGCCTTTATCAGCTTCGTCTTGACGGATTTCTTCTTAAGCGACTGGCGATACTCCTTTTCCTCCAACTTCCGCTGCTTTTCCTTGCTCAAAGACTGCACTTTTTCCTCTTCCTTTTTCTTCTGCTCGACTTTTTTCTTCTGCAGTTCCTCTTCCCGGGCTGCCTTTTGCTCCTTTAGTCTGGCTTCCAGCAGGATCTGCCGTTCCTTTTCAGAGGCGGATTTGGCGGTTTGGCTCAATTTGAGCCCTGCGACCATATCGACCAGGGCCAGCATCAGTCCGCAGACCTTGCTCATGTCCGCGTAGTCCTTAGGGTCGGCCGGCAGACTGCACTCACACCTCAGAGTCATAGGGAACCCGGCGTACAGCTGCCTTTGGTCAGAGATCAGGAAGCTGTCTATGCAGTTGGCAGGTAGGGAGTGCAGGGTGGTCAGCACTTTCGAGGTCAATAGGCCTCTGATGGTATCGTCGTTTTCAGCCAAAACGCAGTAAGCGCCTGACAATTCATCGAATTTCCTGACTGCTGTCAGACTTCTCTGTGTGGAAGTTACCAAGTCGTCGTTATTTGCGCGGAAAGTCTTCGCAATCGCTTTCTTGCATACAGCAAACACCAGCGGCAGCGCTTCCGGCGGCTTGATGGGTATTTCCACTATCATTCTGTCCTTTTCAGGCAGGACGAGCTGGAGGAGGGAGGAGGTCAGGAGGTCTTGGCGCTTGCGCATTTCCAGGGTGAGCAGGGCGTAGGCGCAGTTCACTCGGCCGGAGGCGAAGAACTTGTAGCAGTGGTTGGCTTCTTGCTGCATTAAGGGGCCGTCGGGCTTTTCTGCGACGCCCACGTGGCTGAAGTTCGCTTCGAAGAGAGGCCGGACTGCGTGCAGCCACGCCACTGCCAGTCTATCATTCCTCCTCTTCCCCAAGAAGTATACGAGCAGGTAAAGCCCGCCCACGACCGCCACGACTGTTTCTAGCGTGTAGCTGTACTGCTGTCCTCTCGCAGGGAACAAGGGTGACACTACAGAGCGCGCTGGGAACTCTGGGAACTCCTCAGTGTCTTCCTCGGTTTGGCCGGCCTGGACCAGGACGAGGCTGAGCGCTAGAAGCAGCCGCAGCGCCATTTATATGGGACTAGGAGAAGAAGAGAGTGCAGGTGCTGCCTGCCGCTTGCAGCAGAGTGCGCTGGGCGAGGATGTGGAGGTCGGGGTTGCGGGAGAGCCAGAGGAACTCGAGACTGTGAGGCAGGTTTCGAGACAGCTCCGAAGCGCCATTCGCACCAATTCGGTTGCCTTCCAGCCAGAGAACTTTGAGGAAAAATAAGGGAGATAGGCCACTTGCCAGCGCTGCAAGGCCTGCGTCGCCTAGGGAGTTATCGTCTAAACCCAGGTTTTCCAGCCTACTGAGGTGGGGAAGGGCTCTACCCAGCCTCTCCCCGCCCTCACTCCTCATCTCATTTCCATCCAATTTCAGCGTCTGCAGCTCTGGCAGCAGCGGGAAAACCTCCCCTAGCGCTGCTATGCCTGCCGCCCCCAACTGATTCCCACTGAAATTGATCGTTTTCATATGCATAATCGGCCTCAGTCCCTCACTTAAGGCAGTTTTATAGTCATCCAGCAGGCTTATAGCCTTCGCCAAAGCCTCAACTCCCTCAACCTTAATCGACCCATTCCTTATCGAAAGTGCCTGCAATCCACTGAAAGCAGGCAAAACCACTGCCAACTTCTGCGCCTCCTCAAGCCCTGCGCCTTGGTTATCCAGCGCCACTTCCCTAACCTCCTCACACTTGTTTTTCACCACTTTCCTATACAAAGCAGTCAAATTCGGCCCCATTCGACTCTGGTTCCTACGGAAATACTCGAGCATTTTGCGGAAATTGATAGGAACTGGACGCTTTTGGCTGCCTTGTTTGAGCCAATGCTCGGGGTACAGGTCCAAAGTGAGGACGAGGCGAGGGCTTTTGCAGTGCTTTATTGCCGCTTGGTAGCTTTCTTCGTCGAATAGGGAGGCTTGGTCGCCGTCTTCGTCCTTGTAGAGGAGTTTGAGGGAGTCGGGGTGGACCTGGTAGGCGGACAAGAGGGAATTGGACAGAGAGGCGTAGGAAGCAGGGGCAGTTTGCAGGGAAAGCGACTCTCTCCCCTGCCAAACCACCTTCAAAGCCGACCCATTGGCCTGTTTCTCCCTCCTAAAGCTGCCTTTCATGTCTATATTACCCTATTTCTAACGGCTTACCGCATATCTGACAGTCTGCTGAGAGCACTGCTCCTCCCTGAAGCCGGCAGTCTGCTCCTTATAGTCTCCACAACTGCCCTGATCTTCGGTCTGGCACTGCTCAGAGCAGACCTACTCAGGGACCTTCTGCCCTCGTGGGAGCTGGAGCGGGGGTGGAGGTGCAAAGGTCTGCGCGGGGCTGATAAATAGGAGGCGTTTTTAGGGTCTTCCGGCTCTTCTTCGCTGTATTCGTCCTTTAAATGCAGGTTCGGACTCACAGCTCTATAGGAATTCCGCAGGCTAATGGACGGATTTTTTGCTTCTAAGGCGAAAATGGCGGCTTCCAAGTCCTTTATTTCCTTATCCCTTTGCCCCAGTGATATGTCCATTTCCCGCTCCAACGCCTCTTTTTCCTGCCTTCATATTACAGTGTCTGCCTCAGGGTTGAACTCCAAGTCCAATAATAAGTCTGATAAAGTCTCTATGAATTTCTTCTGGCTGGGGAAGGATTCACGAGTGTGGTCGTCTTTGTAGGAACGCCGGGGGAGGGGGGTCTCGGCTTCTCGCTTTGGAGTGGCTTTTTGGTCGAGTTCTCGCCGGAAAAGCTCGCGGAAGCATTTGGAATTTTTGAGTGCTGGGAAATCGCGCAAAGCGTCAATTAGTCCTTTAAGCGTAATAAAGGGCCAACGAATAGCTTCCAACAAGTCACAAATGTCCCCCTCAGGACCCACCTCCTGGTACCAGCGACCCACCAAAAACAGCACTTCATCCTCCGACTCCACCGCCAAAGCCTTGTGTTTGAGTATTGCAAGCAACTTATCCGCCTCCAAAGTCCCCACATTCCCCATCAAGCACTGAGCAGGGTGCTTGACTATATACGTAAGTAGTGCGGAATAGACGTATTCCACCTCAATATGGATAGAAAGGGTGAGTTTACTGAGAGATAGGCTACTAGCGGGGTGGAGGGAGCGGATGATGTTTTGGGTTTTGGTGCCAATGAGGGCGGTTATTAGCAGGGGAGGGGGCAGGGGCTGGTTGTCGAGTTGGCAGGAGCAGGAAAGGGCGATGAGGGAGTTGCGGGGGAAGGAGTCGGGGGATTCGTGGCCTGGAGTGTTGCGAATCGCTATATCCAGCTTATTTTCATGCGCAAAGCTCCACACACTCACAGTCCACGCCGTCCCCGCGACCTCAAAGCTGTCACTCTCCTTGAAGTAATTATCCAGCGAAATGCCCTCCAACTCCCACGAAAAGACCGGCTTCCTTTCCCTCCTCCACCGCACACTGCCTAGAGCTCTTTCCTGCTCCTTCCCCAGCAGTTCCGTCCAACTCCCCGCCCCTCTGATAGTCTTTAGGGCGGTTAGCAGGTCTGTGTAGTCCGACGCACTATGTCTGGATGCCTTTATCAGGGATCTGTATATGAGCTGCTCCACCAGTTCTGGAGCCATAGCCAGGATCGACGGTTTGAATCGACTAAATACATAGGCGCTTTCAGTGGCTGCCAGGTCAATGCACCTGAGCAGTAGTTCCTTCCAGAGAGGGTTGTCGGTGCCTTGGGACAGCTTGGTGTGTGCGTCTTGGAGGAAGAGCAGGACGGAGTCTTTGGTGAGGCGGGGGAGGAGGGTGTCAGTGATGAGGGCGGACTGGAGACTGGGGTCTTGCAGGAAGTCGGCGAGCCAAAGGAGCTTTTGGGCGGTGAGAAGGTCTAGAACGGGGAGTCGCTTTAGGCGAATGTAGTCCAGATACAGCATTAAGGCTCTCCTGCTAACCCAATCCGGCAGCAAAATCCTCACTTGCGGGTATTCCTCCTGCCTTCTCAGCAAATCCGCGAAATAGGCACTGCCCGCCTCCAGCGCCCTCTGCTCAATCGCCAACTCCTCCCCTTGCAGCACAAACACCACTTCCTTATCCTCCATATACTAGTCTAGTGCTTGCGTCTGCCGCCTCTTTCCTTCACTGTGAGGTCCAGCAGTGTTCCGTTGGTGAAGTTGTAGTGTGCGAGTGTGGCTTGGTCCTTCAGTACGCTGTGTTCGTTGGTCTTTAGCTTCATTTTGGAGATTGGCATGCCGGAGAGAATGCTCGCAAGGCGCATTTTCACGGTTCCAATGGAATGGCGAATGTCTAGTGGCAATTGGATGATTTGCCCACGCAGGCCCCAGTCTTCGATAGTATCGGGAATCTTGATGTGGACTGTTATAGAGCCGGGATTCATGCGAATCCACTGGTCTTCTGGGACTAAAATGCTCTGTTCTTCGTATGTGGGGACTGGCTGGGGGTCGACTGGGACGGACCGGGACTGGCTGTCTTGGCCTGCCAGGGGTTTTACGACTGTGGGCATTTGGGTGAACACTGGCTCCAGGCCTGGGCCGGTGAAGGGCATTTCGGCCCGCACTGGCCGAGGCACGTCTCTGCCATCCTCTACACTGGCTGTATTCTGATACGGCACCTGTTCCTTCCGCAACTGCTCAGTGAGTCCCTTCACCTGGTCATACACAGACACCACAGGCGCACTTTCCGGCTTATTGGAGCCTGTTAGATTCATGGGCGGGATATAATCATCTCCCTTCCCTCCCAAAGAAAAACTCTGCGTCACCGCTATCGACTCCCCAGTCGCATCAAAAATATCCGGCCTATGCGCAGCCATACTCCTCAGTGAACGAGTAGTTTCCTCCCCTGTCGCAAACACAGTTTCTTTATCAGAAAAGCGAGCCGCAGCTTTCTCTCGCTTGAACTTCGGGTCCAGAAGCTCTAATCGAATGTGCTCCGGGAACTCTTGCGCTGTGATCATATCCCCGCACACTGGGCATTTCTGAGTTCGGGTCTTTATGTCTGTGGGAGTGGAGGCTGCGCTGGACTTCATTGCTTCCTGTAGCTGATACTGAGCGATTGCTTCTTTCGCCTTTTTCGTTTCTTCCTCCAAATTCCCGATTTCGCGGCTTTGTCCCTTTCCAGTCCTCACATCCAGTGGGGTGTAGTCCAAAGTATGCACTGCCACAGGACCTACAGGCGCAGGCAAGTCTTCCCCTTCGTCCAACTCCACAGTCTCGACGATCACAAAATCGTGCCAGTCGATCATTGCAAGCTGCTGTCGCTCCTCCGCCTCCAGCTCTTCCTTCGTTTTATTCCCCTTCAACTGTCCAGCCTCATACTTGTATTTTTCCAAACAGCGCTGTAGGATGCTTTCTCGGCTTTTCAGGTTGGTCTGTAGGATTTTGAGGTGGTCGACTCTGGGGAGGAGACAGAGGGAATAGGCGTCTACAAGGGCTGTGAAGTAGGGGAAAAGGACGTGGGTGGGCTTTAGGAAGTCGTATTGAGGGTTGCGGGCTTCGCGGTCGGAGAGACCCACTAGGAACTTTTCACCGTTCTTGGCTATGAATTGGGCGGTGAGTTTGATGATGTCGCTGAGTGGAGAGTACACATCGACCTTGGCAAGCACTCGCGGCAGGACGTAGAAAGGACTGGGAGGGTACTGGCGTGCCTGCACCTCTTCCTGCCTCTCTAGCTGCGCCTCCAAGTCCTCCTCTTCCTCCTCCAGCTCCATCCTCTGCACGCACTCCAGCACCTTCCCCTCGTAATACGGCCGAAAGGGGTCGCCAGGTCGCAAGAAGCCGAATTTGGGGTTTCCTTGTTCCTTCTCCCAGATCTTGAGCTCGATAGCGCTGCCACGGGAAGCTACGAACTCCGCAGTCTTGTCTATGAGCTCTGGGTAGCGCTTACTTTGCAGGTCTGGAGGCGGAGTGACTGCCATTTCCAACTACCCATATAGCCGCCTCTCCAGACGAAATCCTAGAAATATAAGGGAAATTACCCAAGAATTGTAAGCGAAAGCCTAACTGCACAGAGCAAGTGAACTAACTAGTTGCTGTTTAGGCAGCGGACTGGTCCTTTAGAGGAGGTAAATTGTATCTGGCTCTCAGGTCTTCTTCCTCCTTTTTGCGAGTCTCATAGGCTTCCTGCTTGATGAACCACTTCCGAAGGTAATCGTCATCAAACTTCCGCCAGCCTTTATGCAGCTTATGAATGGGTGGTCCTCTGACATCCTCAGGAATCGCCTGGAAGCCTCCATCCTCCACAATTTGACTATTCCGCACGCCCATTATCCTTCCCCAAAGCGGCATAAGTGCCCCGTGCACAATGGTAGTGAATACCACTAGGCCTAGAATTGCTGCTTTCAGCAAGTCTCTGTGTGGTGTTTACTTGTGCTCGGTGTCCACGGACAGGATTAGACCGAATGCGATGCAGCCGCGAATCGACCCTCCGAACCAAATCATCCCCAGTTCGTTCAGTTTGAGTGGGAACTGCCTGAAAACATGCCAACACAAAGGCAACAGGAAACAGGAAAACACCCTACCCAGCAGTATACTAAACACCATTCCCAATACATAGTAGATAGACAAGGACGTGAACAGGTACTTCCAAGTTGTGAGTCCCAGGTAAATGAACACGAAATCTTCCACCATTTCTCCGAGGACTTGGAAGGCGATTCTGCCGCTGTCTCTGGCGGTTGGGGACAAGTTGTAGTAGCAGTAGTGGCCCATAATAGCGCCTGTTATGAGAATTGTGATGATGCCGGAAATGCTGCAGATTAGGGCGATGACGTAGCCCGACATGGACATGAAGAACAGAAACGCAATTTCGAACACAGCATGTCCTTCCAACTGCGAGCAGTGCTTCGTTATCGCAGCAGTCAGCAGTCCAAAGAAGCTGCCCAGCAGCGTACTCGTCACCAGCTGATATAGGATCTGCAGCAGCCACTGCCCCACCTTCCCTCCACTGATAGTGTCGAAGTTCACTTGCAGGGCTGCTTGGTACATGATGATCGCAACAGCGTCGTTCACAATGCTTTCGCCGAAGATGATGCTGAACATCTTGGGAGTGTCGACTTCGGACACGATGCTGAGGATCGCCACTGTGTCGGAGGAGCCCATCACAGAGCTTATGAGGAGACTTTCCTTCACTGTGATGTCCACTGTCTCGCCTCCAGTAGTGATAACCCAGCCCATCCATCCATAGAAAATCGAACACGCAGAGGACGTGATGAAGCAGACCAAAGTGCCTAATATGCCGAACAGACAAATGACCGCAATGTTCGAAAAGAACCGCTTTCTCTTCATATTGTACCCAGCCGCGAACACAATAGGCGGCAGGATGAAGTAGAAGAACTGCTGGTCGTCGAAATCTATAGGTCCTGAAAACTGCATAAAACTCACGTGGTAGAAAATCCAGCCGAAGCCGACTCCTAGCAGCATTGCCACGCCTGTGACGTGGATAAAGGTGATGCCGTAGTAGGGCATGTACACTGCCAGCAGGATGTAGAGCGCCATCATCAGGAAGATGCCCAGCGTCTCGTACCCAAAGAAGTTGCTGGACTCAACCATTTTCTACCGCTCGTTTGGCAAGGTAGTCCAAAGGTACACACAGTGGGGAAATAAGCGAATGACCCTAGAAAACGCTGAAAACAACACAGATTTCCCTTCTCAGCTTTTGAGAAACAGGAAAACTGAGGGAAAAGGAGGCAGACTGTATGGCAAAATTGACGTTGGGGGCTGGATAAAGGGCAACTGGGCCCTTTTAGCCTGGTTTATTGGTATTTTTATATGGCCATCGTGGCTGAGGGGGATATATGGCAGAGGTAGCAGTGTCTAACTGAGAAATAGAAGCAAAATAGCTTAAAGAAGCAAAAATTTGACTAAGGAAACGCAATTTGAAGTCTTTTATCGCCTATTTATATAATTTGCCAAAGAATCAGGCGATTTTCAGAGAAATTTTCTTCGTTTCCCTTCAAACAGAAGGGAAAAGCCTTAAGGATAGAAGCGAAAAGAGAAAATGCGTGAATTTCGACCATATTGAGAGGTTAGAATAAAATGACTTGAGGCTTAAATGGCTTTTGCCAGTGCTAGTGGCGAAAAAGCACCCAAACCCTTGATTTTTCTATATATTCTTACGAATTACTGCGCTTTCATCAATAAAACGCAATATTTAGGTGTCTTTTGGACGCTTTATACAGAAATCAGGCTGAAATGTCTTACATCGTTAGTAAATTCCCAAAAATAGTCCCAGATTAACCTCTAATCCGACAATTTCCCGCTAAATATATGGAAAGCGACAAGCAACTAGCAGGGCTGAAGGCCCAACTAAGGGAAACCGCCTCCAAACTAGCCCAAAGAGAGCAAGAATTGGCCTACTTCCGCGAGCAAATTGAGGCAGTGCAGCAGGACCACCAGCACCTTTGCGAGTTGGTGGCCTCGCTCAGGGCCAGCGCCGTAGCGCAGGAGAATGCTGCGCTAAGGGAAGAGAATGAAAGACTTGTGGCAGACTTCGAACTGCTGGAGAAGCGAGTAAACGAGCTGGCTGCAATTCACCTCTTGGACCAACAAGAAAAGGAACTGATGGCGCTCGAACTGGACCGCCTGCACCAAGACAACGAGCGCAAGTCACAAGACCGCCAGCGCACTATTGAGATATACGAAGAGCGTCTTAGCAAGTTGCGGCGCTTGCTGCAAGCCAACGACAGTGACATCCAGCAGCTCAGACTGGAAAACGAAATCCTGCGACAAGAAGCCGAGGAGTACCAAGAAGGCGACCCAAAGGAAGCACTTGAGGAGGAAATCCGGACTCTGAGGACTGAATATAGAGACTTAGAGACGCAAATAGAGGAGAGAAATGAGGAGAAGTCAGTGGCAGTAGACGAAGAGACGGCGAGACTGTGGAGGGAAGTGCTGATTCATGCGCTTTTGATAGCGGTGCCTGCGGGGAAGAAGGCGGAAATACAGCGTTTTTGCGAGGAAATCGACTCCAATTGGCAGGATTCCGACTTCGTTTCTGAAATTCCGCACCGGGTTTCGAGCCTTCTCAAAGACTCGAAGTCGCCAATGCCGACTTCCAGGCCTCATAAAAGGCCCTCTTCAGACTCTCCCAAAGGCTCTCTGGCCCTTAGAGTAATAGCCCAGCTCCAAGATCCGAAAGAAGCTATTTTCCAACTTCACGATTTGACCTCTATCCAGTTCATAGGCGGGTCGAAGGAGGCAGTACGAGACTTCCAGCTGGATGCGGTGTATGTGGAGACAGAGGCGGTGGAGAGGGAAATCAGGGAAATCGTGGGTCTGCAGGAGACTGCGCCGGTGCTGGTGCTGATCGAGGGCGCGGGGGAAAGTGACTCTGGGGAGTTGTTTGGACTGGCAGTGTCTATAGCCGGGCAGGAGTTGATGGAAGCGGGGGAGAGCTATTTCGGCCTACGGGAAGTGAGCGAAACTGAGTCCGTTTCCATATACCCACCCGCAGACAGTGCTGACAAATCGGAAGAACAGCAGCTAATTCCCTTGATATCCAGTGAGCAGTTCGCAGGCCTACTCGCCCCTGCAGCCCCCCAACTCCCCTGCAGTCACCTCGTCCTGTCCCTATTCCTATCCGAAACTCAGAGGTCCATTCATATTGTTCGGCTGCACCCGGATGAGCCGTTAGCACATGAAGTGCTTTGCAAGGTGCTGAGTGCACTGTATGCGCAGAGACACCATGTGCCCTACCGCAACTCGCTGCTCACGGAAAGCCTGAAGGAAGCTTTGGAGCCGGATGTCAGGGTGCTAGCCATCCTCGCAGTGCACCAAACCGCCATCGAAGAAAGCCTCAAAGTCCTACAATTCGGAGGGCAGCTGATAGCGCAGCGAGAAGCAGCGGTGAGCAGACAACGGGCTTTGGCGCTCAACTTGCCTGGACAGGGGAAGAAAAGTAGCGTGCAAATAGGCAAAGAAACTGCAGATTGACTCTAGTCGTCTTCCATCGCTTCCTCGACCGGCTTCCCGCCTTGTAGCAGCTTTCCTAGTCTAAACTGCTCGATTTTCCTCAGCTCTCTAGCACCGTGTCTCTGCTCCAGAAACTCTCTGGTAGCGTCTCGCCCTCCCAGTTCACATAGTGGCTCTAGTCCTCCTGGGTGGACTGTGAAGGCTGAGAGGTCATATACGCTGCCTGATATAGCGAGCCAAAGGTCTCCGGCTTTGCGGTGTTGGGACAGCTCACTGTGGGAGATCTGCCGATACTCTGCCATAGGCTGGATTTAGCCTATATCGGTAGAAGCAGCCAAAGAAGCTATAGTCCGTTGCCAGTTGAAATCAGACTGGGAGTGCAATTACTTGGGACTTAGCTTGCTAATCTGCTGATTAACTGAAATTAGGCAGGAAGCTATTACAGCCTTTGCATAGGGAAGGAACGACTGGTAGTGGTGTCCAGTAGAGAGAGAGAGGTCAGAGAGGCCTGGAAAAGGCGAGAATCCAGCTGGAACTGCACTGGGTCTGCAGGGTGGCTGAGGATCAGCGACTCCACTTCAGGGGGAAAAGGACGCTCAATGCCGTCTTCCCCTGTCCAGAGAAGCTCTGCAAAGTCCGAAACTTTCCTAGAGATGCTGAAGACCTTGCTTTCCTCAGGGAGTAGAAAGGTAATTTCGCCTTTCCCGTAGTCCATTGAGCACTCTCCAGATGCATAGGAAAAGCTTGAAACTGGAATGCCGGTGTGAAACCCCTCTTCAATCAGGCGGTTTAGCTCGGTGTTTATTTCCTCGGAAACAGCGTTTCGCAGGATGCACCACTTCCCACTCAAGTAGCAATTGTGCAGATCCACCACCAATAAGCCCGGCCTTTCCTCGACTTTTTCCCCTATCACTTCCTGCTTTTTGCCTATTTCCGGCTTCTTTTCTTCCTCCAATACTAGCACTTTTGGCGGTTCTTTGGGCTTTTCAGGTGGGTCGATGCGGACCCCCTTCCCTTCCTGTGGGTTTTCTTGAGGTCTGGAGGGCTGCTTTGGAGCTGTCGTAATGGGAGAGACAGCGATGGGCGGGTCAGGTTTCGGGAAGTGAGATTTGGAGGCACAACAACCCATACAGAGATATATAGAATTATTAGAACTGCAGGAAGGGACTTAGACCTATGAAATGACTGGGCCTCACATCCATTTCTCTCTGATATTGCTCTTTATTGATAGTGAAATCGCGAAATTCCTTCAATTCTCTGTCCTTAGCCTGTTTATTGGTCTGTGGAATATTAAACTAGCCGTAAGACATGCGCTGAATAGCTTCCTGCAAACTTTGCGCCTTCTTAACCACTCCGAAAGGCAGCATAATCAGCATGGAGCGAGTTAGTCGCTTCCTTTTCTCAGTCTCCCACACATCCCTCCCGAACACAAACACATAATGCAGCAGTCCCACTGTGAGGAAAACCACCAGCGCCACAATCCTCCCAGTCTGAAAGCCACTGAGCACACTTTTGTAGTAGGCAATAACCACTCCCTCCACCTCTCTGCAGGCTGCACTCAGGAACTGCAGCTCTGCGTCCACTATCAGTGCCAATTCCTTCTCATACGCCGCTGCTTTCTCCTTCGGAGAGGCAGTCTGCAGGTTCTTCAGGCGCCAGCCCAGGTCCTGAATGTCCCAGCAGAACCCCGCCACTGCACTATACAGCCCTGTAGTGAGCAGTCCATTATAGAACAACTCACACCCCGCCCCACTGCAGCCTTGTCCAAAGAAGCTAGCATAGAACTCATTCACCTGAGTACTGTATATGTCCTCGTATTGTACGCCTAAACTGCTGTTTCCCGCCCGGAACAGGGACATGTAGGCCAGTAGTCCCTGCGAACTCCCTTCCAGTCGCCCATAGCTCCAGTTGGTATGGGGAATAGCGTCCTCCGCCCCGCAATACAGCACTATACTGAGCAGGGACAGGCTGGATTGGTGCAGTAAAGTCTCCAACATCCCTCCAGAGTGCACGATATCAGCCGCACTGCTGACTTCCCCTGCTTTCCACAGTCCGCCCACATACAGCTGTATTGTAATGATATAAACCGCCAAAATCACCATATAAATCGCGAATTTCCGTACCAATTGAGTTCTACAAAGGGTGAAAAACTGCCTTCGGAGCGTCTTTTGCCCCTCTAAAAGCCCTACGCGGGACTGGGCGAATACCCGAGTTTGGGCGGAGTTGGCGCCTAGAGTGCGGATTTGGGCCAATTCCTCCTCGTTTAGCAGACTGTATGCCTTGGAACGGCCCTCTGGGTAGGTTTCTTGCTCCATTAGATGGAGGATGGAGCGGGAAGTGCTGAGGAGGTAGTTGACTACGGAGAGGGGAATGCTGTAAAAGACGCTTAGGACTTCGTATTGGATGGAGTCGCTTTTGAGTAATAGAGGGAAAAGACCGAAAAAGGCCAAAAGTAGGCAGAGAAGTTCCCCAGAAACGAAGGCTATTAGGTAGGAAAGCGCTGCTGTGAGGGCAGACTTGGTGCCCTCCGTGCAGTCCTCAGCTATGTCCGCCAAAGACTGCGCAATAGCGTTCCTGCCATTTTCATACAGCCAAAAGGCTTTGGGAGAGGTGGAAATGGAGAAACTGGCCAGGGAGGCACTGGCAATGAGGCTGAAGGCGTAGGAGGCCTGGGTGAGCAAGGCGTCTTCAGGACTTAGGGAGCGGGTTTGGAGGCCGGTTTCCAGTCTTTCCACTACTTCCAGGGTCTTGGCTCCCAGGACGCTTTCGTCGAAAAGGTGTCGGAAGTCCTCCAAGTCACTTTTCAGCGCCACAGCGGTCTCATTGAGTGTCTGTATGAGCTCTTCAGGCCGCCACCCCAGCCCCGCCCCCTGTCCACTCAAGTCCAGCAGTCCCACCAAGGCAGTCACTATGAGACTTTGGTGTCTCAGGCTGTTGGCTGCTGCGAGCGCCTCGAGTTGGGTGAAGAAGTCGGAGTAGGCGAAGTGGGAGGCCACGAAACTGCCTACATACAGGCCGTAAAGCACCAAAAGGACTATTAGAGTCACGCACTTCAGACGCATAAGTTCAGGAGAAGATTCCATGTTGGATTTACTGATTTTCAGCCTCATTCGCTTGAAAAAGTCCCTCACTTTCTCCTCCTGCTCCTTATTTGCGTCCCCCGTCCTCAGGTCCTCCAATACTAAGTGCGCTATATTCATGTTTTCCAGAGTTGCGAAGCCGTTTCTCAGTCCCAGACTGAAATACCTTTTCATAAAATGCGCGAAAATCGCGAAAAACCGCAGAGTTTTCTTATCGAATTCCGTCAAAACTTCGATTTTAACAGCCAAAATCAGCTCTTTTTCGACAGAAAAGTGGGTGAAATGGAGTCGAATGCGGGTAAGAGTCCCAGTGCTGGAGACCAGAAAAGTCGGGACTGAGGCAAAGCCATTGCCTCCAGAGCCTGAGGCGCGGGCCAGAGAGTCTTCTAAGTAGTTGGAAAACATGAAGATGAAGTCGGTGAGGTTGTTGGCTTGGTCGGAGTCGATGGAGAGGCCGAGCATGGAGCCTGCGGTGCGGGTGAGGTGCAGGATTGAGCAGAGACTGTCGATAAGGACGAGGCTCGGCTCGGGCTCTTCCACGGTTACTTCCAAAACTAGCTTGTAGAGAGTGTCAACGATGCTGCTTCTGCGGGAACTGAGACTTTCTTCAGGCCCTCTGCTGGACATATTCCCCTCATTGCCTTTCTCCCCTACGCCCAGCAGCTGCTTCGCCACCCGCCCAGCCCTAGGCTCAGAAACTGGAGACCTCATACTGCTCGGAGGAGTGGAACACACCGAACTCGCAGGCCGCGCCCCAGGACTATCCAAGTGAACAGCCACCCTGCCACTTACCAAGAACCCCCCACTATCCAACAAGTACAGTCCCATTTCCAGCCTCTTCCCAGGCTCCTCCGTAGCCGCCAACACATAGGTCCGCAACTGCAAAGTCACTAGGGCTTGAAACTGCTTTGGGACAAATGCAGTGATGGGCAGGTTGATGACGCTGGACTTGGCTGTGAGCAGTAAGGCAAGTCCACGCTTATTTACCCTCTCTATCACCCCGAAACAGCGATTTTCAGCTGAAAGCCGGAACACCCCTGCGCCTATTTTCGTCCTAAACACCTCCCGCAGCTTATCCTTATCTTTCGACATTTCCAGGTTTTCCGCTCGATTCAGCAGGCCTTTGGAGGAGTCCAGTTCATTAGTGACGTCCTCGAGGAAGTACGCATACATCCGTAGCAGTTTGGAGTGGTTGGAGTTCAGAGTCATCAGCTTGGCGTAGTGCACGGCTGCGGTGTCGATGTTTTCGCTTATGTACTTCGCGAGTCGGATCAACTCCACGAAGTCTGGCTTATGCGGGGACTGCAGCTCTCCCCAGAACCTCACCTGCACCCTCATCGCCGCAGTCTCCGCTTTATGCGCCACTTGCAGGTGAGTGTTGAAGGTAACGAAGGCAATAGCGTCGTGGTTGGACTCCTGCTCAGACTGCTGGCGTTTGTATATGATGAACTGCTCGTCTAGGGAGGGGTGCAGTTGGCTGGCTTTCGATAGTTTCACTAGTGCTTCGCTGGAGGAGGACTTAAAAGTGAGGTAAAACTGCGCGAAGAACACTTGCAAAATGCTAGAGTTGGGAAACCTCCGTTCCGCCGCATAGTAAAACTCCTCAATGTCCTCCACCACCCTTCCCAACTGTGCATCCGGCCTCATTTTCTTGATTTTCAAACTGCCCAGGCTCTTAATGAGTCGAAACCTAGTGGCCAATTCCACCTCATACACATTATTGACACTGGCAGCCGTGGCTTTCGCTAGTCTTGCAAACCTCCACTCACAAATGCCTTTGCCCAGGGTCCAGGCACTGAGACTGCCTAGGTAAAACAGGGCTATTGGCCCTGCATCTTCGTGGTTGTTTTGGAGCACTGCGAGAGATAGGCACAAGGAAGACCAGAGAAGCACGCAGCTGAGTCCTGCCTGCACGCAGGTCGTTTTGAAGTGGTAGAAGGGCAGGAAGTAGCAGTAGAGGAAGGCGGTGAGGCCGCTGAGGGCCAGGAGGGAGAGGAGTTGGATTAGGCGGTGTTCTGGAGGGTAGAGGAGAGCGAATTCAACGGTGAAAATGCACTTCACTACCAAGTAGATCAGCTCCACCCGGGCATGTGGCCTGGCAGCCGCATCCTCACTATTACAGTCCTGCTCATAGAAACTAGCCACCACTATCATAGCCACCATAGTAAACACCAGGGATATAAGAGAGGCAGTTACAGCGAATAGTGGACCCACTGGACAGCCGTTGTGGTGCATTAGGCCCACGGAACAGGACAGAATGATGGAAAACTGGCCTAATAAGGGCAGGTACAGGATGCTTGCTAGTAGACTTGCAATAGACCGTAGCGCCTTCAAAAGGCACACATTTTGCACCTTATTTGTGAAGAAACGGTACCCAATAACTGCAGCATTCACCAAATTAAGGAACACAAAGGTAACGGACACACTGTATATGATGATATTCCGCTGTTGGTCTTCATGTGAAAGGTAAAACTCCACCTTCGACCCTATCGCCAGTTCAGCGAACCAATGCGAGTACTCCTCGTTCCAGGGGAACTCTGACTCTAGGTTGAAGGGGAAGGAGAGGGTCTGCAGGCAGTCGATGGTCATGGCTACTAGGTTCACTTTGAAGCTGAAACTCATGTCTTTGGCCATGATGAAGAGCGTGCCCATGAGTGCGACCTTCAAGCTGGTCCAAAGCCTTGCGAGTACATTTCCCTGCTGAGCCGAGGTTTGGAATACGTCCTCACTGTCTGCAGACAACAATGTGGGCAGGGTGTCGTCCATTATACATGTTTAGGACTATTGAGAGTTAGGGGGACGCGGGGAAATGCGCTGGGCGAGGGCCTTGCCTTCTGCTCGAAGGAGGGCTTGTTCTTTGTCTTCCTTTACCATGGGAGCTGCAGCCGGTTTCGTCCAAAGCGTCCAACTCATCCCTACGATTCCCACCACACACACCAGTCTCAACACAGTCACAGGCCAGTTCCTGCCCTTCGCCTCCACCAGTCTCAGCCTCACTTTCATTATAGCCATGGAAGCCCTGTCCCCTAACCTGCTTTCCCTCATCCTGCCCGCTGTAGGCTGCATTGAGGAAGTGGTGCGGCTTCGAGAGGTGTGCAGGAGGTGGAGAGAGGTGCTGCAAACAGTGCCGTTGGTAGTGATCTTTGAGTATGCGGAGACAGTGGGGATGCAGTCCTGGTATCTAGCTCGGAAACTCCCTTTGAAAGGTTCGGAAATGGGCTTTAAGCTGCTCTGGACCCTCAATATTGCAGTTCTGAACCTAAGACACCAGGCTGTGTCTGCCCCTTTGCTGCAGTTGGCCTTCCAGCACTGCTCTATTCGCAAGCTAGACCTCAGCTATACAGACGCTCACAGCGAATATCAGCGTTTCCTCGCAAATGTCCTCTCAAGGGAAGAAATTAAACGCAACTGTGTGGCCCTGGAAGAACTGCGCCTCTCCGGCATGACAGGCCTGGACCTGTTCACAGCCCAGAAAACCGCCGAACTCTTCCCCAACCTCCGCACCTTATACGTCAACAACGTGCCTAGCGACTTCCCAGCTACTGCCTTCTTCACTCAGTAAAGGCCACTTAGAAACCTGCACAACTTCCACGCAATTCACAGCAACTTCGCATATACAGGCCTGAATCTGCCTTTACCGAAACTGATATTTGCCACTAATGTTGCTCAGGAGGAAACTGCAATTCTGGCGAGTTTGGGCTCCACTGTGATTTCCCTCTCCCTGAAAGACATATTGGAAGGGTACTTCTTGACCGGGGAGTTGACTAGGTTGGAGCAGTGGATAGATGCAGGCGGGGATATAAACCTGCACGAAGGCTCCAATCTAGTGCTAGTGAAGACTTTGAATGACTCTGAGGCGCCTTTCGTCCCTGCGCAAGTCACCAAATTGGTCAAATTCTGCGTCTTCCACGGTCTTTCCTCTGCCCAGCACCGGAACTGCAGCCACTCCTTACTCACCTTCGCTTACAATCACGACCTGGAAGACCTCTTCCGCTTCCTTTTGACAGTGAAAACGCCCACTTACAGCGACCAAGAGGACGTTTTGCAGGCTGTAATGTGTGGAAGTAATGCGAAATACGTGGATTTGATGATGGATTTGAGGAGTTGGGACCTGCCCAGGCCCAAGTTGGCGTGCAATGCACTGTGTTTTTCCTTTCAATGTGAGACGGAAGACAGGGCACGCTTTTTGCTGCAGCGTGGGGTTAGTCCTGCACAGTGCTCTGCGCACCTTAACATCTTTCTCAAATATCCGAACATAACTTACCCCCTACTCGAGTCCGGAGACCTCATAAACCTGCACAAAGCCACTGTCTATAACCTAATCCAGCTCGGTCTGTACCGCCGACAAGAAGACAAGGCCATCGCCCTGCTCACCCAATACAGCACCCAGCTCGATTTGCCCACTTTCGAGCCTCAGTACAAAATCCAAAGCGGACCTAGAGGGAACACCAGGGACTTCCGCTGTCTGTCCAGGCCGCTAGCGATACTAGCGATAGAGGTAGGGGCGGAGGAGTGCTGGAAACTGCTTCTTTCCACAGGCTTTCAGCTGGAGATCCAAGATGAACACGGCTGGACGCCCCTAATCGCTGCAGCTTCCCTGAACAGTCTCCCCAAGGTCCAGACTTTGCTATCCCTCGGCGCTTGTAAGGACCACAGGGACAAAACAAGCCGGACTGCCCTGCACCAGGCGGCCCAATACGGACATTTGTCCATAGTGAAGACCTTGGTGGAGGCGGGGGCGAGTGCGGGAGTGGCGAGTGTGGATGGCGACTTCGCCTACGACCTGGCGCTGGACAATGAACATAGGGAGGTGGTGGACTACCTGGCGAGTGTGGGGGCGGATAAGAAGAGACTGCGGCAGCAGTGCTGTGTGGCTTAGAGTAGGAGTAAGGCTACCCCGGCTTCAGTCTTTCCCCTATTCCTACCATTATATGATTGAGTCCAAAACCACCATCGCCCTCCCAGGCCGCGTCACCTCTGTCCGCCTCCAAGCCACCTCCCTAACCGCCGGCTTCACAGACGGCTCCATCCGCACCTACGACCTCCACAGCCAAACCTGGACCAGCACCATCGAAGCCCACGAAGAAGGTGTCAACGACCTGCTGTGGGACCACTTCGGGGAGTACCTGTTCAGTGCGGGGGACGACGGGACTATAAAGATTTGGGACAGAGAAGGGAAATTGATGCATAATTTGCTCGCTCATACGAATTTCGTGCAGAAATTGGCAATTGACCCATTGAATTTGCTACTGCTTTCAGGTGGAGCGGACAATTCTGCGGTTTTATGGGACATTCGCGGGCTTATTGACGTGGAAATATTCAAAAACATCCACAGTGAAGCTATCACCAGTCTCGACTTTTCCCACGACTCCACAGTGTTTCTCACTGCTTCCTTCGACGGAAAAGTGCACTTATGGGACGTGGTGAGTCTGAACTCCATTAATACCATTTCCTACAGCCATGTGGTGCCCATTGTGGGAGCGCGCTTTAGTCAGAATTCGAAGTATATCTATACGTCGTGTTTGAATCATCATATTTATATGTGGGATACGTTTGACTTGAAGGCGAAAGTGCTGAGACGCTTTTCTGGCCATTGTAATGAGCGATACCGCACTCCTTTAGCCACTATTCACCAAAACCAAAGCGAACTGCTGCTTTGTGGGTCGGAAGACGGCAGTATCAGACTCTGGGATGTGAATGCTGAAAAGGCGAGTTGGAAGGTAGAGCTAGCGCCCGGCATAGCAGTAGCCGCAGACGCAAAAGGAGACTACATCGCAGTGGCAGGCTTTGCCCCACAAGAGGAAGCCTGGTGGCTGCAGCTCCTGAAAGTCAACTGGTAGATACAAATAACACAGACAAACAGCCTAGAAGTACCTAAATGTAGAGTCTACGGACTTGGTCTGCTAGGTCGCCAGGCCTGCACTCCGGCTTAATTCGCTGAAAGCCGTAGCCCTCTTCGTAGCTCTCTAGCAGGGCCGCCACTACCCCGCTCTGCAGTCTCTTGGCCGCGTTCTTGTTCCTGACTTTGTCCAGTGGCAGGAACTCACTCACGTTCCCAGACTCTAGCGTCTCTCTGATCCGACTGAGCTGGGCCATAGTCATGTCCTCTCCCTTCACTTTGGCCCTTTCCTGTCCTTTCCGTAGTAATTCACTCTCCACTTCAGTGGCTTTCTTCTCCAGTAGCTCCACCCACCCCACCGCTACTTCAGTTTCTGACAGCTTGAATTTGCAGTAGTCGCAGACATTCAGTAGCATTACCAAAGCCGCAGTGGCGCCTGAGCTTTTGAGCACCAAGTCGTCGTAGTAGGCCAGGCCGCCGCCTAGCACCACTTCACTGAGCTGCGCATGCACTTCCAATGCCTCTGCGGCTGAAAGGTCCCTGCACACCTGCACCAGGTCGTCCACCAGTTCCAAGTAAGCACTGGGCGTCCTCAAGTCCTGCAACTGCAGGCCCAAAGCCTTCACATGCGCTAGTCTCTTCCTACCTGCCTCCACCAGTCTTTCCTCCACCACTCCCTTCAGTCGAAACAACTCCTGCACTAGTTTGGAGGTGTAGGTCAGCAGGTTGGAGTCGGTGAGGGACTTGAGACTGAAGTCCAGCAGAGAGAAGGCCTTGGCTAGGGGCTTGAGGGTGGAGTGGGGAAGGAGCTGCTCGGCTTTGAGGGAGAAGTGGCGACTCAGGGAGTCGGCGATTAGGTCGAGGACGGTCGTTTCTTGCAGGGAGTCGGTGGCTTGGGGAACTGATTCGACAGATTCTAATATAGCAGCCACCAGCTGCTGCTCCGACACCAACGCACTATGCACCCAGGCCAGCATCCTCCCAAAGCCCTCCTCGCCCTCCACCCCCATTTCCTGCAGCTTCCTCACCAAATACACCTGTCTGCACCGTATAATCTCCGCCCGAAAGTGCTCGTAATACAGCGGCTTCTCTCGCAAGTACCGCACCGCAGTGGCGTACTGGTCGTACCCTGTGAATGTGTCGTGCTCCAGGAGACGGGCTTGCGCCTGCATAAAGCGGAAAATCTTCTCATAGGCGGATTCCTGCACCTGAGTCAGGTATTCTTCGATACTTGCGGAGAGGAGTTTGTGGTCGCAGGCTTGAAGCTGGTCAGAGCGGCGTTTGATGTCCAGGAGCTTTTTGAGCGTGGCGAAGTAGGTGGGGCCTATAGGCTCCTCCGATGACGTCAGCATTTCCACCTCCTCATGGGTCAGACTCAGCTTAGCCAGGACTTCACTAAGCACAGTCTGCTTTGTTCGCAGCATTTCCCTTTCCGCCTTGAGTGTCCTGCCCGCCCTGACAGTCTCC